>Ga0308173_10001664_pt1 | contig 11312 bp, 11 predicted proteins | sample PhyPR1_FD_203716 | JGI IMG/M metagenome (GOLD analysis project Ga0308173, IMG submission 203716) | Soil microbial communities from UC Gill Tract Community Farm, Albany, California, United States - DLSLS.P.R1 | ecosystem: Environmental > Terrestrial > Soil > Agricultural land | place: USA... | reverse complement strand
GGCTGACCGCCCCCGCTCCGCCCAGGGGCGCCGAGTCGGCGTGGTGGGCGCGGGCGCCTAGGGTGGTCGACCATGGACAAGCCCGAGATCGACTTCCCCGACTTCGACCCGCCCGCCGACCTGGTGGTCACCGACCTGACCGAGGGCGCGGGTGACGAGGCCACCGCCGGGAGGACCGTGTCGGTGCACTACGTGGGGGTGGCCCACTCGACCGGCGAGGAGTTCGACGCGTCGTACAACCGCGGCACCCCGCTGCAGTTCCGCCTCGGCGCCGGCCAGGTCATCTCCGGCTGGGACCAGGGTGTGCAGGGCATGAAGGTGGGCGGGCGCCGGCAGCTGGTGATCCCGCCGCACCTCGGCTACGGCGACCGCGGCGCCGGCGGCGTCATCAAGCCCGGCGAGACGTTGATCTTCGTGGTGGACCTGCTCGGCGTCAGCTGAGCCCACTCACCAGGGCAGGCCGTCGTCCGCGCCGTCCGCTCCCTCGCCCGCGGCGCTCACTCGCGCGGACCGGCCTGCCACCGACACCACGTCGCCGGGCACCAGCTGGCGCCCCCGGCGGGTCTCGACCTCGTCGTTGACCCGCACCAGGCCGTCGGCCACCAGCGGCTTGGCCTCCGCCCCGGTCCCCACCAGGCTGGCCAGCTTGAGGAACTGGCCGAGCCGGATGGACTCGTCGCGGATCGGGACGTCGAAGGGCTGGTCGAAGGGCTGCGGCATGGCCCCATCCTCCCGCGCCGGCACCGGCGCTAGAGCAGCACGGTGACCGTGTGGATCAGCACGCCCACGAGCCCGCCGACGATCGTGCCGTTGATCCGGATGAACTGCAGGTCACGGCCGACGTGCAGCTCGATGCGGCGCGCGGCCTCCTTGCCGTCCCACCGCTCGATGGTGTGGGTGATCACGGTCGTGATCTCGGCGCCGTACCGCTCCACCACGAACACCGCGGCGTCGGCCGCCAGGCCGTCCAGCCGGGCACGGAACGCCTCGTCGGTCAGGAGCCGCTGCGCGAGCGCCGAGGCCTCGGTCAGCATCCGGTCGCGGACCGCGCCGGCCGGGTCCGCGAGCGAGGCCTGGAGGGTGCGCCGCAGCGCGTTCCACAGCGAGACCGCGGACGCGACGACCTGCGGGTGGTCGAGCAGCCGCTCCTTCAGCCGCTCCGTGCGCTCCTGGGCCTCGGGGTCGTGCAGCAGGTCCTGGGCGAGCCGGGCCAGCATCGAGTCCAGCGCCCGGCGCACCTCGTGGTGCGGGTCCGCCCGGACGTCCGCCACCCACCGGACCAGCTCGCGGTGCAGCCGGTGCGCCACCACGTCGCTGAGCCGCTCCGGCGCCCACCACGGCGCGCGCTCGTCCAAGATCTCCACCACGGCGGCCTCGTTGTCGAGCAGCCAGCGGTGCAGCTCGTCGAGCCCGAGGTCCACCAGCCCGTGGTGCAGGTCGTCGCGGACCGTCTCCTCGAGCAGCGTTCCGAGCAGCGGCGCGATCGGCTCCTCGCGGAACCGCGGCACCAGCGCATCGCGGAAGAGGCCCTCCACGTGCTCGTCGCGGATCCGGCCGAGCGCGATGACGGCGACGTCGGCGACCTCGTCCACCGCCCACCGCGCGTGCTCCGGGTCGGCCAGCCACTGCCCGACCCGCAGCGACACGGTGGCCGCCTGCACCCGGTCGCGGATGATCTGCTCCTGGAGGAAGTTCTCGCCGACGAACTCCTCGAGCCCCCGCCCCAGCTCGTCCTTGCGCTTGGGCACGAGGGCCGTGTGCGGCACTGGGAGCCCGAGCGGGTGGCGGAACAGCGCCGTCACCGCGAACCAGTCGGCGATGGCGCCGACCATCGAGGCCTCCGCGCCCGCGTTCACGAACCCCCAGAACCCGTCGCGGTGCAGGGTCAGGAGGTAGACGACCGCCGCGACGGCCAGGAGGCCGGTCGCGATCGTGCGCATCCGGCGCAGCCCCCGCCGCCGAGCGGCGTCGGCGGCGGGGTCGGGCGTGATCATCGAGATCGGCGGGTGCTGCGGCCGGGTGGGGATCGTCGTGGTCATCGCCGCCCATCCTTCCCCATGCCACACCCGCCGACGCCTTGCGCGGCCGGAGCCGCCCCGCGTGCGAGAATCGCCCCCATGCCCCGCACGGTCATCACCTTCGGCACGTTCGACGTGTTCCACGTCGGCCACCTGCGGGTGATCGAGCGCGCCGCCACGCTGGGCGACCGGCTGGTGGTGGGGGTGTCGGCCGACGCCCTGAACCTGCAGAAGAAGGGCCGGGAACCCGTCTTCAGCCAGGCCGAGCGGCTCGCGATCGTCGCGGCCCTCAAGCCGGTCGACGAGGTCTTCATCGAGGAGAGCCTCGAGCTCAAGCGCGACTACATCAAGCGGTACGCCGCCGACGTGCTCGTCATGGGTGACGACTGGGCCGGCCGGTTCGACGGCATGTCGGACCTGTGCGAGGTCGTCTACCTGCCGCGCACCCCGGCGATCTCGACCACGGCCCTGATCGAGAAGATCGCCGCGAGCGCCTGACCCGGCGGCCGCAGCCCGGCCCAGACCACCGGCCGCAGACGCCGTTCTCGAGGAGGAAGATGCGCCGCCCGCCCCGCTCGTCCCGATCCGAGTCACATCCACCACTCCGGTCCCGGCAGTCCCTGCGGCTCCTGCTGTCCCTGACCCTCGCCGTGTCCTCGGCCGCCGCGGTGCTCACCGCCGCCCCGGCCTCGGCGGGCCCCGAGCCGACCACCGGCACCGGCAGCACCGCCGTGCACCGGCACCTCGCGCCGGCGGTCCTCGCCCGGGCGCGGGCGGCCCTCGCCGGCACCAGCGCCCCGAGCCGGGACGCCTCGCTCGCTCTGCGCCGGCTCTTCGTCGCGCTCCCCCGGCTCGACGCCGCGCACCGCCGCGCCGCCCACGAGCTGCTCGCCCGGCCGACGAACGGCGCCCGCGACCCGCTGGGCGACGGCTACGCCGTCCCGGCCCGCCATGCGTGCCGCGGCCATGTCTGCATCCACTGGGTGACCTCCACCAAGGACGCGCCGCCGAACCGCCGGTGGGTCGACCGCACGCTGGCCTACGTCGACCACGTGTGGCGCGTCGAGGTCGGGCACCTGGGCTACCGCGCCCCGCTGGGCGACGGGCGCCGCGGTGGCGACGACCGGCTCGACGTCTACCTCAAGGACGTCGGCTCCCGGGGCATCTACGGCTACTGCGCCCCGGAGCGCAGGGACCCCGACCACAAGTGGCTGGCCTCGGGCTACTGCGTGCTCGACGACGACTTCGCCCGGTCGCAGTACGGCGCGCGCCCACGCGCCAGCCTCCGCGTGACAGCCGCCCACGAGTTCTTCCACGCCGTCCAGTTCGCCTACGACTACGGCGAGGACCAGTGGCTGATGGAGGCGAGCGCGACCTGGATGGAGGAGCAGGTCGCCGACGACGTCGACGACAACCGGCAGTACCTCCCGTTCGGCCAGCTCGGCCGGCCCAGCCACCCGCTGGACACCTTCGCCCAGCAGGGGTTCGCCCAGTACGGCAACTGGCCGTTCTTCCAGTTCCTCTCCTCCCGGTACGGCGCCACGGTGGTCCGCCGGATCTGGGCGTGGGCCGGCGAGTTCCGCCACGGCGGGCACGACTACTCCCTGGCCGCGGTCAAGGACGCGCTCGAGCCGCACGGCGGGTTCGCCGACGTGTTCCGCAGGTACGCCGCCGCGATGACCGTGCCGCGGACCGCGTTCGCCGAGGGGGCGGGCTGGCCGCGGCCGGCCGCCGCGGCCGTCCGGAGGTTGTCGGCCGGCTCGCCGACCGCCCGGCGCCGGCTGTCGCTGGACCACCTGACCTTCCGGCAGGTGGTGGCGCGACCGGCCCGCGACCTGAAGGGCCGGTGGCGGCTCCGCGTCGTGATCGACGGGCCGCGCGCCCGCACCGCGCCGGCGGCGTACGTCGTGGTCCGGACGGCGCAGGGCGGCGTGCGGCAGCGGCCGGTCACGCTGGACGACACCGGTGCCGGCCGCACCACCGTGGCGTTCCGGGCCGGCTCCACCCGGGACGCGCACGTGGTCGTCGTGAACGGGTCGACCCGCTACTCCTGCTGGCACCGGACCAGCTGGGCGTGCCAGGGCCGGGCGCGGGATGACGACGAGCCGTTCACCGTCGCGCTCACGGCCGTGCGCCGGAGGCCGCGGCACCGGTGAGCCGCAGCGTCGGTGAGGCACGGGCGGCCGTCGGTGCGCCCCCCTAGGCTGCGCGCGTGACCGCCGCCGTGACCCCGGACCCGCTCCCCGCCACCGACCTCCTGCCGGCCGGCGGCCTGCACGTCACGCACGGCGCGGCCCTGACCGTCGGAGCGGTGCTGGGCACGGGCGTGATCTCGCTGCCCGGGCTGGCCGCACAGGCTGCGGGGCCCGCGTCCCTGGTGGCCTGGGTGGCCCTGGTCGTGCTCGCGGTGCCGCTCGCGATGACGTTCGCCGCGCTCGGCGCGCGCCACCCCGACGGCGGCGGTGTGTCCACCTACGCGCGCCGGGCGTTCGGCCCGCGGGCGGCGACGGTGGTCGGGTGGTGCTTCTACGTCGCCATCCCCGTCGGCGCGCCGGCGGCCGCCGGGTTCGCCGGTGCCTACGTCGCCGACAGCGCGGGCGGCGGCCGGACGACCCAGCTGGTCACCTCGGGCGTGCTGATCTGTGTGGTCGCCGCGATGAACTGGGCCGGCATCCGGGTCTCCGGACGCGTGCAGCTGGTGATCGCGGGCGCGCTCGCGGTGCTGCTGCTGGTCGCGACGCTCGTGGCGCTCCCCCACGCGAACGCCGCCAACCTCACCCCGTTCGCGCCGCACGGCTGGGGCGGGGTCGGCACCGCCGCGGCGCTCCTCGTCTGGGCCTTCGCCGGCTGGGAGGTGGTGACGTCGCTGTCGTCGGAGTACGCCGACCCCGGGCGCGACATCGGCCGGGCCACGGTGGTCGCCCTCATCGTGATGGGCGTGCTCTACCTCGGCATCGCGTTCGCCACCGTCCTGGTCCTCGGCACCGACACCGGCCCCGCGCCGCTCTCCGACCTGTTGGTGCTGGGTTTCGGCCGGCCCGCTCGGGGCGTGACCACCGTGGTCGCGGTGCTGCTGTCCCTGGGTGCGATGAACGCCTACTTCGCCGGCAGCGCGCGGCTCGGCGCGGCGCTCGGCCGCGACGGCTCGCTGCCGGCGTGGTTCGCCCACGGCTCGGCGGCCGGCGAGGTCCCGCGCCGGTCCCTGGCCGTGGTCACCGCCGGGTCACTGGTCATGCTGCTCGGCATCGCGGTCACGGGGGTGCCCATGGCCCACACGATGCTGCTGGTGACCGGCGCGTTCGCGGTGGTCTACGTGGTCGGCACCGCCGCGGCGGTCCGGCTGCTGCCCCGGCGCACCTGGGGGCGCCGGGGCGCGGTCGTGGCGTTCTGCGCGGCGCTCCTGATGCTCGCGGTGACCGGCCGCCACCTCCTGCCGCAGCTGGTCGTCGCCCTCGTCGCGCTGGCGTGGTCGGCCCGCCGCCGGGAGACGGTCACCCCTGCAGCGTGAGCACCGGGGTGCCGTCGGCGGCGCGCACCTCCACCTCGGCGATGTCCCGGGGCGTCCACGAGGTGGCACCCGAGAGGCGCAGCGTCTTCCCCGGCACGGCACGCCACGCCGCCACCTGCTGCTGGGCCCCGGCCTTGCTGTGCACCACGAGCGTGTAGGTGCCAGCCCCGGACGTCGGCTGGTGCGGGTACGGGGTCGCAGCGGCCGGGACGGTGTAGCGGCAGGTGAGGTCGAGCCGCGTGCCCCAGAGGACCGGCGTGAGCGAGACGCGGGCGGTGATGTCGCCGTGGCCGACCGGCGTCATGGCGTGTGCCGGTGCGGTTGCGACCGCGACCGGCCGCTCGCCCGTACCGCTGCCGTCGTGCCCCACGATCGCGGCGGTCCCGCCGCCGACCACGACGGCCGCGGCAGCGGCCGCCAGCCAGGTCACGCGGCGACGGCGGCGCTCCCCGCGGCGTACCTCCCGGACCAAGGACGGGAGCAGCGTGTCGGGCAGCGGCACCGCGGCCTCGGGTGACTCGACGACGTCGGCCGGCACCTGGCCCAGGAGGCCGGGCAGGCCGGCGAGCTCCCGGACCGCCCGCGAGCAGGTGGGGCAGCCCGGCAGGTGGCGCTCGAACTCGAGCCGCTCCTCCGGGGACAGGGCCCCCAGGACGTAGGCACCGTCGAGGTGCCCCTGGGCGCAGGTCATGCGACCACCCCCATCTCCTCCAGGGCGAGGCGCAGGGCGCGCAACGCGTAGTGGGTCCGCGACTTCACGGTGCCCTCCGGTACCCCGAGCCGCCGGGCGGCCTCGGCGACCGGCAGGCCGCGGTAGTAGCACTCCAGCAGCACGGCCCGGTGCTCCGGGGAGAGCCGGAGCAGCGCGTCGGACACCACCCAGGAGAGCAGCAGCTGGTCGGTGCGCTCGGTGTCGACCCGCGCGATGTCGGCGGCCGACTCCGGTGGCTCGGCGACGCTGACCTCGCTCTGGGAGCGACGGGTGCGCCACTCGTCGATGACGATGTTGCGGGCGACGGTGAACAGCCACGCCCGGACCGAGCCGGTCCCGGCGTCCAGGGAGTCGATGCTCCGCCAGGCGCGCAGCAGCGCCTCCTGCACGACGTCCTCCGCCCGTGCGGCGTCGTTGCCGGTCAGCCGCAGGCAGTAGGCCCACAGCGCACCGGCGTGCTCGTCGTGCAGCTGGGTCATCGACGCCACCGCGTCCCGCACGTCCTCGGCCATCCCACCTCCCGGTGCTCTCACCTGTTCTTACGGACCAGGAGGGCATCCGGTTCAGTGTGGCGGGGGCCCGGACCGTTCCCCAGCGGATCGCCGGAGCCGTCGGCGCGCGGTCGGGCGGCCGGCGTCAGGCGGCCCGCGGTCAGGCGGCCCGCGCGGAGCGGTCCTCCAGGGCTCGGGTCAGCAGCGCGACCAGGGCCTCGAGCTGGATGTCGACGGAGGAGCCGACCTCCTCGTCGGACCCGTCGAGGGCCCGCGCCGCGAGCCCGGCCTTGCTGTCGATGAGCTCGGCGATCCGGGTGTCGATCGTCTGGGAGGCGATGATCCGCCACGCCGTGACCGGCTCCCCCTGGCCGATGCGGTGCACCCGGTCGATCGCCTGCGTCTGCTCGGCATCGGTCCACGAGAGCTCGGCGAGCACCACGTTGGACGCGACCTGCAGGTTGACGCCGACACCGGCCGCGCTGAGCGAGCAGACGATGACGGCGACCTCCGGGTCGTTGACGAACGCGTCGATGTTGCGCTGGCGCGCGGCCGGCGTCTGGTCGCCGCGGATCGCGGCGTACTTCAGGCCGCGGGCCGCGAACGTCTCCTCGGCGGTGTCCATGACCTCGATGTGCTTGGCGAAGAACACGACCTTGCCGACGCTGCGGACCAGCTGTGCGGCGTAGTCGGAGGCCAGCCCGGCCTTGGCCCGGCCGATGCGCCGCATCATGCTGAAGACGTTCTCGCCGGTCGAGGTGTCCATGTCCTCGCGCTCCCAGGTCGCGACGCGGCGTACGAGCTCGTGGTCGATGCCGTCCACGACCGGGCCGGACGTGCGGGTCGCGAGCGCCATGTCGTAGCGCTCCACCAGCCGGCGGGCCAGCTCGCGCTCGGCCTCGCGGATGGAGCGTCCGGCGTCGTCGTCCAGCTCGACCGGCAGGTCGGCGATGCGGCGGGCCGGGATGTCCGCGGCGACGTCGACCTTGCGACGCCGCACGATGCCCCGGTCGACGACGGCCTTGCGGGCGTTGGGGTAGAAGCCCGGATCCGCCGGCGTCAGGCCGGTCTCCTCGAGGGCGTCCATCAGCGCGCCGAGCGGCTTCTTCTCGTCGATCCAGCCGAGGAACTCCCAGATCGCCTGGAAGTCCTCGATGTCGTTGATGAGCGGGGTGCCGGTGAGCGCCATCAGCAGCGGGCGCCCGAACCGGGACCGGATCCGGTCGGAGAGGTGCAGGACGTGCTGGGAGCGCTGCGAGGACTTGTTCTTGATGAAGTGCGCCTCGTCGACGACCATGCCGCGGAAGCCGTGGTTGGCCAGCCAGCCGACGTGACGGTCGAGGATCTCGTAGTTGATCACGAAGATGTCGGCCCAGCCGTCGACGTCCTCGCCGTCGCCGTGGATGACGCTGACGCTGCGACGCGGCGTCCAGAGGCCGACCTCGCGGGCCCAGTTGGTCTTGACGACGTTCGGGACGACGACGAGGAGGGGGTACGCCGCCGCGGCCTGCGCGGCGAGCAGCGCCTGCGCCGTCTTGCCGAGGCCGGGCTCGTCCGCCAGGAGGAAGGTGCGGTGGCCGTCGGCCGCGGCCGCGACCAGCTGGCCCTGGTGGCGCATGAGCTCGCGGTGCTCAGGCAGCCGCACCGCCTCCGGCTCGGGCAGCGGCATGCAGGAGACGCCGTTGGAGGCGTACTCGAAGGAGCGGAAGAGGGGGCCGAGCAGCTCCCACCCGGCCAGGCGGCGCGCCTGTCCGCTGCCGTGGCGGACCGCGTCGAAGTCGGGGGCGAGGAACGGGTTGGCCAGCTGGCGAGCGGTCACGGAGGCCGGCACGACCCGTCGGCCGGTCGGGGCGGCCTCGGCCGTGGCCGGGTCGGGCGCCAGCTCCTCGGGCACCTCGATGCCGGCGGCGGCGAGCATCCGCCGCCGCAGGTCGCGCGCGTCCTCGGAGATCTCGGCGTCCTCCGCGAGCAGCATCAGCAGCGACGGGCTGACCGCAGCCGTCTTGGCCAGGATCGTCGCGACGCCGTCGAGGCGCTTGAGCTGGTCGGCGCGCTGCGCCTCGGTCAGCTCGGCGTCGGCCTTGACGCCGGCCCGCTCCTCGCGGACGAGCAGGGCGACCACCTGGAACTTGGTGCTCGTGGAGCCGGTCACCGCCCCCCGGGCGACCGCGGTCTCGACCTCGCGCACGGCGCGGGCGAGCACGGGGATGATGCCGTCGTTGTCCAGCGGTCGGCCGCCGCGGCGCTGGTTGCGCGCCGGCGTACGACGTCCTGACTGGCGCTGGCCCGCTCGAGCCAAGAACCCCTCCTCGAGATTGCCCGGTGCACCTGTTGCACGCGGAGTGCACGAGTGCTGTGGAACTGCTGGGTGGTGCCGCGCCTGGGGCGCGGGCGGTGGTTGCGTCGCTTCGGCCGGTGGAGGCCCCGTCCTGCGGGGTGGCCCGGGCAGCCACCTCGACGAGTCTCGACGAGCAGTGCCACGGTGGAGACGCGGGGGTGACCGGCGGCCCGAGGCCGCCTCCTTCGCTGTGGCACCCACCAGAGGACGCGTGCGGCCTCGGGTGCACACCTATCGTACCGCGACGTCGGACCGCGCGCAGGTCGACGGGTGATTCGCGGCGCGGCGGGCCCAGCCGTCCCTCACTTGGGCCTGCGTCGCGGTCGGCGGGTGGTCGGCGCTCTGGGCTGCCCTGAGGGGTCTGTCAGCAGGTGGTACCGGGTGCCTGAGAACTTCCACCCATCCGGCCGAGGCGACTTCGCGACGGAGCGCGCCGTCAGCGCCAGCCCAGCTCAGGGGCGACGTGGGTGAGCAGCGCCTCGATGACGTGGGCGTTGTAGTCGACGCCCAGCTGGTTGGGGACCGTGATCAGCAGCGTGTCGGCGGCCGCGATCGCCTCGTCCTCGGCGAGCGCCGCCACCAGCTTGTCCGGCTCGTCGGCGTAGCTCCTGCCGAAGCGGGCGCGTCCGTCCTCCAGCATGCCGACCTGGTCCTGGCTCCGGGACTCGTGGCCGAAGTAGGCGCGGTCCTGGTCGCTCATGATCGGGAAGATGCTCCGGCTGACCGACACGCGCGGCTCGCGCTCGTGGCCGGCGGCCCGCCAGGCCTCGCGGAAGCGCTCGATCTGCTCGGCCTGCAGCTGGTGGAACGGCACCCCGGTGTCCTCGGTCAGCAGCGTCGAGCTCATCAGGTTCATGCCCTGCTGGCCCGTCCACTCCGCGGTGGCCCGGCTGCCGGCGCCCCACCAGATCCGCTCCCGCAGGCCCGGGGACTGCGGCTCGATGCCGAGGGGCCCGGGCGGGTTGGGGAACATCGGCCGCGGGTTGGGCTCGGCGAAGCGCCGACCCTCGATCACCTCGAGGAAGACCGCTGTGTGCTCGCGGGCCATCGTCGCCGCGTCGGAGCCCTCCGGCGGGACGTGCCCGAAGTAGCGGAAGCCGTCGATCACCTGCTCGGGTGAGCCGCGGCTGATGCCGAGCTGCAGTCTTCCGCCGGAGATCAGGTCCGCTGCGCCGGCGTCCTCGGCCATGTAGAGCGGGTTCTCGTAACGCATGTCGATGACCCCGGTGCCGATCTCGATCCGGCTGGTCCGCGCCCCGACGGCCGCCAGCAGCGGGAACGGCGACGCGAGCTGGCGCGCGAAGTGGTGGACGCGGAAGTAGGCGCCGTCCGCGCCCAGCTCCTCGGCCGCGACGGCGAGGTCGATCGACTGCAGCAGGGCGTCCCCCGCCGTGCGCGTCGCCGACTGCGGCGACGGCGTCCAGTGGCCGAAGGAGAGGAAGCCGATGTTCTTCATGCCCACCCAACAGTGGTCGAACGACGCATCTTCCCGCCGGTGCCGCTCGACCTCAGCCGGCCTCCTCGCCGGGCGGGAAGCCGTGCTGGATCCCCCAGGCGACCGCCTGCGAGCGGGTCGACGCCCCGATCTTGGCGTAGGCGGTTCGGATGAACGACTTCACCGTGTTGGGGCTGAGGAACAACAGCTCGGCGATCTCGGCGTTGGAGTGCCCGGAGACCACCAGCGCCAGCACGTCCTCCTCCCGGGCCGTGAGGCGCACGTCGTGCCCGAGGTCGTGGTCGCGCGTGCGGCGGTTCGCCAGGTCGGCCTCCGACCCGTCCTCGAACGAACCCGCCGCGACCGCCAGGACGAGGGCGAGCAGCTCCTGCTCGTCGGAGGCGATCGACCCGGAGACCACCGCCCCGAGGTCGAGCGCCCGCGCCACCAGCCCCGGCTGGAGCACCCGGGACAGGGCGACCACGCGCCCGGGATGGCGCTTCACCAGCAACCGGAGGTCGTCGCCGTCGCCCTCGGAGAGGCCGTGCACGTCATAGACCACGACGTCGGCCGGAGCCGGCTCGTCGACGAGCAACAGCTGGTCGGTGTGGCGTTCGAGGAGCGACTGCACACCGGCACGGACCACCGGGTGGCCTGAGACCACCTGCACCCGGACGAGCGGGGACGTCACAGCACCATTTTGCCGAAGCCGGCCTCGGAGGTCCAGCCCCGGCGCCGCGGTCTGATCCAGGTCCCGCCGGGAGGGCCCGGCTCAGGGCTCCCGGACGGGCGGACCCACTCGCAGGTCGG
>Ga0308173_10001663_pt1 | contig 11315 bp, 10 predicted proteins | sample PhyPR1_FD_203716 | JGI IMG/M metagenome (GOLD analysis project Ga0308173, IMG submission 203716) | Soil microbial communities from UC Gill Tract Community Farm, Albany, California, United States - DLSLS.P.R1 | ecosystem: Environmental > Terrestrial > Soil > Agricultural land | place: USA... | reverse complement strand
GCTCTACTGCCCCGAGTTCGCCGACGTGATCATCCGCGATCCGGAGACCTGGAAGCCGCAGCCGCCCGGGCGGCCGGGGCTGATCGAGGTGGTCAGCACGCTTCCGCGCTCCTACCCGGGGCATGTGCTGCTCACCGAGGACCGTGGCGTGATCAACGGCATCGACGACGGCAGCCGCCCGGGCACCCGGTTCGAGGTGCTGGGCCGGCTGCCCCGCGCCGAGGCCCGGGGCTGCAGCGACACGTTCGGAGCCGCGGCATGATCGTCTCAAGCAGGTTCCCGGCCGGTCCGGACGTCGAGGTCGAGGCGCTGCTGGCCGAGCTGACCGGCGCCGAGCGGCTCGCAGTCGGCGACGAGCGGATCCGTGACTTCCTCACCCGCTTCTCCCGCAAGCTGCTCCGTCCCGAGCTGGCCCGCCGCCATCCGGAGCTGGGCTCGCTGGGCTTCTTCCTGCGCCCCGCCGAGGTCGTCCGGGCGCTGAAGTCGCTGGAGGCGTCGGGGCTGCGCTTCCCGCGCGGACTGATCTTCCATGTGCCGCCGGCGAACGTGGACACGATCTTCGTGTACTCCTGGGCGCTGTCGGCCCTGGCGGGCAACGCCAACGTCGTACGGCTGTCGGATCGGGCCGGAGAGGCCGCGCTGGCCGTGCTGGGCGCGCTCAACGAGGCGCTGGCCGAGGCTGACCCGATCGTCGCCAGGACTCAGCGGATCATCGGCTACCCGCGCGACGACAAGATCACAGCCAGGCTGTCGGCGGCCTGCGACCTGCGGGTCATCTGGGGCGGCGACGTCGCGGTGACCGACATCAGGCGGCATCCGCTCCGGCCGGACGCCCGTGACCTGACCTTCCCGGACCGCTCCTCCTTCGCCGCGATCAAGACCGCGGCCTGGCAGGCTGCCTCGGAACAGGAGCGCAAGGCGGCCGTGGCGGCCTTCGCCGCCGACGCCTACTGGTTCGACCAGGCCGCCTGCTCCTCGCCCCGCACGATCTTCTGGGTGGGCGAGCCGGGCCGGGCACCGGCCGAGTTCGAGGCGCTGCTGGCCGCCAACGTCGCCGAGCGCGGCTGGGGCGTGGACGCCGCGATGGCCGTCGAGAAGCGCGTCTCGACGTACGGGATGGCGGCCGACGGGGCGACCACCCAGGTGCGCTTCCACGGCAACGCGGTGGCCGGTTTCGATCTGGACAGGCCGGACGAGCTCCCGCGTACCTGGCTGGGTGCCGGCACCTTCGCGCACTCGGCCGTCGGCTCGCTGAGCGAGCTGGTCCCGGTGGTCAACCGGAAGGACCAGACGATGAGCGTCTTCGGCTTCCCGGCCGAGGAGCTGCGCGGGTTCGCCATGGAGCTCGGCGGCCGTGGAGTCGACCGCATCGTCCCGTTCGGTTCAGCCCTCAGCTTCGCGGCGGTCTGGGACGGTTACGACCTGCTCACCGAGTTCACCCGGCAGACCACGATCACCGTCTAGAGCGCGAGCCCGATGGCGAGCAGGATGCCGTAGGCGAGCTGGAGGCGGCCGGTCTCGCCGAGTACCGCGATCAGCTCGGGGCCCTTGGCGCCGCCCAGCACCCGGCGGGTCGGCGGCAGCGACAGCGGGGCCGCCAGCAGCGCCAGCAGGGCCCAGGGGTGCGGCGCGGCGAGCGCCAGGGCGAACGGGAAGGGCAGCGCGGCACAGACCGTGTAGAGCAGCCTGGTCTTGTGGTCGCCGAGCACCACGGCCAGGGTCTGCTTGCCGGTCTCCTGGTCGGTGGGGATGTCGCGCAGGTTGTTGGCCACCAGCAGCGCGCAGGCCAGCAGGCCGACCGGTACGGCGGCCACCCAGGCGGTCCACGGGACGCCCTGCACCTGTACGTACGTCGTGCCGACGACGGCGACCAGGCCGAAGAAGACGAAGACCGAGACCTCGCCGAGGGCCCGATAGCCGTACGGCTTGGAGCCGCCGGTGTAGAACCACGCGGCCACGATCGCCGCGACCCCGACCAGCAGCAGCCACCACGAGGTCACCGCGGCGAGGACCAGGCCGGCGACCGCGGCGGCCAGGAAGCAGCCCAGCGCGGCGGCGAGCACCTGCTTGGGCGGCGCGACCTTGGAGCCGACCAGCCGCAGCGGCCCTACGCGCACCTCGTCGGTGCCGCGGATGCCGTCGCTGTAGTCGTTGGAGTAGTTGACGCCGACCTGCAGCGCCAGCGAGACGAATGCGGCAAGCAGGGCTCGCCACCACACGCCGTGGCCTTCGCCGATGGCGACGCCGGTGCCGACGACGACGGGGACGAGGGAGGCCGGGAGGGTTCGGGGCCGCGCACCGGCGACCCACTGGGAGAGCGTTGCCACTCGATCATTCTTCCCGATGATCAGGGCTGCCCTGTCCCTTACGCGGCAATCGCAGGGTGAGCAGCAGGCCGAGTCCGAGGATGGCAGCGGTGGTCAGCACGGCCCGGTCCGCTGCGGTGGCCAGGGCGTGGTCGGCGGCGCGGGAGATCTGCGCGGCCAGCCTGGGGTCGGTGCTGGTGGGCAGGTGACGGGTGTAGGTACCGGCGGTCTCCCGGAGCTGGGTGGCGATCGAGGCGTGCCGGCCTGCGGGGACCTGGGTCCCGTTGAGCTGGTCGCGCATCGTGTGGCCGAGCGTGGTGGCGAACACGGTGCCGACGAACGCGATGCCCAGCGCGGCGCCGATCTGCCGGGCGGTCGACTGGGTGCCGGAGGCCTGGCCGGACTTGGCGTGCGGGACGTCGGCCAGCGAGACGTTGGTGAGCTGGGCCGACGTCAGCCCGAGCCCGCCGCCGTACACCAGCATCCAGGGCGCGAGCCCGAGGCCGGTGGTGCCGGCGTGCATGGTCAGCCCGATGGCCAGCACCGCCAGGACTTCGAGCAGCATGCCGATCTGCACGACCCGGGCGGCGCCGTGCCGATGGGACAGGCGGGCGGCGAACGGCCCGGCGAAGAACGCCCCGACGGCCAGCGGCAGGATGGCGAAGACGATCTGGATCGGCGAGCTGCCGTGCACGTTCTGCAGGAACAGCGGCAGCACGAACAGCAGGCCCAGCTCGCCGACGCTGATCAGCGAGGCGGCCGCGTTGCCGCGCCGGAAACTCGCGATCCGGAACAGTGTGAGATCGAGCACTACGGACCGTCCGGCCCGCGCCCGGGACCGCTCCACCACGAACAAGGCCGCGATCAGCCCGGCGGCCAGCGCGAACGCGACCGGCACGGGGGACAGCGGGCCGACCTGGAGATCGCGGGTCGGCGTCCACCAGCCGAATCGCTGCCCCTCGATCAGTCCGAAGACCAGCAGGCCGAGACCGAGCGCGGACAGCACCGCGCCGCCCAGGTCGAGTCCGCGCACCGCCGAGGGATCGCGGGTCTCCGGGACCAGCTTCAGCGCGCCGACGATGATGAGCAGCCCGAGCGGCAGGTTGACGGCGAAGGCCCAGCGCCAGCCGTACGAGGTGGCCAGCCAGCCGCCGAGCAGCGGGCCCAGGGCGGCCATCCCGCCGATCATCGAGCCCCAGATGCCGAACGCCACGGCCCGGTCCCGGCCGGTGAAGACCGTGTTCACCGTGGACAGCGTGGCCGGCATGATCATGGAGGCGCCGACGCCCTGGAAGGCTCGTGCGCCGATCAGCGCGGGGCCGCTCCCGGCTCGTGCGGCGAGCAGGCTGGCCAGCATGAACAGCGCGGTGCCCAACACGAACATCCGGCGGCGGCCGATCAGGTCGCCGATCCGGCCGAAGCTGATCAGCAGTGCGGCGAAGGTGAGCGAGTAGACGGCGGTGACCCATTCGGCGTCGGCCGTCTGCAGCTTCAGATCAGTGATGATCTTCGGCATCAGGACGTTGACGATCGTCGCATCGATGATGATCAGCGACACGCCCAGGCTGATGATCACCATTCCCAGCCAGCGCCCCTTGCCCCGCGGCGGCGCGTCGGGGAGGACGGCGGCCGAGGGCTGGACAGGGGCAGTCATGCGGGTCACTCCGGATTCGACGGTCTCACTGGTGGCGAGTACACGGAGGTCGCCCCCGAACACTCAACCACACGGCTCGCGGTGCCCCGGCCCGGGGTGGGTCTCGCGGCTCACAGTCCAGTGTGCATCCTGACCATCGGCACCGGCTCGCCGAGATCCAGCACCTTGCGGGCGCCGTCGGGAGCCCATCCGGCCGGCTCCAGGAAGCCGCGCAGCGCAGTGTCTGCCTCGAAGACCCAGGTCAGCAGCTCGGCGACGCCGTCCTCGCGGAGCAGATCCACGGTCGCGGCGAGCAGCCGGCTGCCGTGCCCGGCCCTGCCGTGCTCCGGATCGACCAGCAGGGTGAGCAATTCGGAAGTCGTCGCCGGATCCCGATCCGGCTCGCCTGCCGGCGCGTGCGCGCTCAGCCCGACGACCTTGTCGTGCTCGACGGCCACGAGCAGCCGGTGCCGGGGCGTCGGCGGTGCGGTGATCGCCTCGGTCCAGCGCTCCCGCCACTCCTGGGCCGCCTCGTCGCCGACCATGGCGCTCAGCGCCGGCGTCGGCACCACGCCCGCGTAGCCGATCCGCCAGGCCCGTACCTGCACGTCCGTGACGGCCGCCACGTCCGCGACCCGGGCGGCCCGCACCCCGACGTCAGCCACCCGTACCTCCAGCTCTCCGACCTCACCGTCGTCATCAGCTTAGGGCCGCCCACCCTGCCCGGAGCGCCGCCACCAGGTTCGTGGTCAGGTGAAGGCCGTCAGGGCGCGGGCGAGGCGGCGGGCGCCTTCGGCCAGTTCCGCCTCGGAGGCGGCGACGGCGTACGAGAGGCGCAGGCGGCCGCCGGGGGGTTCAGCGGGGTAGAACGGGCGGCCGGCGTTCACCATGAGCTGCTGACGGGCGGCCGCCTCGACCACCTGGACGTCGTCGATTCCGGGCGGCAGCCGGAGCCACATGTGCATGCCGCCCTCCGGGCGGGTGGCCGGCACATCCGGCAGTTCGCGGGCGAGGGCGGTGGCCAGCGCGTCCCTGCGGCTGCGCAGCGCGGCGCGCACGGTGGCGAGGTGGCGGTTCCAGGCCGGGGCGCCGACCAGTTCCAGCGTGATCTCCTGAAGCACCCGGGACGGGAAGAACAGATCGACCAGCTGGGTCGTGCGCAGCCGTTCGGCCACCGGCCCGCGGGCGATGACCGCGCCGACGCGCATACTGGGCGTTGTGATCTTGGTCAGCGAGGTCAGATGGACGACCGTCCCGTCGCGGTCCTGCGAGATCAGCGGCGGGGGAGCGGAGCCGAACCCCAGGTGGCGGGCGTAGTCGTCCTCGATGACGAAGGCCCCGGCGGCCCGGGCCACCGACAGCACCTGGGCCCGGCGTTCGGCCGGCATGACCGCGCCCGTCGGGTTCTGGTACGTCGGCATCGTGAAGAACACCCGGGCCCCGGTCACGGCGAAGATGTCGGCCAGCAGATCGGGCCGCACGCCGTCCCCGTCCACCGGCACCGGCACCGTCTTCAGCCCCATCGCACGGGCGAGCGCGAGTGTGCCAGGGTAGGTCGGCGACTCGACCAGCAGCGGCGCGCCCGGCGGCAGCAGGGCGCGCAGCGCGGTGGACAGCGCACCCTGCCCGCCGCTGGTGATCAGAACGTCCGCGGGCGTCACCTCACCGCCGACCGATCCGGCGAACCAGGCCCGAAGCTCGGGGATTCCGTTGACCGGCGGCCGGTCCCAGGCGCCGGCCCGGCGACTGGCCCGGCTCGCGGCGGCGGCGAGGGCCTTCACCGGCTGGAGCGAGGGGTGCAGGTAGCCGCCGCCCATCGGGATGACGCCCTCGGCCGGGGGCGGCAGCGTCGCGCTGATCCCGGCCGGGTCGATCGCCCTGTCGCCGAGCGCGACCGCCTGCCAGTCGAAGTCCGGCGGCTCGGCGGCATGCTGCGGGCGAGGCGCGACGAAGGTGCCGCTGCCGGGCCTGGTCACCACCAGACCCTCGGCGGTGAGCGCGCCCAGCGCCCGGGAGACCGTCACCGGGCTGACCTTGTAGCGCTCGACCAGCGTGCGGCTCGATGGCAGCCGGTCACCCGTGGCCAGGCCGCGCACCTCGTCGCGGAGCCTGGTCGTCAGAGTGGCGATACTGCTATCGTTGTTCATGAGAGATAAGAGTAGCGCTACTGGGCCCGCCTCGATAGCACTTCCTGATCTGCGGCACGCTCTCGTGGTCGCGCGGATCGATGACATCGACCGCGACATTCGCCGAGTCCGCGGGCCGCGACGGCACGTCAAGCCCGAGACGGCCGGGTTGGGACTGGCCGGGCTCGGCGTCCTCGCCTTCTCGATGAGCTTCCCCGCGACGGAGTTCGCACTGGACGGCCTGGACCCGTACCTCGTCGGCTTCGGGCGGGCCGCCGCGGCGACCGTCCTGGCCGTTCTCGCGCTGCTGGCGGCCCGGGCTCCGAGGCCCCGGCGCGATCAGCTCCCCGGCCTGCTGGCGGCCGGGCTGGGCGTGGTCTTCGGCTTCCCGGTGCTGTCGACCCTGGCGCTGCACAGCGGGGCGTCGTCCTCGCACGGCGCGGTGGTCATCGGCTTGCTGCCCGCCGCCACGGCCCTGTTCGCCGTGCTGCGCGCGGGGGAGCGGCCCCAGCGTGCCTTCTGGCCGGCCTGCGCGGCCGGGGCGCTGTGTGTGAGCGGCTTCGCGCTGATCCGCGGCGCCGGCCGGTTCACCGGCGCGGACCTGCTGTTCTTCGGTGCGCTGACGGCCGGGGCGCTGGGATATGCGGAGGGCGGCCGGCTGTCCCGCGAGATGCCCGGCTGGCAGGTGATCTCCTGGGCGCTCGTGCTCACCGGGCCGATCTCACTCCCGATCACCGCCGCGCTGCTCGCCACCACGAACCCGCACTGGACCGGCAGGGCGCTGCTCGGCTTCGGGTACGTGTCGGCGGTGTCGATGTTCATCGGCTTCTTCGCCTGGTACGCCGGGCTCGGCAAGGCGGGGATCGCGCGCGGCGGCCAGCTCCAGCTCGCCCAGCCGCTGCTCACCCTGGGCTGGTCGGCGCTGTTCCTCGGCGAGCACCTGGATCCGGGCACCGGGATGGCCGCGGTCGCCGTGCTCCTGTGCGTCGCCTGGACCCAGCGCACCCGCTCGGGTGCCTCCAGGCGATATGTCACCTTCCGTGATCATGCCATAATCAGGCGGGATATCGCATGATCACGAGCGGGGGGTCCGGGCTTGCGCAGGGTCATGCGATGGACGGGGTGGGCCGCGGCGTTCGCGGTGGGCCTGGCCGCGGCGTTCGTCGTCCAGTCCTGGGTGTGGTGGCAGGGCGACCCGCACGCGCGGGGCACCGACACCAACGCGCTCTGGGCCCGGCACCAGTGGGTCGGCGACCCGCACACCGACGCGGAGTACCAGGCCCTCGCCGGCCTGCTCCGGCAGAACCGGATCAGCGACGTGTTCTTCCACGCCGGCCCGCTCGAGGCCGACGGGTCGGTGCCGCCCGCCAAGTACGCGCACGCGGGGGAACTGATCGCCGCCCTCCGCAAGTACGCACCCGGCGTGCATCTGCAGGCCTACCTGGGCCAGATCCGGGCGCACGACGGGGTCGGCGTCCTGCGGCTGCAGGATCCGGCCGTGCGCGCGGGCATCCTGCGGACCGACCAGGCCATGCTCGCCGCCGGATTCGACGGCATCCACTACGACATCGAGCCGATCTTCTACGACGACTCGGCCTTCCTGACCCTGCTGGACCAGACCAGGACGCTGACGAGGGCCCGCGGAGCGCTGTTGTCGGCGTCCTTGGAGCAGCTCACGCTGATGCCCGCCGCCCAGCCCGCGCTCAGGCTGATCCCGCGCAGTTGGGGCTGGCACGCCCCGGCCCGGCCGACCCCGTCGTACCTGCAAAAGGTCGCCGACCGCGTCGACCAGGTCTCGATCATGACCTACGACACCGGGCTGCCGCTGCAGAGCCTGGTGGGCAGGCACTTCGCCTATCACACCGAACAGACGCTGAAGCTGATCGGCGACCGGGTCACGGTGTTCATCGGCGTGCCCACCTACGCGCCGGAGTTCGACTGGGCCGAGGACCTGCCGACCGCGCTGCGCGGCGTACGGAAGGGGCTGGACGCGCTGGACCGCAGACCGGCCCGCCCGTACGGCGTCGGCATCTACGCGGACTGGACCACGACCCCCGCCGAATGGGCGCGTTACCGAGCACTGTGGCCAAGCCCCAGTAAGTAGAAATTATCCTCCACGCAACCCCACTTGTAACGTTCCGAAACGCACGTTTCCGCAGGTGAAGACGGTGGTTCTGCGATCTTTACCAGGGGTAAGGCAGGGCGTGGCAATCGGACGGGGACTGGGAGCGTGGAAATGGGCGTTGAACAGTCGGCCCAGCAGGTCGGACACCGTTTGAAGGAGCTGGCCGGGGAGTTCTCCGGATGGCGGATCGGGCGCGGCGGCTCCGGCCACTGGTGGGCGGTCCGCGGCAACGACCTCATCCGTACCCTCGACGTGGAGGAACTCGCCGCCAAGCTCAGGGAACAGTGCGTCGAACGGATCACCGGGAACCTCGCGGAGAATCCGGAGATTATGGCGTAACACGCGATTTGCGCGTCGCGATGAAGCTGTAGACGTCGTCGGTGTGTGCGTACCCCCGAGCGCATTCACCGGCGGCGTCTTCGCATGGGAGCGGTCCGCACGTTCCGGTAGCGTTCAGTGCATGGCACCCAGCACAACGAGCGACGCGCCCTTCGGGCGGATGCTGACCGCGATGGTCACTCCCATGACCCCCGCGGGCGCCGTCGACTACGACCGAGCCGCCCGTCTGGCCACTTATCTGGTCGACGAGCAGCGCCATGACGGCTTGGTGATCAGCGGTACGACGGGGGAGTCGCCGACGACGAGCGACGAGGAGAAGGACCGCTTGCTGCGGGCGGTGCTCGAAGCCGTGGGGGACCGGGCCACCATCGTGGCCGGCGTCGGCACCAACGACACCGCGCACACCGTCGAGCTGGCCAGGAAGGCCGAGGCCGCCGGAGCCGCCGCACTCCTGGTCGTCACCCCGTACTACAGCAAGCCCCCGCAAGAGGGGCTCATCCGGCATTTCACCGAGGTCGCCGACGCCACCGGGCTGCCGAACATGCTGTACGACATCCCGGGCCGGACGGGGGTGCCGATCGCCACCGACACCCTGGTCAAGCTGGCCGAGCACCCGCGGATCGTCGCGGTCAAGGACGCCAAGGGCGACCTGTTCGCCGGGTCCCAGGTGATGGCCAGGACCGATCTGGTGTTCTACTCGGGAGACGACGCGCTGAACCTCGCATGGCTGGCCATGGGGGCGGCCGGCTTCGTCAGTGTGGTCGGGCATGTCGTGGGGGCCGACCTCCATGAGATGATCGATGCATACAGGGCCGCAGACACGGGCCGGGCGCTGGCGATCCACCGCCGGCTGCTACCTGTGGTCACGGCCATCATGACCCGTACGCAGGGCGTCATAGCCGCCAAGGCAGCGCTGAACCTGCTGGGCATCATCGGCGGAGACGTCAGGTCTCCGCTGGTGCCGGCCTCGGCTGAGTTCGCGGCGCGACTGCGTGAAGATCTTCTGTTGGGGGGAGTCAAAGTGCCGGAGGTCACTGCGTGATAAAGGCGAACAACCCGCGGGCGGTCCAAGGATGAGCCACCCGCACCCTGAACTGGGGTTGCCCGACCCCCTGCCGGTCAACGGCCTGCGCATCGTCGCGCTGGGCGGGCTCGGCGAGATCGGGCGCAACATGACGGTCTTCGAGTTCGACGGCCGGCTGCTGATCGTCGACTGCGGGGTGCTGTTCCCCGAGGAGGAACAGCCCGGGGTCGATCTGATCCTGCCGGACTTCGACTACATCAGGGACCGGCTCGACCAGATCGAGGCGGTGGTGCTGACCCATGCCCACGAGGACCACATCGGGGCGGTGCCCTACCTGCTGCGTGAGCGTCCGGACATTCCGCTGGTCGGGTCCAAGCTGACGCTGGCGCTGGTGCAGGCCAAGCTGACCGAGCACCGGATCAAGCCGCAGGTGGTCCAGGTCGTGGAGGGCGAGCGGGTCCGCTTCGGCCCGTTCGACTGCGAGTTCCTCTCGGTCAACCACTCGATCCCGGACGCGCTGGCGGTCGCCATCCGTACCGGCGCGGGCCTGGTGCTGGCCACCGGCGACTTCAAGATGGACCAGTTGCCGATGGACGGCCGGCTGACCGACCTGGGAGGCTTCGCCCGGCTCGGTTCGGAGGGCATCGATCTGCTGATGTCCGACTCGACCAACGCCGAGGTGCCCGGCTTCGTCACCAGCGAGCGCAACATCGGCCCGGTCATCGACGACGTCTTCCGAACCGCCAAGGACCGGGTCATCGTCGCCTGCTTCGCCTCGCACATCCACCGCGTGCAGCAGGTGCTGGACGCGGCCGTCGCCACCGGCCGGAAGGTCTGCTTCGTCGGCCGCTCGATGGTGCGCAACATGGGCGTCGCCGGCGAGCTCGGCTATCTCAAGATCCCCGAGGGGATCCTGGTCGAGCAGCGCGAGATCGACGACCTGCCGCCGGACGAGGTGACGCTGGTCTGCACCGGATCGCAGGGCGAGCCGATGTCCGCGCTGTCGCGGATGGCCAACCGGGACCATCAGATCCGCATCACCGAGGGCGACACGGTCATGCTGGCCTCGTCGCTCATCCCGGGCAACGAGAACGCCGTCAACCGGGTCATCAACGGCCTCACCCGCTGGGGCGCGCGCGTCGTGCACAAGGGCAACGCGCTGGTCCACGTGTCGGGCCACGCGGCGGCCGGCGAGCTCATCTACGTGCTCAACCTGACCAAGCCGTCGAACTTCATGCCGATCCACGGCGAGTGGCGGCACCTCAAGGCGCACGCCAAGCTGGCCGAGCTGACCGGGGTGCCCATCGGCAACATCGTCATCGCCGAGGACGGCGTGGTGGTCGACCTGGTCGAGGGCCAGGCCACCATCAGCGGCGCGGTCCCGGCCGGTTACGTGTACGTCGACGGGTCCTCGGTCGGCGAGATCACCGAGACCTCGCTGAAGGACCGGCGGATCCTGGGCGAGGAGGGGTTCGTCTCCATCGTCGTCGTGGTCGACTCGTCCACCGGCAAGATGGTCGCCGGCCCGGAGATCCACGCCCGTGGCGCGGGCATCCATAACGAGGACTTCAACGAGGTCATCGCCCGGATCGAGGCCATCTTCCAGGACTCGGCCGCCGACGGCGTCGCCGACGTCCACGAGCTCCGGCAGATGGTGCGCCGTACCGTCGGCAAGTGGGTCAGCGACAGCTATCGCCGCCGGCCGATGATCATCCCGGTCGTCGTCGAGGCCTAGAACCTCGCCGTGGTCATGCGAGAAATC
>Ga0308173_10001662_pt1 | contig 11318 bp, 16 predicted proteins | sample PhyPR1_FD_203716 | JGI IMG/M metagenome (GOLD analysis project Ga0308173, IMG submission 203716) | Soil microbial communities from UC Gill Tract Community Farm, Albany, California, United States - DLSLS.P.R1 | ecosystem: Environmental > Terrestrial > Soil > Agricultural land | place: USA... | reverse complement strand
CCGTCAATAGCGGCAACGGCACGGTGGGCCGGCTCCTGCACGATCCGGCGGCGGCGCAGTCGCTCGAGGCGTCACTGGCCAACCTGCAGGCGATTACAGCGAAGATCAACAATGGGGAGGGATCGCTGGGGAAGTTCCTGACCGACGATGCCTTGCACAAGTCGCTGGTGTCGACGACGACGAATGTCGATACGCTCACCGGGCGCATCAATGCCGGGGAAGGGACCCTCGGACAGCTGGCGACCAACAAGCAGCTCTTCGACCGGTTCAATTCGACGGCCAACAGTCTCGACGCGCTGGTCAAGGGACTGAACGCGGGTGAGGGGACGGCCGGACAGATGCTGCGGGACAAGCAGTTGTATGACAATCTGAACAAGGTGGTCGTCGAGATGCACAACCTGGTCAACGACATCCGCGCCGACCCGAAGAAGTACCTCAACGTCAAGGTCAGTCTGTTCTAGGAGACGCATATGGCGAACAACGACAACGGGGCAAGCATCCTGGTGGCCTTTATTGCGGGCGCGGCCGTCGGCGCCGCCGTGGCGCTGTTGTTCGCGCCGGCCACAGGGGAAGAAACGCGCGAGTACCTGGGGCAGCGGGCGCGCGAGGGACGCGACCGGGCGGCGGATGCTGCGCGCCAGGGCCGCGAGCTGCTGAAGAACCAGCGCGACAACGTCACCACCGCGTTCGACCGCGCCCGGCAGCAGTTCCAAAATGCCGGCGAGGAGCAGGACGCGTGAACGATCTGTTCCTGGGGCTCATCGCGCTGGCCGTCCTGGTGATGGCCGTCGTCCAGGTGGCGGCGATCGTGTTCGCGGCGCGCGCCGCCCGCAATGTCGGCGAGGCGGTGTCGCGTCTCGAACGGGACGTGCGTCCGATCGTGACGAACCTGCAGACGATATCGGCCGACGCGGCGCGGGCCATCGCGTCGGCCACCGCGCAGGTCGAGCGGATGCAGAAGACGCTCGACGTGGTGCTCGAGCGCGTCGACACGGCGACGGTGCGCGTCGAACAGACGCTACAGACGATCCAGGAAGGAATCCTGGTGCCGGCGCGCGAGGGATTCGGCGTGCTGCAGATGATCCGATCGTTTTTTTCGTCTGGCCGGCCGTCCCGGACCGCCCCTCGTCACCGGCCGACGCCGGCCGACGACGAGGATGCGCTCTTCATCGGCTGAATATCGCCTTTGACGTTTGGCAGGTAACAGGCGTATAAGGTCCCTCTACATCCAAGGGGGGACGCAGTGACCCACGTCGTTCGCCGTCGCCTGATCGGGGCCGTCATCGCGGCCGCCATCTGTGCGCCATCCGCCGCCTTCGCGCAGGAATCGAAATCCGCGGCGCTGGCCGTCGAACTCACCAGCCTCCTCGACCAGCTGAAACTCGATAGCGTTGCCGGCCAGTACGGCGATCAGGTTGTTGGCGCGCTCTACATTCCGGGCACGCAGCTGCTCGTCGTCGGTGCGAAGTCATCGTCCCGCTACGACGGGATGGTGAAGCAGAAGGCCTATCGGGACGTCTATCTCGACCTGAACGGCATTCCCGATACCACACGACTGTTCGTCTCAGACCTCGGTGCCAACGGCCTCCGGTTCAAGCGCGAGAACAACCAGCCGTACGACAGTGTCGATATCGGCGGCAAGACCATCGCGTTCGACGGGGAATGGAGCAAGGCCAAGATTTCCGAGCAGGAATACACGAAGACATGGCAGGCGTACGACGACCGCTACGCGCAGATGCTGCAGGCGCTCATCGCCGTGCTGAAGAAGCCCTCGTAACCGGCGCCTAGCGCTACTGTACGAGGCACCAGGGAGGGCAGCTCAGGCTGCCCTTTCTGCCGTACCGATGGACGGCCGGTGCACAGTCTCTCAGGTCTCGCGGCCGTGCCGGATGCTCGTCTGCCGCCATCCGCGCTGACCCTGCTGGTTTTCGCGGTACTCGAACCGCTGGAGCACCCACCATCGGCTGGCGTTGTCAGGCACGCTGAATTCGACGAGCGTGCTGAGCGTGACCATCGACGGCACTTGCCGATTGACGATGTGCGCCCGCAGCCAGATTGACTGTCCCTTCGGCAGCAGCGCGATCGGCTTGTCGATCGGGTCGACGCGGCCGGTCGTCGTGGACGATCCCAACGCGTCCTGGTAGTCGAGCACCTTGATCGTGGCGTAGATATCGTTGATGTCACCAGACTGGCTCTCGAGCTCGATTGGCAGCGTCACGCCCGGGGGAAGACGCGCAGTGGCGCTCACGATCGCTGGCGGATTCAGAACGGCCTTTACCCCGCGTACTATCGACGGCAGGCCTGGTCCCCGCTCGGGCGTGGCCGGCTTCACGAGGAGCTGTTCGAGCCGCACGTAGAGATCATCGAGGTGCAGCTGGACCTGGGGATCGAGCGCGGCGCTGGTCACGGGGCGACCGGCCGGAGCGCCGGCTGGCGTCTCGTCGTGAACAATCTCGGGACGGGTCAGATCCATCGATTCGGCGAGCCGGTACGCGCCGAACGCGCCCACGGCCAGCAGTGTGCCGAAGATCAGCACACCGGCGGGCCCGCCCCGTTCGGACGACGTGTCGTGATACCAGCGGGCGAAGGTGAGCGTGCCGATGATGACAGCCGCCGCGAGGTAACCGCGGAGCAGCATCTCCGTCGGCTGCGTCCGGAAACAGAGTGCCAGCAGCCCGGCGACCGCGCCCCAGCCGATGACCTGCGTCAGCCAGTCGGGCCACCAGGACGGCCGACTCTCGTCCCGATCTTGTATCTCCACGTTCGTCTGGGAACCATACCATCACCACCCGCAGATCCCGAGAGCGTTCACTCCGCTGCCAGTCTCGATTTTGGAATGAGACGGTACGTGCCGCTCGGGTCGTCGCGCTGATAGACAAACAGAAGCTCGTGCGTGTGAAAATTGTCGAACCATTCTTCCCAGCCAATCGCACGGAACCGCGCCAGCCCCGGGAAGTTGAAGCGCACACCGGCACCCCCATCCTTCACGATGACCGTCGCGGGGCCGGAGGGCGTTGCCTCGCCGGTTGCGGGTTCAGCGGCGTGGCGGCTGGCCCACTCGCGGATCAATGCCTCATCGTCGGTCGCGATGATTGCGCCCGGCGGCTGGCCGGCGATGGTATGGCGGTTCACGCGATGAACTGGTTCGGGATCGGTGAGAAGCGTTCGAGTCATGCGGAATCCAGAGCAGGATACGTGCCCGCCGGGCGAATACAGGTGTGTCGCAGTCGCGTCAGAACGCGCTGGATACCGACACTAATGTGCTGGCGCGCCGCCGCGAGCGTTCCGCACGGCGCGCAGACATGCGAGCGCGCTCATGCTGCCAGATCAAGAGTCGACAACCGAGTCAGGGCCGCTCATTGTCGGTCTTCTGCACTGGTTTCACGACCGCGTCGGGGTGCATGGATACCCACTGAAAACCACAGGCGTCGTCCTGGCACCGGAAGGCGGTCACGAAAGAGGTGACGGTCGCGAGGATCGTGGCTCTTCGTTGCTGGCACTTGGGACAGACCAGTCTCGCGTCAGGTGGTGGCGACAGCACGGAGGCGGTCATCATCGCGTATTTGCCTGCGGCGGTATCTAAGGGTTCTCCCTGATTGTCCGGTGCCCGCTATCGACCTACCATCCACGTTCCTCCACAACCTGACTTCCTGAGCCTGCCAGGCGCCACGGGCCGACGACAGCTTCACCAAGCCACTTTGTGCTTCCGTGGATTCTGCTATGGCCGAACCGTTGCTACCGATCCGTTGCCCGAAATGCGCGCACGATCAGGTCCGCCTGTTCGTCAGCAGCGCCACGGTGCTCACCGTCACGTGCCCCGCCTGCGAGTTCACATGGGCAATCGACATGGCTTCCTTACCGACTCAGACCCGAGCCACGATCGCACAGGTCATCAGGCACTAGCCGATGCACACGCCCACGATTGCGGTCGCCCCCGAGCACCGTCTCGTCTCAAGGGGCGCAATGTCGCGACGACCAACGTGGTAGCGCTGAATTTCTCCTGCGACGTCTGGATCGTGGTCGCAGCCTGATTCGGACCACGCGGTTCTGGAGAAGCGCGGCGACACGATCCGCCTTCGCAAGGTGGACATGGGCGACGTGCCGCTCAGCGTCGCTCGCCGCATCGACCGGTAATTGAACGCCGTCTGGTTGATCCAATGAAGTCCCCGGCGCAGCAAAACGGACCGGCGGGCACCCACGCTCGATCGGCGACGGCTGGCGCGGACGAGACCGGCGCGAACGATAGCTCGGCCGCTAATCCTGGTCCCCTAGACTATCGGTGTGTTTGCCACGAACGTGACTCGCGTCCGCTGGTCGGCGGGATCAACCGGCCAGTCGTGACCACACTTGTGGCAACACCATGCCAGTGTGGCCATATTTCCGCGCACGGTTGTTTCCGCCTTGACGGTGCCTGCGCTGTGACAGGCGCGGCATTTGGGCGGAATCCGCAGGGTGATGCCAGTCGCGCCGCCCAAAAGGCAAATGGCGAGCCGCTTGCTAGAAAGACGTCCCTAATACCGGACTGGGTAGTCCCTCCGGACCGATGAGCGACGATTTCGCCGGTGGGTGGAACCGAAAGATTTCTATGCGCGTGCGCTTTCGACAATCGGTCACTGGCATCTACGGCGGGATCAAACTCAGCCAGTACCTTCCCGGCATGGTGTACGAGGTCCCCGATGCGATCGGCTTTCGGTTGCTCGCCATGGGAGCCGAACTGATCGGGCCGGATACGACCGACACCGAGCCATTACTCACCGACGAACAACTGATCGGCGGCGTCAACGTGATTCAGGCCGAAGCTGCGGACCGGCCGCGACGCAGGCGCATCCCGGGGCGTCGGCGGCCATAAGAACCTGACCGCACGCGAGCGCTTGGGGCAGGCGGCGTTCACTTCTTGCCGATAGGGATCACAGCACGTTTTGGGAGCCCAGATCGCGGAGTTCGGATTCTTCTCCTCGACGGTGTTGTCGGTGTCGACGGCATGGATGACGAGGGTCATCGACGGATGCTCGCCGGAGCCACCGCGGTCGAGAAGTCGCGGCCGGCGCTTGGCGCGGCGACGGCAAGAGAAGCCCGTGCTGCTCCTCACCATTCACTTCTTAGGAGCGCCGTCCAGTTGACGATGACGTTGATGAGCGAGGGAGCGTCTTCGATTCTCGTATTGACGAGGATCGCCGACTGTCGGCGGTGACGGCGTCAGCTGTTCACCATCTACCGCAGAAGACCGCCTGACGATCCGCGTCGCGCGACGGCCGCGGCGCTGCCGCCGCTCGATCCGGCCGTGGAGCGGTCGACCTTGTGTGGGTTCGGATCTGTCCGCCGAGACTGGATATCGCTGGACCGGTGGAGAGCGCTGGGACGGTCAGCGACAGCGCCTGGTCATCCCTGACCGCGAGCGCCCGTGTTCGTCCGGGAACTCGATCGTGCATGAAGCTGCCAGGGGCGGAACCGAGCTGTGTGCGGGCAACGGCTGGCATTGTGGTCGTCCAGTCTTGCTCGGACGTCGGACGTCAAACCAACGTAGTAACGAAGAGTGGGTTCGCTGTGCGCCGAATAGAACTGCGATTGTGATTCCTGGAATGCGGGCGGCCTGGACGACCGCAAGTTCCGCCGCCGCACGAACGGGATGGCAGAGCCGAATCGCCTGCCTGAATTCACCGTTTACCGAGCCGTAGCTCGATCTCAAGGTGAAGAAACCCGCGCCTTCGCGTCAGGTTGCGACGCTGCGGCGCGGCATCCTTCGGCGACATCCATGAGCGAAGGATGGTGGGCGCGGGTGGAATCGAACCACCGACCCCTCGCGTGTGAAGCGAATGCTCTACCGCTGAGCCACGCGCCCGACCGAACCGTCAGTCTAGCATCCGAAGCTCAGCGATCACAACGTGCCGTAGAGGCGATCGCCGAAGTCGCCAAGTCCGGGAACGATGTACTTGTGATCGTTCAAGTGGCGGTCGATCACCGGTGTGAAGATCGCGACATCGGGATGATGCTGCTGCACCAGCGCCACGCCTTCTGGCGCGGACACGATACAGATCATCCGGATCACCCGTGCCCCCGCGCCCTTCAGCAGGTCGATCGCCGCCACCGCGCTGCCGCCGGTGGCCAGCATGGGATCGATCATCAGCACGAAGCTGTCCGTCAGGTTGGGCGGCAGCTTCGAATAGTACTTCGACGCGATCGCGGTCGCCTCGTCTCGCTGCAGCCCGATGTGGCCGACGCGCGCCGACGGTAACAGTTCGAGCACGGCATCCAGCATTCCCAGTCCGGCCCGCAGCACGGGGACGACGACCACATCACCCTGAACGGCGCGGCCGTCGGCGAGTCCCAGCGGGGTCATGACCGTTTGCGCCACCGACGGTACGTCGCGCAGCGCCTCCGCGGCCAGGAGGACACTGATCCGGTTCGCCGCGTTCCGGAAATCCGGTGGGGCAGTCGTGACGTCGCGCAGCTGAATCAGCGCGTCGTGGACGAGCGGATGGTCAACGACGTGGAGAGGCACCGGCACATACTACTCGGTGTACGATCCCCCGATGCGCTCGATAAACGCCTGGCCGGCGGCGCTGGTCCTGGCGATTGCCGGCATGCTCGTCGGCCTTGCCGGCCAGTCACAGCAGCAGCAGGTGGATCTGGTTGTCACCGGCGCGACGGTGGTCACTGCGGACGCCACGCATCGCGTGCTGAATGACGCCGCCGTGGCCATCGCCGGCACCGATATCGTCGCGGTGGACACCGCCGATGCGATCCGGCGGCAGTTCCGCGGCGTCGAGACGATCGATGCGACCGGACAGGTCGTCATGCCTGGCCTGATCAACACACACACGCACGCGCCGATGACGCTGTTCCGTGGCCTGGCGGACGATCTCTCGCTGATGGATTGGCTGAACAACTACATTTTTCCCGCCGAAGCGAAGATGGTCTCACCGGAATTCGTCCGGGCGGGGACACGGCTGGCGGCGCTCGAGATGATTCAGTCCGGCACCACGACCTTTGCCGACATGTATTACTTCGAGGAGGAGATCGCGAAGGAAACTCGCGCCGCCGGTCTGCGCGGCGTGCTGGGGCAGACGGTGATTCAGTTTCCGGTGGCGGATGCGAAGACCCCCGCCGAGGCACTCAAGCGCGCCGAAGCGTTCATCATCGCATTCAAGGGCGACGCGCTGATTACGCCGGCGGTTGCGCCGCATGCGCTCTACACGCTGGACGGGCCGACACTCAAGGCTGCGCGCGAGCTGTCGCGGCGCTACGGCGTGCCGACGCTGATCCACCTGGCGGAAACGCGCGACGAAGTGAAGACGGCAGAGGAGCGGCTGTTTCCATCGCCGGTCGCCTATCTCGATAGCCTCGGGTTCTTTGGTCCCGGCGTACTTGCGGCGCACGGGATTTACGTGTCGGAACCGGAAATGTCGCTGCTGAAGTCGCGGGGCGTCGGCGTGTCGCATAACCCGGAGAGCAACATGAAGCTGGCCAGCGGGACGGCACCGGTCACCGCCTACCTGCGCGCGGGGGTGGCACTGGGCCTTGGCACCGACGGCGCCGCCAGCAATAACGACCTCGACATGTTCGAAGCCATGCGGATGGCGTCGCTACTGCAGAAGCTCCAGACGAGCGATCCGCGCGCGGTCAGCGCGCAAACCGCGGTCGACATGGCCACCATCGGCGGCGCGCGCGCGATGGGCATGGATCGCGAGATCGGGTCGCTCGAAGCCGGCAAGCGCGCCGACCTGATCATCGTGAGCATGAGCGCCGCCCGCCAGACCCCCATGTACGATCCGGTGTCGCACCTGGTCTACGTCACCCACGGTGACGACGTGCAGACGACCATTGTGAACGGCAAGGTGTTGATGCGGAACCGGAAGATGCTCACGCTGGACGAAGCGGCCATCCTGCGTGATGCGCGCGAGTGGGCGGTCAAGGTGCGGACAGCCGTGACGCCGCAGAAGAAAGGCGAGTGATGCGCCGGACATCGATTGCCGCGCTGGCCCTTGCGGCGATGTGCGTGGCCGGCTCGACCGAGCGAGTATCGGCAGAGAACGTCCCGGTGAAGGACCTGCTGCCGCGGGTCGGCGCTTACATCAGGACCTTCATCGACAGCTTCTCCAACGTCGTCGCCGAGGAGAGCTACAAGCAGGAAATCACGTCGCCGCGACGGAAGCGCCAGCTCAAGTCGGACCTGATGCTGGTGAAATATCCGGGCGCGGAAGCGTGGCTGGTGTTCCGCGATACGTTCGAAGTGGACGGAAAGTCGGTGCGAAGCGAACCGGAACGGCTGACCAAGCTGTTCGTCGAGCCGCCCGAGAGCGCGATGCGTCGCGCCAGGGAGATCACGTCGGCCAGCGAGAAATACAACCTGGCGAACATCGGCACCATCAACAATCCGCTGCTGGTGCTGGCGTTGATGCAGGAGCAGAATCACGAGCGATTCCGCTTCACGCTCGGCAATATCGACAAGTCGCTCGGCCCCGACGTCCGGATCCTCCAGTTCCAGGAGATGCGCACGCCGACGTTGATCAAGCTCGATGGCAACTCGGATGTGTTCACCAATGGCTTGTTGTGGGTCGAGCAGGCCACCGGTCGCGTCCTCAAGACCCAGTTCAACCTGGGGCGGCGCGGGTCGGGCATCGAGATCATCACCACGTTCCAGCGCGATCCCGATCTGCAGATCGACGTGCCCGTCCTGCTGAAGGAGTGGTATCCGGACGGCAGCGGCGGCGACATCACCGGCGAAGCGAGCTACAGCCGCTTCCGCCGCTTCCAGGTCACCACGCAGGACGAACTCAAGAAGTAACGATGCCGATATAGGGCAGGTGGCGATAGCGCTCGGCGTAGTCGAGGCCATAGCCGACGACGAATCTGTCCTCGATCGTGAAGCCGATGTATTCGACCTTCACGTCCACCTTCCGTCGCGACGGCTTGCTGAGGAGGCAGGCTGTCCGCAGGTTGCGTGGTGACCGCGCCCGCAGGATGTCCTGCAGATACGTCAGCGTCAGGCCGGTGTCGACGATGTCCTCGACGATGACCACGTCGCGACCTTCGATGGCCGCGCCGAGGTCCTTGAGCACCTGCACCTGGCCAGACGACTTGGTGCTGCTGCCGTAGCTGGACACGGCCATGAAGTCGAGGGTCACTTCGCCTTCCATCGCCCGCGACAGATCCGACAGGAAGACGAACGCCCCCTTCAGGACACAGACGAAATGTACGCCGTCGGGATGGTCGGCGCGGATCTCGCGCGCCATCTGGCCGACGCGGATCTCGATCTGTTCGGCGGAGATCAGGGTCTGCATGCCTTGAGGCGTGGGAAACGCAAGGGTAACATAGCGGCCACAACGTGAAACGGTTTCAAATGGTCACCGAAGCGGACGCCCGCGTGCTCGAACAGGGCGCGACGATTGTCCTCGTTACCGGCGGCCACATTACGCCGCTGGCGCAAGACACCCTCCGCGCGCGCCACGTGACGGTGGTCCGCGAAGGCACCGACGTGGACGCGGCGGCGCTGGCCCCGCTGGCAGACATCGGGACGGTCGCGGTGGGCGGCGATCACACGTCGCTCGCCTTGAAGGCGGCCATCGTGCAGCACCTGCGCGCGCGTGGCATTGCGGCCCACGATCTCGGCACCCTGACGCCTGACACCGTTGATTACCCCGACACCGCCGCGGCGGTCGCGGTGCAGGTCTCCCGCGGCGAGGCGGATGCCGGGATCGTCATCGACGGCGCCGGGCTCGGCTCGACGATCGCGGCGAACAAGGTGAACGGTGCGCGCGCGGCGATGTGCACGAACCAGACGCTGGCGCGGTACGCGCGCCAGCACAATGGCGCCAACGTGCTGGCGCTCGGCTCGACCCTGGTGACGCGCGACGAAGCGATCGTCATCGTCGACACCTTCGTCGATACGCCGATGCGCGAGGCGCGGTATATCCGCCGGCTCGCCAAGATCCGCGATCTCGAACTCCGCGCCAGGAGCTGATGCAGTCCCCCGACCTCCAGCGTCTCATCCAGATCATCGTCGAGGAACTGACCGCGGCTGGCAGCAGCGCGGTTCCGGCGCGCTGCGCCTGCCACTCGCTGATGTACGAGTGCTGCCCCGATCGGCTGCGCGAGGTGATCGCGGCAGGCGCGGAGCGGCTGGGACTCCATGCCGTCGGCGGCGCGACGAGCGGCGTAGCCGCGATGATCGATCACACGCTGCTCAAGCCCGATGCGACCCGGACGGACATCGAAGTGTTATGCCGAGAAGCTGCGGAGTACACGTTCGCCAGCGTGTGTGTGAACCCAACATGGGTGGGGACCTGTGCGCGGCTGCTGCACGGGAGCGGCGTCAAGGTCTGCTCGGTCGTCGGGTTTCCGCTCGGCGCGACGACCGCCGATACGAAGCACTTCGAGACGCGCCGCGCCATCTTCGACGGTGCCCGCGAGATCGACATGGTCATCAACGTCGGGGCGCTGAAGTCAGGCGACGTGCGCCTGGTCGAGCGCGACATTGAGGCCGTGACCGCGCCCTGCCGGGAAGCGGGCGTCGTCAGCAAGGTCATCATCGAGGCGGCGCTGCTGACCGATGAGGAAAAGATCACCGCGTGCACGCTGGCGAAAGCCGCGGCCGCCGATTTCGTCAAGACGTCCACCGGGTTCGGCCCGGGCGGCGCCACCGCGGCCGACGTCGCGCTGATGCGCCGCGTGGTCGGCGCGGACATGGGCGTGAAAGCCGCCGGCGGGGTACGCGACCTCGAGGGACTCAAGGCCATGGTGGCGGCGGGCGCCACGCGGATCGGCGCGAGCGCCGGCGTCCGCATCGTGCAGGAGTCGCGCGGCGAGAAGCCGGTCGCGGCGTCGAAGGGCTACTAGGAGGAAGAACGTGGCAAATCTCAACAACGAGCAGCTCCGGCGCCTGGCGCGCCTCGGGGCGATGGCTCGCCTCGAGCAGATTCGCGCCGAGGAAGCGGCGATCCGGGCGGAGTTTCCAGAGTTATTCGGCCGCGGCGCCCGGCGCGAGAGTCCGGCAGCAGACGGCGGCAGCGCCACGCCGGCGCGGCAACGCCGGCGGCGGCGGACGGCCATGTCCGCAGCGGGACGCAAGGCGGTGTCGGAACGGATGAAGAAGTACTGGGCGGAGCGGCGCAAGACGAAGGGCTCGAAGGAACGGTGATCGCGGCGCGCCAGGGCGTCAGGGCAGCGGTGACGCTGCTCGTGCTCGTGCTGGTGCCGTGCGCCGCGCATGCGCAGGGCCTGAACCCGCAGCCCCCCGGACCAATCGTGTTCGACATCCGCGGCACCACCCTCGGCGTGCCGCAGACGTCTGACTTCTATCCAGAGCTTCCCGGCGACAC
>Ga0308173_10001661_pt1 | contig 11321 bp, 14 predicted proteins | sample PhyPR1_FD_203716 | JGI IMG/M metagenome (GOLD analysis project Ga0308173, IMG submission 203716) | Soil microbial communities from UC Gill Tract Community Farm, Albany, California, United States - DLSLS.P.R1 | ecosystem: Environmental > Terrestrial > Soil > Agricultural land | place: USA... | reverse complement strand
CCTTGGGTCCAGCCTTTGCCGCCGACTCGATCTCCGCCTCTCGGTCAAAATCATCCGCCATCCGTTCGAGCATGAACCGCATCGCGTCATCGCGCGCAGTTTTCGCCAAAGCGCGACATTGCCGGGCGCGGTCCCGCAGTTCGTTGGAATCGCTGATCATAGAGTCGAGTCGAAGCGTCCAATGGTCAGTTGCGGCATTTGTCTCGTCCGTGTCCGGCGTGAGTCCGTTTGGCTACCCCAAGTACCGGCCCTGCCCGGCGTTCACGCTCGATCCGGGCAGGGGCGGTGTTCAAGTGCAGCCAATGCGTAGGGGAGCGGCTGCAGACCGCAAATTAACTCGCAGTCGTAAAGCGCATCTCTACGTGCTTGGTTAACGAGAACGGCCGATCGCCTTCGCTTCGCAGCCTTTCCCTGGAGCGAACGAGCAGTTGGCAACAGGGCATGCTCCTTCGACCGGCCGACGAGGTCCCTCGTCAGCCGATCCTTGGCCGCCGCGTAAACGTCTCGTCCGGTGCCATTAGGTCTCTCTGAAAAAGGATGTGCAGACAATTGCTTAGCAGTTGATGAGAGCAACTGCCTTTATAGCAATGGAGCAGCAGGCGCGTGCGGCCCGGCCGGACGCTCAGCGAGGGCGTGCGGTCGTCGTGCGCAGGGCAGCGGCACTTGCCGCCGTCCGCGCCCCATCGGCCGCCGAGGCGCTCGACCAGGGCGCGCCCCTCCTCCTCGATGCCCAGCCGACGTCCGGCCAACCCCATTATCTATCTCCTGTCGTGCTTCGCCTTTCCGCCGCGGCCTCTTCTCTCGTCCCGCTATCGACGGTCATCTTCGAGCGACACGAACAAGCCTGAGGGGCGCTTCGGCGCTGGCCGGGCTCGCCTCGTGGGCATAAGGTCCGCAGCGACCGCGAAGATGGTCGGACGCCGGGCTCCGGCGGAGCCAAGCTTCTCGGGCCTGGAACGCCCGACCGAGGTCACATAGAGCCGGGTTTCGAAGGGCAGGGTGCGCCGGCCCGCCAGAAAGGCCGCGTAACGCGCGGGTCCGGCATCATAGGCCGCGAACAGGCCTGGATAGCCGAAGCGGTCGTACATGAGCCGGAGATATGCGGCGCCTGCAGCGATATTGTCATGTGCGTTCCAAGGGTCGGGGCCGAGACTCAATAGAGCGCGCATGTCGCGCCAGGTGCCCGGCATCAGCTGCATCAGTCCCATCGCTCCGGCGCTGCTGACGAGTGGGCGCCCGTCGCGGTGAAGCCGTCCACCGCTTTCCGCGCGCATGACTTGCCGGATCCATTCCTGCGGCAGGGCAAAACGCGACGATGCTTCGGCGATCTCCTCGGCCCAGCGATCGACGGGGTCAGCGGAAGCCACGGCCGCCTGGAGCAAGGCGGCGGCGCCGACGAATGCCTTCAGCGCGGCCACAGAAGAATCGCCTTTCCAACCAGTTCGTCGCGGCGGGTCAAGCCGAAATAGCGGCCGTCGAAGGCTCTCGGGACGCCCTTGCTCAGCAGGAAAAGCTCGCCGGCCTGAAGCAGCCGGCAGCCCGACCATGACGGCATCGGCCGCCGCAGGAAATCGCGCGAACGCCGCGCGGCTGCGAGGCGGCGGTTGACGAAGATATATCTACCCTTCGCGCAAACCCGGTCACCCGCGACTGCAGCGACCGGCTTCACCAGGGGAAGACCGAAGGGGAGATAATCGCGTTCGGCAGCAAGCCGGCGGGCCGGTTCGGGCGCCCAAGCGGCCACCAGCTCGCCGCGGCGCAGCTTGCCGGGAGCGGTGATTGCATAGAGTCCAGGCGGGCTGCTCGGAGTGGCGTTCCACAACAGGACCGGCCGTGGCCGCCACATCGAAGAGAGTGACGCGGCGGCCGCCGCGAGCAATGCCGCTGCCGTCCATCCGGCGTGGCCATGCCAGCCGGCCCCGGGAGCGGTTGCGCGCCTGCGCCAATTGGGCTGCTGATCATTCATGATGAGAGGCACCGCCCGACGCGCGGGACCAGGCGTCGAGGTCATCGATATGATAGCGGACGTAGCGGCTGTGGCGGCGAAAGCTCGGCCCGGTGCCTTGGCCGCGCATCGTCTGCATCTTGCGTGGGCTCAAGCCCAGATAGAAAGCCGCCTGCTCGGTCGACAGGAACGGGCTTCCCTTCTTCGCCCGCGCTGCGCGGGCGATGTCATCGTCCATGGGATCCTCGCTGCTCGCTTGCGCCACCCTCGGCCGCCGGCGCAGCGAACACTGCCTATCCCGATCGTTCGGGCAGAGGCTCGAAAACAGGCCATTCGAAATTCGATCCGCCCATTCCGTCCCGACAGCCGTTCTCGGCCGCGGCGGCTCGCCTCAATTCAATCTCCTGGAGGCAAGATTCGGAAGGGAGCAGCTGGAGAGGGCAGGGCCGGATCCTGGTCCTCAAGGGGGCGGACGCGTCGAGCCGCGCCCACCCCCCGTCGTCCGGCACGCCTTCATTGCTGCCCGCCCAAATCCTACATTGCAAGCCGCCAGGAATGAGACCGATGCGGCGCGCCGCATGCCGGAGCGGCAGCTCGCGCCAGCAGCTGGACGGGCATGGGCCCAATCGCATCGGAGCGCCGTTGGCAGAGATCAGCGTGCCGTCCCACGAGGCTTTCGCAAAGGCTCGCCCTACGCGTCCAGGAGCTGCGTCAGCAGTTGCGGGACGACCCTCAACCGACGCCGGTGATAGCGCATCAGGCTGGTCCGAAGCGCCTTGCGGTCATGAGCCCGAAGCGCCCGCACAATTTCGCACGTCTCGGCCTCGGTCTCGTCAACGAACAATTGTTCCAGTCGCCGAACGGCGTGGAGCCGATCGCTGAGCGCCTCGAGCGCTGCCACATGCTCGGGATTGCCCGCTCTCCGCACGAGCTCCAGAAAGAGTCGATTCTGCCGCTCGTGCACGGGCATGTCATTCGTCCCGTTCGCTCCGAGTTTGTCGTCGGGCGCGGCGGACTCATGCTTCATAACCGCGAGCAGAACGAGATCGCGGTGCCACCCGTAGAGATGGCGCAGCAGGGTTTCTGTCATCATTGGTGCCCGGAATCCTTCGTGACGGGGCGCTTCCACCAGGCGCTCGCCGGTCAATCGATGGAGGGCATCGCGCACGGGTGTGACGCTGGCGTTGAGCTCATCCGAAAGCAGTGCCGGTTCGAGCCGCTCGCCCGGCCGGTACAGTCCGTCACGCAGTCGCTGGCGGATTGCAGCATAGACTCGCTCGAAGGTCCCCGGCGGCGTCATCCGGAGTCACGCGAGCGCGCGGCGCTCGGGCCAGCACTGCCGGCGAAGAAAGGAAGCAAGCAATTCTTCCTGGTCGGGCCGGAGCGAGTCCGTTGCCGCGAGCCGCTGTGGAAGATCCGGCTCGAGCAGCACGGACGGGCATTGGCCTTCATAATTGCCGAGATTGGGTCGATGCTGGCAATAGCCGACGAGCGCGGCAAGCTCGCGGCTGAATTGCCGCGCGATCTGCGGCGGATAGGCGAGCCACTGATTCTCATAGGGCTTGAGCCAGCCGAGGCAGTAGCTGACGATCGCCCCGCGTCGGACCTCATCGCTTGAATTGCCACCGCCGCCGTGAAGCGTCGAACCGAGAAACATCAGCGCCGATCCCGGTTCGAGTTCGACCGCAAATTCGCCCCTGGGCTCGTCGCCATCGAGGGCCCGGCGGCCGTGACTGTCCGGCCACACGACCGTCGCCCCGTTTGCGCTCGTATAAGGCGTGAAGGGCCACATCACATTCACGAGATACTCGGTCTCGCCGATAGCTCCGCGCCACATGTCCTGATCGCGATGCGGCAGCTGCGGCGGCGCTCCGGGATAAAGCGCGAGGGCCTGCGTGAGATTGAGCTGGATCGTGTCACACCAGGGTTCGAGCACTCGCCGAGCGATTTCGAGGATCAGCGAATGTTGGACAATGTCGCGGGCGACCGGCGAACGCACGAGCAGCCGGCCGAACCTCTTGGTCCGCGGGCCGTAAAAGCCGCCTTTGCAAAATGGAGTCTGCTCGAAATCGTCCGCGAGGTCCGCGTCGAGTGCACCGATCGATTGCGGCGAAACGGCATTGGGAATGACACACCAGCCTTGGCTTAGCAGAAGCCCCGACCAATGGTCGGCTCCCCACCCCGTGTCGTTTTTTGACTTGCTCATGCGCATTGCTCTCCCTCAGGCGGCTTGGGGGATCAGCTCGGCGGCATTGCCGCCCAGGTCCCAGATTTGGTTGGCGGCAAGCAGGTTCGGCGTGTCGGGACCGATCTCGATCGCAAGCGCGCCGAGAGTCCCGCAATCGACACGCAGCGGAATCCCGAGCGGTCGGCAGGCCCAGCCGAAGGCCAGAATCTGCTGGAGCCAGGTGAGCTCGGCGACACCTGTATAGGTGCGGATGCCTGTTTCGAGTGCGTGCCAGGTGAGCGCCGTGACCAGTTGGTTGCGTATGCGGCGTCTCGATGCCGAGTTTCGCCGTGGCGACAGGCAGAAGCGTGTGATTTCCGCGATATCCGGTCCAGTCGGGGGAATTCCGGCGCAGAGCTCGGCGAACAACATGTTGAGAATGTGCGGCCGGGTGGTCGGAAGCAGCCGGGCCGAGCCAAGATGATCGCCCTGGTCGTCGCCGATGATGATATAGGTCGCGTGGCTGTCGTCGAACTCGTCGATCTCGAAGCGCCCGTCGAGCACAGGCACGTCCCATTTGAGCAGGTCAACGAACACCGTCTTGCGGTCTTCGAACATTGCCCGCAGCGTCGCGTCGGCGCAGGCTTGGCTAATATTATGCTCAATAATGATCGGCATCTGCCTGCCTCCCCAGTTCGGTGGCAAGCATCGCCGCGTCGAGCGCCACGCGGTATAACACAAACGGTGGGTGCGGCCGCCGACTGCGTGTCCAAGGAGGCCGATGACATCCGACGAATAGGGCAATTCCGTCGCCCGGCTTTCAACAGTTCCGTCGGTCGCTCCGCCACCGACACGGTAAAGTCGCGGACGCGCCGGTCGCTTTCCAGTTACCTTGTCTAAGGTTAAGGTACACAGAGGTTCGCGCGTCGCCCCTTGTGGCGCGTGACTCAGGCTCGGCGCCGGGTTTGCCCCCCGGCGTCGGGCCGTATCGGTGACAAGCCACAATTGGCCGCGGTGCCTTCTCAGCCAAGGCAATGGCCATTACGATGAGAGAGTGGGACTCTGGTTCGCTATCTGGAGCGAGTTCGAGCGCTCGACAGCGGAGTGATCCAATGGCCTTGGGCGATCAACGGGTATTGATGAAGCGGGGGCGGATCAGGCTCATCGACGCCGATCCCGCATCAGGCATCTGCTATTCTGTCACCGACGGCAGCCTTGGAATCTGGCGAGGCGAAAGCTTGATTGAAGCACAACGGCAATTCAGGGAAGCCGTCATGACGAAATTGATGGAGCCGGACTTCAAGTCAGCGCGCGGCGCGTGACGATATGCCGCTGAGTACGACCCACGCCTTGGTCCCGCTTGCCGCCGCGGTGGCTTTCGCGAGAAAGCCGGTTCCATGGGCCCTCCTGGTCGTCGCCGCCGCAGCCGCGGCGGCTCCCGATCTCGACACAATAGCCCATCGCATCCTCCGCCTTCCGTTGACTTCGGTCTATGCGCATCGCGGGTTCACGCACTCGTTGTTCTTCGCCATCGCTGTCGGCTGCCTCGCCTCGATCTTCCATCGGCGACTTGGAGCCCGTCCGCTTACCGTCGCGGTGGTCGTCGGTGCGTCGATGGCGAGCCACGGAATTCTCGATATGATGGCCAAGCCGGGGCTACCCGTCGCTTATCTGTGGCCACTGACCTCGGACCGTCTCTCGGCCGACTGGCGTCCGATCCACGCGCCGGAAGTCCAGTGGGCGCACCTCGCGACAGAACTGTTGCCGCGACTTTGGTCCGAACTGTGGCAGCTGATTTTGCCGATGGTCGTCGCCGCGGTGACTATTCGCGCCATGAGGGTGCTGATCGGACGGGGGCTCGATAATTCTTCCAGCTCCAACGGGACCACCGAAATTAAGACGAGTTCATTGGAGTGCGGGTCGCGGGTCGATCGACCTTGACGAGATCCTGAGCGCGGCGGCACGAATCGCAAGCACAATGCTCGAACGGTTCCTCCGCCTGCTCGGCCACCGCCGTCGAAGGCCTCTGGTTCGTCCGCTTACAGCGCATTATAGTGTCAGTTCGTACGACCCTGGAGAGACGCCGTGGGTGCTCGCAAACGCGAACCTGAAAATATGCCCGACGACGAGGCACGCTGGGAAGAGCGGCTGAGAAGGGCGACGAAAAGTGCACAGAATGCCCAGTTAGAGCCTCGCAATCCGGTGTTGACCAAGACCCGGGCGCGAAAGCCGCTCTTGCGAATATCAGGTTGAAATCGGTCGGCAACAAATTGCCGGCATTCTGTCCAACACGTGTCGCTTCCGGCCGATGTCGAAGCCCCGTTTTCTCCCGTTGATCATTGGCCATACCCCGAGTCGATGTCACTCGGAGGTGACGATGTCGCGGGGGCGCTGTGACGGAAGCTTGCCCGACTATTGACTGGAACGTGAAGGTGCGGCGCAGTAAAGCGGGTGCGGCGTTCGGGAATTACTCGGAGAATTCAAAGTGCCCAATGACTCGTCCTCAGACGAGCAGCAGAGGTTGTGGGACGCGTTGAAGCACCTGCGCAACGCGCTTGACCTGCTCGATCTGGCTCAAGCTCCGCCGCACATCGCGGCCCATGTCGATCTGGCAGCCCATCAACTCAGCGCGTTCATCGATACAATGGGCGTTCGTTCGTCCCCTTCAATCAAATAGAGATGAACGGACGGGCAGATCGCTCGACAGTTCGCAATTTCTCGAGTCGCGCGCATCGGCAGCCTGATCGGCCTCGAGCTGGATCTTAGTTTCATCCGGACGTCCCGTTTCGCAACCACCGGATCGTCGATTTCAACGCTGTAGCACGTCAAGAAATCCGATCGTCCCATCGAACAATGCGTGGACCGCGACAAGCGTCCGCTTGCCGACTCCGTATCGTTCGTAGGCATGCCGCAAATGTTCGCCCACGGTCGCCTCGCTGAGGCCAAGTACGCGCGCGATTTCCCAGTCCGATTTCCCACGGGCGGCCCACATCACGCATTCGCGCTGGCGATCAGTGAGGTGCACGGGGCCCGGCGAAAAACGGTTACGCCGCATCCGCCGTGCGGCTTCGAAGGCAAAGGCGCCGACCAGCTGCAGCAAGGCGAGATGCTCACCGGAAAAACGCTCACCGGTCGCGCAGGCGAAAGAACAGGAGCCGTGCGCCTCGCCCGGCACATGGGCAGGCACGGTGAAGCCCTCGCCGATGCCCTCACGCCTCGCAAGCTCGAGCACCAGGCGGTCCTTCTTGGTCAACGCGATCATCTCCGGCAGCTGCGACCACGTGAATCCGACGCTCGTGATGTTGCTCGCGCGGTGCACCGGATCTGTCGCGCCGAGCGATTGCTCGTCGAACCACTCCGCCCAGCCTTCCGGATAATTGTGGATTCGGATCGCACCGCTGCTTTGCCGCACGTCGACATGATGAGTCAGTGCGAAATAGCTGAAGCCAAGATCGCGGGTCACTTCCGCGAGCGCAGCGGCAAGTGCCACCTCCGTCTGCAGCTCGCGAACGTCCCTGACAAAGGCATCCACGCGACTGAACATCCCCCGCTGCGGCTCTGCCGCGACATCCGGGGAGAGTGCTCCAAGTCACCGCATCCCTGCGGACGCCCCTTCAACCGGGCGACGCTTTCGTTTCTCAGGCGAAAGACGTGGCGCAAGGTCCGAGCGCAGCAATCATGGCGAGCTTAGCGTGACGGTTCAAATATATTCACTTGTCGGTAACGACTCTTGCCGAAGATTGTGTCGGCTCGGTGAACAGGGAGGCGTGCGTTGCGCATTCTCGTGGACCGATCCTCGCAGGACGAGAGCAATGAGGCGGCTCAGCGACCGTTTCGCTGAATCTGTCCGATCATGCACGGACCTGCAGCGCCTCCGCAGCTTGGTGGAGGATGCCACCCGGGAGCTGGGGTTTCAATTTTATGCCCTGCTCGACCACAGGAGCCTTTCCGGTCCGGGGGCCGCCGCACTCCGAATCGATAATTATCCGTCGGAGTGGGCCGCGGAAATCATCTCGCTCGGCTATGCCGCGGACGATCCGGTCCACCTGGCAAGTTGCCGTACCAACGTCGCATTTGCCTGGTCCGAGCTCGGAAGGCTGATCAAGCTCGAGCCGCGCCATTGCCGAATCCTTGCGCGTAGCCGGCATTTCGGTCTCGGGCCCGGCGTTACCATTCCGGCCAATGTGCCCGGCGAGCCGAGTGCTTCCTGTTCGTTCGCGGTTCGCGCCGGCTCCGAACTGCCGTCCGCGCAGATTCACTGCGCGGCGCTGATCGGCGCCCATGCCCTCTGGGCCGCGCGCCGCTTTCGTCCCGCAGCGACGCGGCCCCATCTGAGCCGCCGCGAGCTGCAGTGCCTGAGGTTGGTTGCGCTGGGCAAGACGGACTGGGAAATCGCGCGCATTCTCGGCTTCAGCCAGCACACGGCGCACCAATATGTGAAGCGGGCGCGCGCCGCCTACGACACCGTCAGTCGGACGCAGCTCGTCGTCTACGGCCTGCGTGACGCGTGGATCAGTTTCGACGACGCAATTCCCCCATCGGGGTGAATGGGCCTTTCACGCATGAGGCGGCTCTGTTCGAGCCGTGCAGGCGCAGGGTGGATCCGGACTCGACTGGCGCGATTCGGGCGCCTACGCGGCGCTGCTCCGCGCAGATCGCTCGCTGTTCGCCTGGGAATGGCTCCGCCGTGATCCGCGGTACCGAGCCGCGGCGGAGTGCGCGTTGACGGCCGATGCGGAGGCGCTTCGGCCGGATGGAGTCGCCGGAGAAGCGGCCGGACAAGCCAGGGACGCTGCCGCGTTCGGACTCGTCAGCTTCGAGCCGCCGCACCTTGGTGTGCCGAACGCGCGGCCGTTATGGCGATCGGAGGTCCATCCGCTGGTCGTCTCAGTGGAACGCGGCGTCGTCGCCCGGCCCGACGATGTCTTTCTGCTGGACCGCTTAGGGGATCTTGCGACCGTGCTGGTGCGCGGGCGAAGCGAGCATCTGTTGCTGTCCGACGGGCTGCGGACCATTCGGCTTGACGGCCCGAGCGGGACCTTCGGTCCGGCGCCGGCGTGGCTTCGTTATCGTGTCGAGGGGCTGGCCGCGGCAGAGCCAGTTGTTCTGACGGTGAGCCGTTTGCTCGCTTTATGGCGCACGGGCCGCTTTGCGCCCTCGCTGCACCCCGCCGAGACGCGTGCACGCCGCTGGATTTTAATGCTCCGCGCCTGGGATGCGCTCGCGGCCGGCGCCGACCAGCGCCGCGTTGCAGAACAATTGCTCAGCCGGTCGGCCGGTGAGCCCCGCTGGCGCAGCCGCGAGCCCAGCATGCGTTCGCAGGCGCAGCGCCTGGTCCGGTCGGCGCGGTGGCTGGCGACGGGAGGCTTTCGCTCGTTCCTTGGCTGATCGCGCTTCATCACTCCCGAACTCGAACGATGCATGGAGCGCCCGGACAGAGCGCCAGCGGATCCTCGCCGAGCGCGGTCAGCTGCGCCGTCGGCGGCGCGGCCCTTTCTCGAGCAGCATGGCCGCCGAGCGGGCGCGCAGCTGCGCTGACCACGCGCAACTTCGTTGCGGATCGCCGGCGATGAGCGATCGGTTCCGATCACCGGGACTCGTCGGCCGGCCAGGTTTCCCATTTCTCAGCTGCAGAAGCCCAAGCCTCGGCCGACATGAGCCAGGCCCGAATATGGCCGGATGCCCCGGTCACGAAGAATAATCCGAAAACACCCAGGCTATAGACTGGCTATTCCCGTTGGCGGGTTCAAATTGCAGGAGTCATGGCCATGACGTCGACTCAAGGAGAAAAGCCATGAACCGTGAGCACGAGCAGGAAGATCTCATCGACCTCGGCGCCGCAAGCACCGAAACGAAAGGCGGTCCTTTCGGGGTCGACGACCACCACGCCTCGCTGATGCCGCCGGAGACAGGTCTCTCAGCGGACTGATGTGCGGGCAAGCGCCTGCTTGCCAGCAGGCGCTTGCCTCAGGCCGACGAACAACATGCCGATATGGCTGCGGACGGGCTCATCGGGCCGAGCGGTGGTTGGGATGCCCGGGTCGCCGCGCAAACGGATGGTGGTAAGATTATCCCGTATCCCTCGAACGAGCGTTTCTTTTCGCCTTCGGATGGTTGTCGCGTGCACTTGCGGACGGTGGACCAGCGGAATGCAGCACCACGCGTTCGAAGTGAGCAATGGGGCCCGGCCGGCTGATCAGATATCCTTGAACCTGGGTGCATCCGTCGGCCTTGAGCGCGTCAAGCTGCTCTTCCGTTTCGACTCCTTCGGCGATGACGGGCATCTCGAGTCCCCGGCCGAGGCCGATCACCGAGCGGATGATCGCCCGCGCATGCGGATTGTCGAGCATTTCCCTTATGAAGCTGCGGTCGATCTTGACCTTGTCGAACGGGAACATGCGAAAATAGCTCAGCGACGAATAGCCGGTTCCGAAATCGTCCATCGATATCTGAATTCCGAGTTTCTTGAGCTCCTGCAATGCGGCGACCGCCTTTTCCGGTTCCTTGATGAGCAGCCCTTCCGTGATCTCCAGGTCGAGGCGGAAGGGGTCCATGCCAGTTTCCGCGAGGATGCGGCTGACGATTTGGACGAAATTGCCCGGGATGAACTGGAGCGGCGACAGATTGACCGAGAGCCGCAGCGGGGGCTGCCATCCGGCTGCCTCTCTGCAGGCCTCGCGCAGCACCCATTCCCCCAGCGTGTCGATGTAGTTGCACTCTTCCGCGAGCGGGATGAAGGTCTCGGGATTGATCGGCCCCTTGATCGGATGGGTCCAGCGCAGGAGCGCTTCGAACCCGGTAATCCTTCCGGTGGCGAGATCGGCGAGCGGTTGATAGTCGACGCTGAACTCGTCACGGCCCAGCGCAAGCTTGAGTTCTGCCTCCATTCGACGCCGTTCGCGCATCGCTTCGTCCATGTCTGGCTCGTAAAAACGTGCGAGCCGGCCCCCTTCGCTCTTGGCCCGATAAAGCGCGAGGTCGGCGTTCTTGATCAGGTCGGACGCGCTGCGCGCATCCGTCGGAGAGATTGCGATGCCCACGCTGCACCCGATCCGGACCGACTGACCGTCGAGCTCGAACGGCCGATTGAGGGCAGCAATGATGGAATCGGCGGTTTGGCCGGCCTTGGCGGGCTGCCTTGCGCCGACCTGGACAATTGCGAACTCGTCACCTCCGAGCCGTGCGACAAGCGTCTGCTCGCCCGCCGCC
>Ga0308173_10001660_pt1 | contig 11325 bp, 7 predicted proteins | sample PhyPR1_FD_203716 | JGI IMG/M metagenome (GOLD analysis project Ga0308173, IMG submission 203716) | Soil microbial communities from UC Gill Tract Community Farm, Albany, California, United States - DLSLS.P.R1 | ecosystem: Environmental > Terrestrial > Soil > Agricultural land | place: USA... | reverse complement strand
CGGCGGCAGTCCGACGTCGACCAGCAGATGGTGATGCCCCGTGTTCGGATACTTCACGCCCTTGGGCGCCACGCCCATGTTGCGCAGCCCGAACCAGACCCGGAACGGCTTGTTGGCGGTAACGACGGAGCCATCCTGCGGCCAGCCGATGTAGAGCCAGGTATCGGGCGCCGACGGCGTCTCGCCGGCCCGTCCGGCGCCGGCGGCCGCTGCGATGGCTGCAATGGCCGCCATGAATAACCGTCTGTCCATGTTCTGCTCCTCTGTTGCCGCTGATGCCGGTGTTGCTGCCGATGCCGCGAATGGCAGCCGGCGCGGCGGCTCAACGCACCGTCACCGTGATCCGGCTCGAATAGATCGGTGGATCATGCGGCACATGGTCCTGGTCGCCGAGCAGCAGTTGCAGCGTGTGCTTGCCGGGCGGCAGTTCGATGCGCGCTTCAGTCTCGCCGGCGCCGAAGTGAAGATGGTTGCGGTCGTTCGGGATCTGCTGGTCCATCGCCGGCAGTTCAGTGTCGACCAGCAGATGATGGTGGCCGACATTGGCCATCTTCACGCCTTTCGGCGCCACGCCCATGTTGCGCAGGCCCATGCGCAGCCAGAAGCGCCCGCCGTCAATCACCGCGCCATTAGGCGGCCAGATGATATAGACCGCCGCATTCGGCGGCGCCGGCGTGCGCGGCGCCTGTGCCCATGCCGGCGTCAGCGCCGGCAGCATGGCAGCCAGCAAGGCAATCTTCAGCAACTGGCGCATCGCGTTTCTCCTTCGGACGCCTGGTCCACGACTGGCCTTCTTCGATTATTTTTTCAAGTTACTCGCGCAGGCGGCGCAAGACCTGAGATAGAGCAAGCTCGCTGCGATAAACGCTGGACAGGCTGTGGCTCGTGGGCCAAGGTCAGCGCTAGAGCCAGCGCAGCAGAAGCGTAGCGGCTTCGGCGCGTGCCGCTACGCTGCCTTCCACCGCGCAGGCGACCGGCATGGCTGGCGGATGCACCACGCCTGTGGCGTGGCCGCTCCACTCATTTGCACCCGTACGGAGGCGCTGTGTGGCGAACATTCTTGATGATGGGACTGTCTTTGCTGCTTGCCGCGCAGGCAGCGCTGGCGCAGGCACAGCCGGGTAAGGGTAAGGGGATTGCGCTGGTGATCGGCAACAGCGCCTATCTCGAGCAGCCGCTGCCCGGCCCGACGCAGGACGCCGACGCGATGGCCACGGCGCTGCGGCGTCAGGGTTACACCGTGCTGCTGCACCGGAACCTGAAGCGGGAGCAGATGCTGCAGGCGCTGCACGACTTCGAGCGGCGGCTGCAGGCCGGTGGCGAAGGGCTGTTCTATTTTGCCGGCCATGGCATCCAGGTGGGCCAGCGGGTGCTGCTGCTGCCGGTAGATGCCGTGGCCGCACAACCGGCGCGGCTGCTGGCCGACGCGCTTGACCTCGACACGGTGCTGCAGCGCCTGGCTGTCGGGCAGGCCGGCAAGGCCAGGCTGGTGCTGCTCGACGCCTGCCTCGACAACCCGTTCCAGGCGCCGGCCCTGGCCCCGCCTGTGTTGCCGCCGCAGACGCTTGTTGCCTATGCCGCCCGACCTGGCCATGCCGCCTTCGGCAACGCCGGGCAAGGCGTGTGGACTGCGGCCCTGCTGCGCGCGATGGCGGCGGGCGGGGAGGCGCACGCGCTGCTGGCCGACGCCGCCGCGCAGGTCGCCGCGGGCAGTGGCGGGATGCAACGACCGTGGCTGCAGTCGACGCTGAGCGGGGAGGCGGTTCGGATGGCGTCGATGCCGCCGCTGGCGGCGGTGGATGTCGACGCCCCCTTGTTGTACCGCCGCGGCGTGCTGCCCAAGGACAGCGCCGAACAATATGAGTTGACGTTCTGGGATTCGATCAAGGACAGCAACCACGCCAGCGATTACGAAGCCTATCTGCAGGCTTATCCAAATGGCCGCTTCGCCGGCCTCGCGCGCGCGCGCGTCGAACGCCTGAAGGCAGGCGCGCCCAGGCAGGAGACCACCCGGCCGGAACCCACTAGGCAGGATGCGCCACGGCAGGATGCGCCACGGCAGGATGCGCCCAGGCCGGCGCCCGAAAAAGCCCAGGCGCCACGGCCGCCAGCGAAAAAGCCTGCTGACAGCGTGCCGTCAAGCGCCGCCCCCGCGCCTGATGCAGCCCGCGCATCGGCACCGCCACTGCCAACGCCCCCTGCTGCACGCAAGGCCGGCGCCGATATCCAGGACTGTCCGGCCTGCCCGGTGCTGGCAGCCGTGCCCGCGGGCAGCTTCACGATGGGCAGCAACAGCAGCGACCCCAGCGAGAAGCCCACGCGCCGCCTGACGATGGACAAGCCGTTTGCCATCGGCCGCACCGAAGTCACCGTGCAGCAATGGAATGCCTGCGTCGAGGCGGGCGCCTGCCCGCGCGTGGTCGATGCCCAGCGCGCACCCAACCTGCCGGTCGGCGATATCAGCTGGGACGACGCGCAGGTCTATGTCAAGTGGCTGACCAAGGTCAGCGGCAAGCCCTACCGGCTGCCCACCGAGGCCGAATGGGAATACGCCGCGCGCGGCGGCACCGCGAGCCGTTACTGGTGGGGCGAGGACATGAAACGCGGCGCGGCCAGTTGCAAGGAGTGCGGCGAGCCCTGGCAGGAAGCCGCGCCGGCCCCCGCCGGCTCCTTCACCGCCAACGGCTATGGCCTGCATGACATGAGCGGGAGCCTGTGGGAATGGGTGCAGGACTGCTGGCATTCGTCGTACAAGAATGCGCCGGCCGATGCGCGCGCCTGGGAAGAGGCATTTTGCCGGCAGCGGGTGATACGCGGCGGCTCCTGGCGCGACGGCGCCAGCTATATGCCGGCCAGCACGCGCTTCAAGTACGACGCCAGCGTGCGCCATTCGCAGAACGGCTTCCGGGTCGCGCGCGACCTCGACTGAATCCCACGCCCGCCTTCAGGGGCGGCGCGGGCGCGTGGTGACCTGCAGCACGTCCACCGCGATGCGCTGGCGGCCGTGCTCGGCGCCAAGCCCGTTCAGGCGCTGTTCCAGCGCCTTCAGATAGGCTGCTTTGGGCTCGGACTCCGGGCGCATCGCATCGAACAGCGGCGCCGGCGTCACGATCAATGCAATCAGTTCGGTGCCGAACGGCTTGGCAATCACCCAGTTGCCACTGCCGCCTATGGTGGCGCTATAACTCGGCGGCGTGCGGTTTTCCCTGGCGCGCGGGCTCGGCACCATGTGCAGCACGCTGCCGTCCAGCGCGAAGTAGTCCACGGTCACATAGGCGTCGTAGGCGGGCGTGGTGAGGTCCAGCACCAGCTTATCGCCTTCCACCAGCGGCGCCGCTTGCATAGCCTGCGCCGATGGCGCCGAAGCGCCCTTGACGCGCAGCGTGGCCGGCGTGCCGGCCTTGCGGTTAGCCAGCCAGTAGGGCGCCAGCACGCTGACGACGCCGCATTTGTCCTGGCCGAGCGGCGCGACCTGCAGGTCCAGGTTGCCGACACCCGGCACGGCTGTCAGCAGTTCGCGCAGCCGGGCGGCGCCAACCGCATCCGGCAGAAAACCCTGCACCTGCAGCGTGTCGCCGCGCACCGCGGGTGCAAGCAGCGCGCACGGCTGCGCCGCCAGCACCGGCTCAACCGCCGCCAGGGACAGCGCCGCAGGCTGGGGCGGAGTTGGCGCCGTAGCCTGCGAGGCGGTTGGCGCGGCAGCGGGCGCGGCCGACTGGGCGGGTGCGCGCGAAGGCGCCGCAGCCTTCGATTCAGCCGGTGCCGCTGGTGCCGCCGGTGCCGCTGAAATCCGCGCTGGCGGCTCGGTCGTGGCAGGCGCGGTGGGCGTCACCGTGGCCGCCTGCTCATTTGTTCCGCTATCGCGGAACTCCAGGTAATACCCGACGCCCGCGCCCACCAGCAGCGCCAGCGCCACCGCGCCGGCGATCACCGCGGCATTGCGGGCCGCTGTGTTGTCTCCCGCAAAGCCTTGCAGGAAGGCTTCCACGCTGGGAGTGCGCCTGGCACGCTCGAAGCACAGCGCATTCTTCAAGGCCTGCCATTGACGGTAGCCGAGCTGGCGCGGCCGTTCCGGCTTCATGCCGGCGTTGCGCGCCTCGGCCCCCGAGAGCCGGTTGAAGGGATGGTGGCCGCTGACCATTTCATAGGTGATGCAGGCCAGGCCATAGATGTCGTCGCGCGGGTCGGGTTCGCGGTGTTCCACCATTTCCGGACTGGCATAGGCCGGCGTCAGCCCGCCCAGGCTGCCGGGATCGAACACGGTGGCCTCGGCATCGTCCTCGGGCTTGTGGAAGGCGCGGGCAATGCCGAAGTCGATCACCTTCACCTCGCCCTTGTCGGTCAGGAACACATTGGCCGGCTTCAGGTCGCAATGGACAAAGCCCTGCTGATGCGCATAGGCCAGCCCGCGGCCCATGCCGGTGACGATGCGCAGCGCCTCGGCATAGGGCATGCCGCTAAATCCGGGAGCGCGCAGCACCTGGCTGAGCGGCTTGCCGGCCAGGTATTCCATGGTGAGATAGACCACCGGGCCTTCGCGGTCGAAGTCATAGACCCTGACGATGTTCGGATGCGCCAGCGCCTGCGCCTTCTTCGCTTCCCGCTGCAGCGTGATCAGCGACTTCGGGTGGCCGCGGAACTGTACGTTCAATACCTTGATGGCGATATAGGGCTTGCGGTCGGATGCCTCCAGCTTGCGCAGGTCGAGCGCCTTGTACACCGTGCCCATGCCGCCGAAGCCCAGGCATTCCTCCAGCACGAAGCGGCCATTGATGGTGTCGCCTATGCCTTTCATGCGGTCCGGATCGGCCACTTCCATATAGCCGCCCTGGCCGGCCGGCAGGGCCGCCGCCGACTCGGTGCGCAGGCGGGTTTCGCCGACCTCGGACTCCGGGTCGGGCGCGTGCTCGATGCGCCGCTGCAATTCGGCGTAGATGTCCGGCGGCAGCATGCCGCGGGTATTTTCCTCGCTCAGTATTTCCCGGAGCCGCTGCCAGTTGCTGCGTTCCAGGGCAAGCGCGCGGTCGATCTGGGCAAGAAACTCATTGCGCGACAGATCGCCCTTGTGGAATGTCTGTATCGCCTGCGCTAAGCTGGCCATGGTTTTTCAGTCAGATGGCGCGCGCACCCGGCGCCGATCATCCCAATGTGCATGTTCGTGCGCAACGCATCTTGATCTTTTCGGCTTTTGATGGCGATGGCGGCGCCGAGCCACCCGCGATGCCACACTCTGCGCCTGCGCAATGCCACAAGCCTCGCAAGGCGGCCGGCGCCAGCGGCAATGCCTATACTTGACCATCATGCTGCCGGCCGCCCGCGGCCGGCAGCATGATGGTGTCATCGGCAATCTTTCATGGAGGTAGCATCCGTGGCAAAGATCACCATCAAGGACCTGAGCGAAAGCACTGAACTCGACCGCGCGGCGATGCAGGCCATCATCGGTGGCGCGCGCAATGGCGGCCGGCCCTGGCTGCCCGAGGCCGACACGTCGGAGCCCGCGCGCATCATCGACTATCCGCCCGGCATGGCCAAGGCCAGGACCCCGGCGCCGGTGCCCAGGCGCGGCGCCAAGTAGCTCGCGCCGCCGCGGGCGGACCCTGCAGCAAGCCGCATCACTCCGTCGGCCGCCGCGACGGCGGGTTGTCGCCGGTCTGCGGCCGGGCGGCCGACACCAGCCTGCCGTTGTCGGTTTTCGCGTCGTTGCTGAACTCGCCTTCCCAGTAGTCGCCGCTGGCCCAGGTATAGCGGCCCTGGCCCTGCGCCTTGCCCCGGCTCCATGTGCCGCTATAGACGTCGCCGTTGGCGAAGCGGTTGACCCCGGTTCCACTCGGCAGGCCATCCCTGACTTCGCCGCGATAACGGTTGCCATTGGCAAAGGACAGGGTTCCGGTGCCATTCGGCAGGCCGGCGCGCATCTCGCCGGTGTAACGGTCGCCGTTGGGGTACTGGATCGTGCCCCGGCCATTGGGCTGGTCCCTGGACCAGTCGCCGCTGTAGCGCTGCCCATTGGCCCAGCGGAATTCACCCCTGCCTTCCTTCTGGCCGCGCACCATGGTGCCGTCGAACTGGTCGCCGTTGTCCCAGACGATGCGGCCTCTGCCCGACACCAGACCCGACACCGGATCGGGGACAAAGTCGCCGGTCATGGTCTGGTTCGGCAATCTCAGCGTGCGGGTCCGGGCCGGCGGCGGCTCGGGCGCAGCTTCGCGCTCGCTTTCGGCTTCCTGCGCCGCGCCGGCATTGGCGGGCTCGCCGCGTGGCGAGGCTGACGGGGCGGTTGGGGCGGTTGGAGCCGCCGGCGCCACCTGGGCCGTCCTGGCCGATGGCGGCTGTGAAGGCTGCGCAGACTGGGTTGCCTGCGAAGGCTGCGCCGGCTGCGCATTGCCTTCCGTAGCTGGCCGCACCGGCACGGGCACGGGCGCAGGCGGCGTGGCAGTCATGCCGGCAACATCCTGTCGGGTCTGGCCCGGCGCCGATCGCGGTTCCGGCACTGGCCTGAGCCGCGCCAGCCGGGCACGCGCGTCGGCCGCATGGCGGCCGTTCGGATATTTCCCGAGAAAGGATTCATAGACCAGCGGCATGTCGATGTTGCGCACGGCTTTCCAGAGGGTTTCTTCCTCGGAGGCAGCAGTCACGGCGGACGAAGGCGCAGGCGGCGCTTCTTCCGCCACCGCACGGATGCGCTGGAGCGCGGCACGGGCGATCGGCGCAAAGCGGCCATCGGGATAATCCCGCAGATAGGCCTCATAAGCAGCCGCATTGTTCAGGCTGGACGCAAGCAGCCACTGCGCTTCCTCGCGCGTCGCGCCCACGGGCGGCGCTGCGCTGGCGCTGGGTGCGGGCGTCGCGGGAACGGCAGGAGCGGCCCCGGTGCCGGGCGCAGCGGTCGCCGGCGCCGGCGCGGGCGTTGGCGCAGCGGCAGGGGCTGGCGCGTTTGCTGCCTGGCCAGGGACGGCCGTGGCTGGCGCGGGGAGGGGCGGCTCGCTGCGCACGACGGCCTGGTCTGGCCGCCGCATGGCCCACAGCCCGGCGGCGACCAGCACCACCAGAGCGGCCAGCATCGCCAGCCAGGCGGTGCGGCGCGATCGGGCCGGATAGCGCGTCATCCTGTCATGCGGCGCGTTGATGCCGGCGCCGGCATGCATGCCCGGCTGCCGCATTGTCGACGCATCGGCGCCGTGCGGGCCGGACGCGGCCTGCCGGTCCGGTGCGGACCGCGTTGCCGGCTCGCCCTGCCTGGCGCCAGGCTTGATGCCCAGCGCCAGGCGGAACATCTCGATGGACTGGAATCGCTGCTCGGGCCTGACCGCCAGCGCCTGGTCCAGCGCGGCGAGGAAGGTCGCGCTATACCGCCCGGCACCGGCTTGCCGGGCCGCCGTCATCGTATCGTTCGCCAGCCGCGACGGCGCCGGCGGCGGCGTTTTGCCGGTGACCAGAAAGTACGCCACTGCGGCAAGCGCATAGATGTCGGTCCACGGTCCCTGTTTCAGGTTGGGAATGTCGTCATATTCCTCGATCGCTGCCGAGCCGCTGCGCATGTCGGAGGCGGGACCATGGGCACCGGCGCCCAGCACCCGCCGCGCCGCGCCGAAATCCAGCAGCAGCGGCTGGCCATTGGCCTGCAGCAGGATGTTGTCGGGTGCGATGCCGGGGTGATAGCAATGCGCCGCATGCATCTTGTCGAGCGGCTCGAACAACTGGGCCAGCAGCGACTTGATCCAGTCCTCATTCGGCTGGATCCGGCCGCTTGCAGCCGCTTCCTGCAACAGCATGCCCTGGTAGTACGGCATGGCCATATAACCGGTGCCGTTGGCTTCCCAGAACCGGAAGATCCTGACGAGAAACGGCGAATCGAAGCGGGAAAGAACCCTTGCCTCGCTGATGAATGCCGCGAGGCCGGAAGCAAATCTCTGCTCGTTCGCATCGCGTTTCGGCGCCACATGTCCGGAACGGCCGCGCGACGCCAGGCCGGTGGGCATGTACTCACAAATGGCGGCGTTGCGCTGCGCTGCGTGGTCGTAGGCAAGATAGGTGATGCCGACTTCGCTTTCGTCGATCAGTCCAACGATTTCAAACTCGCCGAGGCGGGTGCCAGCGGCAAGCACGCCGGCGCCGGCGCGTTCAAGGTCGGACCTGAATGAACCGCTTTCCCGCATCGGGTGGCCAGCCGCGGCATGGCCGTATTCGTTGCTTTCCATAAGATCGTGTCAGTGTGGATGGTCGGGCCGGCAAGGCGGCAGGTGTCGATTCAGCATACGCCACATCTCGCCGCCGACAAGGCGGTCTCCGGAATGGCGTGGGCCGGCGCCATGACGTGAGCCGGTTTCAAAAGAGTTCGATGTATCGCGGCGGCGATGGTTCGGCCGGGCAGTCATTGCGCAGGGGCGGGTCGTGCCTCCACGGCAACGATGCGGCAAGCCGGCCGGCTACACTTGCTGGTCCAGCGTGGCCAGCAGGCGCTGGCGGCCGGACCAGACATGGCGCTCGGCCATGGTCTTGGCCCTGGCCGTCGATCCGCTGGCGATGGCTTCATAAATCAGGCGATGCTCGGCATTGGACTTGCGCATGTTGCCGGACGCATTGAAGTAGCGGCGCCGGAACAGATGCAGCTCGTTCACATAATCGAAGTAGGCCTGCTGCGCCCGGCCATTGCCCGACAGCCGCAGGATCAGCGCATGAAAATCCAGGTTGAGATCGTAGTACAGCGCGCCGTCATTGACCTCGGCGGCGTGATCCATCTGCGCCAGCAGGCGCTCGAATTCGGCGCGCTCGGCATCGCCGATGTTTTCAGCGGCGCGCTGGGCCGCGAAGCCGAACACCAGCGCCCGCAGCTCGTAGATGTCCAGCATTTCGCGCACCGAAATCTTGCGCACGAATACGCCCTTGTTGACCACCGCCGTGACGATGCCCAGCCCGGTCAGGATGCGGATCGCCTCGCGTATCGGGCCGCGGCTGGTGCCCATGCGCAAGGCCAGCGCCGCTTCATTGATGCGTTCGCCGGGCGCGATCTCGCCGGTGAAGATCAGGTGCTTGAGTTGCTCCGCGATGGATAGCGAGAGGCCCTGTTCGGGCTTGGTTTGCGGCGTTGTCATGTGCCTGGTCATTCCGGTAACTGATGAAGGCTGGTCGCCGATGGCCGCATCCGTGGATCGGTGCAGCCGCATAGGGCGAAAAGTATAGCACCGGGGTAAGTGCAGGCCCGCCGATGCGAAATGCCAGCGATAAAAATCGTCGACGATTACGTTCAAAGTGTTGACACTTTGCGCGACACGCGGTGATACTGGCCGCGCTGACAAATAAAAAACCTGGAGACTTGCCCATGCCTCATATGCCCGCTTCCAGCGCGCTTTCCCGATTCCGCGTGATCGACCTGACCCAGGTGCGTGCCGGCCCCACCGCCTGCCGCCAGCTGGCCGACTGGGGTGCCGACGTCATTCAGGTCCAGATGCCGGAGCACATGCGCGGCGACGATACGCTGGGCGGCCAGGAAGGGTCGGACTACCAGTACACCCACCGCAACAAGCGCTCGGTGACGCTGAACCTGAAGCAGCCGGAAGGCATTGCGCTATTGAAGCGCCTGATCGCCGGCGCGGATGTGGTGGTGGAAAACTTCCGTCCGGATGTGAAGTTTCGGCTTGGCATCGATTACGACACGCTGGCCGCGGACAATCCCGGCCTGGTGTATGCCAGCATTTCGGGCTTCGGCCAGACCGGACCGTACGCGTCGCGGCCCGGATTCGACCAGATCGCGCAGGGCATGGGCGGCCTGATGTCCGTCACCGGCCTGCCCGGCGACGGCCCGGTGCGGGTCGGCATCCCGATCGCCGACCTGTGCGCCGGCATTTTTGCCGCCCAGGGCATCCTGGTCGCGCTGCTGGAGCGCGGCGCATCCGGCAAGGGGCAGTGGCTGCATACCTCGCTGCTGGAATCGATGGTCTACATGATGGACTTCCAGACTTCGCGCTGGCTAATCGATGGCGAAGTGCCGACCCAGGCCGGCAACTATCATCCGACCAGCATCCCCACCGGCGTCTACAGGGCGCGCGACGGCTACCTCAACATCGCGGTGTTCGGCTCCAAGATCTGGGAGCGCTTCTGCGAGCTTCTTGGCGCGCCGGAATGGGTAGCCGATCCGCGCTATCACGACAAGGCCGGCCGCTCGGTCAACCGCGACAGCCTGAACGCCGAGATCAACCGCCGCCTGGCGGCGCAGGACTGCGCCTACTGGATCGAACAGTTCAATGCCGGCGGCGTCGCCTGCGGGCTGATCAACGATGTGCGCGCCGTGTTCGAGGAGCCGCAGGTGCAGCACCTGGGCATGGTCAAGGAAGTCGAGTCCAGGCACCTCGGGCATCAGCGCCTGGTGGGGCAACCGGTGCAGCTCGAACGCACGCCTAGCAGCATCGTGCGCGCCGCGCCACGGCGTGGCGAGCATACCGAGGAAGTGCTGGCCGAGCTGGGGCTGGATGCCGCCGAGATCCAGCGTCTGCGCGCTGCCAGCGTATTCTGAAGCGGCGGGCCGCACCGGCCCGTCCGTCTTTCATCCATCCGATTTGCACCCCATTTTTTGCAGGGAGTCCCATGCCAGTTGATTCAAGCACCGCTTACCAGTCCCCGACCGATCGCGTTGAAGTATGGGTGGACGCCAGCACACTGCATATCCGCTTCAACAACCCGGCCCGCCACAACGCGCTGTCGGTGGACATGTGGCAAGCGATTCCGCCCTTGCTGGCGCAAGCCGAAAAGGATGATGCCATCCGCCTGGTGGTGTTCTCGGGCGCCGGCGAAAAGGCCTTCGTGTCCGGCGCCGACATCTCGCAGTTCGAGGACATGCGCGCCGCGCGCGAAGCGGTGAAGTTCTATGAAGCGATGGCGGAAGAGGCGCTGATGAGCATCTACGACTGCGCCAAGCCCACCCTGGCGGCGATACGCGGCTACTGCATCGGCGGCGGCGTGAATGTCGCCATCAGCTGCGACATCCGGATTGCCGCAGATGACGCGGTGTTCTCGATCCCGGCGGCGCGGCTCGGTCTCGGCTACCGCTATTCCGCAATGAAGAACCTGGTCGACCTGGTTGGGGTCGGCGCCGCCAAGGACCTGTTCTTCACAGCCCGCAGGATCGATGCAAAGGAAGCCAGGTCGCTGGGACTGGTAAGCCGCATTGCGCCGTCTGACGGGCTGGAGGCGCTGCTGTCGGAATACACCACGGCGATGGCGGTAAACGCGCCGCTCACCGTGCATGCCGGCAAGCGCATCATCGCCGAGATCCTGAAGCCATCGCCCGATCTGGACCGCGAACTGTGCCAGACGCTGATACGCAACTGC
>Ga0308173_10001659_pt1 | contig 11325 bp, 10 predicted proteins | sample PhyPR1_FD_203716 | JGI IMG/M metagenome (GOLD analysis project Ga0308173, IMG submission 203716) | Soil microbial communities from UC Gill Tract Community Farm, Albany, California, United States - DLSLS.P.R1 | ecosystem: Environmental > Terrestrial > Soil > Agricultural land | place: USA... | reverse complement strand
TCCTATGGGCTGGTCGGTGGCGTATGGACGCGGGACATACGCAAGGCGACCGCCGTGTCCCATGCTCTGGAGTGCGGAGTGGTGTGGGTGAACACCTACAACACTTTCGACCCAGGCGTGCCGTTCGGTGGCCACAAGATGAGTGGATGGGGAAGTGAACTCAGCCACCACGGCTTGGAGGGCTACCTGAAGGTGAAGGCCGTCTGGCTCAACTACGCATGACCCTCGGTCCGGGCAACGAGTTCTCGATGCGGCGACCGACGGTCATGCATCGGGGCGCTCCATCAGCAGGTTTGGACGCCGTGGAAAAGATCCGGTCGACTGTTCAGGCGTGAGCGGTCGCCCGCTGATGACGCCATCTGGCCGCAGGCACCTGCCTCACCTTCATGACGCTCGGCAGTCCGCCGGCCTTCCAAACGCAGCTGCCCCGGATCGGCGCTACCGCCTTGGTCGACCCTGATCTGCTCATCGAACTGCCGTCGGAGGCCCATGACATGACGTCCACCGGAGCCGTCGAGCGCCCGCCAAAGGCCGCCCTGTTAGTCGCGCAGCGCATCGTCCAGGACGCCCTGCGAAGTGGCAGCCGGCCCGGCGACTTCCTCGAACCGGAGCGCTCCATGTTGGAGGGCTACAAGACCGGGCGCGGCACGTTGCGCGAGGCGTTGCGCCTGCTGGAGTTCCAGGGCGTGATCTCCCTCAAGCCCGGATCCCGCGGCCCGATCCTCCAGAATCCCGACGCGTCACACCTGGGAAGCACGCTGGTGCTCCTCATGCAGATGTCGGCGGCACCCTTCCGGAGCATCGTCGAAGCGCGCTCGGCACTCGAGCCGACGGTCAGCAGCCTGGCCGCGACCCGGATGACGGAGGGCGACCTCAACGAGCTGCGCATGACCATGGACAGCATGCAGCGACACGAGGACGACCAGCAATTCCTCGACGCCAGTAAACGGTTCCACGACATCATCGCCTGGTCGTCCGGCAACGCGCTGCTCGGCTACATGATCGACTCCTTGCTTGGAATCATCTGCGGCTCGGTGATCGGCGCTCACTTCCCGGACCATCAGCGTTCCGCCATCCTCATGGCCCACGAGCGGATCTACACCGCTTTGGGCGAACGCGACCCAGGGGGCGCCGAACGCTGCATGCGCGACCACGTCGAGGGCTACAGGCAGTACGCCGATCTGAAGTTCCCGCAGTTCCTGAACGAGACCATCCCCTGGGATCACAGATACCCGAGAAACGTTCGGTCCTCTGTCCCCTCGACGTAGTCGAAAGGCGCGAAGAGCAGTCGGGGTGGTTCTGAGGGGAAGTTCCTGGACTCTGTATCACCGAGCTAGCTGCCCTTTAGAGGAAGCGCTGTCTAACCAAGATAGCGGAACTAACGTTCGTTAGCATAAGATAGGCCGGGTCGCCGATTTTGTCGCCAAACTGCGGAGATCTCCGGCCACAGATGGTCCAGCGATCCACGGGAGGCGCAATGCCCAGCTCTGACCATGAGGTCGCTTCCAGGCCGAGAGAGTCGCGTCATCGGGTGGTGATCCGGTTCGCCGGTGACTCCGGCGACGGCATGCAGCTCACCGGTGACCGGTTCACCGCCGAGGCGGCGGCCTTCGGCAACGACCTGTCGACGCTGCCGAACTTCCCGGCGGAGATCCGGGCGCCGCACGGCACCCTCGCCGGGGTCTCGAGCTTCCAGCTGCACTTCGCCGACTACGACATCCTCACGCCGGGCGACCGGCCGGACGTGCTGGTCGCGATGAACCCGGCCGCGCTCAAGGCGAACGTGATGGACCTGCCGGCCGGCGGGATGCTGATCCTGGACACCGACGAGTTCACCAAGCGGAACCTGACCAAGGTTGGCTACACCGAGGATCCGCTCGAGGACCACTCCCTCGACCCCTACACGGTGCACCGGGTGGCGATGACGTCGCTGACCACGGCCGCGCTCGCGCCGCTGGGGATCGGCAAGAAGGAGGCCGAGCGGAGCAAGAACATGTTCGCGCTGGGGCTGCTGGCCTGGATGTACTCCCGCCCGACGGAGGGCACCGAGCGGTGGCTGCGCGAGAGGTTCGCCAGGCAGCCGGAGATCGCCGAGGCCAACGTGGTGGCCTTCCGGACCGGGCACGCCTACGGCGAGACCACCGAGTCCTTCGCGGTGACCTACGAGGTGGCGCCGGCCGTCCTTCCCGACGGGACGTACCGGCAGATCACCGGAAACACCGCGCTGGCCTACGGGATCGTCGCGGCAGGCCGGCGATTTGGCCTGCCGGTGTTCCTGGGGAGTTACCCGATCACCCCGGCCTCGGACATCCTGCACGAGCTGGCGAAGCTCAAGCGGTTCGGCGTGACGACGTTCCAGGCCGAGGACGAGATCGCCGGCATCGGTGCCGCGCTCGGCGCGGCCTACGGGGGCGCCCTGGGGGTGACGACGACGTCGGGGCCGGGTGTCGCGCTGAAGGCCGAGACGATCGGTCTCGCGGTGATGACCGAGCTGCCGCTGCTGATCGTGGACGTGCAGCGCGGCGGCCCGTCGACCGGCCTGCCGACGAAGACGGAGCAGTCGGATCTGCTGCAGGCAATGTTCGGCCGCAACGGTGAGGCGCCGGTGCCGATCGTGGCGCCGTGCTCCCCGTCGGACGCGTTCGACGCGGCGGTGGATGCCGTCCGGATCGCGGTCACCTACCGGACGCCGGTGCTGGTGCTCTCCGACGGTGCGATCGCGAACGGCTCCGAGCCGTGGCGGCTGCCGACCGAGGGGGACCTGCCGGAGACGCCGGTGGAGTTCGCTACCGAGCCGAACGGCCCGGACGGCAGCTTCCTGCCGTATCTGCGCGATCCCGACACTCTGGCGCGGCCGTGGGCGGTGCCGGGCACGCCGGGGCTGGCGCACCGGATCGGCGGCCTGGAGAAGGCCGACGGCACGGGCAACATCTCCTACGAGGGCGCCAACCACGAGTTCATGGTGCGCACCCGGCAGGCCAAGATCGACGGCATCCGGGTGCCCGATCTGGAGGTCGAGGACCCCGACGGGGACGCCGACGTGCTGGTGCTGGGCTGGGGGTCGACGTTCGGGCCGATCGGGGCCGCCGTGCGGCGGCTGCGCAACGACGGGCACTCGGTGGCCCAGGCGCACCTGCGGCACCTCAACCCGTTCCCGGCGAACACCGCGGACGTGCTGGGCCGCTACCGGAAGGTCGTCGTCCCGGAGATGAACCTGGGGCAGCTCGCCTTCCTGATCCAGGGCCGGTTCTGCATCCCCGTGGAGTCGCTGACCAAGGTGGCCGGCATGCCGTTCGGGGCGGCCGAGCTCGCCGAGCTGCTGACCCCGATCCTTGCGAAGGAAGAGGTGTCGGCATGACCACCATCGACCTGGGGCTGCCCGTGCTCGGCGGGCTGGACCGTGTGCCCACCGAGGACGAGGTGCAGCGGGCGAAGGACTTCACCAGCGACCAGGAGGTGCGCTGGTGCCCCGGCTGCGGCGACTACGCCGTGCTGGCCGCCGTCCGGTCGTTCCTGCCGACGCTGAAGATCAAGCGGGAAAACACGGTCTTCGTGTCGGGGATCGGGTGCTCGTCGCGGTTCCCGTACTACCTGGACACCTACGGGATGCACTCGATCCACGGCCGGGCGCCGGCGATCGCGACCGGGCTGGCGATCTCCCGGCCGGACCTGTCGGTGTTCGTGGTCACCGGCGACGGTGACGCATTGAGCATCGGCGGCAACCATCTGATCCATGCGTTGCGGCGCAACGTGAACCTGACGATCCTGCTGTTCAACAACCGGATTTACGGGCTGACCAAGGGCCAGTACTCGCCGACGTCGGAGGTCGGGAAGGTCACCAAGTCCACGCCGATGGGCTCCCTGGATTACCCGTTCAACCCGGTGTCGCTGGCACTCGGCGCGGAGGCGACGTTCATCGGCCGGGCGATGGACTCCGACCGGGCCGGGTTGACCGCCGTCCTCGATGCCGCCGCTCGGCACCGCGGGGCGTCGCTGGTCGAGATCTACCAGGACTGCCCGATCTTCAACGACGGCTCCTTCGACGTGCTGCGCAAGCCCGATGAGTCGGAGTCGCGGGTGATCACCGTGCGGCACGGCGAGCCGATCCTGTTCGGCAACGACGCCCAGTACGCAGTCGTCCGCCGGGGGTTCGGGCTGGCCGTGGCGCCGGCCGCGGAGGTCGCGCCGGAGGACGTCGTCGTCCACGACGCCACCGACCTCGAGCTGTCCTTCGCGCTGTCCCGGCTGTCGGACCAGGCGCTGGACCATGCCGTGTTCGGGGTGCTGCGCCAGGTCGCGCGGCCGACCTACGACGACCTGACGCGGGAGCAGCTGCAGCAGGCCGTGGACGGCGGCGGCGCGGACCTGCTGGGCCTGTTTCGAGGGCGGGACACCTGGACGGTGCACAACGGGACGGTGACGACGTGAACGAGCAGAGCGGCGCCCCACCTTTCCCGACTTGGCAGCGATCCAACGCGGCTGCGACAGACCCCCAGAGGAAAGGAACAGCTATGGCCGGTCAGACGAGCGAGGTCATCACGTGGGAAATGTGTCCTCGTTGTGAAGGCCGTGCTGCGGTCGGCTGGGCGAGAGTGATCGACGGCTCACGAGGACTGGAGCGGTATGACGACGCCATCGAATTCGATTGTGAGTCGCGTTGCCGGATGCCCGAGGCGGAACTAGGCGAAAGGTTCACGAGCAGGACGGCAGCTTGAGCGGTCCTGGGTGGCACCGGTCCTCAGGGCCGTGGCCTGGCCGTCCGGCTGGCCGCATCGGGTCAGCGTGTCCTGCTCGGCTCGCGCGATGCCGAGCGCGCCGCCGAGATCGGCGTCGAGGTCGCCGGGCGCGCGCCGCAGCGGCCGGTGGTGTCGAGGTGTCCGTGCAGGGCGGGTCGAACGTCGACGTCGCGGGTGGCGCGACCGTGGTGATCATCGCCTTCCCGTTCGGCAGGCACGCGCCACGCTGCCCGACCTCGCTACCGCGCTCGCGGGGCAAGGTCGTCATCGACTGCGTCGTCCCGATGGGGTTTGACGAGTTCGGTGCCTACGTCCTGGACACCGAGGAGGGCAGCGTCACGCAGCAGGCCGCTGCGTTGCTGCCCGACAGCCACGTGGTCGGGGCGTTCCACCACCTGTCCGGCGTCCTGCTCGAGGGCCTGGCCGGGCCGACCTGGACGGGCGACGTCATGGTCGTGTGCGACGTCCGGGAGGCCACCGATCTCGAGCAGGCGCTCGCCGGCCGGCTGCCCGGCATGCGCGGCATCTACGCCGACCGGCTACGCAACGCCCGCCAGGTCGAGGCGCTGACCATCAATCTGGTGTCGGTCAACCGCCGGCACAAGGCGCACGCCCGCGTCCGGGTCGCCGACGTCTGAGCTCGTATCGGCCGAGCATGGGGACGACCGGGGAACGCGGTTCGACGACCGCCCGACCCGGCGGGTGATAACCCCGTCCAGGCCGTTACCCAGGCGATCACCGATCCCAAGATGCGCCGCGGCCGTCCAGCGGTCCTCCGGACGGTCAGGGTGGACAGGGTCTCCTTGCATTCCACCGCGGCGCAGGTGCGGGGGAACGTCGAGCGCCTAGATCCGAGCGCGGTCAGGAGTGAATACCCGGAAACGTGCATCTCGTATACATCAATATGGCAACAACCAGTCGTCTGCGGCGGTTGCTCGCCGGTCACCGGCCATGCATCGGACCTCCTCAGCCATCAACCGTCAATGCGTGTCAACGCATCCAGGATCAAATCGCAGGCCGTCTTGTCGCCTCGACCGAGCGCAACCTTGCCTATCCATCACTCCACATCAGATCGCAGGCGGTCGGGTCTCCTCCCGCCGCTGAGGGTGATGTACTCCGGACACCTCGGCCGTCGCGCTCGGTGACGCTGCTCGAAGGAACGGAGAGAGCCGTGTCGGACCTGAAGGTGGAACAGAAGCAGACGTTGAGCCGGGAGGAGACCGCGCGCCTCATCACCGCGTTGGCCGACGGGCTGGGCGCCGGCGGGAAGGTCACCGTCCAGATGGGGAGCAGCACTCTGGAGCTGTCGGTGGCCGCTCAGGTCGATTGCGAGCTCGAGGTGACGGTCGACGGCGACGAAATCGAATTGGAGCTGGAGCTGAAGTGGTCGACCTCGGGGCGTGCGTCTGCCAGCTCGGCGGGGGAGGAGTCCGAAGACGACGGGGCCGCGGAGGACGAGGCCGCGGACGGCGAAGCTGCTGAGGACGGAGTCGCGGAGGACGAGGCCGCGGAGGGCGAAGCCGCAGAGGACGAGTCTCCGGAGGCCGATGCCGCGGAGGACGAGGCCGGACACGTCGAGCTCGAAGCCGAGCCGGACGAATCCGACTCGGACGGGGAGGAGCCGGGACCGGACGTCCCAGCCGCGGGTAAAGCCCGGGACCGGGGAGTTCCGGCAGGTCGAACTCCACGGCCGCGCCGTGGTCGTGGCAGCGCCTCCACGGGCACCGGTCGGTCGGCCTCCAACGGCGTCGACACCGCCGCAGTGCGCGCCTGGGCGGCGACCAACGGACTGAGCGTCTCGCCGCGCGGCCGCATCAAGGACGAGGTGCTCCAGGCATATCGCGAGGCCGGCAACTGATCGAACGCCCAGGGCCCGGCTTTAGGGGCGAGTCAGTAAGCCCTGCAGCAAGTAGCCCATCGACACGAGCTCACAGCCGGTCCCCGAGCCCGAGACGGCGGTGTGTGTCGTGGGCGCGCTCGACCACCGTGGAGGCGGCGTAGCAGGAGAGCATGTCGTCGCTGCGCCAGCCGGCGAGCATCATCAAGTCCCGCTCCTGCCCGCCACTGGCCAGCCAGCGGTGCGGGTGCACGTCCGCGACCCCGGCGGTCGTAGCCCTCGCGTGGAGGACGTCGCGGGCGCCGTCGGGGGTCATGAGGCGAGCAGCAGCTTGGGGGAGCGGGCGTGCGGGTGCAGCGCTCGCACCCGCAGGTAGCGGTCGACGGCCTGGGCGGTCTTCGCGCCGAACGGCACCACCCGGGGCCGGTAGCCCTTGCCGGTGACGTACGCCAGTTCGTCGACGTCGGTCAGCTCCAGCCCGCACAGCTCCGACACCCGCACGCCGGTGTCCAGCAGCAGCCGCAGCACGACCTCGTCGCGGTGGCCGAGGAAGACCATTCGGTCGAAGACGCCGGGCTGGCCGCGGGGGCCCGCGCAGGTCTTGAGGAGGGCGGCGATCTCCTCGTCGGACAAGATCGGAACCGGCTTATCGGGTGAGCTCGCGATCTCGATGCCGTCGGTGGGGGCGACCTCCAGTTCTCCTTCAGTCACCAGCCACGGCAGAACCGGCGCATGCCGCGCAGCCGCGTGCCGACGGTGGAGGGTTCGCACGTCTCTGCCAGCTCATCCAGCCACGTGGCGATCGTGTGCCGGGTCAGCTCGTCGAGCACCGGTTCCCGGCCGCGGTCGGTCAGCCAGCGGCTGAAGTAGCGCACGATCTGGCTGTTCAGCTCGATGGTCGGCGGGGCCTTGTTGGCCGCGCGCAGGTGCCGACGAAACGACGCCAGGAGCTCCTCCAGCCGGATCGGCATGGAGGGAGGTCATCGGTCGAACGAGCGGTGCGCTACTCGTCCGGCGATGACGGAATCACGTATCAGTGCTGGTGGGAGCCTTGGCGCGGCTCGGCTGGACCCGCATCGGCTCGCCCGGCATCTTCGGGTAGTCCGGCGGCCAGGGCATCTCGCCCAGCCCCTCGTCCTTCTCCTGCCGCTCGACCAGCTCGAGCAGCGGCTCGATCGAGTAGGCGTGGTCGGCCAGGCCGGCGTGCTTGTCGCCGACCTCCCGGAAGCGGGCCGGCATGGTGCGGACGTCGAAGTCGAAAGGGGAGACGTCGGGCAGTTCGTCCCAGTCGAGGGGGGCCGAGACGGGTGCGTGCGGCTTGGGGCGAATCGAGTACGCCGAGGCGATCGTGCGGTCCCGGGCCATCTGGTTGTAGTCGATGAAGATCTTCTCGCCGCGCTCCTCCTTCCACCAGTTCATGGTCACGCGGTCGGGCAGGCGACGTTCGAGCTCACGGCCGAACGCGATGACCGACCGGCGCACCTCCTGGAACGTCCACCGCGGCTGGATCGGGACGTAGATGTGCACCCCCCGGCCGCCGGAGGTCTTGGGCCAGCCCTCCATGCCCATCTCGTGCAGCAGCTCCCGCACGTGCGGGGCCACCCAGACGGCGTCGGAGAAGTCGGTGCCGGGCTGGGGGTCGAGGTCGATGCGGATCTGGTCGGGCGACTCGACGTCACCTTTGGAGACCGGCCAGGGGTGGAAGGTCAGCGTGCCGAGGTTGGCGCACCACGCGACGACCGCGACCGAGTCCGGCGCGATCTCGTCCGCCGTCCGCCCGCTGGGGAAGGTGATGTGCGCCGTCGGCACCCACTCGGGGGCGTTCTTGGGCACCCGCTTCTGGTAGAACGCGTCGCCGGTGTTGTCCACGCGGGTGGAGATCCGGGCACCCTCGAAGACGCCGCCGGGCCAGCGCTCCAGCGTCGTCGGCCGGTCCCTCAGCGCGTTGAGGATGCCCTCGCCGACGGAGACGAAGTACTCGACGACGTCGATCTTCCGGATCCCCTGGTCGCCGAAGTACGGCTTCTCCGGACTGGAGACGCGCACCTCGTGCCCGTCGATGTCCAGGACGACGGCGTCCTTGCTGCTGGCCATGGGGGAATTCCTACCGGACCGCGAGGTCAGGCGGCAGGACAGGTGAGGCCGTCCAGCGGCGGGACCAGGTTGATCAGGTAGTTGTCCACCGCCGCGGTGATGCACGGGGTCTTGGGGTAGGACGTGTGGCCCTGGCCCTGCCAGATCAGCAGGTCACCGTTCTGGAGATCGTTGGCCATGTCCTGCGCGCCCTGCAGCGGGGTCACGGGGTCGCCGCTGTTGCCGACGACGAGGATCGGCGCGCTGCCTGCCGCGTCCCGCTTCGGCAGCGGGGTGCGGTCGGCCTTCCACACCGAGCAGGTGTAGAGACCCGTGGCCGACCCGGCGCCGAACAGGGGGTACTTCTGTCCCCAGTCCTTGGCCAGGGCGCGGATCTCGCTCTCGCTGTACTTCTGGTCGGTGTCGGCGCAGTTGATGGCGAGGTTGGCGTCGAGGAGGTTGGAGTACTTGCCGTTGTCGAGGCGCCCGGAGTAGCCGTCGGCGAGGGAGAACAGCGCCTTCGAGTCGCCCTTCTGGGCCGCGGCCAGGCCCTGCGCCAGCTGCGGCCACGCCGCGGTGTCGTAGAGCGCGGCCTGCACGGCGGTCATCACGACGCCCGGGGTGGCTTTCCGGGTCTCGCCCTCCTTGCTGCTCGGGATGGGGCTCTGGGCGGCCTGGGCCAGCAGGTCGGTCACGAACTGGCGCGGGTTCGCCCCGATCGGGCACCCGGCGATCAGTCCCACGCAGTTGGTGGCGAAGGCGTCGAAACCGGCCTCGAAGCTCTGCGCCATCGCTTCGGCGCGGCTCTTCATGTCGGCGTCCGGATCGACGACGCCGTCCAGGACGAACGCCCGGACCTTGTCCGGGTACAGCTCGGCGTACGTCGAGCCCAGCGTCGTGCCGTACGAGTAGCCGAGGTAGGTCAGCTTGTCGTCGCCGAGGGACTGGCGCAGCTGCTCCATGTCCCGGGCCGTGGCGACCGTGTTGACGGCGCCCAGCCCCCCGCCCCCGTACTGCTTCGCGCAGCCGTCGGCGATCTGCTTGGTCAGCGCGAAGTCGTCGTCGAGTTGGGCGTCCGTCGTCGGCCGCGGCTCGGAGGCGACCATGCGCTCCTTCAGGTCGTCGGAGATGCACTCGACCGGCGTCGACAACCCGACCCCGCGGGGGTCGAAGCCGACGATGTCGAACTTGTTCATGACCTCGACCGGGAGGGTGAGTGCCAGGCCGAGTGCGGCATCGGCACCCGAAGCGCCCGGCCCGCCGGGGTTGACCACGAGCGAGCCGATCCGGCCGGTCTGGCCGGCCATGACGACGCGGATGAGGAACAGCGGGAGAGTGGCGCCCTTCGGCTCGTCGTAGCTGATCGGCACGTCGATGTGGGCGCACTCGAACTTCAGGTTCCGGTCGCTGCCGGGCTGGCCGGCGATCAGCGGCTGGATCTTGTCGTTGCAGTCGGCGCTCCAGTCGATCGGCTTGGCCGTCGGCGCGGCGGCCGACGTGGAGGCGGGGGCGGACGACTTCGCGCGGGCGGCGACGCTGTCGGAGAAGGACGCGCACCCCGAGAGGGCCAGGGTCGCGGCGAGACCGATGGCGAGCAGGCTGGATGGGACGGCCGCCAGGCCTCGGTGCAGACGCATGATCACGAGCGTAGGAGGCGCGCGGCGGCGCTGCAGGCGCTCGTTACCGATCGGGGGAACGTCAGCCGGCCAGGACCTCGGCGAGGTCGTAGCGCACCGGCACCTCCAACTGGTCGTAGGTGCAGCTCAGCGCGTCCCGGTCCGGGCGCCACCGGAGGAACTGCCCGGTGTGACGAAGTCGTCGGCCTTCGAGCTGGTCGTACTTGATCTCCACGACCAGCTCCGGGCGCAGCGGCACCCACGAGAGGTCCTTCTTCGCGTTCCACCGGCTGACCGCCCCGGGCATCCGGTGCTCGCCGTCCCCCATCACCTGCGCGTTGGCCCAGTCCTGCCAGGGGTGCCCGTCGAGCGCGTTCGCCCGGTACGGCGCGAGCTCCTCGACCAGCTCGGCCCGCCGCGCCATCGGGAAGGACGCGGCCACGCCGATGTGCTGGAGGTCGCCGGCGTCGTTGTAGAGGCCCAGCAGCAGCGAGCCCACGATCGGGCCGCTCTTGTGCCAGCGGAAGCCGGCGACGACGCAGTCCGCCGTCCGCACGTGCTTGACCTTGGTCATCAGCCGCTGGTCCGGCCCGTACGGCAGGTCGGCGGTCTTGGCGACGACGCCGTCGAGTCCCGCGCCCTCGAAGGTGTCGAACCAGCGCTGGGCCGTGTCGGCGTCCCGGGTGACGGCGGTGACGTACACCGGCGCCTGCACATCGGCCAGCGCCGACTCCAGCCGCGATCGCCGCTCCGCGAAGGGCGTCTCGAGCAAGGACTCATCGCCGATGGCCAGGAGGTCGAACGCGACGAAGGAGGCCGGCGTCTGCTCGGCCAGCAGGTTGACCCGGGACTCGGCCGGGTGGATCCGCTGGAGCAGGTCCTCGAAGTGCAGCCGGTCGCCCCGGGGGACGACGATCTCGCCGTCCACGACGCACTTCTCCGGCAGGTTCGCCTTGACCGCGGCGACCACCTCGGGGAAGTACCGGGTCAGCGGGCGCTCGTTGCGGCTGCCGAGCTCGACCTCGTCGCCGTCCCGGAAGACGACGCAGCGGAAACCGTCCCA
>Ga0308173_10001658_pt1 | contig 11325 bp, 12 predicted proteins | sample PhyPR1_FD_203716 | JGI IMG/M metagenome (GOLD analysis project Ga0308173, IMG submission 203716) | Soil microbial communities from UC Gill Tract Community Farm, Albany, California, United States - DLSLS.P.R1 | ecosystem: Environmental > Terrestrial > Soil > Agricultural land | place: USA... | reverse complement strand
AGATCGTCGCAAGCGCCATGGACATCGGCATCGGTCCTGACGGCACGACGCCGACTGCGCTCATCGCACGCGAGAACGTCAAGGTCACGCTGCCGGGCGAGCAAGGTGGCGCCACGCGTGTCATTGCCGCGCAGGCGCTCGACGGCAGCGGCGACGACCGGCACGGTCTCACCGGCGCGCACTTCGCCGGCAACGTGCAGTTCTCCGAGCGCGGCCCCGGGATCGACCGGGCGGCCCGGTCGGCCGTCCTCGACGTCGTCATGGCACCAGGTTTCGGCGACATCGAGGATGCGAGGTTCGCGCGGGGGGTGCGATTTGCGGACGGACCGCTGTTTGCCACCGCCGCGGCGGCACGCTACGCGATGAAGCAGGGCGTGCTGGAACTGACCGGCAGCGAACCCGGCAGCCTCACGCCGCACGTGGTGAACGAGCAGATCGCGGTTGATGCGACGCGTGTCGACATCACGCTGGACGGTCCCCTGCTGAATGCGAAGGGCGCCGTGAAGAGCGTGCTGCAACCGCAGAAGAAGGGCGCGCCTGCGAAGGATCAGGCGAAGATGCCGTCGATGCTCAAGGACGATCAGCCCGTCAACGTGACCGCCGACCAGTTGGCGTACGACGGCAAGACCTCCCGCGCAGTCTATACGGGCGCCGCGCTCCTCTGGCAGGCAGAGACATCGGTCAAGGGATCGACCATCACCATCGACAGCAAGAGCGGCGACCTCGCCGCCACCGGCCCGGTCACCACCTCCACGATCATGCTGCAGGACGACGATAAGGGAGGCAAGGAGAAGGTCAGTTCGATCGGCACGTCGAAGGACTTCGCGTACCTCGACTCGCTCCGGCGCGCGACCTACACGGGCGACGCGCACATCACGGGTCCGCAGGGCGATCTCACCTCGCCGAGAGTCGAGATGTTCCTGAAGGAGTCTGGCGACGAACTCGATCGCGCGGAAGCGTACGATGGCGTCGTCCTGCGCGGAGACGCACGGAAGACGACCGGGCTGCGGCTCACATTCTTCGGCGCCGACCAGCGCTACCTGGTCACCGGTTCTCCGGTCACCATCCTCGACGAATGCGCCCGCGAGACCACCGGCCGCACGTTGACCTTCTTCAAGACGACCGATAGGATTATCGTCGACGGAAACGAGCAGATTCGCACGCAGACCAAGGGAAACAAGACGAGCTGCCCGTAACCGCCACTCACCATCGACGTGGCCACACTCCGCACATTCGATCTCACAAAGTCATACGGCGGCCGTACGGTTGTTCGCGGCATCAACCTCGAAGTGTCGTCGGGCGAGGTCGTCGGACTTCTGGGCCCCAACGGCGCCGGCAAGACAACGACGTTCTACATGACCGTCGGACTCGTGGCGCCCGACTCAGGACGCGTCGAATTGAACGGGGTCGACGTCACCGACGATCCGATGTACGTCCGGGCCCGGAAGGGTATCGGCTACCTCCCGCAGGAAGCCTCCATCTTTCGCGGTTTGACCGTCGAGCAGAACATCATGGCCATCCTGGAGACCATGGACCTGGGTGCGGCGGATCGTCGCGCACGCACCAAGGAACTGCTCGCCGAATTGAATCTCACCCCGCTGGCGCAGTCGCAGGCGTTCACACTCTCCGGCGGCGAGCGCCGGCGTGCCGAGATCACCCGCGCGCTCGTCATGCAGCCGAAGTTCATCCTGCTCGACGAACCGTTTGCCGGGATCGATCCGATCGCCGTCACCGACATCCAGAAGATCATCTTCCACTTGAAAGAGCGCGGCATCGGGGTGCTGATCACCGACCACAATGTCCGTGAGACGTTGCGCATCACCGACCGCGCGTACATCGTCCACGGCGGAGTCATTTTCCGCAGCGGAACGCCCGATGGCCTTGCCGCCGACGAAGAGGTGCGCAGGATTTATCTCGGGACCGAGTTCCGCTTGGACTAGAATGAGGCCTAGGAATTGCATCAGCTGAGACAGCCGTCGGATTGCGCGCCGTGCCCGGGTAACGGGACGTCAGGCAATTCATTCACACGAAACTACTTAGCTGACGCACGCTCGATCAATGGGTATTCAGCAGAAACTACACACGAAGCTCGTCCAGAAGCTCATTCTTACGCCGTCGCTGCAGCAGGCGATCAAGCTGCTGCCGATGTCGACCTTGGAGCTCTCCGATCTCCTGAACCAGGAGATGGTCGAGAATCCGATGCTCGAGGAAGTGCCGACAGAGGAATTGCAGCCGGCTGAGGCCGCGCAGACCCAGGAAAAGGCAGACCCCGAACAGCAGCCGAACAAGACCGACACCTGGGACGACCAGGACTACGAGTATTTTTTTGGCGACTACCTGGACGACGGCTACCGCCCTCGCGCCCCGCAGGAAGTCAAGGAACTCCCGCCGATTGAAAACACCCTTTCCACGTCCAGTTCGCTCGCCGATCACCTGATGTGGCAGCTGTCGATGCAGACCGACGATCCGCTCACGCGTGAAATCGGCACGGCCATCGTCGGCAACCTGGATGACGACGGGGCGCTGGTGGCGTCACTTGAGGAACTGGCGTCGATGGGACCGTGGCCGGCCGCGGATGTCGAGCGGGCGCTGCGCCTGGTTCAGAGCTTCGACCCGACCGGCGTGGCCGCGCGGGACCTCCAGGAGTGCCTGCTGCTGCAACTGCGCCACCTCGGGCTGGAAGGCACCGCCACCGAGAAGATCGTCACCGAACACTTGCGGCTGTTGCAGAATCACCAGGTACCCGAGATTGCCCGTAAGATGGCGATGAGCATCGAGGACCTGAAGGAACACATCGAGATCATCCGTCATCTCGATCCGAAGCCTGGCAGCCGGTACAATCCGAGCCAGTCCCAGTACGTCATTCCGGACGTCTACGTGATGAAGGTCGAAGATCAGTACGTGGCCGTACTGAACGAAGACGGTCTCCCGCAGATGCGCATCAGCCCGGTGTACCGCCGCCTGCTCGACAAGAACACGGAGAACACCGACGAGACGCGCGCGTACGTCAAGGACAAGTTCCGGTCGGCCCTGTGGCTGATCAAGTCGGTGGAGCAGCGTCAGAAGACGATCCACAAGGTCGCCAACAGCATCATCAACTTCCAGCGCGACTTCCTCGATCACGGCATCGAGCACCTGCGTCCCCTCGTCCTGCGGGACGTGGCCAACGACATCGGCATGCACGAATCGACCGTGAGCCGCGTGGTCACCAACAAGTACATGCACACGCCGCAAGGCGTGTTCGAAATGAAGTACTTCTTCCACAGCGGCATCAACAGCCAGTACGGCGAGAGCGTCTCGTCGGTCACCATCAAGCAGCGCATCCGGAAGATCATCGAGAACGAAGACCCGCGCAAGCCGCTGAGCGACTCGAAGATCGTCAGCATCCTGCAGCGCGAAGGGCTGGAACTCGCGCGACGGACAATCGCGAAGTACCGCGAGGAACTGAAGATCCCGACGTCGAACCAGCGCAAGGTGCTGTACTAGGCATTCACCCGGCCCGCCGTTCGCGGCGGGCGTTGCCGGTTTCGTCACTATGCGACTCGAGCTCACTGGACGTCAGATCGACATCACCGCCGGCGTGCGCCGGATCATCGAAGCCAAGCTCGGAAAGCTCGAGCGAATGCTCAACCATGCCGCCCTGTCCGCGCAGGTCGTGGTCTCGCGCGAGAAGACAGGCCATCGGGCGGACGTCACCCTCCACACCCGCGGCGAGAAGTTCCTGCACAGCGACGGGCGAGGTGAGAGCCTGAACACCGCCATTGCGCAGGCGGTCGAGCGATTGGGACAGCAGGCGCGGAAGGTGAAAGGCAAGTTCGAGGGACGCAAGCGCCGGGCGGCCAAGGACGCGCCGACACCCGTCGAAGTGGCGGAGGCCGAACCACGACCAGCCGCGCAGCGGAGCACACGCGCGCGCATGCCCCGGATCCTCAAGGCGAAGCGACAGACAATCCGGACCATGTCGGTCGGCGACGCCGCCGCGGCGATCGATGGCGGTGAGGGAGCGGTTGTGTTCCTCGATGCCGAAACACTGCGAATTGCAGTACTCTATCGGGCGCCGGGCGGCGACCTGACGCTGATCGAGACCAAGGTCTAACGCCGGCCGCACACGGTCCGCGCGCACGAGCGCGGGCACCGGTGTGAATCCTCATGTCTCAGAGCCCTGGCGTCGCCGTTGGCGCGCTCCTGCAAGTCCGGCCGGATGGTTCCGGCCTGACGCTCGACCTCCTGGCCGGCGCCGGCGGACTCGACCGCCGAATCACCAGTCCCCACGTCCAGAAGACCGGGCTCGCACTCGCCGGGTTCGACGAATACCTGCAACCCGGCCGCGTCCTCATCTTCGGCGAAAGCGAAATACGGTTTCTCGAGAGCCTGAGCGCCGACGTCCGGCTGCGCGCCCTGCAGGCGGCGCTGCGGCACGACTTCCCGTGCATCCTCATCACCGGCGGCTTCGCGCCGCCGCCCGAACTGCGTCTCGAGGCGGAGCGTACTGGTGTGCCGCTGCTGCAGACCGCTACGGTAACGCCATCGGCTATCGCCCGGCTCAGCGCGGTGCTCGAAGACGCACTCGCCGAGCGCACGGTGTTTCACGCCGTGCTGCTCGACATCCTCGGTCTCGGCGTGCTGTTGACCGGTGAAAGCGGCATCGGCAAGAGCGAGTGCGCGCTCGATCTCATCGTCCGCGGTCATCGCCTCGTCGCCGACGACACCGTCGAAGTGAAGCGGCGCGCGGGGACGGTGCTCATTGGCACCTGTCCGGAACTGACCCGCCATCACATGGAACTGCGCGGGATCGGCATCATCAACCTCCGCGAACTGTTCGGCATCTCCTCGACGCGCTCATCGAAGCGGATCGAACTCGCCGTGCATCTCGAACGCTGGGACGCGGGACGGGAATACGAACGGCTCGGACTCGACGATCAGTTCTTTGAACTGCTCGGCGTGAAGGTGCCGCTCATCAGGATGCCGGTCGCACCAGGCCGCAACATCGCCATCCTCGTGGAGGTCGCGGCGCGAAACCAGTTGTTGCGGGCGCGGGGTCATCATGCCGCCCGCATCCTCGCCGATCGCCTGAGCGAAGCCATGCACCGCACCGAGCCGGCGGCCGTCGTCGATGGCGACGAGGACGAAGACGACCTCGATCGCGGGGGCACCGAGTGACACGCCGGCGTGCGGCTCCCGCACAACCTGAGCGCCGTGTGGCCGGGCGCCAGCCGTTCATCATCGTGACGGGGTTGTCGGGTTCGGGGAAATCGCAGGCGATCCGGGCGCTCGAGGACCTCGGCTACTTCTGTGTCGACAACATGCCGACAGCACTCATCCCGACGCTGGCGCAGCTGGCCATGCGAGGCGGGTTCGAGAACGCGGCAATCGTCGCCGACGTCCGCGAACAACGGTTCCTGTCGACCTTCCCCGCGGTCTTCCGGAAGCTGCGCACGATGAAGCGCCTCAACCCGGTACTCATCTTTCTGGAGTCGACCAACGATTCGCTTGTCAGGCGCTTCAGCGAAACGCGGCGTCCGCACCCGATGGGACGCGGCAAGTCGGTCATGGAGGGCATCCGTGAAGAGCGGGCGCGGATGGCTCCGATTCGTGCGATCGCGGACGAGGTCGTCGACACGTCGGACATGACCGTCCACGAGCTGCGCCAGTTCTTCATGGGACTGTCGCGCGACCGCGTGCGTGCGCCCCTCGTGGTCACGTTACTGAGCTTCGGGTTCAAGCACGGCGTGCCGGTCGACGCCGACGTCATGTTCGACGTCCGGTGCCTGCCGAACCCGCACTTCGTGCCGGCGTTGAGGCGTCGAACCGGTCGCGATCGGGCCGTCGCCGCATTCATGGAACGCGAACCGGCCACACGTGCCTTCATCGAAAAGCTCGAAGAATACGTTCAGTTCGTCATCCCGTACTACGTGCAGGAGGGCAAGAGCTATCTCACCATCGCCATCGGCTGCACGGGTGGACGTCATCGGTCGGTGATGATCGCCGAGCGCCTGCGCGACAGCCTCGCATCGGTGTCCGGCGCGAGAGTGCGGGTGAAGCACCGGGACATCAGGCGGAGCACGAAATGATCGGGGTCGTAGTAGTGACGCACGGCCAGCTGGCAACCGAGCTGGTGAACGCCGCGGAGATGATAGTCGGAGATCTGCCGCAGTTCACGGCCGTCTCGATCGGCTGGCACGAGGATGTCAACGATGCGCGCGACGATATCGCCCAGGCGATCGATCGGGTCCGCAGCGACTCGGGCGTCCTGATCGTGACCGACATGTTCGGCGGCACCCCGTCGAATCTCGGGATGACGTTCCTCGAAACCGACCGGATCGAGGTGATCACGGGCGTAAACCTGCCGATGCTGATCAAGCTGGCGTCGCTCAAGGGATCGAGCAACCTGCTCGCGGTTGCGCGGGAGATGCGCGATGATGGTCGGAACGCCATCTGGGTCGCATCGGACCTGCTGCGCGGCGACAAGACGCCATGACATCGAAAACGGTCACCGTCGTGAATCAGCTGGGGATGCATGCGCGAGCGGCCGCGAAGTTCGTGCACCTGGCCACGCACTTCCAGTCGCGCGTCGTCGTGAGCCGGCAGGAGCGCGAGATGGACGGCAAGAGCATCATGGGTCTCCTGCTGCTGGCCGCCGCGCGCGGAACGGCGGTGACGATCATGGCTGACGGGATTGACGAGCAGGCGGCATTGGACGCCCTGACAGAGTTGGTGTCGGGCGGATTCGGCGAGGGCACATGCAGCGCCTGAAGGGAATTGGGGTTTCACCTGGCGTGATCGTCGGCCGCGCCGTTGTGCTGATGCAGCGCGCGCAGGTGCTTCGGTACCGTGTGGCGCCCGAGCGCATTCCCCACGAAGTGGCGCGGCTCGAGCAGAGCCGTCTGCGTTCGCGTCAGCAACTGCAGGACATCAGGGCGCGCGTCACGCGGCGCCGCGGACCCGAGCTGGCCTCGCTCTTCGACGCCCAGTTGCTGATGCTCGACGATCCGATGCTCGTCACACGCGCGGAGACGCTCGTCCGGGAACAGCAGGTGAACGCCGAGTGGGCTGTACAGCAGGTGTTTGACGAGTTCAGCGTCGTGTTCGACGAAGTGGCCGATCCGTATCTGCGCGAACGCAAGGGAGACGTCGCGGATCTCGTCGGCCGGCTGAAGATGAACCTCCGGCAGGATGTCGCCAGCCCGCGCGACCTGCTGCGTGCGCTCGAAGAGGCGTCGGTTCTCATTGCCGACGAACTGACACCCTCGCTGGCCGCTCAAGTGGACTGGACGAAGGTGCGGGGGTTCGCCACCGACGCGGGCAGCCGCACCTATCACACGGCGATTCTCGCGCGGTCGCTCGAAGTGCCGGCCGTCGTCGGCCTGCACGACGCTGCAGAGCTGATCCAGCCCGGGCAAATCGTAGTCATTGACGGCGACGAGAACGAGATCATCGTGGACCCGGACGCCGAGACGCTCGCCCGCGCCGAGAAGGTGTCGCACGATCGTCCAGCCGCGCACGGCGCGGAGGCTGAACGCAAGCGCCCCGCGGCGACTGCCGATGGTCTGCGCATCCGACTCGATGCGAACATCGAATTTGCCGACGATCTCGCGACAGCGCGGTACGCCGGCGCCGAGGGCATCGGTCTTTACCGGTCAGAGTTCCTGCTGACGGCCCATCGAGCGCTGCCGACCGAAGACCAGCAGTACGAAACGTATCGCCGGATGCTGGAGGGAATGGCGCCAGGACCGGTCACCGTCCGCACCTTCGACGTGGACGAAGATCAGCTCGCGTTGCGCTCAGCCGATCCCACGCTGGCCGGTAGCTGGATCTCGGAGGAAGAGCGGGGGAGCCGGCAGGGTTTGCGCGGTCTGCGCCTGAGCCTGAGCCGCCCCGAGCTCTTTGCCACGCAGCTCCGCGCGCTCCTTCGGGCGGCTCGTCATGGTTCGCTGCGGATCATGTTCCCGTTTGTGTCCGGCGTCGAGCAGCTGCGCAGCGCACGACAGATGGTGCGCGAGGCGGCCGCCGATCTCCAGGCTCGCGGCATCGACACCCCCGAGGTGCCGATCGGCGTGATGATCGAGATACCGGCCGCGGCCTACACGGCGGACCTGCTGGCGCGCGAGGTGGATTTCTTCACGATCGGCACCAACGATCTCATCCAGTACTGCCTTGCGGTCGATCGCGCAGACGAACGGGTCTCGCGCCTGTACGAACCGCTGCACCCGGCGATCCTCCGCGTGATCCTGATGGTCGGACGAGCGGCGAGGCGCGCCAAGATCCCGGTGTCGCTCTGCGGTGAAATGGCGTCCGACCCGGCGCTCCTCACGCTGCTCGTCGGTTTGGGCCTCAGGGAATTCAGCATGACACCGGGCGCCATCGGCGTGGCCAAACAGGTGCTGGCCGAGCGCCGCAGCGAGGAACTTCGTGCCCTCGCGCGCCGCGTCCTGCGGCTGCCGACGGTCGACGAAATCGAACAGGAACTGCTGGCGGCGCTCGGCCGCTACAGCATTCCAAAGTAGGAACGAGCAGGTCAGGGAGGGATGTGTCGTGGCGACAGCTGAAGTGACGCGCGTGGAGAAACCGTGGGGTTACGAGCTCCACTGGGCCAAGACCGATCGCTACGTGGGCAAGCTGATTCACGTGAACGCCGGGCACGCGCTCAGCCTCCAGTACCACAATCTCAAGGACGAGACGATCTACCTGCAGTCGGGCCGCATGCTCTTCGAAATCGAGATCGACGGCGTGCTCACGAAGCGGGAAATGCAGCCGGGTCAGTCGGTGCACGTCACGCCAAGGACCGTTCACCGCATGACGGCGATAGACGACTGCGACATCTTCGAGGTGTCAACGCCTGAACTGCACGACGTCGTAAGGCTCGAGGATCGCTACGGAAGGGAAGACAGGAAAGGCTGAGGGCCGCGATGGCGATCGGCCTCCACGTCTGGCGACGGGAGGCCGACCCCGGAGAGATCGCTAGAAGGGAATATCGTCGTCGGTGAGCGGTTCAACCGCATCGTCATGGGACGAGGGCGCCGACACGTTGCCGCGCTCGGGGCGATCCACTCCGCCGCCACGTCCGCCTCCGCCGCCGCCCAGCAGCACCACGCGTTCGCAGCGCACCTTCGTGCTCTTGCGCTTCACGCCTTCCTTGTCGGTGTACTCGTCGGTCTGAAGGCGCCCTTCGATGTAAACCTGCTTGCCCTTCACCAGGTACTCACTGAGCGACTCGGCCTGTTTGCCCCACAGGTCGATGTTGTGCCACTCGGTGCGTTCCTGCCGCTGGCCGCCCTTGTCGTTCCAGACCTCCGTGGTGGCAATGCTGAAGCGCGCCACTGCTGCGCCACCCGGCGTGTAGCGCACTTCCGCATCACGCCCGAGATTGCCGACCAGAATCACCTTGTTTACGCTGCCCATCGTCGATAAGTCCCTTCGGGAACCCGTGCGTTACGGTTTCTGCGACAGAAGTTCCTGGAGACGCTGCTGGGCGACGGTCGCCGCAACGCTGTCCGGATAATTCTTGATCACGTATTCAAACGCTTCGCGCGCTTTATCTGTCTGCCGCAGCGTCTTGAGGGCAGTTCCCTTGCGGACCCAGGCGTCAGGGACTTCGTTACTGCGCGGATAGTTGCGGATAACGGTATCGAACGCCGCGATCGCCGGCTCATAGTGCCCGAGCTGCATCTGCGAGTTGCCCACGTGCAACTGCGCGAACGACGCCTGCGGCGACTGCGGGAACGTCTTCACGTACGACTCGAAGCCGAGAATCGACAGGTCGTACTGGCCGGCGTAGTAGTCGGCCAGCGCGCTATCGAGCAGTTTCTGCGGCGAGGCGCCGACGGCGGCCGCCCCGGTTGGAGACGCCGCAACAGGCGGGGCAGCAGCGGCCGGATCGCCAGCTGCAGCGGCGGCTGCCGGGTCGGCGTCAGGGACCGGGGGACGCGCGGTGCCGAGCGCAGTGACTGATTGACGAAGCGCGTCGAGTTCCTGCCCGAGTGAGCCGACACGCACGTTGCTGTCGTCGACCTTCTCGCGGACGACCCGCAGGTCGTTCGAGAGCGTATCGATCACGAGCTTCTGATCGGCAAACGACTTCCGATTGGTGCCGGTCTGCTCGTCGATCCGCGCATTCACCGCCTTGAGGGCATCGGTCATCGCGGTGATGAGATTCTGCAGTTGCTGTGACTGCTCCTGCAGGATCCGGATGTCCGCCATCATCTGCCGGGTTTCTTTGTCGGCGGCGGCGGCCGGAACGGCCAGGCCAGCGGTCAGCGCGGCGCCGAGGATCACGCCGGTCATTCGCATCTTCATAAGCTCACTTTGCCGTGATCACGAAATGCGCACGGCGATTTTTCGCGTACGCGGATTCATCGTGCCCCGGGTCGAACGGAAACTCCTTGCCGTAGCTCACGGTGCGCAACCGATCGGCCGAGATGCCGAGCGAAACCAGATACGCACGCGCCGTGACGGCGCGACGTTCACCCAGCGCCTGATTGTACTCGGCGGTCCCGCGCTCGTCGCAATGACCTTCGATCGTCACGGTCCAGGCCGGGTACTGCTTTAAGAGGGTTGCGTTGTCGTTGAGCGCACGCTGCGCGTCAGTCGTCAGTTCGCTGCTGTCCAAGTCGAAGAACGCCGGCTTGAGGGGTGAGTTCCTGTTCAGGTCGTCGAGCGACGCGGATGAGATCCGTTCGTCGCGCACCGGTTCCGGCGGCACGATGGTCGGCTCCGCAACCGGTTCCGGCGGCGCGGGCGGGCGCGACGCCGCACTCGACGAAGCGGGCGGCGGAGGCGGGGGCACCGGTCGCGCCACAGGAGGCTTCTTTCCGCCACAGGCGCTGATGATCAGCACGCTGAGCATCAGTCCGGCTATTGAGACGTTTGAAACCACTCGTCGCATCTGACTCTCTCCTGGGACTGCCGGTGGCCGCTTACTTGGACCAGTCCGGCTGGAAGTTGTTGCCGACCCGCGTGATCTGGCGCAGATCCTTGCCGTCCTTGCTGATCGTGAAAATCTGGGATTTCCCGGAACGGGTCGACATGAACGCAATGTGCCGCCCGTTGGCCGAGAACGACGGGCTCTCGTTGGTGCCTTCGCCGAAGGTCAACTGACGCGTCTGGCCCGACGACAGTTCAATCACCTTGATGTCATTGCCCGGGCCGGTTCGTGCCGTGTAGGCAATCTCGTTGTAAGGTGCCGGCGACCAGGTGGGCCGGTCAGCGTACGACTCGTGCGTCAACTGCCGCAGCCCCAGCCCGTCGGAGCCAACGATGTAGATCTGCGGCGTCCCCGTGCGATCGGACGTGAAGGCGACCTGGGTGCCGGAGGGCGACCAGGTGGGC
>Ga0308173_10001657_pt1 | contig 11328 bp, 11 predicted proteins | sample PhyPR1_FD_203716 | JGI IMG/M metagenome (GOLD analysis project Ga0308173, IMG submission 203716) | Soil microbial communities from UC Gill Tract Community Farm, Albany, California, United States - DLSLS.P.R1 | ecosystem: Environmental > Terrestrial > Soil > Agricultural land | place: USA... | reverse complement strand
TCCCACCACCGCCCCGCCCCCCCCCCCCCCCTCCCCCGCCCCGACCCCACCGCGCGCCCCGCCGCCCGCCCCGCCGCAGCACCCCGCCCCGCCGCCCGCCCCGACGTCACCCAGAGCCCGGCCGCACGCCCGGACACGGCCCCCAGCCCCGCCGCACCCGCCCCAGGCGTACGCCCGGACGCAGCACCCGCCCCGGCCGCGCGCCCCGACACGACACCCGGCCTAGCCGCACGCGCCGACGCGGTCGGACCAGACGTACGCCCCGACGCACCACCCGCACCGGCTGTACGCCCCGACGCAGCACCCGCCGCACGCCCCGACGCGCTCGGACCGGGCGTACGCCCGGATGCAGCACCCGCACCGGCTGTACGCACCGACACTGGACACGGCCCGATCGCGCGCCCAGACACGACACCCGGTCCGGTCGCGCGTCCCGGCGTGGCTGGGCCAGGTGTACGCCCGGACGCTGGTCCGGGGTCGGGGGTGCGGGCGGATGCGGCGGACGTGGCTGCGGGGCGGGCTGATGTCGGCCCGGGGGGGCGGGGGGATGGTGGGGTGTCGGCTACTGCTGTGCCGGCGGAGCCTGTGGGGGGTGACGAGGAGTTGCGGCAGCCGACGATGGTGTTCAAGCGGCCGCCGCAGGGGTTCGGGCCGCAGGCGGAGCCCGCGCCGCAGGCGCAGCGGCCCACCGAAGCCGGTGGTGGAGGGTGGTACAGCGAGCCGGCGCCCGTCCCCGTCGCGGGGGCGCTGGATCAGGCCACCGCGAATCCGCAGCAGGGTGCGCCGATGGCGGCCGAACCACCGCCGGTGGCCGACCAGTGGGCCGCCGGGGTTCCAGCGGCACCGCTGGCCGGATCACCGCCGATGGCCGACCAGTGGGCCGCTGCGGTTCCGGCGGCGCCGCTGGCCGCACCGCCGCCGGTGGGCCAGCCCGTGGCACCGCAGGGGTTCCTGCACGAGGCGCCGGTCGCACCGCCGCCGGACGCGCTGGTCCGCAAGGCCGCGCACGGCGATCCGCTGATGCGGCGGCTGGGCGGCGGGCTCCTGCGCGCGGTGGGTGCGGCGGCGGCCACGACGGCGCAGGAGCAGGCGGAGGTCGGCGCTCGGCTGGCCAGGCCGGTCTCGGTGTGCCGGCAGATAGCGGTGGTGAGCATCCGGGGCGGGGCGGGCAAGACGACGCTGGCCGCGCTGATCGCCGGGGTGATCGCCGAGCATCGGCAGGACCGGGTGCTGGCGCTGGACGCCGATCCGGCGATGGGCTCCCTGCCGCTCCGGCTCGGGGCGCAGCCGCAGCACTCGATCCACCAGATGGCCGCGGCCCAGCCCAGGACCTGGGAGGAGACCGCCGGCTTCCTGGCGCAGACCGGGCCGAGGCTCTGGGTGCTGCCCGGCACGACCGGCGACCTGCTGGCCGGGGAACTGGATCCGGACGTGCTGTGGAGCGCGTTCGGCCCGGTGAGCCGCTTCTTCTCCACCTCGGTGATCGACTGCGGGGCGGGCATCTTCGGCCCGGTCCAGCGCAGCGTGCTGCGTACCGCACACGCACAGGTCCTGGTCACCCCCGGAACCGTCGACGGGGCGCTGAGCGCCAAGAGCGCGCTGGACTGGTACGCGGCCAACGGGCTGGGCGGGCTGCTCTCCCGTACGGTCGTCGCGCTGGTCAGCCACACCCCGCACGCCGACGCCGATCTGGACCGGACCAGGGCCATGCTGAGCGGTGGCGGCCTGCCGGTCCACCACATGCCCTACGACCGGCACCTCGCGGCCGGTACGGCGATCGAGCCGGCCAGGATCGGCGCGGCCACCCGGTCGGCGGCCACCAGGATCGCGGCCGAGGTGTTCGGACGGTCCACCGGAGGCGAAGGCTGATGAGCCTCGACATCGTCGCGCTGCTCAGCAGGCAGCCGGATCCGGCCGCCATGCTGCGCGGGGTCACCGGGCCGAACGGACCGCTCGACGTGCGCCAGGAGGCCGGGGCCGTGCACATGCACGATCCGGGCGGCCCGCTGCTGGTCTCGGTCGAGGAGCCGGTGCTGGTCGAGGTGCCGGGCGAGCCCGAGCGGCTGCTGGGTGCGGCGGTGCCCACCCCGGTCTGGTGGGTCGAGATCAGGGCGGCCGCCGGTCCGGACCAGGCGGGCCTGCTGGCCCGCGGCATCGCCGACGAGTTCGTCCGGCGCTACGGCGGCACCGTGTGGGCGGGCCGGCCATGACCCGCGCGGGTACGGCGGTCGACACCGTCACGCCGGAAGCCATGGTCCTGCTGCAGGATCGGCCGGTGGTGGCCTTCACGTCCTGGATGGCCGCCGCGCTGCAGGAGTGCACCGCGACCGACCGGATGCTGCAGATCGTCACGCCGGAGACGAGCCGGCTGTCCATGCCGATGCGCACCGCGCTGTCCGGCCGGCACCGCTGGGTGGTCCAGGCCGCGAACGCCTATCACGACGGCCTGACCGGCATGCCGCTGCAGTGGTCCGGGCAGTCGTTCGTACCGCCGCAGGGCGCGACCGACTACGCCCCGCGCTATCTGATCCAGCCGTCGGCCCCGCTCGGCCACCAGCTCACGCTGACGGTACGGATCCGGCACGACGGCCGGGCCAAGCTCGGCGAGGCCACCGAACGGATCAGCCTGGTCCTGCAGGGCCGCCGTCTGGCCGGCTGGGGTACCGCGGAACCGGCCACCAGGCCCTGGTCGGCCGACGAACTGACCGAGGTCTGCCGGTCCCGCCCGGGCAGCGCGACCTGGCTGACCTTCGTGGGCCCGCGTCCCAAGTCCGCGGTCGCCGACCAGCCGCTGGCCGTGCAGGGAACCATGCTGTGCGCACCGGACGGCGCCGAGGAGTCGGTGACGCTGATGGCCGGCTATCCGCCCGGGGTGGCTCCGCCGCTGACGACGCTGCCCATGCTGGTCTCCGACATCGCCGAGCGCTACATGCTGCTGTCGCTGTCCGCCCAGCTCTCGCCGGGCCGTCCCGACCTCACCACGGAGCCGCGCTGGTCCGGCTCCCCGTCCCCCGTCGGGCTGGCCATCGCCGCCGAGCTGGGCGGCGGGTCGCAGGTGCCGCAGGACATCCCGGTGCGGCGGACCGGCCCGGTCTGGTGGTACGACCTGGGCGACGGCCGTTCGGCCGAGGGCTGGCAGCGCTACCAGCGGCTGATGGCGAGTCTGCAGCCGCAGTCCTGATGCGCGAGCTGTACCCGCCGATCCGGCCGTACGACGCCGGGCTGCTGGAGGTGGGCGACGGCAACCGGATCTACTGGGAGACCTCGGGCAATCCAGCGGGCCAGCCCGCGCTGTTCGTGCACGGCGGCCCCGGCGCGGGCTGCAGCGACGACCATCGGCGGCTCTTCGACCCGGCCGCGTACCGGATCATCCTGTTCGACCAGCGGGGCTGCGGGCAGAGCCTGCCGGGCGCGGGCAATCCGGCGGTCTCCCTGGAGCACAACACGACCGGGCATCTGCTCGCCGACATGGAGCTGCTGCGCGCACACCTGGGCATCGGCCGCTGGCTGCTGTTCGGCGGGTCCTGGGGCAGCGCGCTGTCCCTGGCGTACGCCCAGCGCCATCCTGAGCGGGTCGCCGGGCTGGTGCTGCGCGGCATCTTCACCCTGCGCCACCGCGAGCTCGACTGGTACTACCGCGATGGGGCCTCCCGGCTCTCCCCGGACCGCTGGCAGGACTTTCTCGGCCCCATCCCGCCGGACGAGCGGCACGACCTGATCGCCGCCTACCATCGGCGGCTCACGCATCCTGATCCGGCCGTACGGACCAAGGCCGCCCGGGCCTGGTGCCGCTGGGAGGGCTCGACCGTCACGCTGCGCCCGGACGAAGGCTGGGCCACCGCCTTCGGCGCGTCCGCAACGGCCCTGCTGGCCACCGCCCGGATCGAGAACCACTACTTCCGGCACGCCGGATTCCTGGAGGAGGGACGGCTCCTTGACGACGTCGCCCGCATCCGGCACATCCCGGCCGTCATCGTGCAGGGCCGCTACGACCTGTGCACCCCGCCGCTCACCGCCTGGGAGCTGCACAAGGCCTGGCCGGAGGCGGACTTCCAGCTGATCGGCGACGCCGGGCACGCCTACACGGAGCCGGGCGTCCTCGACCGGCTCATCCGGGCCACCGACGCCGCACGTCAGCGGCCGTGATCGCCGCGGCCCTGTGGCGGTGGAGCATCGTGCCCGGGACCGCCCGGCGGGAGGAAGCTGGGGCGCTGCTGCGGGTAGGCGCCACCGCCCTGGGCAGGCGGGCCGAAGCTCGGCGGCGGGCCGCCGTACTGGCCGGCCTGCGGGTACTGCGTGGGAGCGGCCGCGGGCTTCTTACGACGGGTCAGCAGGAAGACCCCGATCCCGAGCGCGATGACCACGACCACGCCGATCCCGATGAAGATCGGCGTCTTGGAACCGGACGACGACTTCGCCGCGCTGGAGGACTGGGCCGCCGGGGCTGAACCGCTCTTGCCGTTCTTGGCGAGCCACTGGTCGAGCCGCTCGAAGGGTGGGTTGGCCGCGTTCTTGGCCACGTCCTTGGTGATCGCGTCCGGGGGCAGGACCACCCCGGCGCCGGTCTGGTCGTCATGGCCGGCCGGCCCGGCGTCCACGGCCGTGTTGATGATCCGCTGGACGACCTCGCGCGGCGTGAGGTTCGGGTTCTTCGCGCGTACCAGGGCCACCGCCGCAGAGGTCAGCGCGGTCGCCTGGCTGGTACCGCTGATCCCGTTCACGAACTTGCCGCGCTTGTCGATCGAGCCGACACCCCAGCCGGGAGCGGCGACCGACACGTACGACTGGCGCTCGGTCTTGGGCCACGCCTGCTTCTTGTTGTCCACCGCGCCGACCGCGAGCACGCCGGCGCAGGCGGCCGGGCTCATCACGCCGTTGCGCGCCTGCCCGTCGTTGCCGGCACCGGCGACGACGACCGAGTTCTTGTTGATCGCGTACGCGATCGCCTCTTGCAGGTCGCCGGTGTAGCCGCACGGGTTCTTCGCGGTGGCCGGGATGACCTCGGAGATGCTGATGACCTGGGCACCATGGTCGGCCGCGTACCGGATCGCCTTGGCCATGGTGAAACCGTCGACCACGATCGGCAGGATCTTGGCACCCGGTGCGACCCCGACCATTCCCGCCCCGCCGCCCTGACCGGCGATCAGGGCCGCCATGGCGGTGCCGTGGCCGGTGAAGCCGGGCGAGCCCTCGTCGAAGTCCGTGCGTCCGTCACCCGGATGCTTCCCGGTCACGTCCGTACCGGGCAGCACGACTCCGTCCAGTTCGGGAAGACCGGCGTTCACCCCGGTGTCGACCACGGCGACGGTGATGCCCTGCCCGGTGGACTGCGGCCAGGCCATCTGCTCAACGCCCCATGCGGAGAACCACCACTCCTCGCTGCGCGGCTTGGGCGTCGCCGCCGCGGCCGGAACGGCGGGCAGCACCGTCAGTGCGGCCAGGGCCAGCGATGCCGTGGCGGCCAGGCCGCGCCTGATCGTCCCCATGAGTAGTTTACCTCTCCACAGTCGAGAGCGGGCCGGTTTGGGGCGGCCCGCTCTCCATATCTAACTAACCGATGACCGGCGGGGCAACGTCGCCGTCACCGCCCCAGACGTCCTCGTCCTCGGTCAGCCAGGTCGTGCGCTCGCGCTCCTGCTCCTCACCGCCGTGCCCGCCGCCGGCGCCCATCGGCATGCCGTTCGCACCGTTGCGCGCGGCCATCGAGGCGTTGCGCGCCGCGGCGGCCTCCTCGGCGGCCAGCGAACCACCGGTCATCGGATTCGCACCGAGGCCGTTCGGATGTCCGCCCAGGGCGTTGGGGGTTCCGCCCAGACCGCCACCGCCGGGGTTGCCGAGGCCGCCGCCGCCCAGGTTCGGGTTGCTGAGCCCGCCACCGCCCAGGTTCGGGGTGTGCAGGCCCGCCAGCCCCGTTCCGCCGTTGTTGTTGCCCGAGCCCGGGTAGTGCGGCGTCGTGGGCGTCGGCGTGGTCGAGTGCGGCGTGGTCGTGTGCGGGGTCGTCGGGGTGGGGGGCGTGTGCGGCGTGGTGGGGGTGGGCGTGTGCGGCGTGGTCGGCGTCGGGACGTGCGGCGTCGTGGAGTTCGGCGTCGGAACCGACGGGGTCGCCGGGCTGGACGGAGAGGTCCGCTTCGGGTCGATGACCGTGGAGCCCGGGTTCGGCAGCTCGGTGTGCACGTCCTTGGGCAGCTCGCCGAACGTGTAGGTCTGCGTGCTGTGCGCCAGGTCGGTGTTCATCCACTTCTTGACCGAGTCGCTGGCCGAGTCCTTGTTGTCCTGCCCCCCGTCGTACAGGGACCAGCTGTCGCCACCGCTCAGCAGGCCCTTCACCGGGCTGAACGTGGCGATGTCGCCCGCGATCTGCCAGCCGCTCTGGTCCTGCGGCTTCATCTTCTCGACGTTCTCCTTCAGAGTGTCGAGATCCGAGGCCTGGTAACCGATGGCGATGCCGACCTGCCCGGTGGCGTCGGCCAGCGCGCAGGCGGTCGAGTAGAGCGCGGCGAGGTTCTTCTGGAACTCGGCGGCGGCGTCGCCCTCCCACGCGTCGACCAGCTTGTAGCCCTGGGTGGTGAGCTCCTCGTAGGTCGCCATGAACAGGGCCTGCGCCTTGGTCCAGGCATCGCCGCAGTTCCGGAGACTGGTCGTGTCGACGTTGTCCCCGAGCGTCTTGAAGTCGTCGTAGTCGCCGTTCCACTGCCCAGAGGCGCACTCCAAGGTGTTGACCTTGAAGGAGCTCTTCGTGGGAGGAGCCATCGAAAATCCCCCGTCAGGTGTTCGGGTTGCTGCCGTAGTAAGTGGTGTTGCCGGTGTTCGCACCGTTGACGTTGTCGGTGTTGGTCGTCTCGGTGCTGTCGTACGTCCCGGTCTGCCTGCCGAGGCTGTCGATCAGGCTCTGGTACGACTGCAGGAAGTTCGCGTACGCCGTCGGAATGTGCGTCGACGCATTCTGCAGGTAGGTGTGCAGCAGCCGGCCCGCGGGGTAGCCGGTCTTGTCGTCGGGACCACCGCCCATGACCTTCGGGTCCTTGATGGTGCCGCGGCCCTGGAGGTCGGCGACCGTACCCTCGGAGGCGTTGTCGTAGGCATCCCGGTCGGCCTGCAGCGCCTTAATGATCTTCTTGACCTGATCCTTGTGGATCACGGTCTGCTTGCCGTCGGAGTCGGTACCGGGCCAGCTCTTCGGGTCCAGCCGGCCGCCTGCCGGATCTGCCATGGTCTGCCTCCCCACGGGCCGACGGCCCGTGTCTGCGATTCCGCTGTAGCACCGTCACGCCGAAGTCACCGGGTGCCCCGTGTGGGCCCCGGTGACCGGCAGGGTCCATCAGCCCCAGATGCTCACTCCGGCCTGCTCGGCCGCCTTGTAATTCTCGTGGGCGGTGCCGATGGCCAGGCCCAGCTTCTGGATGACGTGGGCCATGTCGGCGGCCGCGCCGTCCCACTGCTTCTTGCATTCCCAGTAGGCCTGCTGCGCGCTGTCCTCCCAGCGGGCCAGCTTGGCCTGCAGGGTGCCCTCGAGGTCGTCCAACTCGGCGCGCAGCGTCGACTGGGCGATCGCGAAGTTCTCGGCACCGGTGGACAACGCGGCGTAATTAGCCCGTGTGTAGCTGTCGTCGGTCACTGTTCCTCCAAGATCAAGTCGGTGATGGAATGCGATGCGCGGGTCAGCCGCCCAGCAGCCGCTGGACTTCGCTGACGGCGTCGTGCGTCTCCTGCTCACGCGCCTCGTAGTGGATCTTGGTGTGCACAAGAGCCTCGTGCATCTTGTCCATCGCCTGAATGACCTTCGCGAAGTCGGCGTCGAACTCGGCGAAGACGCTCTCGAACGTCCCCGACGCCGTGCCTTCCCAACCGGCGCGCACCTGGGCCTTGTGGTCCTGAAGCTGGTTCTGCAGGCCACGGATGATGTTGGCCTTGGTTTCGATCTCCTGGGCGGCCAAAGCCATTTGGCCCCTATCGACTGCGGACTCGCCGGCCATCGATCACCTCCGGGTGACGTCTCGGTTAACTTCGAATGCCTGCCGATCAAGATTCCGACGTCGGCGGGCGGGGGATGGTTCCGCACATTAAGCGGTTTTCGATCAGGTCGTTATTGATCCTAAAGAGGCCGTGTAAGTGGTGTCCACCGATACGTCCGATCAACCGCCGCTGAGGTTGACCGGGTTCTTGGCCGCCGCCGGGTCCAGGGCCGGGCCGGTGGGGATGAGCCCCAGCACGTTGGCCGGGATCGGGATGGCGTCGGTGCCGATGGTGTAACCGAGCTTCGCGGCCACGTCGGGCGAGGACAACGGGAAGCGGCGGCCCTCCGCGACCAGGTAGTACGTGCTGACGGCGGAAAGCCGGCCCTGGCTGGGCAGCACCCCGGCCAGCGCGGCCCGCCCCGGCGGGAAGATGAGCTGGTCCACGCTGTCGGCGCCGCCCGAGGCGTTCTGCGGAGGCGTGGGCAGCGTGCCGCCGACGGTGACCGCGGGCCCGTTGTTGCCGCTCTGGTCGCGGTAGATCGCGCACAGCGCGGAGGTGTCGGCGTACGGGACGAACGTCGGCATCTTCGCCTGCAGCGCCGCGCTGGTGATCGTGCCCTTGTGCTTGGGCGCGGAGTTCAGTACCGCCGGGCTGATGCTGACCGGGTTGGACGACTGGGCGGCGGCCGGGTCCAGCTTCATGAGCTGGCCCTCGATCTCGCTGATCCGGGCCAGGCCGTCCGGCATCAGCACGTACCACGCCTTCCCGTCGACCGTCGGGGAGGTGTAGAGCTGGCCGACCGTGCCGGAACCCTGCGGACCGCTGGCGGTCGGGGTGCCCCGGCCCGGAACCTCGGGGGCCTTGAACGGCGCGCCCTCGGGCAGCGCGTTGAGCCACTTGGCGCTGATCTGCACCGGGCTGGCGGTCGGCGAGAGCCCGGAGACCTCGTTGGCCTGGACCCGCATCCGGTTGTTGCGCCACAGCAGCCAGGGCTGGCCCTCGGCCTGCACCAGGACGGCCTGGTCGTCGCGGAGCGCGGTGCCGCCCGCGTCCGAGCCGGCCAGCAGCGAGACGAAGGAGGTACGCCCGGCCAGCCCGGTGTCAGCCGACCGTACGCACACCGACCAGGGCATCTTCACCAGCTTGCCGGAGCCGGGCAGCGAGTCCGGCGCACCTGGGATGCCGATCAGCGCGCCGCGCTGGAACTTCGACAGCGAGTCCCGGGAGACCAGCTTCTGCTGCGCCGATCCACCGGATCCGGCCAGCAGCTTGGCCGAGCTGTAGTTGATGACCGGGCACAGCGTCGTCATGTTGCTGTCGCACCAGACGTAGCGGGTGCCGGTCTCCTTCTCGATGAGGATCATTCCGGTCTGCTGGAGCCCGGTCGCGCCGCCCGAGCGCAGCAGCCCGACGACGCCGAAGCCGGCCGCGACCAGGACGGCGAGCATCACCCCGGAGAAGACGGCGACGTTCAACCGGCGCAGCGGTTGCTCGGGGGAGTCCGGCTCGCCCAGGATCAGGCCCTGCGAGGCGCGCTGGGTCATCAGCCGGTGGGCCTGCAGGAGGTCCTTCTTGGTCAGCACGGTGTCAGCCCGCCAGCCCGCGGATGTACCCGTACAGGCCGAGGATGCCGGGCGTGAGGATCACCAGCGCGATGACCGCGAACATCTCGATGACGTCGCCGGCCCGTGCCCAGAACGGGGACGGCCGGTTGCCGGGGAGCCAGCTGCCGATGGAGATCGTGAAGAGCGCTCCCACGACGAGCGCGCCGACCGCCGACAGGTCGCGGGCCAGCTCGGACCCGCCCAGCGCGATGCCGACGGCCAGCATGACCAGACCGGCCGCACCCGCGATCAGGAACCAGAGCCGCTGCGCCCTGCCGCGGAAGATCCGGGCCCGCAGCAGCAGGGTGAGGGCCGCGACCCCGCAGGTGATCGAGCCCATGGTGCCGTTGGTGAAGGCCAGCGGGACCTCGGCGACCAGTCCGACCAGCGCGATCCCCGCGGCCATCCCGGTGACGTAGCGGTCGGCCGCCTGGGTGCGGCGGAGCAGTTGGCCGCCGTCCACGTTGAGCGTGTCGGCCCGGAGTTCCTCGGCGCTGCGCGGCACCGGCGGCAGCGTGACCCGGGCGATCCGGAACGCGATCGTCGGGATCAGCGGGGTGAAGGCCAGCGCGATGGTGATCGTGACCGCGCCGACTCCGGCCGCGTGGACGCTGTCGAAGGTGAACGCGACGGCGGTGCCGACCGTGCCGAGGAAGGCGGCGAAGGAGATGCCGGCGAAGTTGGAGAGCCCGTCCCTGGTGGCGAATCCGGCGACCAGCGCGACGAACACGACCGCGGCGAAGCCGGCCAGCAGATGCGGGGTGCCCAGATGCCAGAGCCCGGTGTCCCTGGCGGGAGCCAGCGCACCGCCGACGAAGGCGTACGGCAGCGCGACGTAACCGAGGGCGGCTCCGGCGCCGCTGTCCCCGACGGCCCGGGCGAACGTCACGGCGGCGATCAGCAGGATCAGTGCGACGCCGCCCGCGACCCCGGCGGGCACCGGCCAGGGCGGCCCCGCGTGCAGGATCGGGATCAGCCCTGCCACCAGCGCGCCCGCGGCACAGCCGATCGCGATCCGGCGGGTGTACTCGGGCCGCCAGCGGTCGGTCTTCTCGTTGACGCCGGTGGCCACGACATCGGCCACGTCGTCGAACGTCGGCTCCCGGAACGCCGACATGCCGGGCCGCAGATGCAGCAGTTCGCCGTCTCGGATCCCCGCCTGCGCGGGCGTGCCGGAAGGGTCGAACGGCGCCTCGTCCAGCCGCTGGAGCACCCAGCCGCCGTGTGCCAGGCCCTTGTTGGCCAGGTCGGCACCCGCGTGATGCAGCACGATGGGCAGCAACTCCGCGAACGGCATGTCGCTCGGTACGGAGATGTCCAGCCGGCGAGCCGGGCCCACGATCGTGACCCGGCACAGGTCCGGCCCGGTGGTCTGACTCACATGACTCCCTCGGCTCGGTTCGGACACCGTACATAGGATGACGACTCGCGTCACTTGCCGCCAATCGGTCAAACTCTGACACAGACCAGTTTCCTTATGGAGGGATTCAGGCGTGAGCACCGTCCTCGTGCGACGCAGGGAACGCCGCAGGCCGCCGGAGATGCCGCGCGGCGAGATTCTGCTGGAATCCCCGCCTGAGCTGCCCGAACTGGTCTCCAACTCGTTTCAGAACGTCCTGATGTACCTGCCCATGGCGGCCGGGTCGGGGGCCATGGTGTTCATGGTCGTGAACCCCAACTCCAGCCCGCTGCAGTGGGCGGCGAGCGGCATGTTCGCGCTGTCGATGTTCGGGATGATGTTCGGCCAGATGGGCCGCCAGTCCGGCGA
>Ga0308173_10001656_pt1 | contig 11328 bp, 14 predicted proteins | sample PhyPR1_FD_203716 | JGI IMG/M metagenome (GOLD analysis project Ga0308173, IMG submission 203716) | Soil microbial communities from UC Gill Tract Community Farm, Albany, California, United States - DLSLS.P.R1 | ecosystem: Environmental > Terrestrial > Soil > Agricultural land | place: USA... | reverse complement strand
TCCGAACCAGAGGAAGACAATCACCAACGCCCATCGAAGAAGTGCGAGCGCGTGACGCGCGCCTATGGAGCGTTCAGCGATCTGAAGACTTGCCGACATCAACAGTTCCTTCGCCAACGGGAGCGACGGCAGCACGCACGCAGAGATCCTGTCGTTGCTGCTGCATACGAGTAGGTCTGATCGGTCGCTGACCATCGGACAGAGGAGCGCTGACGTCAGGCACAGTCCTTTCCCCGATGGCATGGGAGTCAGCGGGAGGTCCCCCCGAAGCCTGCCGCTGTTCATGGCGCCAAAGACACTGAACGGCTTGCCGGGGCCAATACTTTCAGCGCATGGTTTCGATGACCTATGCGTTCCAGCGGTGGTATCGCCGGGCAGCCATGCAGCGGTCGGGTGCATGCTTCCTGCCGTCGCCCGTCGCCGAGCACGCCGCCTGGACGGTCGGTGTTTGCCGCAGCTGTCATTCGTCCATATCGCTGGTCAGGCAGCAGCCAATGAGGGACGTCCGGAATGGAACTCCGCGAAATCCGCTATTTCCTGGCGTTGAGCCAAACGCTCAACTTCACCAAGGCGGCAGAGGCGTGTCATGTCAGTCAACCGGCCCTTACGCGTGCGATCCGCAAAATGAAGATGAACTCGGCGGCTTGCTGTTTTCCCGCGAGCGGAACAACACGCACATGACCGAACTTGGACGGCTGATCGAGCCGCATCTGGCCGAGGTCGTTGCGCAGGCCGGAGAGGTGAAGCGAACCGCCGCGCGCTTCCTCAAGCTGGAAAAGGCGAACCTCGCAGTCGGTGTGATGTGCACGATTGCACCGGTGCAGTTCGTGAGCTTTTTGGGCCGCTTCAGGGCGGACAATCCCGGTGTCGAAGTCACGCTTCTGGAGGAGGTTCCGGAGCGGCTGTGCGACCTGCTGGTCAGCGGCGAGCTTGATGTGGCGCTGATGGCTCGTCCGGACGGCTTTTGGCACCGCTTAAGGCCTCGGAACTCTATTCCGAGCGGTTCGTCATGGCCTGCTCCGCAGGCCATCGGCTAGCAATGAAGAATGAGGTCGCGATAGCCGAACTCGACGGGGAGTTTTATCTAAACCAAAACTTGCTTTCCTGTCTTGAAGGCCTCGGCGCGCGCCGCGCACCGCGCCCGACTCTCACGAGTAGTCACCGCCGCTTTGCTGAGTGAGGTTGCCTAGATAGTCACGCTTCCCGATCTTCGCCCCAAGGTGCCGGAGGATCGCGTGCGCAATCGAGATGTGGAAGAAGAAGTCGGGCAGCACCAAGTGCCGGATGTAGTCGTCGCCGCCGAACCACCCGCGCACGATAGGCGGCGTCAGCTCGTATGTGTGGGACTGCGCAAAGGCAATCTCGTCCGGCTGCACGCCTTGCAGGAAACCGCGAGTCTCAAGAAGTCGTCCCTTCAACGCCGGATACATCATCGGGGTGTTGCTGGGTGCTGGCGGGTCGTGCTGCATCAACTTCGCCATGTGCGCCTCGACCTTGTTGCAGGTTACGGAGAACTGTTCTCCGAAAGTGAGCATGTCGGGCGCGAGCCGCTCGCCAAGAATCTTCCCAGGCTCAAACGCCTTGGTCCTTTCGAGTGCTTGGGCGTGGTCGAGATAGTCGTCCATTACGTTCAGTCCATGCACCATGACAGGGACTGTGATGTCATAGACCGAGAAGGACACGCCGACCTCCATGAGCTCGTTTGTAGTCTAAACGTCGGTCGGACCCGATGGGTCGATGGCCGGAACGAATACTCACAATAAGTCCTTCTATCTCACGGCTTGCCACACCAGCTTGCCGGACTCGACAGTGGCCTCCGCGAAACAGCAGCAAGAGGAGAGCGCCTACGCGTGCGGCCGCCTAGTGATGCAGGACAGGATATCCATTCACGTAAATCCAGTCGGTGGCCTTGGCGGGCACGTGACATCCCTGGCAATCGGTGTGGTAATCGGTAGAGGTAGTCTTGAGCGGCTTGTCCGCGTCGAACCACGACCATCCCCACCCGTCGCCCCACAACGGGTTGCCGGGATGCGTTTCCTTGCTGTCTTTCACCATGACGAACCAGCCCTTGAGTTTGTCGGCGTGGCTTACTGTGCCGGTGGTCATCTCGTTCGTCGAGGTTGCGAAGACCTCTTTCACCAGAACGGCGCCGTCCGGGAAGTGCCCCGTTTTCCGGTAGGCGTCGATCGCCCCCGGGGATGCGTAGACGGTGTGCATTTCCTTCGAGCCTTGGTCGCTGTCGGCGGCAATCGCCCAGCTCCCGAGCGCTTGGTAGAGGGTTCGGTAGTCTGCCGGCACGCGCAGGTGCCCGGCGGCGTCCACCACCTTCGCGGTCGGGTGGGCCGGAGCTGCTCCGCTGGTCTGAGCGAGTGCCGCCAGGGCGCCGGCGAGCAGCGAGACGGCGACAGCCAAGCCGACAGTCCTCGATGATTTCATGGGGGTCTCCTTTGCTGCCCGCGCGCGGCACGATGACTCGGCGCCGGCTTCAATCGCTGTCGAGGGGGCCGCGCGTTTCGGCCAGCTCAGCAGATCTCAGGATCGGATGCAGCCGACGAAATTAGAAATTCCCTTTGGACATGCTTTCCATAGGCGTGGGGTATCGTCGTCCAATTAGAGGCGCTGTGCGCGGGTGCCCGCTCCGTCAACGAATCAGCCATCGAGAAGCGGCCCGTACTCCGGGTGTCGGGCGGCGTAGGACGACATGAAGGGGCACTTCGCGATCACTCTTTTCCCGTCGCGTCGCAACGCTTCGAAAACGCCATGCGCCAGCCTCGATCCGTATCCCAGGCCGGACAGCTCTTGCGGCACCTCCGTATTGAGCAGGACGACGTGCGAGATCTGCAGCGCACCATGCTCCGTCGGCTCCCGGCGCCTGCGGGGGAGGCGTGACCGATCAGACGCCGCCATAGCGTTCCGTCCGCACGATACTCGGCGCCACGCCGGCCGCGAGCGCGCCATCGGCGGCGGCGTTGACGAAGCCATTCGTACCGCAGACGAAGACGGCACGTGGCGCCGCCGGAAGGCGGCCGATCACGTCCCGCATCATGGCCGTATCCACGCGCCGACCGAAATCGCCGGGCCGGCGCGGAGCTTCCCGCGTCACTGACAGCACGAGATCGAATCCATCCATCCTCGCGGCAAGCATCGTCAGCTCATCGCGGTACAGCACGTCGTCCCAGCTGCGCGCGGAGAGGAGGAGCAGAACCGATGCGTCCAATCCGCTTCCCGCCCAGTCGCGCACCATCGACATCAGCGGCGCGAGGCCGGAGCCACCGCCGACCAGCAGCAGCGGGCCCCCGTCCGCGCTGCTCCAGACGAAATGGCCCCCCAGCGGCCCGCGTAACTCGATACGGTCGCCAATCGCCGCCGTCTCGTGGAAGAAAGGTGAGACCTCGCCGCCGTCGAGGCGCTCGATTGCCAGCTCGATGATGCCTTGCGATGCGGGTGGGGAGGCGATGGAATAGCTGCGGATGGCTCGATAGCCATCCGGCGCGGTGAGGCGGATATCGACGTGCTGGCCGGCCTTGAACGCGAACGGCTCTCCGGGCGCCAGAAAGAAGCTCGTGATCCTGGACGTCCGCAGGACGCGATCCATGATGATCGCGTCCTGCCAGCGAACGGCAGGCGCCGCTGCGACGCCGGTGTCAGTCATTGGTGTAGCGCTGCTCCCGCCAGGGATCGCCATAGGCGTGGTAGCCGCGCAACTCCCAGAAGCCGGGCTCGTCGCGCTCGGTGAATTGCAGCCCGTTGGCCCATTTCGCGGACTTCCAGAAATAGAGATGCGGCACCAGCAGCCTTGCCGGGCCACCGTGATCCGCCTCCAGCGCCTTGCCCTCATGGCGCAGCGCCAGCATGGCCTTGCCCTGCGCGAGATCGGCGACGGGGACATTCGTCGAGTAGCCATCGTAGGAATGGACCAGCGCGAAACGCGTGGGCGGCTCAATCTCGGCAGCCTTGAGAAGATCGTCGATCAGCACGCCGCTCCAGCGCGTGTCGAATTTGGACCAAGTGGTGACACAATGGATGTCGCGTGTCAGCTCGGTCTGGGGCAGCGCATTGATCTCCGCCCATGTCCAGCTTCGGACGGGCTTCGGTCCAACCTTAAGGGTGAAGCGCCACTTCTCCGTTGCGACGCGCGGCGTCGGTCCCGCCGACAATACCGGGAAATCGGTGACGAGATGCTGTCCCGGCGGCAGCCGCCTGGCGCTGGCCGGCGGCTCCCGCAGGCCCGTGAATCCCCGCGTTACCATTTTCGCACCTCTACCTTGCTACCAGCACGAAGACCCCGATCAAGGACCAGGGTTGGCGCCCCGAGCGACGCTTCCCCTCCCTATGCGTTTGATCTCGGTGGGAAAGATCCCCCCCGACGCCGCGTTCACGACGCCAAGGACACTGAAGAGCTTGCCGGGGCCAATACTTTCGGCGCATGATTTCGATGACCTATGCGTTCCTGCGGTGATGTTGCCGGCAGCCATACAACGCTCGGGTGCTGGTGACGCGACGACCTCTGGCGCATGCTTCCTGCCGTGGCCCGCTGCTGAGCACGACCCCCGGACGGTCGGTGTTTGCCGCAGCTATGATCGGATCGGATCCATATTTCTGGTCAGGCAGCAGGCATCGGGGCGACCGGAATGGAACTGCACGAAATCCGCTACTTCCTGGCGTTGAGCAAAACGCTCAACTTCACCAAGGCGGCGGAGGCATGTCATGTCAGCCAGCCAGCCCTTACGCGTGCGATCCGCAAAATGGAAGATGAACTCGGCGGCTTGCTGTTCTCCCGCGAGCGGAACAACACGCATATGACTGAGCTTGGACGGCTCATCGAGCCGCACCTGGCCGAGGTCGTTGCGCAGGCCGGGGAGGTGAAGCGAACCGCCACGCGCTTCCTTAAGCTGGAAAAGGCGAATCTCGCGCTCGGCGTGATGTGCACGATTGCACCGGTGCAATTCGTGAGCTTTCTGGGCCGCTTCAGGGCAGACAATCCCGGCATTGAAGTGGCCCTCCTGGAGTCCGTTCCGGACGCGCTCTGCGACCTTTTGCTGAAGGGAGAGCTCGACGTGGCGTTAATGGCGCGTCCGGATGGCTTTCCGGAGCCTCTTCGGGCCGTGGAGCTTTACCCCGAGCGGTTCGTGATTGCCTGCTCCGCCGGCCACAGGTTTGCCACTCGGGGCGAGGTTCCGATGATCGAACTCGACGGGGAGTTCTACCTCTCCCGGATCAACTGCGAATTTTACGACGTTCTCGATGACATGTGCCGCAAGCAGAACGTGGAGCTGATAAAGTCGTACAGCAGTGACCGCGAGGACTGGATTCTGACGATGGTGGCCGCCGGACTTGGCGTCTGTTTTTTGCCAGAATATACGGCAACTTTTCCCGGCGTCATCGGTTGCCCGGTCGTCGCACCCTCCGTCGAACGCAGCGTTTGCATGGTCACAGTCGCCGGCCGGCGCCCATCGTCACCGGTCAAAGCTTTCATGCATGCGGTGCGACGTTATCCCTGGCCACCGGCCGCGGGGGCAAGCCATGCGGCGGTTCATAAGCATCAGCAGCGCGAGGGGCAACCAGAGCACATGCTCCCACACTCCGCCCGATAGTGCTGGTCTGGTCCCGCCCTTCGTCCCGGCCGTGGCCGCCGCCCTGCTGCACGACATGCACGAGCCGCATGAAGGAGCTACAGGGCAATGCCGGACCGGCCGTGGCACGGATAAGACCGCGCAGGTCAGCTTTCGATGCCGCTCCACTTTGAGAAAACCGCGCGGCCCGCCCTCGGCTACCGCGCGGTAGTTCAGGGAAAACGCAGATGATGCTGCGCCCTGGCGGGCCGAGTCGGGCAAGCGGACTAGCTCACGGCTGACGCGCGGCAGCCCTTCCCACAATCAGAGTTCTGGTCAGCGATGATCTCGCCTTTTGCCTGACGCGACGGACGCAAGGCCTGCGGGCAGACGCCGGAACGGCGGCATTTTCCAATCGGGAAAGTAGACCCGACCGTCCACAACCAATTCTCTCCGGGGCGCCACCCTCATCTCCCCCAGCCAGTATCTTGTGGCGCAATCTATCCATTCCCGTTCGATGCAATCGAGCCACTTGCCATCGGCCAGATGGGCGCTGTGGAAGGGCATTCTCACCCTGAGGAAGATGCTGCGACCGGAATCCTTGAACCAATCAGTCAGAGAGGTCTCTGCCTCCTCCTTCGTCGGGAACAGAAAGAGCGCCCCCATCCGGGAGGGCAAATCGGGCGACACATCTTTCCGGACCGCTTCCCAGACCGCTTCTTTCCGCGGGTCGACGGCCCCCATCATTGTTTTCGCCCAATAGGGAGAGACGAAGCCCGGTGGTGCGGTGGCGGCCATTGCTGATGCCGAGTGGAGCCAGCCTTCCCCCACAACCACGCTGTGCAGGAGGATTTCGCCGAAGTCAGGATCGAGGATGTGCCAACCGATATCCGGTGCTTTGCTCACGTACGTTCTAAATCTGCTGGAGCCGATGAATGCATGGAGCCTATGAGGCTGGAGCAGCATGCGTCAACCGGCGACACGCAATTCCGACTCGGGGGCAGGCGCTCCGAATCTCGGTCCGATCTGTTCCGCGGTGCCGGATCCGCTATGCGCCACTCCAAGCGGTCCGAGCCGTCCCCGGATCACCCCACCAGATAGCGCGCGCTGCTGTCGTTCGGAGGCGCGTGCAAATACTTGCCTGGGGTCGCCACGCTGGCGTGCCCCGCAGCCATTTTCTGTAAAGTCGGAGGGCAATGGTCAGGACAGTTGGTGTGACCGAAGAACACCAACATCTAGCGGCCGCGACATTCCAGATCGGTGACGTTGCGATCCTTGTGGTCGATCAGATGGAACGGGCCGCCGATTGCAACCCCGGCTGGAACCGAGACGGAGGTCGTTCCTGTCGAGACCTTTTCGGTATCCGGCCCGCCCCCGGGGCGAAATTCCAGGACCGCCAAGCCGGTTGCCAGCAGCACGTTCAAGCCGAGCGCGGTCCAGCGTATGCGGCGAAGCGTTCTGATCGTGGTGTTCTCTGGCATCATGCCGGCCGCGCCCGGCCTTCGTACAGGAAGGTGTGGGTGCGCGGCCCCGGCAGCGCGATGCCCCCTGGTGCGCCAGGTCCATAGACGACATCGAGCGGCACACCGTAGCGGCCGAAACTTTGCAGAAAGGCCGTGACCGCAGAAGCGGGGCGGGTCATGACCTTGCAGGTCAGACACCGCGCCGAATATGCCCGAGCGCCTCGGCCAGGGCGGGCCGCTCGGCCTTCCCGAGGCGTGGTCTTCGTGGACGTCCTCGCAGCCGGCCTTGGCGAACGCACTCCTCTGCAAGTCAAGGTTCTGCTCGGCCGTGCTGACCCTCGCGTATCCCGACCAGGGCCACCGGAGCTGTCCCCCCTTGTCCGCTTCGCCGTCCGGCAATCAACTCATCCGCAAAGGCGTCGTCAGCAGGGTTGGCGGACAGCGGCGGTGGGCCGGCAGACGGAGGTTTGCCGAACGGACGCTTGCTGCGGGGTCAAGACGTAGCCGCCGTGAACCGGCCACCGACGGTTTGGTGCAGCTTCGCTCAGGCTGCTGCGGCGAGGTACTCCGCCAACCGCCGGGCGTGGGACGGCAGCGCGTCGAGCCGACGCACGGCCACGACCAGGCGCCGCTCGGCCCACGGGTCTTCGAGGGGTACGACGGCAAGCGCGCCGCGCCGCTCCCACTGCTTCGCGGCGGCCTCCGGCACCACGGCGACGCCCGCGCCGAGCGCGACCATGCGGCATGCGGCGTCCAGCCCGCGCACCCGCACGCGCGTCCGCATCCGCCCGCCCGCGCGAGCCGCGTGCCCGGCCAGGTGCCCGCCCAGCGCGACCTCGCCCGAGAGGCCCACGAACTCGCTCCCCAGCGCCTCCGCGAAAGCGATCTGCTTCCGGCCCGCCAGCGCGTGGCCACGCGGCGCGACCAGTACCAGCCGGTCGGTCCGGAACGGCATCACCTCGAGCCCCGAGAAGTCGGCGTGCCCGGCCGCGATCCCTAGCTCCGCCTCCCCCTCCACGACGGCCCGCGCCACCTCGGGGCTCGGCCGCTCGTCCAGGTCCACGTCCACGTTCGGGTTGGCGGCAAGGAATGCCGCGAGGATCTCGGGCAGGTACACGGCCGCGGCGGCGGTATTGGCCAGCAGGCGCACGTGCCCCTTCAGCCCGCGCGCGTACTCGCCCAGCTCGCCGCGCATCCGCTCCACCTGTCCGGTCACCAGCCGGGCGTGGTGCAGCAGCGCCCGTCCCGCCGGGGTCGGCTCTACCCCGCGCCGCCCACGCTCCAGCAGGGCGACGCCCGTCTGCTCCTCCATGCCCCGCACCCGCGCGCTGGCGGAGGCCAGGGCGAGGCCGGAACGCTCGGCGCCCGCCGTGATGCTCCCCGCCTCGGCCACATGGAGGAACAGGCGCAAGTCGGTCAGGTCGAAGTGCATCGGGTGCGCTCCGGGCGGGCTGCCTTCGTGGGTGACTGAGGTAGGCTACGCCACTCCCGCATTGTGGAGTAGGAGTGCCCGGCCGCAGCATCGCGCTCATGAGCGACCTCCTCCCCTTCGTCCTGCTCGTCGCGGGTACGTTCCTCCTCGCCGGACTGGTCAAGGGCGTCATCGGCCTCGGCCTGCCCACCGTCGCCATGGGCCTGCTGGGCCTAGCCATGCCGCCGGTCGAGGCCGCGGCGATGCTGCTCGTGCCTTCGGCCGTGACGAACGTCTGGCAACTCCTCACCGGGCCGCGCTTCGGCGCCTCAGGGCGCCGCCTCTGGCCCATGATGCTCGGTGTCCTCGTCGGCACCCTCGCCGGGTCGGGGGTCATCGCCGGCACGGCCGCGCACGCCGCGACGGCGGCCCTCGGTGCAGCGCTGGCGCTCTACGCCGTGGTCGGGCTGACGAAGCTGCGACTGCGCGTACCGCCTGGGGCGGAGCGCTGGGCGGGGCCGCTCGTCGGCGCGGTGACGGGGTTGGTCACGGGGGCGACGGGCGTGTTCGTCATCCCGGCCGTGCCCTACCTGGGTTCGCTCGGGCTGGAGCGCGATGACCTGGTGCAGGCGCTCGGCCTGTCGTTCACCGTGTCCACCTTCGCGCTCGCCGGCGGCCTCGCGCTTCACGGTGCGCTGCCGCTCGCCGTCACGGGCACCTCGCTGCTCGCCTTCCTGCCGGCACTCGCCGGCATGACGCTGGGCGGGTGGCTGCGGGCGCGGGTTCGCCCGGAGATGTTCCGGCTATGCTTCTTCATGGGCCTCCTGGCGCTCGGGGGCGAACTGCTCTGGAGGGGGTTGGCATGAGGCGAAGGCTAGCGACGCCCGACGCCGCCTGCGCGGGCCAACCCCGTCCTGATGCCGGTCGCCGCCGCCATAGCCCTGCTCGACCTCGCGGTCGCGGCGCAGCTGCTGAGTGCGGTGCATCCGGCTGCACCCGCCCCGGCCGCGGCAGCGGCCGAAAGGTGCTCACCAGCGAACTGCCAGGCGCGAAACCGTCTGGCCTGAGGAACTGAGGAACGGTCTCGCTGTGGCTTCCACTCTGCGTTAATCGGCGCGACCGATGCTGGGCGTCACCGCTGAGCGCCCCCACGGCGCTCCGCTCATCTAACCGGATCCATCTGCAATGCCCTCCGACTGGCACCGGCTCTCCGATCAAGCGCAGCTTGCCTTGGCTCGGGCTGCGCTCGTCCAAGCGGCGGAGACACTCGTGTTGCAAGCCGAGACCTTGGCGCACGAGATGGAGGCTGGCTGTATTCGCGACCGCGGCGGCCCCGATGCGCTGCGACTGTTCGCGGCTGTGGTGCGCATTAGCGGGCAGCACGGGGTCGCGACCGCTGGGAACGCCTGAACGGGGTGGCTACCTCGATGCGGCACCAAGGGCCTGCCGAGAAATCAACGGCAAGCCCTCGACGCCGAGCGTCTCGGAAAGCTGCGACCGGCATTACCTGGCCGGCTGCAGAGCGCGGAGATCGGCGCGATCTGCGGCGCTAGTCTCGGGCGCCGAATCGACCGCGGTCTGCTCGCGCACGACGTAGCCTCGGCCCCAGACCGTGCCGATCGCGTCCCCAGCCCCGGCCAGGGCGAGCTTCTTGCGGAGCTTGCAGATGAAGACGTCGATGATCTTCAATTCAGGCTCGTCCATCCCGCCATAGAGATGGTTCAGAAACGCCTCCTTGCTGATGATCGACCCCTCGCGCAACACCATCAGCTCGAGAATGGCGAACTCCTTGCCGGTCAGTGACACACTCCTGCCGTGGAAGGTGACTTCGCGCGAACCGAGATTGAGTTCGAGGGAGCCGGCGCGGAGCACTGCGTTGGAAAAGCCGCGGCAGCGGCGGACGATGGCTTGCATCCGCGCCAGCAATTCCGTCCGGTCGAACGGTTTACTGAGGAAATCGTCGGCGCCCAGCCGCAAGGCCTCAGTTTTCGTTTCCGGCCGCGACGATCCGGATAGCACCATCACGGGGGTCTCGATCCGCCCCGCACGCAGTCGCCGGATAACGTCGGCGCCTGGCATGTCGGGAAGCTTCAGATCCAACAGGATGATGTCGTAATCATAGCGGCGGGAAAGGTCCAACGCCTCTTCGCCGAGATCGGTCCGATCAGCGATGATTGGGGCGGATCTGAGGGTGAGTTCGACGCCCTGCCAGGCGGAAGCATCATCCTCGACGACGAGTGCGCGCATAGAATCCTCACAACCAGTGCGGGCTCCGGACGGCGTTCTTCGCGCTCAAGCGGGAAGCGGCGCCCGGCGTGGACGGGCTGACATGGCAGGATTACGAGGTAGACCTCGATCGCAGGATCGAGGATCTGCACGCACGGGTCCAACGGGGAGCGTATCGGGCGCACCGCCGGGGACACGACCCTACCTCAACAACCGCCTTGAGCAGGATCACCGCGGCATCAAGGGCCGATGTCGACCGATGCTCGGCTTCAAGAGCACCACGTCAGCAAGGCGCTATTGCCGGGGCCACGACGAACTCAGAAATTTCCTGCGCGTCCGATCCCGCATGCGCCAACACGTTCCGGCGGCCACGCGTCGATTTCGCCAAATGCGCCGAACGGCGATCGCACTCGGCATCCTGGAGGCCGCTTAAACGGGAAAGACCGACGCCCTGCGGAGTGGTCGGGTTTCGGCGCGAAAATTGACAGAACCAACTGGATCCGCGCTCGCCCGCGATATCGTCCGTCACAATGACGGAAGCTTAAAGGATTCCACCTCCTCGGAAAGGAACAAGAGGTCCGCCTTCAGTGATTTCAGCCCATCGCTTATAGCATCCTGCAACTGCGGCTCGTCTTCGAACCGATGTTGGTATTCGAACCCGACCCTCTGTCCTCTG
>Ga0308173_10001655_pt1 | contig 11330 bp, 11 predicted proteins | sample PhyPR1_FD_203716 | JGI IMG/M metagenome (GOLD analysis project Ga0308173, IMG submission 203716) | Soil microbial communities from UC Gill Tract Community Farm, Albany, California, United States - DLSLS.P.R1 | ecosystem: Environmental > Terrestrial > Soil > Agricultural land | place: USA... | reverse complement strand
CTGGCCTGACTGGTGTCCGAAGCGGTCGGCCAGGGTCCGCTCTACCGGGCCGGCAGCGCAGGCACCTCCCCTGGTGGTGACGTTTCTCGAAGACATGGTGCTAGCGGACCCCTGCGAGGCTGAGGGACGGCAGGAAGCCCATGCGCTCGTACACCTGGCCAAGGGTTACGGAGGCGATCTCGCGGGCCCGTTCCGCACCCAGAGCCAGCAGCCGGTCAAGTTCGGCGGGATCGGCCATCAGTTCATTGGTGCGGTTGCGGAGCGGAGTGATGAAGTCCACCACCACCTCGGCGAGGTCCACCTTGAGATGGCCGTACATCTTGCCCTGGTACTCGGCTTCGAGTTCCGCCACCGACTTGCCCGTGAGGGAGGAGTAGATGGTCAGCAGGTTGGACACCCCGGGCTTTTCTTCGGCGTCGAAGCGGATGTCCGTGCCGGCGTCGGTCACTGCCGACTTGATGCGCTTGGCCGCGATCTTGGGATCCTCCAGCAGCTGGATGGCGCCGTTGGGTGACTCCCCTGTTTTTGACATCTTGGCGCTGGGATTCTGGAGGTCGTAGATCTTGGCGCTTTCCTTCACGATCGTAGCCTCGGGAACCGTGAAGGTGTGGCCAAACCGGGTGTTGAAGCGCTGCGCCAGGTTCCGCGTCAGTTCCAGGTGCTGCCGCTGGTCCTCGCCGACGGGCACCAGGTCGCTCTGGTAGAGGAGGATGTCCGCGGCCATCAGCGTCGGGTAGGCGAAAAGACCCAGCGTGGCCGCGTCCGCCCCGGACTTCTGGGTTTTGTCCTTGAACTGGGTCATCCGGGAGGCCTCACCAAACCCGGTAATGCAGTTCAGCGCCCACGCCAACTGGGCATGCTCGGGAACATGGGACTGGACGAAGAAGATGCTCTTGTCCGGATCGATGCCGGCCGCGATGTACTGGGCCGCCACGATGCGGGTCCGCTTGGCCAGTTCCGAGGGCTCGAAGTCCACCGTGATGGCGTGCAGGTCCGGGATGAAGAAGACGGCGTCGTACTCCGCCTGCATGTCCACCCAGTTGCGCACGGCACCGATGTAGTTGCCCAGGTGCAGGGAATCGGCGGTGGGCTTGGCGCCGGAAAGAATGCGCTTCTTGGCGGTGGGGGAAGTCTGGCTGGTCATGGAAAAACTTTCGGGCTTAGAGCTGGTAATCCACTACCAGCGGGGCGTGGTCGGAGAAGCGGGTGTCCCAGGAGGCTGCACGGTCCACGGCGGCCGAAATAGCAGAGGCCGCCAGTTCCGGGGTGGCCAGGTGGTAGTCGATGCGCCAGCCGGTGTCGTTGTCGAATGCCTTGCCGCGCTGGGACCACCAGGTGTAGGGCCCGTCAACGTCGCCGGCAAGGTTGCGGTGGACGTCATGCCAGCCGATCTCCTCGCCGAAGAAGCGGTCGAAGTAGGCGCGTTCCTCCGGCAGGTGGCCGGCTTTCTTGAGGTTGCCCTTGGAGTTCCTGATGTCTTTGGGCGTGTGGGCCACGTTAAGGTCCCCCACCACCAGGGCGTGGTCGCTGTGCTTGGACAGCTCAGGCAGCCGAGTGCTCATGACGTCCAGGAAGCGGAACTTGTCATCCTGCTTGGGAGTGCCCACTTCACCGGAGTGCACGTAGGCACTGGCAACGGTGAGCTGGACGGAGTTGCCGGCGGCGTCGGGGACACGGAAGTCGGCTTCCACCCAGCGCCCAGCCGTGGCAAAGTAGTCATCCCCGATGCCGTTCCTGGTTTCCAGCGGTTCCTGGCGGGAGGCAATGGCGACGCCGGCACGGCCTTTTGCTTCGGCCTCGGCGTGCAGGATATGCCAGTCCTCCCCCAGCAGCTCCCGGACGACGGCGTCAGGGGCGCGGACTTCCTGCAGGCAGAGGATGTCCACTTCGCGCGGCTCCAGCCAGGCCGCCATACCGTTTTTGTAGGCAGCCCGGAGGCCGTTTACGTTGACGGATGCGATGCGAAGGTGGTCCTTCTTCAATGCCGAGCTCACCCGCTCCACTCTAGTCGATGACCGTTCCGGTCACCGGCTCCCCGCTGCCGCCGGAGGATTTGATCATGTCCCGGGCGTTGGTGGCTGTGATCTCGATGGTTTCCAGGGCGCGGTTGATGGTGTCCTGGTTGGCGGCGGCGCCCTTGGCGCGCTCTTCCTCCACCACGCGGACCTGTACCTGGACGATCTTGAAGGAGTGGTCCAGCTTCAGGTCGCGCACCTCATCGGCATCGGTACGTTCGTAGATCACGCGGGTTCCGCCGTGGTCGGCGGAGGCGTGCGACGGCGCGCGGCCGGCTGCCGTGTTGAACGCGTCGTGGGCTTCGGACAGCTTGGCCCCGGCCTTCCTGGCGGCCTTTTGGATGCTGAAGACCACGAACAGCGCCAGGGCGAGCCAGAAGGTGGCGATGACGGCAACAACCCAGCCCACGACGTCGTTCTGGTTGGCGGCGAAGATGACGGCCACCACAAAGGCGGTCACCAGGACCATCAGGCCCGGCCCGCTGATCCGGAACATCGAAAAACCGCCCCTGGCGGGCTTGGCGGATGAGGAGGAGCTGCCCAAAGTTCGCATGCAGCTATTGTCTCAAACGGCGGACCGTGCTCCCGCCGCCTTCCACCCCCGGCGAACACTTTCCCACGCCGGCGCCTACTTCAGGAACAGGCTCCGCAGGCGCAAAGTAGTGAGCAGCATGCCGACGGCGGTCATCACCAGGTAGTAGCCGATATGCAGCGGCGTGGCCGCCGTAAAGGTGCCCACGCTGATCTGCCGCAGCAGTTCCACGCCGTGCCACAGCGGCATGGCCTGGATGAACCACTGGATGGGCTGCGGGTAGACGCTGAGGGGGTAGAACGTGGCGCTGAACAGGAACATGGGCAGCAGGATGAAGTTGATCCAGTCCATCTGCTGGAAGGTCTTGAGGAAACTGGTGATGCCCATGCCCAGGCTGGCGAACCCAAAGGCGATCAGCACCGATGCCGGGATCATCAGCAGTGCCCACGGCGTGGTGATCAGTCCCATGACCCCCATGACAGCCGTGAAGCCGGTGGCGTAGAGCATCCCCCGCAGCAGCGCCAGGAAGATCTCGCCCAGGGCTACATCCAGCGGACCCAGCGACGTATAGAGCATCCCCTGGTAGAGCTTGGCGAAGTTCATCTTGAAGAAGACATTCCAGGTGGAGTCGTAGACCGCACCGTTCATGGCCGAGACAGCGAGCAATGCCGGTGCGATGTAGGCCGCGTAGCTGATGGTGGTTCCATCGGGTCCCTGGACACTGCCCACGATCGCGCCCAGGCCCACCCCCATGGAGATGAGGAACAGGACCGGCTCGAAGAAGCCGGAGACCATCACCAGCCAGTTGGTGCTGCGCGTAGCCATCAGTCCCCGCGCGATGACTGCCCTCGCATTGCGCGAATACAGCGGCCCAAACCTGCGGTTGCGGGCCTGCTCCGTCACGCTCCGGGAGGAGCCCCCGGAGGCCAGTCCGCCGGTGCCCCGCGTCCCGCCGGAGAATGTGCTCACTGGCCCATCCTTAGCGCAAAACGGCGCCGGGTCAGGGCCCAGCCCAGAACTGCCAGCCCTACCAGGACGGCAACGTGAAGGACCGTGAGCAGCGGCGGTTCCCGGTATCCGAAGCTGAGCACCCGGCCCAGTTCGGTGCCGTGCCAGATGGGTGAGATCCAGCCCACCCAGCGGACTGCCAGCGGCAGGTTGTCCAGCGGGAAGAACGTCCCGGAGAACAGGAAGAGCGGCATCACAATGAACCGCATCACCAGCGCGAACTGGCCCTTGTCCTCCGTGATCGATGCGGAGTACGCCATGAGGGGCAGCCCAAACGCCAGCCCTGTCAGGGTGGCGACCAGGACAGCAGCCCATCCCCAGCCCGACGGCGAGGCACCGAACAGTGCCACGGCTGCGAAGTAGATGGCTGACTGCAGCACCAGGCGCAGCGTCACGGCCATGATCTGGCCGGCGGCGATTTGTTGTGGTGTCAGCGGCGAGGCGTGCGGGCCGTAGTAGATCCGCCGCCACTTGAATCCGTCCATGATGGGAAATGTAAACTCGTTGGCCGCCGTCATCACGGCTGCGGACACCAGCAGCGCCGGGGCGATAAAGGCGAGGTAGGACACGCCTCCGAAGGCTGCGGTGCCCGTGTCCACCAGGGTGGCCAGGCCCACCCCCATGGCGAAGAGGTACGCCACCGGCTGGCCCACGCTGTACATCAGGATGGACCAGGTGTATCCCCTCATCACCCGGAGCACCTGCTCCGCGTAGTAGAAGGCACCCCAGCGACGCGCCCGCGCGGCCGAAACCTCCGGCGCATGCGCGCGCAAACCGGCCGGCACGGCAGCGGCCTCCTGTCGTTTAGCTGCCCGTCGTTTAGCTGCCTGCGGCTCAGTCAACGAGGCTCCGGCCGGTGAGCCGGAGGAACACGTCCTCCAGCGACGACCTCCGGACCAGCGATGTCAGCGGCCTCAGGCCGCGGGATGAGACCTGCTCAAGGGCTGCCTCGCCGTCGTGCGCGTACATCAGTACCCGGTCCGGCAGCACCTCAAGCCGTTCCCCGATGCCTTCCAGCTGCGATCCGATGGTGGCGTTGCGCTCGGAACCAAACCGCAGCTCCACCACCTCCCGGGTGGAGTGCTCGCGGATCAGCCGCGGGCGAACCCTCAGCCATGATCCGGCCCTTGTCCACCACAATCAGCCGGTCGCAGAGCTGCTCGGCCTCGTCCATGTAGTGCGTGGTAAGGATCAGGGTGACGCCCTGCTCCTTGAGCCGGAACAGCCGGTCCCAGAGGATGTGGCGGGCCTGCGGGTCCAGCCCGGTGGTGGGCTCGTCCAACAGCAGGATCCGCGGCTCATTGATGAGCGACCGCGCGATGGTGAGCCGGCGCTTCATGCCGCCGGAGAGCGCGTCCACCTTGGATTTTGCCTTTTCCGTCAGCTGGGCGAATTCCAGCAGTTCGTCGGCTTTGGGCCTGAGGTAGCTCATGGGCAGGCCGAAGTAGCGGCCGTAGACCAGCAGGTTGTCCCGGACGCGCAGTTCCTCGTCCAGGTTGTCCTGCTGCGGCACCACACCCAGGTGGGCGCGCACCTCGGGACCGTGCGTATCCGGGTCCAGGCCCATGATGGTGAGCCGCCCGGACGTTCTCCTGGTGACGCCGCCGATCATCTTCATGGTGGTGGACTTGCCCGCACCGTTGGGACCGAGCAGCCCGAAGGACTCCCCCGCAGGCACGGTGAACGAGATGCCGTCCACGGCGGCCACGTCGCCATAGGTCTTGGTGAGGTTTTCGGCGGAGATGACGGTGGCTGGCGGCGGATGGGCAGTGAGCATGCCGGAGGGGGCCATGGCTTCGTTGTGCACCCTCCGCAGACTAGTGGAGACGCAGGGCATCTGGAAGGATGCTTGCAGTTTCGTTGTTAAACGGCCGACGGCGGCACGGCGCCATTCGTGCGAAAGGTGCCGCGCCGCCGTCGTGCGTTCAGCGGGTGTTACTGTGCGATGCCTGCTGCGCGTTCCGCAGCCTCCACCACGTTGGTCATCAGCAGAGCCACGGTCATGGGGCCGACGCCGCCGGGGTTCGGCGAAATCCAGCCGGCCACCTCCGCGGCTGCGGGATCGATGTCGCCGTAAACGCGGCTCTTGCCGGTCTCCGGATCCGTCTCACGGGTGACGCCAACATCGAGCAGGGCGGCGCCGGGCTTCACGTCTGCAGCCTTGACGATGTGCTTCACACCGGCTGCGCCAACAATGACGTCCGCCTGCCGCAGCAGCTCCGACAGGTTCCTGGTACCCGTATGGGTCAGGGTCACGGTGGCGTTGACGTCCCGCCGCGTGAGCAGCAGGCCGATCGAGCGGCCGATCGTGACGCCGCGCCCCACCACCACAACGTGCTTGCCTGCCAGGCTGTATCCATTGCGCTCGAGGAGCTCGATGACTCCCCGCGGCGTGCACGGTAACGGCGTGGTGATCTTGTGGTTGACGTTCAGCACCAGCCGGCCGAGGTTGGTCGGGTGCAGGCCATCGGCGTCCTTGGCGGGATCGATACGCTCCAGGATGGCGTCGGTGTCCAGGTGCTTGGGCAGCGGGAGCTGCACAATGTAGCCGTGGCAGGCGGGATCCGCATTGAGTTCGTCAATGAGGGCCTCCACTTGTTCCTGGGTGGCATCCGCGGGAAGCTCGCGCTGAATCGAGTTCATCCCGATTTGCGCGGACTGCTTGTGCTTCATGGAGACGTAGAGCTGCGAGGCAGGGTCCGCGCCCACGAGCACGGTGGCGATTCCCGGGGTGACGCCCTTGGCCTTGAGTGCGGCCACGCGTTCGGTCAGCTCAGCCTTGATGGACGCGGCGGTAGCCTTGCCGTCAAGGATCTGCGCGGTGGTGGTCTCAGTCATTGGTCACCACTGCTCGTGCTGGGGGTAGAGCGGGAAATCCGCTGCCAGCTTGTCCACGCGCGCCTGCAGGGTTTCGACGTCGGCGCTGTTGCCTGCCTTGAGGGCGGTGGCGATGATCTCGGCGACCTCGGTGAATTCGGCAGCGCCGAATCCGCGGGTGGCCAGGGCCGGGGTGCCGATACGCAGGCCGGAGGTCACCATCGGCGGGCGGGGGTCGAACGGCACGGCGTTGCGGTTGACGGTGATGCCCACGGAGTGCAGGAGGTCCTCGGCCTGCTGGCCGTCCAGCTGGGAGTTGCGCAGGTCCACGAGCACCAGGTGGACGTCGGTGCCGCCGGTGAGGACAGAGACCCCGGCGTCGGAAACGTCGGCCTGGTTCAGTCGGTCGGCGATGATCCTGGCGCCCTCGAGGACGCGCTCCTGGCGTTCCTTGAATTCCTGGGTGCCGGCGATCTTGAAGGCCACGGCCTTGGCTGCGATGACATGCATCAGCGGGCCGCCCTGCTGGCCGGGGAAGACGTTGGAGTTCAGCTTCTTGGCCCACTGTTCCTTGGCCAGGATCACGCCCGAGCGGGGACCGGCGAGGGTCTTGTGCACGGTGGAGGTGACGACGTCGGAGTGCGGGACCGGGCTGGGGTGCAGTCCGGCGGCCACCAGGCCGGCGAAGTGTGCCATGTCGGTCCAGAGCAGCGCGCCCACTTCATCGGCGATGGAGCGGAAGGCGGCGAAGTCCAGGTGGCGCGGGTAGGCGGACCAGCCGGCGATGATCACCTGCGGCTTTTCCTTGATGGCCTGCTCGCGCAGCCTGTCCATGTCGATCCGGAAGTTGCCTTCTTCCACCTGGTAGGCGGCGACCTCGTAGAGTTTGCCGGAAAAGTTCAGCTTCATGCCATGGGTCAGGTGCCCGCCGTGGGCCAGGGACAGGCCCAGGATCTTGTCACCGGGGGTAATCATGGCGGAGAGTGCTGCGGCGTTGGCCTGCGCGCCGGAGTGTGGCTGGACGTTGGCGAACTCGGCGCCGAACAGTGCCTTGACCCGGTCGATGGCCAACTGCTCTGCAACGTCGACGTATTCGCAGCCGCCGTAGTAGCGGCGGCCCGGGTAGCCCTCGGCGTACTTGTTGGTGAGGACGGAGCCCTGGGCTTCCATCACGGCGCGGGGCGCGAAGTTTTCGGAGGCAATCATTTCCAGGGTGCCGCGCTGGCGGCCGAGCTCCTGGTCCAGGACTGCGGCAATTTCAGGATCGAGCTCAGCCAACGGCTGGTTGCTCACGGCTGTGGTTGAGGTGGCTGTAGTAGTCACGGAGAACTCCTGGCTAGGGATACGGGCACTGCTTAGGTCAGGCTACCGGCTGGCGCGCTTCCGCACCGCGTTGATGACAGGGCGTGAAAGCACGGCATGGTGCTGCTGTGCTGACGCGGGCGCAGCCCCAATTCCGGCAAGACATGACCCTCGGCCCAGGCGTACGATCCGTGGTCTTCGTGATTGCCGCTCCCTGGTGGTTAGCCACCCAACGCCAGTTGCGACCACCCCAGACTACCAAAACCGGCGCCCCCAGCGCGGGTAGGCTATTACGCGTGAATGAAGAGCAGCTGAACCAAGCGTATGTCGTAACCCTGTCCTGCCCGGACCGTCCCGGAATCGTCCACGCCGTAGCCGGAGCACTAATGGTGGCAGGGTGCAACATTACCGATTCGCAGCAGTACGGCAGCCCTTCTACCGGGAACTTCTTCATGCGGGTGGAGGTGACCACGGCAGCGGCCAAGTCTGAGCTGCGCGCCGCGCTGGAACCGGTAGCGGATGCCTTCTCCATGCAGTGGAACCTTAATACTGTCGGTGACAAGGTGCGGACCCTGGTGATGGCCAGCACTTCGGCCCACTGCCTCAATGACCTGCTTTTCCAGCAGCGCTCCGGCACTCTTCCCATTGAGATCCCCGCCATCGTGTCCAACCACCAGGACCTCGCCGGGCTCGCGGAGTTCTACGGCATCCCGTTCCACTACATCCCGGTCACCAAGGACACCAAGGTGCAGGCCGAGGACAAGCTGCGCGGCATCATCGCCGAGCACGATATCGAGCTGACCGTCCTGGCCCGCTACATGCAGATCCTCTCCGACGAACTCTGCACCGAACTGACCGGCAAGGCCATCAACATCCACCACTCGTTCCTGCCTTCCTTCAAGGGCGCCAAGCCGTACCACCAGGCCCACGCCCGCGGCGTGAAGCTGATCGGCGCCACCGCGCACTACGTGACCGCTGCCCTGGATGAGGGGCCGATCATCGAGCAGGAAGTCATCCGGGTGGACCACGCCCGCACCCCCGAGCAGTTCGTCCAGATGGGCCGCGACGTGGAAGGCCGCACCCTTGTCCAGGCCGTGCAGTGGCACGCGGAGCACCGCGTGCTCCTGGACGGCAACCGGACGGTCGTCTTCAACTAAACCGGTTTTAACCCAAGTAGGCCACCAAGCGGCTCTCCGCCTGGTGGCCTAGGGTGAACCCATGGCTCCTCTATATCCTTTCGCCGGCAGCACGCCGGCTGTCCATGAATCAGCGTTCGTAGCCCCGTCGGCCTCCATCATCGGCAACGCCACCCTGGGTCCGGACTCAAGTGCCTTCTACGGCGTCTCCGTCCGCGCCGACACCGCAGCCATCGTGGTTGGTGCCGGCAGCAACCTGCAGGACAACGTGGTGCTGCACGCCGACCCCGGCTTCCCCTGCACAGTCGGCGAACGGGTCAGTGTGGGGCACGCCGCCGTCGTGCATGGCTGCACCGTGGAGGACGACTGCCTGATCGGCATGGGCGCCACGGTGCTCAACGGCGCGGTGATCGGCGCCGGCTCGCTGGTGGCCGCCGGCGCCGTCGTGCTCGAAGGAACGGTGGTTCCGCCCCGGTCACTGGTAGCGGGCGTGCCCGGCAAGGTGCGCCGGGAACTCACGGAGGAAGAGTTCGACGGCGTACGCGCCAACGCGAGCCGCTACGTGGAGCTCGCGGCGAAGCACCGCGAGCTTCACAACTAATCCAGGCTGATCGGGCCGAACTCGTCCAGCAGGTCGCCCGGACCGGGGTTGCCCGCGGCCGATGACCCACCAAGGTGCTTCACCACGCCCCACACTGCGTTCAAGCCGGTGGTGACGGCGCCTTCTGCCCAGCCGGCGGTGAAGGAGACGTCATCGCCCGCCAGGAAGATGCCGCGCTGGGATTCCGGCAGTGCGTCCTGCTTGAAGTGCGTGAACAGCCGCTGCTGGTAGCGGTAGTGCCCGGGCAGGTTGGCCTTGAAGGCGCCCATGAAGTTGGGGTCCGCCTCCCAGGACACGGTGATGGGCTGCCCCACGATGTGCCCGGCGATGTCCACCCCGGGGTAGATCTGCTCCAGCGAGTGCAGCATCAGTTCCACGCGTTCGTCCGCGTCCAGGGCCAGCCACTTCAGCGCGTCGTCGTTCCAGGTATAGGACAGCAGGATCACGGCGGGCTGGTCCGGGCCGTTGTCCAGCAGGTAGGTGGCCCGGTTCAGCCGGTCGGTCAGTGTCATGGACAGGACCTCGTTGCCGGTGGCAGGGTCGATGTCCTTCCAGAATGGCCGGTCCACCATGACGAACGTCTTGGAGGACTGCATGTAGTGCGAGCGCTCCATCGCGGTCCACAGCTCGGCCGGGAACAATGCCTCCTCCGTGTGGATCCGGGTGGACAGCAGCCATGACTGGCAGGTGGTCACCACAGCGGGGTAGCTGGCCTCACGGCCCCAGCGTTCACGGATCCGCAGGTTCCCGTCCGGGTCGCGGCTGATCTTTCCCACCGCGCCGCGGGGCGAGCCGGAGTGCAGCGAGGCCAGGGAGGTGCCGGCTGGCCAGTGCACCACGTCCGACGGCGCGTGCTGCCACAGTGCCTCGGGCAGCCGCTGCGCTCCGCCACGGATGAAGCGGTGCTGGTCGTCCGCGTCCGTGTACACCACGCGGAGGATTTCCAGGATGGAGTTGGGGAAGTCCGTGTCCCAGCCGCCGGTGCCGAACCCCACCTGGCCAAAGGCTTCCCGGTGCGCGAAGCCTGCTCTCTTAAAGGATTCGCTGGCGGCGATGAAGCCGTAGAAGGTCTGCTCGTCCATCAGCGTGAGCAGCTCGTTCCAGAGTTCCTTGATGCGGGCCATGTCACGCGCGCGGATGGCCTGCTGCATCTCCACGAACCTGGCGCCGTCATTGACCGCAGCCTTCCAGGCATCGGCCACCTCGCGGAAGAACGGTGGAAGGTCACTCGGCTTTTCCGCGTAGTGCTTCTTGCCGGCCAGCTCGATCACGGTGCTCGAGGTGGCTTCGGCGAGGGGGTTGGGGAAGTCCTGCGTCTCCAGGCCCAGCAGGTCCACGTAGTGGTAGAACGCCTTGCCGGAGACGGGGAACCGCATGCCGCCGAGGTCCGCCACCACTCCAGGTGCTGCCGGGAAGGCGGCGGTGCGGAGCCGCCCGCCGATCTGGTCGGCTTCATAGACCACGGGCCGCAGCCCCAGCTTCATCAGTTCGTAGGCGGTCACCAGGCCGGAGAGGCCGGCCCCGATGACGGCAATCTCCGTGCCGTACAGCTCCGGCGGGACGGAGCCCAGGCCCTCCGGGTGAGCCAGGTAGTGGTCGTAGCTGAACGGAAAGTCCGGGTTCAGCATGGTGATGGGCGCTGCGTGCCCGCCGGTCCTCCGTCCAGCGGCGTCCGCGGGAGTCGCGGAGGTGCTGGAGGGATCGAAGGCCGGGAGTTCGGTGGCGGTGGTCATGAGTGTTCTGCTTTCACAGGTTCCTGGCTCGGGGCCTTGGCGGTCAATTCACGGTAGTCGAGCTCGCTCAGAGCCGCTACCTTCGAGTTCCGGCGTCCATAGCCGAAGTAGATGGCGACGCCCACGAGCATCCAGGCGCCAAAGACAACCCAGGTATCGGCCCCGAGGTTCGCCATCAGGTAGGCG
>Ga0308173_10001654_pt1 | contig 11332 bp, 9 predicted proteins | sample PhyPR1_FD_203716 | JGI IMG/M metagenome (GOLD analysis project Ga0308173, IMG submission 203716) | Soil microbial communities from UC Gill Tract Community Farm, Albany, California, United States - DLSLS.P.R1 | ecosystem: Environmental > Terrestrial > Soil > Agricultural land | place: USA... | reverse complement strand
GGTGTTCGTCCTCAAGACCCGCCCGCTGGAGCTGCCGGAGAAGGCCCGCGGCCTGCTGGGCGAGGAGACGCTCGGCCGGCTGGACCGCCTGCGCCAGGACCTCTCCGGGGCCCCCGCCTGGGAGGTCCCCCCGCTCGAGGCGCGCATCCGCGCCTTCGCCGAGCGCGAGGGCGTCGGCATCGGCAAGTTCGGCCCGGCGCTGCGGATGGTGCTGGCGGGCGGATCGCCGGCGCCGGACCTGGCCAGCGCGCTGGTCTCCCTGGGCAGGGATGAAAGCCTGGCGCGCATCGCAGATGCGCTTTCGCTCGCGCGCTAAATCGGCTTTAAGGCCTCGAACAGGCGTTTCATTTCCGACGATTGGAGGGGCTCCGCATGGGCGACACGGCGAAGATCGGGATCGGCGGCAAGTCCTACGACCTGCCGGTGCTCAAGGGGACCGCCGGGCCGGACGTGGTCGACGTGCGCAAGCTCTACGCCGACGCCGACGTCTTCACCTACGACCCGGGCTTCACCTCGACGGCCAACTGCGAGAGCAAGATCACCTTCATCGACGGCGACAAGGGAATCCTGCTTCACCGCGGCTATCCCATCGACCAGCTGGCCGAGAAGTCGAACTTCCTGGAGGTCTGCTACCTGCTGCTGCACGGCGACCTGCCGACCGCCCCCGAGTACACGGAGTTCGAGCACAACATCACCTACCACACGATGTTGCACGACCAGTTCGATAGGTTTTTCCAAGGCTTCCGCCGGGATGCTCACCCGATGGCGATCATGGTCGGCGCGGTGGGCGCGCTGTCGGCCTTCTATCACGACTCGACCGACATCGAGGACCCGCAGCAGCGGACGATCTCGGCGCACCGGCTGATCGCCAAGATGCCGACCATCGCCGCGCGCGCCTTCAAGTACTTCCGCGGCCAGCCGTTCGTCTACCCGCGCAACGAGCTGTCGCACGCCGAGAACTTCCTGCGCATGTGCTTCTCGGTCCCGGCCGAGGACTGGAAAGCCAATCCGATCCTGACGCGGGCCATGGACCGCATCTTCATCCTGCACGCCGACCACGAGCAGAACGCCTCGACCGCGACGGTGCGCGGCGCCGGCTCCTCGGGCGCCAATCCCTTCGCCTGCGTCGCCGCCGGCATCGCCTGCCTCTGGGGCCCGGCGCACGGCGGGGCGAACGAGGAAGCCCTCAACATGCTCAAGGAGATCGGCACGGTCGACCGCATTCCCGAGTACGTCGCCGGGGTGAAGGACCGCCGCTACCGGCTGATGGGCTTCGGCCACCGGGTCTACAAGAACTACGATCCGCGCGCCAAGGTCATGCAGAAGACCTGCCACGAGGTGCTGGCCGAGGTCGGCGACAGCGACGATCCCCTGCTGAAGGTCGCCATGGAGCTCGAGAAGATCGCGCTCAACGACGAGTACTTCGTCGAGCGCAAGCTCTATCCGAACGTCGACTTCTACTCCGGCATCACGCTGCGGGCCCTGGGCTTCCCGCCCGAGATGTTCACGGTGCTGTTCGCGGTGGCGCGGACCGTGGGCTGGATCGCCCAGTGGAAGGAGATGATCGAGGATCCGGCGCAGAAGATCAGCCGCCCGCGGCAGCTCTACACCGGCGCGACCCAGCGGGATTACGTGCCGGTCGACAAGCGGGGCTGATCGCTCCGCCGCGATCCGAGGAGCTCGAGGACGGCCTCGGCCGCGGCCTCCGACGGGTCCGGGCCGCCGCGGCCCATCCTGTCCAGGGCGGCGGACTGGGCGGCCGCCTGGCGAGCGCGCAGGTCCGGATCGTCCAGCCGCCGCGCGACCTCGGCCGCGAGCTTCGCTCCCGTGCAATCCTCCTGCACCAGCTCAGGGGCGACGAAGGCCTGGGCGGCGATGTTGAACAGCGTGATGTAGGGGGTGCGGATCAGCCGCCGCGCGATCGTCGCGGTGATCGCGCCCAGCCGGTAGCCCACCACCATGGGGACGCCGGCCAGCGCCAGCTCCGTCGTCACCGTGCCGGAGCAGGCCAGCGCGACCGTCGCAGCCTTCATCGCGTCGAGCTTCGCCGCATCGCCCTCGACGAGGTGCGCCCGGTGCGGCCAACCCGCCATCCGGGCCCTCACCAGCTCGAGCACGGTGGGCGCGGCGGGCACCACGACATGCAGCCCCGGCCGCCCGGCCTTCAGGATGTTCACCGCGGCTTCGAAGGCCGGCATGACGCGCGCGATCTCGCCCGGGCGGCTGCCCGGCAGCACCAGGAGGATCGGATCGCCGGTCCCCGCCCCGATCTGCGCGCGCAGCCGCGCCGGATCGGCTGCGGAGAAGTCGAGGCTGAGCGCGGCGTTTCCCACGAAGGTCACCGGCAGGCCCGCCGCCTCGAAGTAGGGCGCATCGAAGGCATGGATGGAGAGCAGGTGATCGACGCTCGCCGCCAGGGTGCGGGCCCGGCCCGGGCGCGTCGCCCAGACCTGCGGGCCGACATACTTGATGAGCGGGAGCTTCGGATCGCGCGTCCTGAGCCGCTGGGCGACGCGCAGGGTGAAGCCCCAGGAGTCGATCAGGACGACGATGTCGGGCTTCTCGCGCGCGGCGATGGCGGCGGTCTCGTCCGCCCGGCGCACCACGCGCGGATAGGCCAGAAGGCCCTCCCAGAGGCCCAGGATGGACAGCTCGGCGATCTCGAACGGGCTCGCGACCCCTTCCGCACGCATCCGCTCGCCGCCCACGCCCACAAGGCGGACGCCCTCGCCCAGCCGGCGCCTGAGCGCGCGCGCCAGGCCCGCGCCGCGATCGTCGCCCGAGGCCTCGGCGGCGACCAGCATGACCGTGATCGGCGGCCCGCTCACGCCTGCGCAGGCTCCAGGCCGACCACGAACAGGCCGAGCTCGTCGGCGAGCGCGGCCACCGCATCCCGCTCGACGATCAGCAGACGGCCCGCTTCGCCGACCACGCCGGCCAGCCCTGCGGCGGCCGCGGCGCGCACGGTGTCCGGCCCGATGGTCGGCATGTCCACCCGCATCTCCTGGATCGGCTTGGGGGCTTTGGCGAGGACGCCGGCGCGGGCGTGCGCCGCGCCGCGCAGGGCCTCCGGCAGCCCGGCCACGCGGTCCAGCATCCCGGCCGTCCCCTCCTGCGCCTCCACCGCCAGGACCAGCCCGCGGCAGACGACCGCCGCCTGGCCGATGTCGAGCCGGCCGAGCGCGCGGGCGACCTCCAGCGCGCGGGCGGCGTCGGCGCGCGCATCGGCGTCAGGGCGGATGCGGCCGAGCGGGCCCGCGCCGAGCGCCAGGTCGGCGGTCACCTGCTGGGCGCCCTCCACCGCGAAGCCCTCCTTCTCGAACTCGCCCAGCAGGAAGCGCAGCAGCGCGTCGTCGCCCTTGCGGGCGGCCGCGATCGCGCCCGGCAGGGCGGCGAGGCCGCGCAGGTCCGGCTTCAGCGCGGCGAAGTCCGGCCGCGCGACCAGCCCCGCCAGGCACACCGTCTCGCAGCCCGCCGCCTTCAGCGCCTTGATGCAGCGGCCGAGCTCGGCCAGCCCGATCTCGGCCCCCGGATAGGCCGCCAGCTCCGGGCCGGCGAAGCCCCTCAGCCGCACCACGAACAGCGGCCGGCCGGTGCGCCGGCAATGCTCGGCGATCTCCCGCGGCAGACCGCCGCCGCCGGCGATCAGCCCGAGCTTCTTCATCACACCTCGCGTTCGGGCAGGCAGAGCGGGCGGCTGGCGTCGGCGCGGATGAAGTCGATGATCTCCATCACCGGGGCCGACTGGGCGAAGCTCTCGGCGGTGTCGTCGATGCGCTCCTGGAAGGTGCCCTCTTCCGCGAACAGCAGCCGGTAGGCGGAACGCAGCTCGGCGATCACCTCGCGGCTGAAGCCGCGGCGTTTCAGCCCGACGAGGTTGAGGCCTTCGAGGTGGGCGTGATTGCCCCACACCGAGCCATAGGGAATGACGTCCTTCGTCACCGCCGCCAAGCCGCCGACGAAGGCGTGCTTGCCGACCCTGGAGTTCTGGTGGACCGCCGCAAGGCCGCCGAGGATGACGTATTCGTCGATAACGACATGGCCGCCGAGAGTGGCCGATTGGGCGAGGACCACATGATCGCGCACCACGCAGTCATGGGCCACGTGCGCCGTCGCCATGAACAGACAGTCGCTGCCCACAATGGTCACGCCATCTCCGCCCCCGGTGGCGACGTGCATGGTCACGTGCTCGCGGATGGTGTTGCGGTCGCCGATCACCAGCTCAGTCGGCTCGCCGTTGTAGGGGGCCTGCGGCGGGCCGCCGAGGTTGGCGAACGGCCGGATCGTGTTGTCCTGGCCGATCGTCGTATGCCCCTCGATCGCCACGTGGGACAGCAGCTTGGTGTTCCGGCCGATCTTGACGTGCTCGCCGATCACGCAGAACGGGCCGATCGAGACCCCTTCGGCCAGCTCCGCGCCCTTCTCGACGATCGCCGTCGGATGCACCTCGATGCTCACGCTTTCATGTCTTCCCACGACTCAGGTCTCCACCACCATGGCTGCGAACTCGGCTTCGGCCGCCACCTTGTCGCTGACCATCGCCTTGCCGCGGAACTTGAAGACGTCGCCGCGCGCCCGCAGCACCTCGACATTCAGGCGCAGGACATCGCCGGGCCGCACCGGCGCGCGGAATCGGCAGCTGTCGAGCGACATCAGGAAGATCGCCTTGTCGTTCACGTCCACATCCAGCGATTTCGACATCAGGACCGCGCCGGTCTGGGCCAGCGCCTCGATGATCAGCACGCCCGGCATCACCGGATAGCCCGGGAAGTGGCCCTGGAAGAAGGGCTCGTTCACGGTCACGCACTTGACGCCCACGATGGATTGGTTCGGCCGGTACTCCTCGCACCGGTCGACCAGCAGGAAGGGGTAGCGGTGCGGGATCCGGGCGAGGACCTCGGTGATGTCGATCTCGGACTCGCCCTCCGCAGTCGGCGCCTTGCGGCTCATTCCTGCGATCCCCCCTTGCGTGCGGCCATCCGGCCCACCCAGGCCGCTTCCTTCAGCCAGCGGCGGATCGGCCGCGCCGGAAAGCCGGCCCAGGTCTCTCCCGCCGGCACGTCGCCCATCACGCCGGCGGCCGCTGCGAGCCGGGCCCCGGCCCCGATCGTGACATGGTCCGCGATCCCGACCCGGCCGCCCATCTGGACGCCGTCGCCCACCTCGACGCTGCCGGAAATGCCCGTGTGGGCGGCCATCACGATGTTGCGGCCGATCCGGCAGTTGTGGCCAATCTGGACCAGGTTGTCGATCTTGGTGTTCTCTCCGATCACCGTGTCGTCGAAGGCCCCGCGGTCGATGCAGCTGTTGGCGCCCACGGTGACGTTGTCCTGGATGATCACCCGGCCGAGCTGGGGGATGTCCATCAGCCCCTGCGGCCCGACCGTGGCGCCGAACCCGGCCTCGCCGATGCTCGCACCGGCCAGGATCGTCACCCGGTCGCCCACCAGCGCGCAGCTCAGGGTCACGTTCGCCGAGATGGCGCAGTGGCGGCCGATGGCGACACCGGGACCGACCACCGAGTTCGGGCCGATCTGCGTACCGCGCCCGATCCGGGCGCCCGGCCCGATCACCACGCCCGGACCGAGGAGCACCTCCTCCTCCAGCTCGGCGCTGTCGGCGATCGCCGGACCGGGCGGAATTGTGCGCGCCCGATGCAGGCGCCCGGCCGCCACAGCATAGGCGCCCTGCGGCGTGCGGCTGACAAGTCCGATCCATCCCTTGGGAAGCGTATCGGCGTCGCGGGCCTGGACGAAGCACGCGCCGGCGGCCGAGGCGGGCAGGTGCTCGGCGTGCTTGCGATCGGTCAGGAAGGTGACGGTGTCGTCTCCGGCGTGGCTGAGGATCGACACGCCGCGGATCATCCGTCGCGCCGCGCCCGGCTGGGCGAGCTCGGCGCCGGCGAGCTGCGCGAGCTCGCCCAGCCCGATCGGGCCGAGCTCTTCGAAGAATCGCGGATCGGGCATGATCCCCCGCCTCGATCCGGGCCCGGGCCTAGCGGCGGGTCGCGGCCGGCCTGGCGGGGGTCGGCACCGTCGTCACCGGCGGCGGCGCAGCGGCGGCGGTCTGATCCAGGTGCTCGCGATCGAAGGCGAACTGGGTGATCTTTGCATTCAGCCCGGCGACCACCTGGGGCGTGATGTCCATGGCCGGATTGGCGAGCACGACAGCGGTCCGCTGCAGCAGGAGCCCGCAGCCCTTCTGCGCATAGGCCTGATGGACGATCGGCTCCATCTCCTGGCTGATGCGCCCGATGGCCTTCTGTTCGGTGGCCTGCAATTCCCGGTCGCGTTGCTGGGCCTTGCGCTGGAGCTCGTTGTAGCGGGCCTGCAGCGCCGAGCCGCGCTGCTCGAAGGTGTTGGCGTCGAGCGTCGCGCGTTGCGACTCGAGCGTCTTGCCTTCGGTCTGGATGGTGGTCTGTTCACCGCCGAGCTCGGCTTTCACCTGCGCGACCAGCTGCTGCATGCGGCTGTCGACATACTTGCCGACCGTCGAGCCGCCGATCGCAGCTTCGACATTGATCACGCAGACGCCGTTGATCACCGGACCCGGATTGCCGGGCGCGGCGGCCGCCTTCTGGGCGGAGGCGCTGGTCGCGATCGCCAGAGCGCCGAGGGCGGCGCACCCGGCCGTGAGGACGTGTTTGGAAGTCATGTGTGTTCAGAACCTGGTTGCAGTGGAGAACCGGAAGGCTTCGGTCTTGTCGTAGGGCTGCTTGGCGAGGACCGCGCTCAGGTCGAAGCGGAGCGGACCCATGGGCGACTTCCAGAATATGCTGATCCCCGCCGAGGCGCGCAGCGACAGATCGTCCTTGATGTCGGGGTTGGGCGCCAGGATGAAGCTGCCGTTGGCGTCCTTCTTGAAGCCCTGGGTCAGGTCGTTCGGATCGACCGGCACCGGCGTCAGCTTGTCGACCGGATCGAGGAGGCCGAGCGTGCCGAAGTCGGTGAACAAGGCGGCCTTGATGCCGTACTGCTCGGGCAGGAAGGTCGGCACGGTGAGCTCCACCGAGCCGATCGCATAGGCCTTGCCGCCGAGAGCGTCGCTGCGGCCGAACGAGAGGTCGCGCGGCCCGATGCCTGCCGTCTGGAACCCGCGGAAGTCGTTGCCGCCCTTGTAGAAGCGGTCGTTGATCCGCACGTGGTCGCCGCCCCAGCCGCCGACGAAGCCCGCCTCTCCGGTGACGCTCAGGATGAAGTCCTTGCTGAAGCCGTGGTACCAGCCGGTCTGGCCCTCCGTACGCACGTAGCGCACGTCGCCGCCGAGGCCTGCGAAGTCCTGGTTCACGCTGATGAAGAAGCCGCGTGACGGGTTGATCGCATCGTTGCGGCGGTCCAGCCGCCAGCCATAGCCGGCCAGGGAGGTGAGGAACGAGCCGCGCTCGTTGCAGATCGCGAAGGAAACCAGCCCGAGGGTGGGGTCGCACAGCGACGGATCGAGCGAGACGTTGTCGGTCCGAAGGGTGTAGAGCGCCGAACCGCGCGAGTTCAGGCTCATCGGGAAGCTCACCCGGACGTTCGCGCCCAGGCTCTTGCTGCGATAGGCGGAGAACTGGCTGAGGTCGTAGTCGTAGTAGTAGATGTCGGTCCCGAGCGCGAGGTCGCGCCCGCCGAACCGCGGTTCCGTGAACGACAGGTCCACCTGCTTGCTGATCGAGCCCCAGGAGACCCGCGCCCGCAGGTCCTGGCCGCGGCCCCTGAAGTTGTGCTGCGCAAACCCGACGTCGAGCACCAGCTGGTCGATCGACGAATAGCCGGCGCTGAACGTCAGCTCGCCGGTGGGCTGCTCGGTGACCTTTACCTGCAGGTTGGTGCGGTCCGGCGCGGAGCCCGGAGTCTCGGTGATGTCCACATCCTTGAAGAACCCCAGCGCCTTGATCTGCTGCTTCGAGCGATCCACCAGGGCGCGATTGTAGGCGTCGCCCTCGGTGACGTTCATCTCGCGCCGGATCACGTAGTCGAGGGTCTGGGTGTTGCCGACGATGTCGATGCGGCCGATGTAGACGCGCGGGCCTTCCTTGACGTCGAACACCACGTCGATGGTCTTGGTGTCGCGGTGGGCGGTGAACCGCGGCCGCACGTCGACGAAGGCGAAGCCGGCGGCGCCGGCCGCGAAGGTCAGGGCGTCGGTGGCGTCCTCCAGGCGCTTGTCCTGATAGATCTCCCCGGTGTGGATCGGCACCAGGGCCTGCAGGATGCCCGGATTGAGCTTCTGCAGCTCGGTCTCGACGCTGATCTTGCCGAACTTGTACTCCGGCCCCTCGTCGATGGTGTAGGTCACGACGAAGCCGTTCTTGTCCGGCGCCAGCTCGGCCACCGCGGAGATCACCCGAAAGTCATAGTAGCCGCGGTTGCGATAGAACTTGCGCAACTGCTCCTTGTCATACTCCAGGCGATCGGGGTCGTAGTTGGCCTCCGAGGAGAAGAATTTGTACCAGTGCGACTGCTCGGTCACCACGACGCCGCGCAGGTCGTTGTCGGAAAACGCCTTGTTGCCCAGGAAGTTGACGCGGAGGATGCCGGTCTTCGGGCCCTCGTCGATCTTGAAGATCAGGTCCACGCGCTTTTGCGGCAACTCCACGATCTGCGGCGTCACCGTCGCCGAGATGCGCCCTGAGCGGCGATAGAGCTCGAGGATCCTGGCCACGTCGGACTGCACCTTGGTGCGGGTGAAGATGCCGCGCGGCCGGACGCTCACCTCGTCCTTGAGCTTGTCTTCCTTGAGGCTCGAATTCCCCTCGAACAGCACCCGGTTGATGATCGGGTTCTCCACGACCGTCACGATGAGATCGCCGTCCTGGTAGTCGATCTTCACGTCGGAGAAGAGATCGGTGCGGAACAGCGCCTTCAGCGCAAGGTCGGCCTTGGCCGAGTCCACCGTGTCCCCCACCTGGATCGGCAGATAGGAGATCACGGTCGAAGGCTCGATCCGCTCGTTGCCCTTGACGATGATCCGCTTGACGACCCCGCCCTGCTGCACCTGCGCGGCCGCGGGCTCCGGCGCGACGAGCGCCGTCGACCCCAGAAGAAGGGCAAGGCCGGTGACGAGCGCGGCGCTGCGGGCGCGGGGTCTGGACATCGAATCAGCCGTTACTGGGAAAGGGCGACCTTAGGAGAAAAAGCCGCCCAGGAAAGTGAGCACGTGCTGGCGCTGCAGATCATTCCATGTCGCGAACAACATCAATCCGAGCACCAGAGCAAGGCCCACCCGATAGCCTGCGGCCTGAACCTTGGCAGCAAGAGGGCGCCGCGCCACCGCTTCGTATGCATAGAAGAGCAGAGCTCCCCCGTCGAGCACGGGCAGCGGCAGCAGGTTCCCGATCCCCAGGCTGACGGAGATGATCGCGGCCATCTGGATCAGATTGACGCTCACGCCGACCAGCATCGCGCCCAAGCTCGGCGCGCCCTCCGCGCCGAGCGCGGCGACCTTGCCCGTGGCGCTGGCCAGGCCCAGCGGACCTCGCAGGCCATCGGCCGGGACCTGCCCGCTGAGCATCCGGCCGACGTAGTAGACCGTCGTGGTGACCATCCGCCAGGTGCGCGCCGTGGCCTCCCCCACGGCCGGGATCGGCCCATAACGCACATGCTTGATTTCGCTCAGCGACGCCCCCGCGCCGATGCCCAGCATGCCCTCGTGCTGCGGGCCCGCCACCGGATCGTCGACGATCTCCGACCTCGGCGTGGCGACCAGGCGGATGCGGCGATCGCCTCGGCTGACCAGGAAGTCCATCGGCACGCCCGCGCGGAAGGCCACCAGCTGCTTGAGGGCGTCGAAGTCCTCGATCGCCCGGCCGTCGGCCGCCAGGATGAGGTCGCCTTTCCGGAAGCCCGCGGCCGCGGCGGCGCTGTTCGGCTGGACCAGTCCCACCCGCGCCGGGATCACCTCGTGCCCGAACGCCATCAACAGGCCGGCGAACAGCACGATCGCGAGCAGGAAATTGGCCGCGGGCCCGGCGATCACGATCAGCGTCCGCTGCCAGATCGGCTTGAAGTGGAAGTAGCGGCGAAGCGCCTGCGGTCCCTCCCGCGCGGTGATGGTGCGCCGCAGGGTCTCCAGCTCGTCTTCGTCCGGAATGGACGAGGCGTTCTCGTCGCCGGCGAAGCGGACGTAGCCGCCGAGCGGCAGCCAGCCGATGCGCCACTCCACGCCCGAGCGGTCGCGCCGGCTGGCCAGCGGCCGGCCGAAGCCGATCGAAAACCGGTCGATCGCGGTCCCGAGCCATTTGGCGACGAGGAAGTGGCCAAGCTCGTGGATGGTGACCAGCAGCCCCACCACCAGGATGAAGGAGAGCAGGTAGAGCGGAGCTGCTTGCAGGAAGCCGAGCATGCCGGCGCGTCTCCTTCCGGATCAGGCCTGAGCCATAAGGCCGCTCACCACGTCGTCCGCCACGCGGCGCGCCGTCGCATCGGTCGTGCGCGCCGCCTCCAGGACATCGCCGCCCGCCGAGCCCAGCCAGCCATGCCGATCGAGCTGCTCCAGGGTCTCTTCCACCACGCGGGGAATATCGAGAAAGCCGATTCGGCGGTCAAGGAAGGCGGCGACGGCGCGCTCGTTGGCGGCGTTGAGGGCGCCGGGCGCGCGGCCGCCGGCGGCGAGCGCCGCCTTGGCGATGGCGAGCGCCGGAAAGCGCTGCGGGTCAGGCGCCTCGAAGGTCAGCGGGCCCGAGGCCACCAGGTCGAGCCTGGGCGCGGGCCACGGCAGGCGGTCGGGCCAGGCGAAGGCGCAGGCGATCGGCGCGCGCATGTCGGGCGGCCCCAACTGGGCGAGCGTGGAGCCGTCGGCATACTCCACCAGGCTGTGAATGATCTGCTGCGGATGCACCAGGACCTCGATCCGCTCCGCCGGCATGGCGAACAGGTAGGACGCCTCGATCACCTCCAGCCCCTTGTTCATCATGGTGGCCGAATCGATCGAAATCTTGGCGCCCATGCTGAAGTTGGGGTGCGCCAGCGCCTGGGCCGGTGTCGCGGCGGCCATCTGCTCGCGCGCGGCCCCGCGGAACGGGCCGCCGGAGGAGGTGAGGATCAGGCGGGACACCTGGGCGGCGTTCTCGGGTTCCAGCACCTGGAAGATCGCCGAATGCTCGGAGTCCACCGGGATCACCGCCCCGCCGCAGAGCTTGGCCGTGCGAAGCAGCTCGGGACCCGCGCACACCAGGCTTTCCTTGTTGGCCAGCGCCACGACCGCGCCGGCGCGCGCGGCGGCGAGCGTCGGCGCCAGGCCCGCGAAGCCGACGATCGCCGACATCACCCACTGGGCGTCCGCAGCGGCCGCCTCCAGCACCGCGGCGGGGCCGGCGGCGGCGGCGACGCCCGATCCGGCCAGCCGCTCG
>Ga0308173_10001653_pt1 | contig 11341 bp, 6 predicted proteins | sample PhyPR1_FD_203716 | JGI IMG/M metagenome (GOLD analysis project Ga0308173, IMG submission 203716) | Soil microbial communities from UC Gill Tract Community Farm, Albany, California, United States - DLSLS.P.R1 | ecosystem: Environmental > Terrestrial > Soil > Agricultural land | place: USA... | reverse complement strand
TATACCCAGAGTGACTACTTCCTGGAGTATCAGGGACGTCTGACCCATCCGCTGCGCTACAACGCGGAAACCGATCACTACGAGCCCATCAGCTGGGATGATGCGTTTGCGCTGATCGCGCAGCACATCAAGGCGATGGATCATCCGGATCAGATGGAGCTTTACACCTCCGGTCGCGCCAGCAATGAAGCCTCCTGGCTCTATCAGCTGTTTGGTCGCCTGATGGGGACCAATAACTTCCCTGACTGCTCCAATATGTGCCACGAAGCCAGCGGCACCGGCCTGAAGCGCAGCATTGGCGTCGGTAAAGGCACCATTCGTCTGGATGATTTCGACCACGCAGATGCCATTTTTGTCTTCGGTCAGAATCCCGGCACTAACCATCCGCGTATGCTGCACAGCCTGCGTCACGCTGCCGATCACGGTGCGAAAATCGTCACCTTTAATACTCTGCGTGAACGCGGTCTGGAACGTTTTGCCGATCCGCAGAAACCGCTGGAAGTGGTGACTTCGAAAGCGGGCAACATCAGCTCCTCCTATTACCAGCCGAACCTGGGCGGTGATATGGCGGCGGTGCGCGGCATGGTGAAATCCCTGCTGGAAACCCACCGCGCGCGTCTGGCGGCTGGCGAAAGCGGCCTGTTCGATCAGACCTTTATCAATGCTAAAACCAACGGCATTGAGGCGTATCTCGACGCCGTGGATAACACCAGCTGGATGCAGATTGTGGCGCAGTCGGGCCTGACGCAGGCGCAGATCCGTGAAGCCGCGGCGATCTACCAGAGCGCTGACCGGGTGATCTGTACCTGGGCGATGGGTATCACCCAGCACAAACACTCTGTCGACACGGTGCGCGAGATCACCAACCTGCAGTTGCTGTTTGGCCAGCTGGGCAAAAAAGGCGCAGGCCTCTGCCCCGTTCGTGGTCACAGTAATGTGCAGGGCAACCGCACCATGGGAATCGATGAGAAACCGGCGAAAGCCTTCCTGGATGCGCTGGGGAATCATTTCAATTTCGAGCCCCCGCGTGCGGCAGGCCACAACACCGTGGAAGCGCTGAACGCCATGCTGCGTGATGAAGTGAAAGTGCTGATCGCGCTGGGTGGCAACCTTGCGGCGGCCGCACCCGACTCACCGCGCACCGAAGAGGCGATGTCACGCTGTGGTCTGACCGTGCATATCAGCACCAAACTGAACCGCAGCCATCTGGTGCCGGGTCACGATGGGCTGATTCTGCCGACGCTGGGCCGCACCGAGCGCGACCTGCAGGCCACCGGCAATCAGTTTATTACCGTAGAAGACTCTTTCAGCATGGTGCACGCCTCTGAAGGGATCGGTATTCCGCTGGCGGAAACGCAGCGTTCTGAGACCTGGATTGTTGCCGGTATCGCCGAGGCGGTGCTGGGTGATGAAAAAGTGAAATGGCGCGAGCTGGCGGGTGATTATAACCTGATCCGTGAGCACATCGCCGCGACGATCCCGGGCTTTGCCGACTTTAACGCCAAATGCGATATCCCGGGCGGTTTCTATCTGGGCAACGCAGCAGCCGAGTTGCGCTTCAATACCCCGAGCCAGAAAGCGGAATTTAACGCCTCAGCGCTGCCGACCTCACTGTTCCCGAATCTTGATCAGGACGTGCCTTTTACCCTGCAGACACTGCGTTCGCACGACCAGTACAACACTACCATTTACGGCCTCGATGACCGTTACCGTGGCGTGTTTGGTCAGCGTGAAGTGGTGTTCATCAACCCGGACGATATGGCAGACCTGGGCTTTACCGAAGGCCAGAATGTCGATATCGAAACGCTGTGGAATGATGGCATTACCCGTCGCGTCAGCGGATTCAAACTGGTTCCCTACAATATTCCGCGCGGTAACCTGGCGGCCTATTATCCGGAAACCAACCCGCTGGTGCCGCTGAACAGCTTTGGTGATGACAGTGGTACACCGACCTCTAAATCGGTGCCGGTGAAGCTGGAACTCTCTGAGGCACTGGCCGATCAGCGCATCGCCTGACAGCCCTTTCACTCCCCCCTAAAAAGCCGGCTCGTCCGGCTTTTTGCCTTGCCGCGCGACGTCGATTCGCGTAAAACTGTCAGCCGCAATCAGCCAACGAAACGTAAAAATTATGTTCCAGGATAACCCGCTGCTCGCGCAGCTGAAAGAGAAGCTCCATTCGCAAACGCCTCGTGCTGAAGGCGTCGTAAAAGGCACTGAAAAAGGCTTCGGCTTTCTGGAAGTCGATGCGCAAAAAAGCTACTTCATTCCGCCACCGCAGATGAAGAAAGTGATGCACGGCGATCGCATCACCGCCGTGATCCACAGCGATAAAGATCGCGAAAGCGCTGAGCCGGAAACCCTGGTTGAGCCGTTCCTGAGCCGCTTTGTTGGCCGGGTTCAGAAGAAAGACGATCGCCTGTCGATTGTGCCGGATCATCCCCTGCTGAAGGATGCGATCCAGTGTCGCCCTGCGCGCGATGTCAGCCATGAGTTTGAAAATGGTGACTGGGCCGTGGCGGAGATGCGTCGCCATCCGCTGAAAGGCGATCGCGGCTTTTATGCCGAACTCACCGATTTTATTGTCAAAGCTGATGACCATCTGGCGCCGTGGTGGGTGACGCTGTCGCGTCATAACCTTGAGCGTGAAGCGCCCGATGTCAGTTTTGGCGAGATGCTGGATGAAAATCTGACGCGTGAAGATCTGACCGCGCTGGATTTCGTTACCATCGACAGCGCCAGCACCCAGGATATGGATGATGCGCTCTTTGTGGAAGCCCTGGACGATGGCGCCCTGCGTCTGACCATCGCTATCGCCGACCCTACCGCCTATGTGCCGGAAGGCAGTCAGCTCGATAAGCTGGCGGCGCAGCGTGCGTTTACCAACTACCTGCCGGGCTTTAACATCCCGATGCTGCCTCGCGAACTCTCTGATGATGTCTGCTCGCTGCGTCCGAATGTGCGCCGTCCGGCCCTGGCCTGCCGCGTGACCGTGGCAGCCGATGGCAACTTAGGTGATGACGTTGAGTTCTTTGCCGCCTGGATCGAATCCAAAGCCAAGCTGGCGTATGACGACGTCTCTGACTGGCTGGAAAACAGCGGCTCATGGCAGCCGGAAAGTGAGGCGATTGCTGAACAGATTCGCCTGCTGCATCGCCTCTGCCTGGCGCGCAGCGAGTGGCGTCAGACTCACGCGCTGGTGTTTAAAGATCGCCCGGATTACCGCTTCCTGCTGGGTGAAAAAGGTGAAGTGCTGGAGATTGTGGCTGAACCGCGCCGCATCGCTAACCGCATTGTCGAAGAGTCTATGATTCTGGCCAACGTCTGCGCGGCGAAAGTGCTGCGTGACCGTCTCGGTTTTGGTATCTACAACGTCCATGCCGGTTTCGATGCCACCAATGCTGAACAGGCCGCGGCCGTGCTGGCCAACCATGGTATTACCGTGGATGCGCAGGCGATCACCACGCTGGAAGGTTTCCGCGTGCTGCGTCGTGAGCTTGATGCCCAGCCGACCCAGTTCCTCGACAGCCGGATCCGTCGCTTCCAGACCTTCGCTGAGATCAGCACCGAGCCTGGCCCGCACTTTGGCCTGGGACTTGAGGCTTACGCCACATGGACCTCACCGATTCGTAAGTTCGGCGACATGGTCAACCATCGTCTGCTGAAAGCGATTATTCGCGGTGAGCAGATCGCTCGTCCGGATGATGCGCTGACGGTGACGATGAGTGAGCGCCGCCGCCTGAACCGCATGGCGGAACGTGATGTTGGCGACTGGCTCTACGCCCGTTATCTGGCGCCGTTTGCAGCAACCGACCGTCGCTTCAGCGCCGAGATTATCGATGTGTCACGTGGTGGCATGCGTGTTCGCCTGCTGGAGTTTGGCGCGGTCGCCTTTATCCCGGCGCCGTTCATTCACGCGGTGCGTGATGAGCTGGTCTGCAGCCAGGAAAATGGCAGTGTTCAGATCAAAGGCGAAGTGGTTTACCGTGTGACCGATGTGATTGATGTCACTATCGCCGAAGTCCGCATGGAAACCCGCAGCGTCGTGGCGCGTCCCGCCGTCTGAGTAGTGATGTTCTGAGCAGTCAATCGGGCGGGATAACTCCGGTTATCCCGCCTGTTTCCGCCCCGCCCGCATTGCAAAAAAGTTAAATTTGTACCCCGCTTCACACTTCTCCACTGATTAACTTTCACTTACATTCCATTACATTAAGTTTGACTCATTGTTTTCGATCGCTTTCCTCTCGGTCCTCACAAGGAGTTAGTCATGAAAAACGTCAAAACCAGTGCGATCTGGTTAGTGGTGGCGTTAATCGGCGCGGGCGCTTTCGCCATGCTGGCCCTCAGCCGCGGCGAACACGTCAACGCAGTCTGGCTGGTGATAGCCGCTGTCGCCTGTTACAGCATCGCTTATCGCTTCTACAGCCTGTTTATCGCCCGCAATATTTTCGAACTGGACGACCGCCGGATGACGCCTGCCGAGCGGCTGAGCGACGGGCTCGATTATGTCCCGACCAATAAATGGGTGCTGTTTGGTCACCACTTTGCGGCTATCGCCGGTGCCGGCCCGCTGGTGGGTCCGATTCTGGCGGCGCAGATGGGCTTTCTGCCGGGCACCATCTGGATCCTGGTCGGGGTGATGCTGGCGGGTGCGGTACAGGATTTCCTGATCCTGTTTATCTCAACCCGTCGTGATGGCCGTTCACTGGGCGAGATGGCGCGGCAGGAGCTGGGTGCGTTTGCCGGTGTGGTAACCATGCTCGGCGCGCTGGGCGTCATGATCATTATCCTGTCGGCGCTGGCGCTGGTGGTGGTCAAGGCGCTGGCGAACAGTCCGTGGGGACTGTTTACCATCGCGGCCACCATTCCGATTGCGCTGTTTATGGGCGTCTACATGCGCTTTATCCGGCCCGGTAAAATCGCCGAAGTTTCACTGATTGGCTTTGTGCTGATGATGGCGGCGATTATCTATGGTGGTGACGTAGCCCAGCATCCTTACTGGGGGCCCTTCTTTACCCTGAAAGGCACCTCACTGACCTGGGTGCTGGTGATCTACGGCTTTATTGCCTCCGTGCTGCCGGTCTGGCTGCTGCTGGCTCCGCGTGACTACCTTTCGACCTTTCTTAAAATCGGCGTGATTGTCGGGCTGGCGGTGGGGATTGTTTTTGCCATGCCAGAGATGAAAATGCCGGCGGTCACCAAATTTATCGACGGCACCGGCCCGGTCTTCTCCGGCGCGATGTTCCCGTTCCTGTTTATTACGATTGCCTGCGGCGCCATCTCCGGCTTCCATGCGCTGGTCTCCAGCGGCACCACGCCAAAACTGGTGGAGCGGGAAAGTCATATCCGCTTTATTGGCTATGGCGCGATGCTGATGGAATCCTTTGTTGCGATCATGGCGCTGATTTGTGCCTCGGTGCTCGATCCGGGCGTCTACTTTGCCATGAACTCCCCGGCTGCGCTGATTGGTACCACCGTTGAAAGCGCCTCTCAGGTGATCAACGGCTGGGGCTTTGTCGTCACGCCGGAAATGCTGAGCGGCATCGCCCGTGACGTGGGTGAAGGCTCGATCCTGTCCCGCGCAGGCGGCGCGCCAACCTTCGCGGTGGGAATGGCCCACATCATTACCGAGATCTTTAACAGCCGGGCGATGATGGCGTTCTGGTATCACTTCGCCATTCTGTTTGAAGCGCTGTTCATTCTGACGGCGGTCGATGCCGGTACCCGCGCCTGCCGCTTTATGGTGCAGGATCTGGCAGGCACCGTGGTGCCTTCTATGGCGAATAACCGCTCCTGGCTGGGCAATATGGCCGGCACGACCGTGGCGGTCGCGGGCTGGGGCTTCTTTGTCTATCAGGGCGTGGTCGATCCGCTCGGCGGCATTAACACTCTGTGGCCGCTGTTTGGTATCGGCAATCAGATGCTGGCGTCCATGGCGCTGATCCTCGGCACCGTGGTGCTGTTTAAAATGAAAAAGCAGCGTTACGCCTGGGTGACTATCCTGCCAACTGTCTGGCTGTTTATCACCTCGATGACTGCCGGCTGGCAGAAAATCTTCCATGAAAAACCGTCGATTGGCTTCCTGGCGCAGGCGAATAAGTTCCGCAAAGGGCTGGATGAAGGCGTGATCATCGCCCCGGCAAAAAGCGTGGCGGATATGCAGACCATCGTTTTCAGCAATCAGATTAACGCGGCCCTGTGCGCCTTCTTTATGCTGGTGGCGGTCACGATGCTCATCTCTGCGTTCTTTGTCATTCGCCGGGCGCTGCGCAGCGATCTTCCTACTACGCATGAGTCCGTTGTGACGCTGCGCAACAAGGAGGTGCGTCATGTCTGATGCTATTCATCAGTCCCGGCGTCCGCAGGGAGAGTGGCAGATTATCCGCTGCCAGCCTGCCGCCGCCCCACAGCCACAGACATTCAGCTGGCGGGGATTCTGGCGCGGCCTGCAACAGTGTTTTCGCTTAATGGTCGGGGTGCAGGATTATCAAAAATATCTGCAGCATATGCGACTCCATCATCCCGATCAGCCGCCGATGAATGAGCGCGATTTCCACCGTTATTGTCTGGATGCCCGCTTCCCCAGCCAGGCAGGCAAACTGGGTAAATGTCCCTGCTGACCGCACTAAACAGCCCCGCACCGTCGGGGCTTTTTTGTGCCATTCTTATCTGGATGGGAAAATATATTCGGTTTGCATCTTGTGCTGGCGTCAGATGATGAATACTGTTGCTAAAATAATGAGATAACGCCTGCAGAGCACTTCCCGGAGGAAGTTTCCATGACCGATGAACAAGGGCAAACGTTGTTGTACACCCTTTTCGGTACAACCAGCCCTCATTGGCGTCTGACCGCGGACAGCGATGCGTTGCATTTTGCCGAAGATGAGTCGTCACAAACTAATATCGCCCTGCCGTTAACCCCCGGCCAGGCAGCCATGATACGCGCGATGCCGGTCATCACTTCAAGCATCAATCTGACCATGACGCTGCAGGGCATTGATGTTCCGATGCATTTTGTCGGACGCAAAGTGAACCAGGCGACCTGGGCAGGAACCGCTTCTGCCTGGGGCGATACCTCAGCGGTCGCCCGCGACTTAACCCTGGGTCTTTCATTCGCCGAACAGGTGGTTTCTGAAGCCAACTCGGTGATTGTGATCCTCGATCAGCGCGGCAATATTCAGCGTTTTAACCGTCTTAGTGAAGAATACACCGGTCTGAATGAGCATGAGGTTATCGGCCGTAACGTCTTTCAGCTCTTTATGACCAAACAGGAGGCCTCTCAGTCACGACGCAACATCGCGGGCTTCTTCCGTGACGGCAACTCCTATGAGGTTGAGCGCTGGGTTAAAACCAAAAAAGGTCAGCGACTGTTTCTATTTCGTAATAAGTTTGTTCACAGCGGCAGTGGCAAAAATGAAATTTTCCTCATCTGTTCTGGCACCGACATAACCGAGGAGCGACGCGCCCAGGAACGCCTGCGGGTGCTGGCAAACACCGATACGGTGACCGGTTTGCCTAATCGCAACGCAATTCATCAACAGATTAGCCTGGCGCTGGAGCGATCTGAGCGCGATGAGACCGGCGTGGTCTATCTCGATCTCGATAATTTCAAAAAAGTGAACGACGCCTACGGTCATATGTTCGGCGATCAGTTACTGCAGGCGGTCTCACTGGCGATTCTTAGCTGTCTGGGTAAAGACCAGACTCTGGGCCGGCTGGGTGGCGATGAGTTTGTGGTGCTGGCTGAGCACACCAGCCAGGCTGCGCTGGAGGCGATGTCCTCACGCATTCTTGAGCGCCTGCGTCAGCCTTTCCGTATCGGACTGATCGAAGTGTACAGCGGCTGCTCTATCGGGATCGCTTTCGCGCCGCTGCATGGTGAAGATCGCGAGAGCCTTATTCGCAATGCTGACACCGCGATGTATCACGCCAAAGAGAACGGTCGTGGCAAGTTCTGTGTCTTCGCGGCAGAGATGAACCAGCGGGTCTTTGAGTACCTGTGGCTGGACACCAATCTGCGTAAAGCGCTGGAGCTGGATCACCTGCTGGTGCATTACCAGCCGAAAATCGACAGTGATGGTGAAGTCCGCAGTGCCGAAGCGCTGGTACGCTGGAACTCACCCGAGCGCGGCCTGGTCTCCCCTGCTGATTTCATTCCCTATGCCGAAGAGTCGGGGCTGATTGTGCCGCTGGGACGCTGGGTCATGCTCAATGTGCTGAAACAGATTATCGTCTGGCGCCAGCAGGGCATTTTTCTGCGCGTCGCCGTCAACGTGTCGGCACGTCAGCTGATTGATCAAAGCATCTATACTGACCTGAAACAGGCGCTGCATGAGGCGAATATCACCGACTGTCCTATCGATATTGAGCTCACAGAAAGCTGCCTGATTGAAAATGAAGCTGAAGCCCTGCGGCTGATGAAGCAGTTTCAGGAGCTGGGCGCACAGGTTCATCTGGATGACTTCGGCACGGGTTACTCATCGCTTTCTCAGCTCGCACGAGTGCCGATCAATGCCATCAAGCTCGACCAAAGCTTTATCCGCGATATTAATAAACAGCCCGTCTCACAATCGCTGGTACGAGCTATTGTCGCCGTCGCCAAGGCGCTCGATTTGCAGGTGATTGCAGAAGGTATTGAGACCCCGGATGAAGAGAAGTTTGTCCTTAACAGTGGTGTCGATGGGCGTCAGGGCTACTACTACGCAAAACCAATGCCCGCGGAACAGTTTGGGCATTGGCTGGCTAAGCATCCTGCCCGCGTTTAACGCTAATTCAGATTAACCCGCTTTACGCAGTGATGCGCTGTGGCGGTTTTGTAACTGAACCAGGCGTTCCATGTAAGCAATGTCTTTAGGTTCGATGGTAAAGGCGTAATCGACCCAATCTTCGGTAATATCCATCAGCTCAGCGCGTGACAATTGCAGCACGCGCTGACGCGCTTTCAGCATTGCCCGCACGCCGTTGAGTTTAGGACGTAACGTATCGATAAAGGTGCGGGTGGCGCGGTAGCTGTCGCCGGGCTGGAAGACTTTATCCACCAGTCCGCGCGTTTCATACCACTCTGCGCTGTGGGACTCCCCTTCACAAATCAACTCCTCTGCCAGTTTCATGCCGGAACGACGCGCGACCAGTGAGTAGCCGCCCATGCCGGGAAAGAGGTTAAAAGCAATTTCCGGAAAGCCCATCCGCGCGTTGTTCTGCGCCAGAATGAAGTGATGCGCCAGCGCCGCTTCGAATCCGCCGCCTAACGCACTGCCCTCAATCATCGCCAGCGTCACCGCGCCGGTATCAAATCCCCGTGCTGCCGAATGGATGCAGTCAACGCAGGCACGGGCATAGGCCCGCAGCGCCTCACGGCGGTTATTGCGAATGCACTCGACAAAGAAGCGCAGATCGCCACCGGCGTTGAACATCTGTGGCACCAGAGAGCCGGTAACCCAGAAGTCGATCGGCAGACCGGAACGCTGAGCGGCGTAGCTCAGATTCATGATCTCCTCAATCAGTTCATGGTTGAAGCTCGGACGGGGCTGTGCACGCAACATCATCCACATAGTACGACGCCCTTCTTCGTAATAGGCGACTAACTGCGTGGTGTTGCCGACTTCGGTAAATAATCTGCACGTTGCTTGGTTAATAACTGTCATTGTCTCATCCTCTGTTTATATTTGATGCGTTAAATACGCCACATCAGCGTAATGCAGAGTGAGGCCAGACCAAATGAGAGATTGATTTACAACACAAAATCCAGAGAGATCCCCGACTCGCGCGTCGGGGATTGATTAGGCGGGTTACTTAATAGCGGCACGCTGCTCCACGGCAACATGAAGACGCTTAACACGTTTTGAATAGATGGCCGTGATGATCGGCACCAGCACGGAGGTCACAATCACGGACGTCGCCACCAGCGCCGTGGCAGCAGGGGCAATCGGTTTAAACTGCGGCAGCATCTCGGCAATCAGCACCGGTGTCGCCACCGCTGCGCCTGCCGTACTGGATGCAGCTATGCCAGCCGTGCCATCCCCGCCCCCAATCAGCCGATCGGTCAGAATGAGTGGGATGCCGGTAATAATGATCACCGACACGCCCAGCATGATGCCCAGCAGTCCGGTTTCCGCAATGACACCCAGGTTAATGGTGTTACCCAGAGCAAAGGCGAAGAAAGGAATCAGCGTATGGACCGCTTTTCCGAAGAAGTCGCGCAGCTCCGGATCAAGATTCCCTAATGCAAACCCCACAATAAACGGCAGGACCGCCCCCACAAACACGTGCGGCTCGAATGAGGCGATGCCGGCGGTGCCCAGGATAACCATGGTCATTAATGGCCCGGACTCCAGAGACATCAGCACAAACGCACCTGCCTCCTCTTTGGAACCATATTGCTGCATGATCGAGGCATAAAGGCCGCCATTGGTCATATCCATGGCAGCCACCAGCGCCAGCGTCGATAAGCCGGCAAACATCCCTACTTCTACGCCATTCTCCGGCATCACCCGAGAGGCGATGGCAGCTACAACCCAGGCGACGGCAATCTTGGTAAGCACCAGCGTGCCCGATTTACGCAGTACCGTCCCGGTGGCGCTGAGTTTAATCGACGCGCCCATACAGAAAAACCAGACGGCCAGAATGGGCACCGTGCCGGTCATCAGGCCGTTGGTGAAAGAACCCAAATATTTCCCGGCGCCTGGAGAAAACGTATGACAGAGTGCGCCGATAAAGAGCGGAATGAGCATCATACCGCCCGGAATTTTGTCTATTGCACGTTTGATATGCATATGGATGTCACCTTTGCTATGCCAGAGGGTGGAGCAGGAAGTGCCCGAAGGCGATGCAAGCAAAGTAGTGACTTGAGGTAATCAAAACAGTGATCGCCCCGATAAAATGAAACGCTGTTTTATTTTTAATGAGCTGTTGTTTTGATAACTATGATGGAGATCGCCATACCAGTCTCAGATGAGACTAAAAAAAATGGGACGCCGTGGCGTCCCGCTCGCTATTTTTGCCCGTACCAGGCGTTCTCGCCATGCTTTCGCAGGTAGTGCAGGTCAAGCAGAGTCTGGTTAATCGGCGGCAGATTAGCGGTCAGCTGCTGGCTGAACAGGCCCATATACGCCACCTCCTCCAGCACAACCGCGCTGTGCACCGCAGCGTGGGCGTCTTTCCCCCAGGCAAACGGGCCATGAGAGTTGACCAGTACCGCCGGGATTGCCGAAGGAGACAACCCACGTTGCGCAAAAGTCTCGATAATCACCTCACCGGTGTTCCACTCGTAGTCGTGCTGAATCTCTTCATTGCGCATCGACCGGGTACAGGGGATCTCACCATAGAAGTCATCGGCGTGGGTGGT
>Ga0308173_10001652_pt1 | contig 11342 bp, 13 predicted proteins | sample PhyPR1_FD_203716 | JGI IMG/M metagenome (GOLD analysis project Ga0308173, IMG submission 203716) | Soil microbial communities from UC Gill Tract Community Farm, Albany, California, United States - DLSLS.P.R1 | ecosystem: Environmental > Terrestrial > Soil > Agricultural land | place: USA... | reverse complement strand
TATGGAGGACTTGTCATGATGATCATGTGGCGCAAGAGCAGTCGCAGCGACGGCGGTACGGGCGGTGGCCAGTGCGTCGAGCTGGCCCGGCTCACCGGTGCCGTGGGCATCCGAGACTCGAAGGTTCCGAAGGACGGACACCTCGCGATCTCGCACCGGGCGTTCGCCGAGTTGCTGGAGCAGATCAAGCGCGCCTGAGCGCGGCCAGAGATGACAGCGGCCACCTCGAATGTCCGCCGGTCACATCCTTCGTACTGAGCCGAAGGGTTGCCGGCTATCTGCTCTCGTCCTTGACGTCCAGCGCCTCTCGCGCCAGGCCGATGAACGTGACGTAGGCCTTCCGGAAATCCTGGTAGGCGACGTCGTAGGCGTCCCGCCGCTCGGGACTGTCGTCATCGATGAGCTCCTTCAGCAGGGACTGCACACGCCGCGCCAAATCCCGTACCTGGTCAGCGGCAGCCGACACCTCGGCAGGACCGTCGAGCCGAACGTCATGCATCGCACGGTTCATGTCCCCAATGGCCGGGCCGATGCGCTCGTACATCTGCGACAGCAGCCGGGCCCTGCTCTCCGGGTCGTGCGTCGCATCGACCTCCTCGACTTGCCACGTGACCGCATTGAACGCGTGAGCGCAGCTCATCATCTCCCGATAGGTGGATCGGCGCCGTTCACGCTGCTCGCGAAGGCTCTCGGCCCGAGTGGTCGTCCGGGCCTGGGCCAGCGCTGCGCGCAAGGTCGCCCGCGAGGTGAGGTAGCTGGCCCCCAACGCGGTCAGCGCGGTAAGAACACCAACCCACAGTCCGCTGTTCGCCATGGCCCAAGATCCTCCCAGTCCCTGGCGCCCCCTGAAGTTCCACGACCAAGTCGGTGGCGGCGTCGGTGAGATCGCGGACCATAATGGTTTTCGCGAGAAGTACTGTGTCCATGAGGGGGTCCAAGGCCATGTGGATAGTCGATTCCTTGCCCTATCTGTCTCCCAGGCTGGAGGGGGAGGTGGATGCGTGGACGCAGGAGGCCGCGCAGGCCGGCCGCACAGGTACGCAGCGGCTGCGGGAGGTGGCCACCGAAGTGCCGCCTTCTGAGGTGGCAGCCGCATTGGGTCTTGTTCCGGGGCGTCCGGCCGTGGTGCGGCGCAGGACGATGTTCCTCGATGACCGGCCCGTTGAGCTGACGGACTCGTGGTATCCGGTGGAGATCGCCGGTGGCACCACGCTCGCCGAGACGGGGAAGATCAAGGGTGGTGCCGTGACGCTTCTCGCAGGTATCGGCTATCCGGTGCATGAGGCCAGGGAAGACATCACGTTCCGGGGTGCCACCTCGGGTGAGGCCGCCGAACTGGGCCTGGCGGCTGGGACGCCCGTCATCGTTCTGTCGCGCACGTGTCTGAACGCGGAGGGTGTGGTGTTCGAGTCATCGGTCATGGTGATGGTGGCCGAGGGGCGTCACCTCCGCTATCGGCTTGTCGCGGGTTGAGAGCGTTGGCACAGCGAGCTGATCAACGTCCGCCGTACGAGCAGATGGCGGCCGATATGCGAGCCCGGATCATGGCCGGCGACCTTCTTCCCGGAACGCAACTGCCCTCGACCACGCATCTGGTCGACGAGTTCGGTGTCTCCAACACGACCGTGCAGAAGGCCCTTGCGGTGCTGAAGGCAGAGGGCTATTTGACGAGCCGGCAAGGCAAGGGCGTCTACGTGCGTGATCGCCAGCCGTTCCGGGTCGAGGTCGGGGCGTACTTCGAGCCCAGTCCGGGCGGCTACTCCTACGAACTGCTGCAGGTTGAGGAGGTGCCGGCACCGAACGAAGTAGCCGATGCGCTGAGCATCGAAGCCGGAGACCGGGTCCTGCTGCGTCATCGGCTGCTGCGCTACGGCGGTCGGCCGGTCGAGGTGGAGCACTCGTATTACCCGCTGGAACTCGCCGTTGGAACCGCACTGGTGGCAACGTCGCGAATCCGTGGCGGCGCGCACCGTGTCCTGGCCGGTCTCGGCTACGAGCTGCAGCACTTCGCCGACTCAGTCTCCGCCCGCATGCCTACAAGTGAAGAGGCGGATCTGCTCGCGTTGCCGGACGTTCCTGTCATGCGCCAGTTCCGCGTGGCCTACTCCCACGATGATCGGCCGGTAGAGGTCTCGATACTGATCAAGGGCGCTCACCTCTACGAACTCGTATATCACGTGCAAGCCTGATCACAAGATCGACAATCACTCGGGCGTTCCCTCCTTCGCATCACTTGGCTGGGCGAGGCTCAAGCTCTGTTCGCGAGCGTGAAATGCCGGTCAGGTCGGTTTCGGGGGGACGCGGGGGCGGAGCCCCCGGGCTTGGGGTCCGGGGGCGGGAGCCCCGGTGAGGAAGGCTGAGTGGAGCGAGCGCCAGCGAGCGGAGCGAAGGCGGAGCCCTTCTTCTTCCTCACCCTCTACATGCAGACGGTGCTCGGCTACTCCCCCGTCCAGGCGGGCTCGGCGTACCTCCCGGTCACGGCCGGCATCGGCATCGCCGCGGGGATCAGCTCCCGGCTGTTCCCGCGCATCGGCACCCGCCCGGTCATCGTCGCGGGTGCGCTGATCGCGGCGGCGGCGATGTACGAGCTGTCCCGTATCCCGGTGCAGGGCGACTACCTCACCGACCTGCTGCCCGGTCTGGCGGTCATGTCGCTGGGCCTGGGCGCCGTCTTCGTCGGCGTGACCACCGCCGCCAACGCGGGCGTGCCCGCCGAGCAGGCGGGCCTGGCCGCCGCGCTGCTGAACACCTCGCTCCAGCTCGGCTCCGCGCTCGGCCTCGCGATCCTCTCCACGGTCGCCACCACGCGGACTCAGCGGCTGCTCGCCGAGCACCGGCCCGCCCAGGACGCCCTCACCGGCGGCTACCAGCGGGCCCTGCTGGTCGGCAGCCTCTTCGTGCTGGCCGCCGCGGTCATCGCCCTGCGCGCCACCAACACCCGCGGCGAGCACCCGGCCGCCGAACTCCCTACCGACCAGCGGATACCCGCCTGACCCGACCCGCGCAAGGAGACGACCATGACCACGGACCCGCAGTCCTACCACCTGTTCATCCACGCGACCGCACAGCAGATCTGGGACGCCATCACCCGCCCGGAGCTCAGCTCCCAGTACCTGTTCGGCGCTCATGTGGAGACCACCGGCGAACCCGGCACGCCCTTCCGCTACCACTCGTGGTCGGCTACCGCCCGCTCTACGACCCCGAACTGGCCGCCGAGCCTCCCAGCCGGGTCACCTGGCGCATCGAGCCTCTTCCCGACGAGGGCATCTGCCTGCTCAACGTCACCCACGACCGTCTGGAAGCCGCGCCCAAGACCGCACAGCGCGTCGCGGGCACCGGCTGGATGCGGGTGCTCAGCGGCATGAAGACCGTTCTCGAGACCGGCCGCCCGCTCACCACCGACGGCCTTCGAGGGGAGGGGAGGTGAAACGGCCTGCGCGGGAGGAGCCGCGCAGGCCGTTTCTTTCGGGACGTCCCCCGAGACACCCCGGGCTCGGGTGACGCACCCGGGTCAGCGGCTCAGGCCGCGCCGGGAGTCCGGTGCTCTCTGATGATCTCGGCGAAGCGATGACCGCTGGTCTTCACGGTGCGCTGCTGGGTCTCGTAGTCGACGTACACCATCCCGAAGCGCGCGTCGTAGCCGAAGGCCCACTCGAAGTTGTCCAGCAGCGACCAGGCGAAGTAGCCGGTGAGCGGCACCCCGCGGCGTACCGCGGCGGCACAGGCGGCCAGATGCTCCTCCAGGTAGCGCACCCGGTCGGGGTCGTGCACCGCACCGTCGGGTCCGACCGAGTCGGCCCAGGCGGAGCCGTTCTCGGTGACCAGGATGCGGCGCGGCTTGTAGTCCTCGCTCACCCGGACCAGGCTCCGCTCGAGTCCCTCCGCCCTGATCTCCCAGCCCAGCATGTTCTGCCGGGCCCCGGCGACCGGAATGCCCTTGGCGTGCGGCGCGGGTCCCGAGGGGTCGTCGACCACCACGGTGGGGTTGTAGAAGTTGAGGCCCAGCCAGTCGAGCGGTGCGGCGATGGTGGCGAGGTCGCCGGGCCGCTCCGGCAGCTCGACGCCGTACACCTCCAGCATGTCGGCCGGGAAGCCCAGCCCGTGGATCGGGTCCAGCCACCAGCGGTTCATGTGGCCGTCGAAGCGCCGGGCCGCCGCGACGTCGGCCTCCGAGTCGGAGGCCGGCTCCGCCGGGTTGTTGAGGTTGACGATGCCGACCTCGGCGTTCGGGGCGGCGGCGCGGATCGCCTGCGTCCCCAGGCCGTGCGCGAGGAGCAAGTGGTAGGTGGCCGGGACCGCAACGTTGATGTCCTGGAAACCGGGCGCGTGCCGTCCTTCCAGATGGCCGATCCAGCCCGCGCAGCCGGGCTCGTTCAAGGTCGCCCACTGGGTGATCCGGTCGCCCAGCTTCTCGGCCACGCACTGCGAGTACGACGCGAACAGCGACGCGGTCTCCCGGGACGCCCAGCCGCCCCGGTCCTGCAGAACCTGCGGCAGGTCCCAGTGGTAGAGCGTCGGGTACGGAGTGATCCCCTCGGCCAGCAAGGCGTCCACCAAGCGGTCATAGAAGGCCAGACCGGCCGGGTTGACCGGCCCGCCACCATCGGGGAAGATCCGCGGCCAGGCGATGGAGAACCGGTAGGCGTCCACCCCGAGGCTCTTCATGATGGCGATGTCCTCGGGATAACGGTGGTAGTGGTCGCAGGCCACGTCGCCGTCATGCCCGCCGTCGATCCTCCCCGGGGTGTGCGAGAAGGTGTCCCAGATGGAGGGCGAGCGGCCGTCCTCGGCGACGGCGCCCTCGATCTGGTACGAGGACGTGGAGACACCCCAGACGAAGTCGGCGGGCAGGTGCTGAAGGTCGGTCACTAGGTGCCTTTCTACTTGACCGCGCCGGCCGTGAGCCCGGCGACGAGATAGCGCTGAAGCAGCAGGAACCCGGCGACGACCGGCACGCTGACGACGAGCGAGGCGGCCATGATCTGGTTCCAGTAGACGTCGTATTGGGTGGAGTAGGCGCGCAGCCCGACGGCGAGGGTGCGGGTCTCGTCGTTGGTCATCACCGAGGCGAACAGCACCTCGCTCCAGGCCGTCATGAAGGCGTAGATGGCGACCGCGACGATGCCCGGCAGCGAGGCGGGCACGATGATGCGGACCAGCGCGCGCAGCGGTCCGCAGCCGTCGACCAGCGCGGCCTCGTCGAGCCCCTTGGGGATCGAGTCGAAGTAGCCGGCCAGCATCCAGATCGAGAACGGCAGCGAGAAGGTGAGGTAGGTGAGGATCAGCCCGCCGCGCGAGCCGAGCAGGGCGATGCCGGTCGCGTTGCCGATGTCGACGAACATCAGGAACAGCGGCAGCAAGAACAGGATCCCCGGGAACATCTGGGTGGACAGCACGGTGATCGTGAAGACCCGCTTGCCCCGGAAGTCATACCGGCTCACCGCGTACGCCGCGAAGATCGCGACCGCCACCGACAGCACGGTCGCACCCAATGAGACGATCACGGAGTTCCAGAAGTAGTGCGCGAGCGGCACCGTCTTCCACATGTCCTTGTACGGCGAGAGCGTGATGTTGTCCGGGATCCAGTGGAACGTGCCGGTCACGTCGGCCAGCGGCTTCACCGAGCTGCTGAGCATGACGTAGATCGGGAGTCCGGCGAAGATCGTCAGCAGCGTGAGCACGACCCGGCGGGTCCAGATGAACGACCTAGGCACGCGCATGACGCCTCCGCGGGGTCGTGACCAGCAGATAGACCGCCGTGACGGCCAGCAGGAACAGCAACATCAGCACCGACATGGCCGAACCGGTGCCGAAGTTCCAGGTCACGAACGACGACTGGTAGATGTGCACCGCGATCAGATCGGCCTGCTGCGGCGCGGACCGGCCGAACAGGATGTACGGCACGCTGAAGTCGTTGAAGGTCCACAGGAACAGCACGAGGATCAGCACCTGGTTGACCGGGCGCAGCGACGGCATGGTGATCCGGCGGATCTGCTGCCAGATCCCGGCTCCGTCGATCGACGACGCCTCGTACAGCTCGCGCGGGATGTTCTGCAGCCCGGCCATCACGCACAGGAACGCGAACGGCCAGTTCCGCCAGACCGAGACCACGACGACCGCGATGAAGCTGTTGTCGCCGATCAGCCAGAACGACTGACCGGCCACGTGCATCTGGTCGTGCAGCACGTGGTTCACCAAGCCGTTGTCGTGCTGGAACATGAACGCCCAGGTGATCGCCGAGGCGTAGACCGGCAGGGCGTACGGCGTGAGGAACAGCGCGCGCAGGAGGCCCCGGCCGCGGAACGTGTCCTGCATGAGGATCGCCGCGGCCGTCCCGAACAGCCAGGAAAGGCCCACCGCGAGCAGCGTGAACGAGCAGGTGACCAGGAACGAGTGCAGCAGCGCGTGCCCGATCGGGGCATTGAAGTCCACCGCGACCCGATAGTTGGCCATCCCGTGCCACGGCGCCGTACGCCAGTTCCGGATGTAGAACTGGGTCAGCTCCTTGAAGCTCATCACCAGCCCGACCAGCATCGGGATCAGGTGGATGAGCAGCTCGAAGCCGAGTGCGGGCAAAAGCAGGAGATACGGCAGGCCACGCCGGCGGACCCGATCGGGGATCCGCCGGGTGATCCTGTTACCAGGGCGGGTGCGCCCGGAGCCTGGATGCTCCGGTCCGGGCGCACGCCTTGGGGTGGCGAGGGTCATCTCAGCCCTGCATCTGCTGCTGAGCCGCTTGCAGCTTCGCCTTGACCGACTCGAGCGTGACGGGCTTCCCGGCCGCGGCGTCGGCGAACAACTGCTTCATCGCGGCGCCGACCAGGTCCTCGAACTGCGACTCCTTGGCGACCTGGGGCAGCGGCGCGGCGCTGGTCGCCAGGGCGTTCTTCAGCACGGTCAGCTCGGGGGTGTTGAACACCGGGTCGGCGGCGGCGGCCTTCACCGGCGGGATCGAGCCGTACTCGCTGCAGAGCGTCTTCTGCTCGGCGTCGCTGGTCATGAACTTCACGAACTTGTAGGCCCCGTCGAGGTTGCCGGAGTTCTTGAAGACCGCCATGTTGATCCCGGCGACCATGGTGTCGACGTTGGTCCCCTGCCCCGGCGTGCCGGACTGCACGGGGACGGGGGCCACCCCCCAGTCGGCCGGGTTCTTGCCCCGGGTCTTGAGCTGGCCGCCGGCCGCCTGCCACAGCAGCATCGCGGCCTTGCCGCTGGCCAGGTCGGCCACGGACTGGTTCTGCGCGTACTCCGCGTTGCCGGCCGCCGCGATCTTGTTGGTGCCGAGCAGGTCGATGTACTGCTTGACGCCCGCGACGACCGCGTCGCTGGTGAAGGTCGGGTTGCCCTGGGCGTCGAAGAAGTCGCCGCCGTGCTGCTTGGCGAAGGTGAAGGCGTGGTGGGCGTTCTCGGAGTTGTTCGCGCCCTCGATGGCCAGGCCGTACTGGCCGTTCTTGGTGAGCTTCTTGCCGTCGGCGATCAGCTCGTCCCAGGTCGCCGGGGGCTGGCTGATGCCCGCGGCGGCGAACTCCTTCTTGTTGTAGTAGAGCCCATACGCCATGGAGTAGAGCGGCACGGCCGCGGGCGGCTTGCCCGGGGCGCCGGTCGAGCCGAGCGCGGAGTCGACGAAGCGGCTCTTGCCCCCGATCTTGGCGAAGGTCGCGTCGTCCCACTGGACGAGCGCGCCGGTGGCCTGCAGCGAGGCCGACCAGGTGTTGCCGATGTTGAGGACGTCCGGGCCCTGCCCGGACGAGGTCGCCGCCATGATCCGGTTCAGGATGCTGTCCCACGGGATGACTTCGAGCTTCACGTGGATGCCGGTCTGCTGCTCGAACTTCTGTAGCTCGGGAGTGAGCTTGGCCTTGTCGTCGTCCAGGCTCGTGCCCTGGTTGGTGGCCCAGTAGGTGAGCGTCTTGGCGTGCGAGTTGCCGCCGCCCCCGGTGGTGGACGAGCCGCCGCCACAGGCCGTGACCAGGCCGAGGAGGGAGACGGCGACTGCCGCGATGGCGGTCGTACGAGATGAAGGCATGTTCGGTGGCCCTCTCTGGGGTGGGTTGTTCGCCCCCGACTAAATTTAAGCCATGATTAAAGCCGTGAGACAAGGGCAGGTCAACCCCCAGATCAAAGGCCGGACCGGCAATTCGCCGAGTCCGGCCCTTGAATACGCGTGAAGCGGATGCGCAGCGCTTGCGATGGATTCGTACTACGGTGCGTAGGGTACTGATCGAGGGGTTGATTCGGCTGCTTGGGAGCTTGCGTGACGATCGGAGCGGATTCTCAGGTCACCGACCTCGCGCTGAACGACCATGCCTGCCTCACCTTTTGTGAGACCGAGGAACTCTTCGACCTGACGGCGGCCTTCGTCCGCGACGGACTGGCCGAGGGCCTCAAAGTGGTCTGGGTCAGTGACGCTCCGCAGCGTCTCCGCCAGCTGACCGAGCGTGGCGTCGCCGTCGAGCCCGCCGCCTCGACCGGCCAGATGACCCTCGTCACGTGTGAATCCGCGCTGCTGACCCGCAGGGCGTTCCACGCCGACCGGGCGATGGCCTGGCTGGACGACCAGCTCGCCACGCTGCAGGGCGAGAGCTTCAACGGCCTGCGGGTCGCCATCGACATGAGCTGGGCCCTGCGCCCGGTCACCGGAATCGAGCAGTTGCCGGCGTTCGAGGCGGACGTGGCGACCGCGCTGGCCGGTTCCCGCGCTTCGGTGCTCTGCCAGTACGACAGGGACCGCTTCGATCCGGTCACCCTGGCCTCGGTGACCTCCACCCACAACCGCTCGGTGGCCGCGGCCACCTACCACCATGACGCGGTGTTGCGCATCTGCCGCCAGTACGCCCCACCAGGCGTACGGCTGGCCGGCGAGCTGGACCACAACGCCGCCGAAGCGCTCAACATGGCGCTCCAAGAGGCGATCCGGCTGGACGGCGACATGACCGTCAACATGGCCGATCTGCACTTCATCGACGTGGCGTCGGTCCGGACCATCATCACCGCGGGCCACAGCCTGCCCGCACCCCGGATCATGACGCTGCGGTGTACGACGCGAGTCGCGTCGCTGTTCATCCATCTCGGCGCACTCGACTCACCCCGGATCAACCTGGTGACCGTTCATGACCAGTGATCTTCCCCGCGATCCGACGAAGGCCGCACCGGACCCGCCGGACAGCGCTTCGGTCCGGCCGCTGCTGGACCAGGAGTTCGACGACGACGCCCTCTACGGCCTGCGGTCCGCGGTGGCCGCGCACGCCTCGCAGGCGGGCCTGCCCGAGGGCCGGGTGGGCGACCTCGTGACCGCCGCACACGAGCTGGCCGCCAACGCGGTCGTGCACGGCCCCGGCCATGGCCGGCTGCGGCTGTGGAAGTACAGCGAGGCCGTGCACTGCCAGATCAGCGACACCGGCAACGGCGCCGCCGGGGCCGGCGATCCCGCGCTGTGGGGCGTACGGCCGGGCAGCGGGCTGTGGCTGGTGCGCCGGCTCGTCGACCACATGAACCTGCAGACCGGTCCCTACGGCACCATCGCCACGATCAGCATCACGCTCGGCCCGGCGGAGCCGCAGACCGAGTTCCAGATCAGGACCGAACGGCATATCCACTGCACGGTGGTGTCGATGTCCGGCGAACTCGATCTGAAGACCGTCCCGCAGCTCGTCGCCGCGATCGACCCGATCATCGACGCACAACAGCCGCCCCGGCTGATCCTCGACCTGACCAGGCTGCGGTTCTGGGACTCCTCCGGGCTGGCCGCACTGATCGCCACCCAGCAGCGGATCGCCGCGCTGCCCGGCGGCCGGATGGTGCTGGCCGGCCTGTCCGCCCAGCTCCTCCGGCGGCTGCGCACCGTGGGGCTGGCCGACCGCTTCACGCTCTCGGCCAGCCCGCATCAGGCGGTCGCCCAGCTGGGCAAGGCTAGCGACTGAGCCTGGCCAGCAGCAGGTTCGGATCCCTCTGGCTGAGGAACGCACTGTCGTCGACGTACACCGTGCTGTCCCGAACCGCCACGGAGCTGGGGTTGGACAGCCCGTCGGCGGCGGTCAGCTCGACCTGGGCCGTGCCGTTCCTGTGGATCAGGACGACCTCGTTCTGCGAGTTGACCGCGGCGAGCACCTGCGCACCGGGCAGCGGCCCGGTGAAGGCGAAGTCGTCGATGCCGGGCAGGCCGTACGCCACCTGCTGGATCGCACCGGCGGCCCCGCCCGGCCGGATCGGGATGCGCAACAGAGTGCCGTGCTGGGTGTTGGTCACCCACACCGCGCCGTCGTGCAGCTTGAGCCCGTTCGCTCCGATGGACCCGTCGGGGGCCAGCGCGGGCCCGGTCGCCCAGGACGTCACCGAACCGTCCCGCAGGGAGATCCGCCAGACCGTGCTGAGATAGGAGTCGGCCATGTAGAAGACGCCGCGCAGCGCGTCGAAGGCCAGGCCGTTGGGCACCCCGTCGGCGGGCAGTGCGGCGAACCGCTGCGCCGAGCCGTCCTGGCGGATGCGCCAGACGCCCTGGGTGCCGGCCGAGCCGGTGCACAGGCCGGCGTACAGGGTCCCGTCCGGCATCCGGACCAGGCCGGTGGAGACGCCGGGCGCGCCGGTGAGCGGGCAGCCCGCACCGGTCGGGAGCCGGGCCAGGATCTTCACCCGGCCGTTGGTGCCGACCCTGGCCACCTGGGCGGCGAGGGCGAAGGTGATATCGGCGGAGCCGTCCGGCTCCACCGCGATGTTCTCCGGAGTCTGGCCTTTGGTGATGTCGAAGTGCGCGACGATGTGCACCCCGGACACCGTGGGGGTCGCCAGTGCGGGCCCCGCGGCGACGAGCGCCCCCGCCAGGACGCCGGCGGTGCTGAGAAGTCGACGGATTCGCGGCATGTGTGGAACACCTCCGCGCACAGTGTCAGTCGGACTCCGCCGGGTGACCACCCGCAGACCATGGCCGGAAGAAGCCGTACGGTCCGGGAACCGCTACAGGGCGTTATTCGTTTTCTTCGGGCCGTAGCCGTCCGCCGGAAAGCACCAACCGGTCGAGATAGAGGAACTGCAGGACGAGCAGCCCGATCAGCGCCGGAACCACCACGAACCAGGGAGTCAGCTCCTTGAGGTCCGGAACGGCGCCGGCGTACTGGCCGATGCGGGTCAGCGTGGCGACCGGCACCGGCGCGTGCGCCTGGTCACTGCTGACGATGAGCTGCCACAGGACGCCCTGTCCGTCCATCAGCACGACCGCACCGGCCAGCAGCACGGCGAGCGGCAACGACGGCAGCACGACCGCGCCGAAGAAGCCGGTCGTCGGGTAGGCCCGCCAGCGCGCCGACTGCCCCCGGAAGAACAGCGACAGGACGAACAGCGCGGGCACG
>Ga0308173_10001650_pt1 | contig 11346 bp, 9 predicted proteins | sample PhyPR1_FD_203716 | JGI IMG/M metagenome (GOLD analysis project Ga0308173, IMG submission 203716) | Soil microbial communities from UC Gill Tract Community Farm, Albany, California, United States - DLSLS.P.R1 | ecosystem: Environmental > Terrestrial > Soil > Agricultural land | place: USA... | reverse complement strand
GGGAGAGGGTGAGCATCCTCGACCCGGGAATCGTTCCGGAGCGGCCCAGCTTTCCGAATACGCCGCTGAATATCGCTCTCGCCTTCACGGTTTCGCTGCTTGGTTCCGTGATGTGGGTGGCGTGGCGGTACGGCGGCCGTCGCTCGAGATTGCTGCCGGCGAGACCGATTCACGCAGCGGAGCGCAGTTACACGCTTGGAGACTGAAAGCACCTGGGTTCGGCGGCGGCGCGTGGCCGACACAGCGGGTTTCGCGCTGATTGCTGTGGTCGCGGCGGCAGCAGCTGTTGCCCCGGAACTTTCGGTGAAATGCGCGCTGATCGGCCTTGCGGCGCTGGCGTTTGCGTTCGCGGCAGTTTGCGAGATACCAGCGGCGTGGCTGTATATGTTCTTCGCTCTGGACCTGCTGACGCCTCCATTGCCGAGCAGTTCCGGTCTGGCGGGGCTGCACCTCGCCCCCGCGGCTTTCGGACTCGGTATTCTTGCGGGCGCGCTCTATCAGGCGGAGTGGCGGTTGCGAGACAAAGCCCTGGTCGCGTCGCTCGGCGCCTTCGGATTCAGTCTCGCCGCTAGTATCCCTTTTGCGCTTGTGTATTCGGGCGTGGATGTGGCGGCCGGGAGCGTGGTTCGCATCGCGCTGTTCTTCATGGGCGTGTATGTTTTCGCGTATAGTCTGTGCGGACCGGCGGGCGTTGCGGGCGGCTCGCTGCGACTGGCGAAGTTCCTTTTTGCAATTGCGGTCATCGCGGCGGCCTTTGCCTGCCTCGATTTTTATTTCCACTTTCCGGCTCCGGCGGGATTCAGCGATCAATTCGTCTGGCTGGAAGACGGCGTGTTCCGCCGGGCGCAAGGTTTGTTTTACGACGCGAGTACGCTGGGAAATTTCTGCGCCTGTTTCCTGATCTACGCGCTGATTTCGCTGGCTGAAGGCAGGAGGCAGGGAACGCCTCCGCGGTTCCTGCTGGCAACCGGCGCTCTGATTCTGAGCGCCGCGATTATCCTTTCGTACTCGCGCGCGTCCGTGTTGACCGTGACGATCGCGATGGTGGCTTACGGGCTGCTGGCAGGTATCAGAATGCGCAGGACGATCACGGGAGTTCTGCTTGCGGGAATTATTGCATCGATTGCAGTGCAGATGGCGTATCCTTCGTTCGCATCCAATTACTGGTCGCACATCGGCGGGACGATCCGGTATCTTTGGGAACGCCCGGACGGCGTACTCTCCGGGAGGCTGACGAATTGGCAAACGCTGTTCGACTTCATAGCGAGCCACCCGTGGCAAACGATTTTCGGGATCGGTTACAAGACTCTGCCCTATACGTCTTACCTCGGCGATCCCGTAATTGCGGATAACACTTACCTCAGCCTCTTTATTGAAACGGGGATCAGCGGGCTGTGTACCTTCTTGATCTTGCTGGGCCTTATTCTGCGGGCAAGCTTGCGGGCCGCAAGATCGTCGGGCTTCGAAGCCTCACTGCTGGGCAAATGGATGTTTTGTTTCTGGTGCGGGCAAACCGCGCAGATGCTCTCCGGTGATCTGCTGACTTACTGGCGCGTTCTGCCTGTGTATTTCTGGGCTCTTGGCGCCGCGATACGCGCGAGCGAGGTTCACGAATGAGGATTTTGTTCATCGATCAATTCGCCGAGCCGGGCGGGGCCCAGTTATGTCTGAAAGACGTGATGGCCGAAGCGTATCAGCGGGGCTGGACGACGCTCCTGGCGCGCCCGGGGGACGGGCTGCCGCCGGCAATCGCGTCTTACGCGAACGGCCGTAAGAGCTGGCGCGATTGCTGTGCGTTCCCGGTGGATACGATGCGCGCGGCGAAATCGATCCGGCGCATGGCCCGGGAGTACAGGGTCGATCTGGTCTATGTGAACGGTCCGCGAGTTCTGCCCGCCGTGGCGATTGCGGGAGTTCCCGTGGTTTTTCATGCGCACAGCTATCTGGCGGAGGGATATGCGCGCACGATTACGCGACTGTGTCTGCTCAGGACGCGCGCGAAGGTGCTTGCGGCCTCTGAGTTCGTGGCGCGCCCGCTCAGGGAGACGATGGGCGGATCGAAAATTCATGTGATTTACAACGGCGTCGCAGAGCGGAACTTCTGTGCCCGAGCGTTCGATTCGCGTGTTCTGACGGTAGGAATTGTGGGGCGCATCGCTCCGGAGAAAGGCCAACTGGATTTCATCTGCGCGGCGCGAGAGATCGCGTCTTCTTTTCCGGAAACGCGCTTCGTGATTGTTGGCGCCCCGCTTTTCTCCGGCAATGAATACGAAAAGGAAGTGCGCCGCAAGGCACTGGGTGTGGCAGTGAAGTTTGACGGCTGGAAAGAGAACATATCAGAGGCGCTGCACGCGATCGATATTCTGGCCGTGCCGTCCGCCGCGATCGAATCGACGCCGCGGGTGATTCCTGAAGCGATGTCCGCCGGTACGCCGGTGGTAGCGTATCCTTCGGGCGGCATACCGGAATTGATTCGGTCGGGTCAGACCGGCATCCTGACGACCGGGCCGAATCCGGAGGCGCTGGCGTGGGCCATATTCGATCTGATAACCAACCGGGACCTGATGCGCTGGATTTCCGTGAATGGCAGGCGTGAATGGGAGGAGCGATTCCAGGCGAGACGGTTCGTGCGTGATGTGTGCGACTCACTGGTTGAGATGCTGCAGGAGAGAAGCCGCATGAACTCGCATGAGGCGCGGCAGCAACACGCCCCGCCTGCAATCGGTTGAATAGATAATTTCGTCCGAAGCCGGCTTCCACGCGGGATCGTAGCAGTTGCAGCCACGGGCGGAGATGGCGGCGACAGCGTGATCGGTTCTTCTTTCCACCTGTATTATCCAGTTATGGCCGGGGGTGCGTAATGCGTATGCAAGGAGCGCGCCGTCAGACGACACGCCTGGCCGCGCAAGCGATCCCGAGTTGTGCGCGAGTACTGCGATTCGGCCGGTCGTGAGGGATGTCTGCTCGATGCGGGCGTTCCCGTCCGGACCAGCGACGTAGATGATGCTCTGGTCATCACGGGTGAAGGCGAGATCGCGGGGATGGTCGGCAAGACGGACGGGCCGGCACGAGGCGCGGCTGGAGATGCATATGGCGTCGTTGGATGCTAAGGCGAGCAGGTCGCCCGAAGGAGAGACGGCGAAATCGGTCAGATTCGCAAGAGATGTCGGTACGTTGTGAAGACGGATCTGGCCGGCATCCAATGATGCGAGGCGATCGCCCGCCGGGCCAACCAGAGCGAAGTATAACGGCGATCCGGAATCCGGCACAGAGGGGTGAAACGCGTGGCCTGGGAATCGAAGTACGCGGAACGAGTTTCCTTCTGCGATCTGCAGTTCATAGCGTTCATCCCCCATTGACTCGAAAAAGATCGCGCGATTGGATGGCATCGCGCGGCCGGCGTACAATGCACGCTGCTCGATGACAGCGGGTTCGCCCGGGGGGTTTGGGTTTGCGTTGAGCAGCGCGGAGGCGGTACCGAAGGCGAGGATTCCGAGGGTGGTCGCGACGCAGTGGGACCTGGGTATCCGCTTCATGTACTGCCATCCGACGACCACAAAAGCGAACAGCAGGAGCCAGAAGCGAGGGAAGAGAATCCGCCAGATCGGCCACAGGGGGAGGGCGATGAAGATATTTGCGGTGACGATGAACGGCCAATGTCGGCGCGGCGACGCACAAAGGAGAAGCGCGGTGCAGAGCGGCAGTATCGCGAATGTGTACGACGCGGTGTTGGGCGACACGAGCAGCGTGGCAATGATCCACCAGGCGAAGACGGGCTGAATTTTTGTTTGGGCGACAGGCGCATCTGTGGAGTTTCCCGCGAGCGCGGGAATTGCAATAACCGATGAGGCGAACGTGGTCCAGATGAATGCGAACAATGCCGGGCTATCGAGCAAAGGATGAGGGTTGAGCTCGGGTTCCGCAACAAAGAGCCTTCGGAACAGAGTGGCGGCAGAGCCGTTTCCCGGATTGTATGGATCGAGCGTCTCACCGCTCAGCGCCCGGGGAAGGATAATGCGGAGGAAATACTCGACATCGCGCCATCCGAAGAGCAACATCGCGACGCAGGATGAGGCGAGTATAGCGAGCAGCATGGCGCCGACGGCCCGGTTTCGCCTGATGGCGGCGAAGAACAGCAGGAAGGGGGCCCCATATAGCTTTAGAGCGGCGGAACATCCGCTGATGACGCCTGCGCTTGCAGTCCAGCCGCGAACGAGACAGAAGGCGATGGCGGAGAGCATGGCGAGCAGAAGCAGATAGTACTGGCCGAGCAGGATGTTGGAACGCAGGGCAGGGTAGCTGCAGAGCGCGATCAGCCATGCGGCGCTGAGCCTGAAATGCGTGATGCGCGAGATCAGATACAAGGCAAGAGCGAGGAACGCCAGATTGAAAATCAGCCAGACGCGGCGCGCGGCAAGCGGCGGCATTGACGCAAGCGGGAGGAACGGCAGCATGGTAAGGGGCGTTTGCGGGATATAACCGCCGAGCTGCGTTCCGAAGCCGACGCGGGCGATTTGCCGCTGAAACCACGGCCATTGGTAGAAATGGCGCAGCGGGTGGTGCTCTTCGAGGAGCCGGGCGGCGGTGTAGTAATTGGGGAAATCGCTCGAGGGATTCGCCCAGCCGGGACGTACGGCTTTCCAGAGAAAGATAACGGCTCCGAGCAAGGCGGCGGCACGGAGCAGATGGACGATTTGGGCCCGGCGCTTCCTGTGCGTTTTGGCGGCGCTTACAGCGAGACCGCTTTCATCCATCGCAACCCGTTCCACAGAAGAGGCCCGAGCGTCCTGAAGTGGTGAGATGCGCGACCGGAAATAAAACTCGCATCACGAAGCCACTCGCCCGCTCGGGATGAAGGCGAGGAGAATTGTGGGTCACGTACAAGCCGGGGCGGCGGAACTGGAAATAACCGGCGCACCGTGATTCGGATGCTCTGCGGGCGCGAGAGGAGCGCGATGTGGAGCAGAAGCTCGTCTTTGTTCGGCCGGGTCCGACCCAACAGCGGCGAGATCGAGAAAAGATCGAACCACTTCTGGGCGGTCGTGGGCAGGCGGCTGATTAGAGCGAGGACTGAATCGCTCAACCGGCAGTGAAAGCACTCAGAAGCGAGTCGAGCCGCCAGAGCTTCCGGCAACATAGTTAGAACTTCCGCTTGCTGCCAATGCTCCCATAAAGCATCATCCGCCGCGGTTCGGTCCAGAAAATGCGCGAATTCGTAGAGGTGAGCCGGCCGAAGATCTCCGCGCAGCAGATGCCGCGTAACATGCCAGGCGGCGTAGCGAACCGTGTCTTTCAGATCGAGCGTCGGTATGGAAATGGGGCCGACACCGCGGACGGTTCGCCGCAGCCAGAACTGCTCCGCTTCTGCGACGTCGAAGAACTCCATTCCGGAATCCCAGAGGCGAAAGTGGAGTTCCAGATTCAAGGGCATTTCCGGATCGTAATAATCGCCGCGCCATCGCCAGCCGGTGTTTCGGACCATGGTCGGCAGGTGATCGGTTCTCACAGGCGCATCTCGCGCTACAGCACGATAGTTGATATCAGACATCGCCTGGCGCGCCGCAGCTATGTATTCGACCGGGCAGTGGAGATCGATGTCGTATTGAGGGCGGAACCGGGGACTATCGCAGAAATAAGGGAAGTGAGACACCCCTTTCAGGACAACGAACGGGACGCCGCGCCGGGAGAGGGCTCCGCTGATTTCATCGTGGGCATCAATCGTGCGGGTAAACCGGCGGGCATTGTCTGCGAGATTGTGATCAATACGGCGGCGAACCGCATCCGGCAGCACACTGCGACAGCGAATTCCGAGTGGAAGAGTTAAGCGCGCTTCATCGGCCAGAGTGAGCAACGTCCGCCATTCCGCCTCGCCGAGATTTTCCAGATCGCTGCCTGCGTGCTGGTCGAATCGGAGCGAATGAACCAACAGCCGCAGCAACTGTTCCGGAGAGCGCACTCAAACCCCACCTTCGAGAGCCGATCGCAGGAGCGCTTCAGCGCCGAAGACATCCGAGTACGTCAGCCGCAAAAGGCGGAGATCCAGCAGGCGCTCCATTGCTTTCGCCTGTTCGGCCCTGCAGAACTCGTCTCCGAAACAGATTGAATCAGCCAGCAGGTTTCTTGCGTTATCCCGGGCGATGACGTCCAGGCGGGTCTGGACCGGGTCAGTGACGCGGTTCAAAAACACGACCAGACCCGCTGTGGCATGCAAGGCGGTACTGAGGCGCAATTCGCTGGTATCGATCTCGATATCGCGTTTTCCGTTCGGCCGCAGACGAGCACGATAGCGCCCGAGTGAAGGAAATATAAATTTTGCCGAATCGCGAAAGCGGATGGAAAACGGACGGCCGATGATGGTTGGCTCACGCGAATCACGGACGAGATGGGCTGCGTCGCCGGTGATGAAACGCCATCCGCGAATGGCGCATGCGTAACTCAGGCACGTTTTGCCCGCGCCCGACGGACCCGACAGCAGCACGGCTTTGCTACCAAGGGCGACGCAGGCGGCGTGCAGCATTGTGAAATGCCGCGCTCCGAGGAGGACGCAGGCAATTGGCTCGAGAAAGTGATAGATGAACCAGCATGAATTTTGAGCTACATCCCGGCTTACACAGATGACGCCATATCCGGCGGCCATATCAGCCACGCCGAAGTTTTCCGGACCCTGAACGACGGTGAGCAGATGACCGAAGTGACAGGGCATTACCGGAATGGGCGCGAGAAGGGCGTCGGACTGGGAGACATCGATTCGAAGCCGGACAGGAGGGGCATCTGAGAGCTGCTCGAAACGGCCCCACATCGCGTCCGCGGCGGAAATCGCGTCTCGCGAGTTCGTCAGGAGCTCAAGCGGGTGGCCCATCGGAAAATACCGCCGGCGCAAGCAGTGCGCAGGCTGTACCGGTTCCGCGATTGTTTGCGGCGGTTTCATCAGGCGCCAACCGCCAGCAGCACGCGAGCCGAACGGAGCAAGACTCAGGCGGCGCATGCCACGCGCGATTTGACGCCGTCCTCCTGCAGGACTCGCTTCAATTTGCGTTTCGCGTTCACGATGTATGCTTTCGCTCCGCTTGGATTGGAAAGATGGCAGGCGCGAGTGATGGCTTCAAGCGTGAGTTCGTGTCCGTAATGCAGGGCCATGACGCGCTTTTCCATTGCCGTCAAGGTCTGGTTGATGATGCTCCAGAGACGCTCAAACGCCTGGACATTTTCGGCGTTTGCGTGTACATCGCCCAGCCCGTCAGCAAGATTCGGTGGAAATTCGTCCAGCCTTGCGAGCGGGTCCATTTCCAGTTTGCGTATGGCATTTAGGCAATGATTCCGGCTTATTGCGTACAGCCATGTGGAAACACGCGCATGGCCGCGAAAAGTATGGCGATAGCGGTAGGCTCTCAGGAAGACTTCCTGGGCCAGATCCATACCGCGGCCAGGGTCGCGGACAAGGCGTCCACACCAGGTGGCGACTCTTGTTTGATACCGCCTGAACAGTTCGGAGAAGAGTTCATCCACCTGTTTGGGACCCTGCGCATTTTGCAGCAGGAACATCAGATTTTCGTCGGTTACAGCCGAGATTTCTTCAATTCCCACGCCGCAGACGGCGGTTTCCAGATCCCACGTAAGAGGGGAAGTATTCGCGGCTCCAGCATCAGGCATGAGGCGATGATAGGGAGGCCGGCGAAGAGAGTTGTACGCGATTTGTAAACGCGTTGTGAATTTTGGGTTACCCACGGGGATGTACTCGCCAACCGTTCAGAACAGCCCGAAATTCCGTCTCGAACCTGGCTTCGGAAAAGCGCTCCGCGCTTTCGATCAGGAATCCAGGATCGAAGCGATTCTCAACCCGTTCAAAGGCGGTGATCGCCTGTTCAAGCGACCCCGGCTCTGCATCGTTGTAGAGCAGGCCGCAGCCGTTTTGGACGATTTCCATTGCGCCACCGCGCGCAACCGCGACGACCGGTTTGCCGCTCGCGAGCGATTCCACCATCGTGATGCCGAAATCTTCTTCACAGGGCACTATCAGGGCCGCCGAACCAGCGTAGAGATCGCGAAGTTGCGCGTCCGATACCCGTCCACAAAACTCGATGTTCGGCGCGGCGAGGCGTTTAAGCGCGCGATACTCCGGGCCGCCGCCGGCGAGTTTTAGTTTGCGCCCGGACGCGGCAAATGCACGGACCGCAACATCCAGACGCTTGTAGGAGACCATTTCGGAAACGATCAGGTAATAGCCATCGGAGGCGCCGTGCAGGAATGATTTCACCGGGACGGGCGGATAAACAACCGACGCGCGTCTGCGCCACGTTTTCCAGATTCTCCGCTTTACGTTGATGCTGTTGGCGATGAAGCGATCTACTCGCGCGGCGGATGCGTAATCCCAGAGTCGCAGGTAATTGGCGAAGGGCGCATACATCAACCGCGTTACGGAACCGCCGCCACGACTGCGATACTCGGACGCGAGTTCCCACAGATAGCGCATCGGCGTATGGCAATAACAGATGTGGCGAGTTCCGGCCGAGGTGATGACGCCCTTCGCCGGCCCCGACTCACTGCTGATGACGAGATCGTAGCCGCGCAGATCGAAGCTTTCGATCGCGAGTGGCATCAACGGCAGAAGCGAGCGATAGATTTTGCGGAAGGGGTTAAGCGATGAGGCGTAGACCTTTCGGGAGCGGATCAAAGGAGACACCGATTCCGGCTCATAGAAGAGCGTGAAGATATCGGCGGAAGGAAACATCCTGCACAGGGCTTCGATTACCTTTTCGCCGCCGCGCTGCCCGAGCAGCCAGTAATGGACCAGCGCTACTCGCATGGATTTTCGTTTCCGCCGATTGCGACTACAGAACCACAGGCGATGACGGTGAGGAACATCGTGAGGACTTCGGTGTCCCCCAGGTTGTGTTCAAAGAGTCCCTCGGCCAGGATGCCAAGGATTACGGCAACGGTTCCGTGGAGGATCCAGGAGTGTTCGGCCTCTGCGTTAACGCCGGCACGAATGCAAGACCGCGCTACGGCGAGGATCGCCCACAGCAGCACTAAAAGCGCCGGCACGCCGCGCTCGGCTGCGTACTGGAGATAGAAGTTGTGAAGGTGTCCGTACCAGCCCTTCGGGAGCGGGCGCGGTACATCAGGGGGCAGATACTTTGCGAACTGCAAGCCCGGCTGCTCCGGTCCGATTCCGAGAAACGGGTGGGAGCGAATCATTGCCCATCCAGTGCGCGCCATAATGATGTGGCGGCCGTTGGAATCAACCTCTCCGTGAGGATGCACGGCGGAGACGATCCGCTCGCGAACATGCCCGGGTACGGCAACAAAACCAGCGAGGAACAGCAGGGGCACGAGACAGGCGAAGATTTTTCTGCGCTTCCACAGCAGCCAGACGAGCCCGGCAGGGAATCCGACGAGGTAGACGCTGCGCGTCATGCCGAGGACGAGACTTACGGCGATTACGCTCCAGACGACCCAGCCAACGAATTTCCAGCGTCCGAGGCGTCCGAAAAGAAGCAAAGAGGTTAGCATCAGCAACGCGATCATCTGCTCGCCGCCGAATGTCATCCAGTGGCTGGCGAACCCCGTCATGCGCTGGTCGAGAACGTATTCGTAGATGTTCCAGTGCAGGCGCTCGCCTTCCGCAAGACGCGCCAGAAATTGATGCAGGCCCAGCAGGGCGGAGGCGAAACCCAGGGCAGCCCATGCCATAACGAGAGCGGCGATTTGCGATGTTCTCCGCAGGAACGCATAGGCCAGCAGGGCAATGGCGAACACGTAGATTTTGCGAATCTGCGGCAGACCGGCGCGCGGATCGCCCGATGCGAGATCCGCGATCACAGTGATCGCAAGGAAAAGCAGGATCGGCCGGAAGAACGGTGGAATCCGCAATCTTTGGCCAGAAAGGAGGACCGCGGCGAGAGCGGCTCCCATCAGAATCTGCGACACGGCGATCGAAGCCATGATTGCCGCGGCTGAGGCGAATGTGAGCGCAAACGCGATTCGAGCGGCGCGTTTTTCGCTCCCCCTGGCGTCCGCGGCAGCGACCGCGACGCCGGATTCCACATCAATAAGCGCCATAGCCGCGAAGCACGCAAGGTATCGTGCGAATCAGAATCGCCAGGAAAAATCGTGGTGACGCCCGGCGGACCAGAAGAAGGTCGAGGCGGCGGCGTTGCGCGTAGGTTAGCCGGTTGCGGCCCAGCACCTGCCAGAGTCCTGTGAGACCCGGGCGCAGGGAAAGGACTTCCGATGCGCATTGCTCGTAATGCTCGTCCAGCTCAGCGCGCGTGATCGGCCGCGGGCCGACGAACGACATTTCCCCGCGAACAATGTGGACGAGCTGAGGAATTTCGTCCAGCGAGTATCGCCGGCACCACGCGGCGAAGGGACTGGTGACGCGGTGATCGCTCTTCGCTTTCACGATGGGGTAGGTCTCCGGGAGATCCTCGATAGCTGCAAAGGGTCTGACGCGATCGCCCGGCATCCACATGGTGCGGAACTTCAAAAGCCACAAGTCTTCTCCTTTCCAGCCGACGCGACGGTGACGCACCAGAGGTGATTGGCCTGAAAGCGCAAGAATTATGAGCCCTATGGCCGCGGCGAGGGGCGCGACGAGGATTGCAGCCAGCGCAGCAATAAACGGCTCCAGTTTGTACGTGAAGTGCAGCGGCGGGGCAGTCTCGCTGAATAACGAAAGTACTTCGGACCGGCTTTTTAGTCGGATCGGAGGGGTGGAGTACAGATCTCCCACATTGGTTTAGACCCTTGCGCATAAACACCAGAACGCGGTGTTGCAAGCGTTCCCCGGACCGCCTGGAAGGTGTCTCACGAGATCAGGACTCTCGGAAACTTCACAGCGCGTACGACCGAATGCGTTCAAAGAAAGTTGTCTTCTTTTTTCCCGCCTTTTCCAGCCAGGAAGCGACGGCTCCGCTCGGCATCCTCGCCGTTGCGACGCCCTTGCTGCGCGCCGGCTACCAGGTTCGGATTATCGACTCGACGATCACTCCGAATTTCCAGAAAGCGGTGCTGACTGAACTGGCCGATGCCTTGTGTCTTGCGGTCTCGCTGGTTACGGGCCCCATGATTCGCGAAACGGCGCAGATTGCCCGGGAGGCGAAGAAGCTGTACCCGGATAAGCCCGTTGTGTTGGGAGGATGGCATCCGTCGCTTCTGCCGGACCAGACGCTCGCGGCGAAGTTTGTCGACATCGTCGTGAAGGGTCAGGGGGAAGACGCGCTGCTCGAAGTGGTGCAGAGGATCGAAGCCGGCGAAACGATGGACGGAATCGCAGGAGTCGGCTACAAACAGGATGGCAGGCTCCAGTTCAACGCGCCCAGGACGCTGAGGCCGATACGGGAATTG
>Ga0308173_10001649_pt1 | contig 11348 bp, 7 predicted proteins | sample PhyPR1_FD_203716 | JGI IMG/M metagenome (GOLD analysis project Ga0308173, IMG submission 203716) | Soil microbial communities from UC Gill Tract Community Farm, Albany, California, United States - DLSLS.P.R1 | ecosystem: Environmental > Terrestrial > Soil > Agricultural land | place: USA... | reverse complement strand
GAGGAGCGGCCGATTCTTCCTACGACTTCAGACGTCAGCGCCTTCTAGTTTGATGACGGCCCTGAGTTCGGCAGCGGCGCAGGGGCCGATTCCGTCTTCGGTGGCTTGGCAGCCTCTATCGTGTCAGTTGCAAAAAGCATGAAGTGATCGAAGTTCTCGCTGCGATGGAAGCGCCGCTTGCCCATTACGACATATAGCTCCGCGCTTTTCGGCAGCCACAGGTCTGTGCCACGTCGTCTGAACTGCACCGGGCCATAGGTGACGCTGGTGTGTTCCGTGTTCAGCCTGATTTCCGGGATGGGCTTCACCAGGTCGGTCTCCAGGTGCAGGATCTGGAAGTTGTCCGCCGAAATCCATGCCCGCCCTTTCAGATTCACCGGATAGTTGTTCTTGTTCACCACGTAAGAACGCAAGCGGCTGGGCTTGTCATCCACTTGGCGGAAATGCATCAGCCAGGCTGCTTGTCCCTGCCAATCGCCCAGTCCCTCACACTTCCAGTCAAAGTCGTCGCGGAATAAGGGATGAAACGCGATCGCCAGCACCGGCAAACCGGTCGTGGTGATCTGGTCAGGCATAGCCAGGTTCCCCGAGTCGCGATATTCCTGAACCGCCAGGACTCCATGCGGAGGTTCGCTGATAGAGACAACGTAGTTGTAGTCGCGGGTTTCGCGGTTGCGGGGGGTTCCCTGCAAAGTGATGTTCTCGTGCACCATGTGCTCAATCGCAGAGAACTGAGCCACGCTGTCGACCAGCAGCTTGGCCGGGTTCGCTGTCATCTGCATCAGGTTGGTCGGGCACGGCACCCCGGCAGCGACGTTGGGCCTTTGACTATCTACATCCTGCGGCATGCCGGCCTTCAACATCGCTTCCGTTCCTCCTTCGAGGTCGGGATCGCCGATGGCGGCATTTACCTTGCCGGCGTTCTGTTGCAGCTCGCTGATGAGCTGCATGGTTTGGCCGGCCACAGGACTGGCAGGATCATCATCGAGATACGCCTGCAGAACAGGAATGGCAGCTTCATACTGCCCCAGTCCAACCATGGCCTGTCCCAGGATGAGCCGTGCCGAGGTGCCCTCGGATGCGCCGTGATCGACCAGCCATTGGGCCTGCTCGCGCGCTTTGTCAAACTGCTTCAGCTTGAGGTACGAGGTGGCCAGCACCTTGCGCGCCATGATTGAATCTCCACTGCGGGCGACGACGATCGCTTCCGATGCGGCGGCATGGGCGTAATCGCCACGGCGATAGTAGAGCTGACCGAGCAGGTTGTGCGCCTGGAGGTTCTGCGGATCGAGTTTCGTTGCCTCAAGCAGGTATTGCAGTTCGCGCTCTTCGTCCTTCTGTTGAAGCGCCGCGTAGGCCAGCAGGAACTTGAGGGTCGAGCTTGAGGGATATTGCCGGTCGGCAGCTTCCAGGTACTTGCGGGCTTCAACAAAATTACCCAGCTCCAGCGCCTGCACGCCTTTTGCGGCTTGTTTGTGAGCCTTCGCCGGTATCTCCCCGGCGTCACCAAGGCTGTAGTTCACTGCTGCCGGATCCCGCGACAGGTACACGTTTTCGCTGACATCATGCGCGAGATCGGGAATGCTAACGTCGCCATGCATTGCAACGTATCCCGCGGCGCCTACTTCGAGCTTGTATTTGCCCGGCTGCAGATTGGGGAAAACCACTTCCGTTCCCCGGCTGGTTTCAAACAGAATCCGACCGGTACTCTGGTTAGTGATTCTCGCCAAAGACTGCTGCTTCAAGGGCTGCTTCTGTTCGTTGAGGATGGTGATCCGTACGGCTACCCCGCGGCGCGTGTCTCCTGCGAGATTGCCCGTCGGCGAGTCAGACATGGGAACACCCACGCCCACGTGCGGCGGAGGCTCAATGCTGCCTATCTGCGCCTGAGAGTACGGGGGGGCCAGTAATGCAACCGTACAGATCAGGGCAGCACCGCTGACCTGCCAAAGTATTCTCGAGTGACGAGTGGAAAGAAAGCGCTTCTTCGCAAAAGCGGCGCAGAGTCTCATACAACCCCCTACAAAGCGGAGACACTACAGAGCATAGCAGCGGCGCTGGCTGATTTGTGTCTTTGGGCAGTAAAATTAGCCACTTTCCCAAGATGGCAAGATGCCGGCGGCCTTGTATGAGAGTACGTCCGAAACGCCTCAAATGTTCAATAGTCTGGCAACACTGCGACCTCAGATTCGGGACTTGCGTCGCAGCGCACCCAGGGATCCCATCATGCCGCGCAGTCTTGTGGGCGGTCCTGAGCCGAATGTCATCTGCACCATGGATTCAATCTGCCGCTGGAATTGGCGGCCGTAACCGTACCACCAGACCTTAGGCACATTGGGCAGCCAGTCGGAGTCGATGTATTTCACCTGCACCATCTCCGCCAGGCCCATCTCGCCGTGGGTTCGCCCTATGCCGCTCTGCTTGAATCCACCGTGCGGCGCCTCGGATATGCCAAAGCAGGAAATCATGTCATTGACCATCACCGTACCGGCTTTGATCCTCCGCGCCATGGCTTCGCCGCGTTTGCGATTACTGGTCCAGACGCTCGCGGCCAAGCCGAATTCGCTATTGTTCGCGAGGTCAACGGCTTCCTCTTCGGTATCGAACGCCGCAACCGGTAACACCGGGCCGAAAGTCTCTTCCTGGATGACCTGCATCTCTCCAGTCACGTCGGCCAGCAGTGTGGGCGCGTAGAAGTTCGGCCCCAGCTCGGTCAGGCGGCGTCCCCCTGCGAGCAGACGGGCTCCGCGTTGCACCGCGTCGTTCACGTGGGCCTCGACCGTCCGCAACTGGCGCTCGTTGATCAATGGGCCCATCTCCACTTCCGAGTCGAACCCGTTGCCGACGCGCATTCGGCCAATCTTCTCCGTCATCTTTTGCAGGAACGGCTCATAGATGCTGCGGTGCACGTAACCGCGTTCCACCGACAAACACGTCTGGCCGGCGTTCATGAATGCGCCCCACAACGCTCCGCTGGTCACGACGTCGAGGTCAGCGTCGGGCAGAACAATCATGGGATCTTTGCCGCCCAACTCCAGCACCACGGGCAGCAGACGCCGCGCCGCAGCCTCGGCCACGCGCTTACCAGTGGCAACACTGCCGGTGAAGATGAGCTTGTCGATGCCAGAGTCGATCAGCGCGGCGCCTGCTGATCCCTCACCAACGACAATTTGCAGTAGATCTGGATCGAGGCCTGCCGCGCGCATGAGCTTTTGCAACTCGAGCGCAGCCAGAGGCGTGAACTCCGATGGCTTGATGACAACAGCATTCCCCATGGACAGGGCAGCAACCGTCTCCACCGCCGGCGTGGAGAAGGGATAATTCCACGGCGAAATAATGCCGACCACGCCATAGGGCTCGCGCGTCAGCAGGCCCCGCTTCGACTTCATTGCGATGTTGCCGTGGGCTACGGGCTCATCGCGAAGGAAACGATGCGCCGTTCGCATGCAGAACTCGACGGCATCGAGCACAACCAGGACTTCCGTAGAGATTGCCTCAGCAGTCGGCTTGCCCGCTTCGCGGCAAATCAGTTGCGCAACTTCGCGCGTGTGATCGCGCAGTCGTTCCTGGAACCTGCGCAGCACGTCGATGCGTTGGGATATCGGGGCTGCCTGCCATTTCGGTTGCGCCCGTTGCGCGCGCAACACCGCGGCGTGAACTTCTTCAGCGCCCGCACAGGGTAGCTCCGCCAGCACCTCTCCATTGGCAGGATTGGTGTCGATGATGATAGCGTTGCTCACAACCGTTTGCGTTTCAGCGGTCATATTAGTGTTTCCGCTCTTCGCGAAGCATGCGTAGGGGCGCGTGAGAAGGGATCAGGCCCATGAACTCAATACTCCACGCTCACCAGGTAGAGTCCGCAGGCCGCAGCCGTAGGTCCGGCGGCGCTGCGGTCGCGGCACTCCAGAATACGCTCGATGTCGTTCACCCGCAGGCTTCCTTTGCCGACTTGCAACAGCGTGCCGACAATATTGCGCACCATGTGGTGCAGAAAGCCATCCCCGCGCACCGTTAGCGTGAACTCGTCCGCAGTCCGTATCCACAATGCGGAATGGATAGTTCGAACATTTGACGGCACGATGGCCGTTCCCGTGCCACCCTCTGGTGCGCCGGCTGCGGCAATGCGCGCGCTGCGATCCGGATCGGACGCCGCGAAGGAAGTGAAGTCATGCTTGCCAACGATGCTTTCCGTAGCATGCATCACTGCTTCTTCGTTCATAGGATAGGGATCGTGAAAAGCGTAGCGGGCCAGGAACGGTGGGCAGACATCGCCGCGAAAGATGCGGTACTGGTAGCTTTTCGCCCGGGCAGAATGCCGCGCATGAAAGCCGGCGTCAACTTGTTCTGTGTTGGTGACTCGAATTGAGGGCGGCAAGGTGTCATTCAGCGCCGTCATCAGGCCTCGCTCGGGAATCGGCGACGCAATGGAAAACGACGCAACCTGGCCCATAGCATGCACCCCGGCGTCGGTGCGTCCTGAACCCTGCGGCAGAACGTCTTCGCCGGTGATGCGTCGGATGCACTCGGCCAGCGTACCCTGAATGGTGGACTGGCCCGGCTGAATCTGCCAGCCGCTGTAGTCGGTGCCGTCATACGCAAGCGTCAATTTGAGATTACGACTCACTGATATGTGAGGAATAGTAACGCACGCCGATGATTGCGCCGTCGCGGCCCCTGGCCTGTCCAACAACAAGCGCTGGCAACTCGGCTATACTATTGTACTTCCTGCAAGTTACGAGGTTCGACTTAACAATATCCTGCGATCGACTGCCGGCCTGCGATTGAACCTTCGCGAACTCTCATCCGTATCAGGGATAGGCGACGGAAGCATTCACTGACAACGCGAAGCCTGCACGGTCCTCAATTCATAAGTTCTTTTGGGAGACGAAGGGAATGTCTGTTTCTAGAACGGTAGTGTCAGCGAGCAAGAGCGTGACATCGCTGATATTGGCCTTGCTGCTGGCCACTGCAAGTTTTGCCCAGGATGCGCCGCCGCAAAAAAATACGGCTGCCCAGCCGCAAGTCATGAGTCCGATGCCGCAGGCGCCCGCGCCCCAGCACAATGCACATCCGTATTCGGAGTTCGACTATACGAGAGGGCAAGGGTCCTTTCCGCGAATCTGGCAGCCATACACGCCTCGTGATGTTCCATCGCCCAACTTGGCCAATTCATCGCTAATCGATTCGGTCATCAAAGACGGAAAGATTTACCTGTCGTTAAACGACGCCGTCGCGTTGGCACTCGAGAATAATCTCGACATCGCCATCCAGCGCTACAACCTTGATACCGCGGACACCGACATTCTCCGTACCAGCTCGGGCGCTCCCGCTCTCGGTGTGAACGCCGGCATCGTGCAGGGAACTCCCGGAGGCACCACCGGCAGCGTAGCCTCAGGCGGAACCGGAACCTCATCGACCGGCACGACCGGCGGCGGCTCCGGCGGAGGTTCGGTAGCAGTTGGCGGCGCCGGTGCAGGTGCTGCGGGTATCGTGGCCTCCACCACTGGTGAAGGACCGCCCATCGACAGCTTCGACCCGATCGTCAGCGGAACCAGCATCCTGGGTGAGCGCGCCACTACACCGCAGTCCAACGTGATTTTCACCGGCACTTCGACGCTGGTGCAAAACACCAGCAATGCCAATTTCACTTACGCGCAGGGGTTCGCCACAGGCACGCTTCTGTCGGTCGGTTTCGATAATGCCCGGTCGACTTCGAATGCACTGTTCAATACCCTGTCGCCGGGGCTCTCGTCATCGTTCCGCGTAACCGTGCGGCAGCACTTGCTGTCGGGCTTCGGCTTCGATCCCAACTTGCGCTGGATCCGTATTGCCCGCAACAACCGCGAGATCATGGACGTTGCCTTCCGTCTGCAGGTGATGACGACTGTGTCTCAGATCGAGAATATTTACTGGGACCTGGTCAACGCGTACGAGAACGTGAAGGTGCAACAGCGCGCCCTGGATCTGGCCAACAAAACTCTGTCCGACACAGAAAAGCAGGTGCAGATCGGCACCCTGGCGCCGATCACCGTGGTGCAGTCGAAGAGTTCGGTCGCCACCGCGAATCAGAACCTGACGGTGGCACAGACCAATCTCCAGTTGCAGCAATTGTTGATGAAGAACGCAGTCACTCGCAACGTTGCTGATCCCATCCTGGCGGTTGCCCCGGTGATTCCAACCGACACGCTGCAGATCAGTGCGCCGTTCGAAATCCGTCCCGTCGAAGATCTGATCAATCAGGCACTGCAGGCGCGGCCGGAGATCATTCAGTCGCGCATCAACCTGACCAACAAGAAAATCGGCGTGCAATCGATCAACAGCCTGCTGAAGCCCACGCTGGACGTCTACGCTTTCTACGGTGCGGCGGGACTTTCAGGCCAGCAGAATCCATTGTGTCCGCCGGGTGACGTACAGTGCACGACGACTATTCCGCCCGGAGGCTACGGCAGCGCTTTCCAGAACCTGTGGAACGGCACGGGCCCGGACAAAGGGGTGGGCGTGAACCTTAACGTTACGCTTCGCAATCGCCAGGTCCAGTCGGACCAGGTGCGATCGCAACTGGAATACCGGCAGTCCGAAGTGGCCGTCCAGCAGCAGGAAAACACCATCACGCTGCAGGTCCGGAACGCGCAGTTCGCCTTGCAACAGAACTATGCGGCCCTGCAATCGTCTGTGGCGGCTCGCGACTACGCGCAGCAGAACCTTGAAGCTGAGCAGAAAAAGTATTCGCTGGGCGCCTCGACCTCAACGCTGGTGTTGCAGGCTTCGAGCGCCCTGACCCAGGCCCAGTCCAACGTATTGGCGGCGGCGACCAACTACGAGAAGTCGCGCGTACAGCTTGATCTGTACACCGCGGATACGCTGACCAAGCTCGGCATCGACATGACCGATGCGGAATCCGGCAAGGTGCGGCAGATGCCGAAGGTCCCAGGCATCGTTCCGAATAATCCAGCGAACCTCACGCTGTCGCAGCCTACCTCGGCAGCTCCGGCGGCAACCATGCCGAACGCGCAGCCCCAGACGGCTCAGCCACAGCCGGAGTCAGCACAGCCGCAAACCACCTCACCCCAGCCGCAAACTCCGCCGGAACCGCACCAGTAGCGGCTCACCTTACTCGCACGGCGTGTCGTATTCAAAACGGCACGCCGTTTTTCTGTTTCCAGCGGGTGCCGGTGGTTGTCACTCTTTCTCGGCTCTGCGACACTAAAAAAGAGGTCCACCGACGTATCCGTGCCCACAGCAAGAGAGTTTTCAGCCGGCGGGGTAGTGCTACGCAGAATGCGTAAGCGTTGGTATTTCGCCGTCATCGAACCCCATGCCGAGCGCCCGCGACGTTCCGTGCACCCGCTTCGCTCACGCCGCAACGGCAGTGCCTCGGATTTGCTGGCGCTGCCCAAGGGCACGATCGATCCCGGAGAGAAGCCCGAACAGACGGCGGAGCGCGAAGTGCGCGAGGAGACGGGCGTCCGCGCTGACCTTATCACCAAACTCACCGACACCAAGTACTTCTACGTCCGCAACTGGGGAGACCACGCTCGCGTGTTCAAGGTCGTCAGCTTCTACCTCTTTCTCTACCGCTCCGGGCGGATGGGCAACATCTCGCAGGAGATGCGGGTGGAGGTGCAGCGTGCCTTCTGGTTGCCCCTGGAAGACGGCCCGAGTCGGCTGAGTTACAAGGGCGAGCGCGAGGTCGTAACTCTGGCACTGGAATACCTGAAATCCCATCCGGAGTTGGCCGAGCATGCCGCAAACCCCGCACGTTGAGCGTCATTTCACCTCCGGGGAAGTCGTCCGCGATGTCGTCATCGGAATGTCCGACGGACTCACTGTTCCCTTCGCCTTGGCTGCCGGTCTCTCCGGTGCCATCGATAACAGCCATATTGTGGTGGTCGCCGGCCTAGCCGAAATCGCTGCCGGCTCTATCGCCATGGGCCTTGGCGGATACCTCGCCGCTCGTGGCGATGCCGAGCACTACGAGAGCGAACGTCAGCGCGAAACGCGCGAAGTCGAAGAGATTCCCGACGAAGAAGCGCGGGAGGTGCAACAGGTTTTCACCAGCTACGGTCTCTCCCGCGAAGAAAGCGGCATCGTCGTTCAGTCGCTGACCAAGCGCCCGACGCAGTGGGTCGACTTCATGATGCGGTTCGAACTTGGGCTGGAAAAACCCGACCCCAGACGCGCCGTCCAGAGCGCCGGAACCATTGCCGCCTCCTACATCGCCGGCGGAATCATCCCGCTCGCCCCCTACATGCTGATGCATAGCTCACGCTCGGCACTGGGCTGGTCGGTGCTGGTGACTTTGCTGGCGCTGGCGGTGTTCGGCTATATCAAGGGCCGCTTCACCGGGACACGTCCCCTACGCTCAGGCCTGCAAACCGTGGTCATCGGCGGTCTGGCCGCCGGCGCGGCGTTCCTGCTGGCGAAGGCATTCTCGTAATGAGGCGTTTCCCACGGCGTGCACGAGCTCGCGGAGAAAATCCATTTAAGCGCAGAAACACCGGGATACAGAGATTTCGATAAGCTGATTGTCTGTGTACTTGTGCCCCGCGGCCACCTTTGTAGGTTCGGGACCTGCGTGTACTCCGTGGTAAACAGCTGGTCTCCTCAAAGATTTCTCTTGACTGAATGAATGCTCATTCAGTACGCTTGATTCAACTTAATAGGCGCGCGTCGTTGCCATCCTCACCCCACATCTTGCGACGCGCGCTGATTTATTTGCTGGGCCGTTTTGAGGAGAGTTCTGTGAAGTACCGGCTTCGTCTTCCAGGCCGTTTGCCGTCATCCCTGGGGATTCATCCCCCAATCGTTATTTCTCACAATCGAAGTTCATGCCCAGCGCACCTGCAGCCTTCGGACGTCTAATAGCGCCAGACCGGCCGGTTGGGCTGGCGGGCAGTTGAGCGAATTGCGCCATGCACAGACAGATCAACAAAGTCGCCGTCCTGGGAGCGGGCACGATGGGAGCCCGCATCTCCGCGCACCTGGCCAATGCCGGTGTTCCCTCATACCTGTTCGATATCGTTCCTCCCGACGCCGATGGACCGGCGCGCAATCGCATTGCCCAAGCCGGACTCGATGCCGCAGTTAAATCCAAGCCGGCCGCGTTCTTCAAGCCGTCGCTCGACTGCCTGGTCACGGTCGGCAACTTTGAAGACGACCTGCCCAAACTGGCCGAGGTTGACTGGATCATCGAAGTTGTCGTCGAAGACCTCGGCATTAAGCGCGACTTGTTGAAGCGGGTCGACGCCGTTCGCAAGCCCGGAACCATCATCACCACCAACACCAGCGGCCTGCCCGTGGCCAAGATCGCCGAAGGTTTTCCTGAGGACTTCCGCCGTTGCTGGTTTGGCACACACTTCTTCAATCCGCCACGTTACATGCGGCTGCTGGAGCTCATACCTACGCCCGACGCGGATCCGGCGCTGATGCAGGCCGTCTCTGATTTTTGCGATCTGCACCTGGGCAAAGGTGTGGTCCGTGCCAAGGACACGCCGAACTTCATTGCCAACCGCATCGGCACCTTCTCCATGCTCAACGTCATGCGCATCATGCAGGAGATGGACCTCAGCGTCGAAGAAGTCGACGCCCTCACCGGAACTGCGGTGGGCTGGCCAAAGACTGGTACCTTCCGGCTCGGCGACCTTGTCGGCCTCGACATTCTTGGCCACGTGGTGCGCAACGCAACCACCAACATCAAAGACGAACGCAGCGACCTCAAGCTGCCGCCGTTTTTCATGGAGATGTTGAACCGCAAGTGGCTGGGCGACAAGACCAGGGGCGGCTTCTACAAGAAGCAGAAGAGTGCCGAAGGGGATCAGCGCCTGGCGCTCGACTGGAAGACGCTGGAGTATCGCCCGGCACAGAAAATAAAGCTGCCGGCGCTGGAGATGGCGAAGAACGTGGATGACATCTCCGAACGTCTGGCGTTGCTGCTCGCGCCGTCCAAGGACAAAGCCAACATATTCCTGTGGAGCGTGCTTTCCGATCTGTGGACTTATTCGGCCAACCGCATTGGTGAAATTGCCGACTCCGTGGTGGAGATCGACCGCGCCATGAAGCTTGGCTTCGGTTGGGAGTACGGTCCATTCGAACTGTGGGACATCGCCGGCGTGCCCAAGACCGTCGAGCGCATGAAGAAGGAAGGCAAGCCACTGGCGGCTAATGCCGAGAAGCTGCTCGCCTCCGGCAAAACCAGTTGGTACGCCGATGACGCCAAGGTCCCCAGCGGCCGGGATTTCTTTGACGCCGCTAGCGGCGGCTACAAGCCGCAGGAAGTTCCGCCCGGCGTGTGGTCGGTAACTGTCGCGAAGAAAGCGAACGGAGTCGTCAAGAAGAATTCCGGAGCCTCGCTTGTCGATCTCGGCGATGGCGTCGGCTGCATCGAGTTCCATTCCAAGATGAACTCGCTGGGCGGCGACATCGTGCAGATGATTACTTCGACCATGAAGCCTGGAGGCGCAGGCGACAACTTCGACGCCTTCGTTATCACCAACGACGCTCCCAACTTCTCCGTCGGCGCCAACATCATGATGCTGCTGATGGCCGTCCAGGAAGAAGAGTGGGACGAAGTTGACATGGCCATCCGCCAGTTCCAGAACATGACGCAGGCGATCAAGTTTTCGCCTAAACCGGTCGTGGTCGCGCCGTTCGGCATGACGCTCGGTGGGGGGACCGAGATCATGTTGCACGGCGCCGCCCGTCAACCGCACGCCGAGCTGTACTCCGGGCTGGTCGAGGTCGGTGTGGGTCTGCTGCCGGGAGGCGGCGGCTGCAAGGAGATGACGATTCGCGCCATTCACAAGGCCACGCACATTCGTCCGCAGGGACGCGGCGAGAGCGTCGAGCTGATGGAAGCCATGAAGCAGGCGTTCGAAACCGTTGCCATGGCTAAGGTGTCGACCTCGGCCGCCGAGGCGCGCAATTTGGGATTCCTCTCGCCGGGCGATAACGTGACGATGAATCGCGAGCGAGTGCTCACCGACGCTAAAGAGCGTGCGCTGGAGTTGAAACACGAAGGCTGGCGTCCGCTGGCTCCGCGGAAGGACATTCCGGCACCGGGCGAGAGCATTCTGGCCACGCTGAAGCTGGGCGCGCACATCATGCGGCAGGGCGAGTTCATCAGCGATCACGAACTGAAGATCGCCGGCAAAGTGGCGGAAGTCCTCTGTGGCGGCAACGTTACGCCGGGCACGCTGGTCAGTGAACAGTACTTGCTCGACCTCGAGCGTGAGGCGTTTAAGTCGCTCTGCGGCGAGCGCAAGACTGTCGAGCGCATCCAGTACACGCTGAAGACGGGCAAGACGCTGAGGAACTAATGCGGATCATGTACGCACATGCGATCGCGATGG
>Ga0308173_10001648_pt1 | contig 11348 bp, 11 predicted proteins | sample PhyPR1_FD_203716 | JGI IMG/M metagenome (GOLD analysis project Ga0308173, IMG submission 203716) | Soil microbial communities from UC Gill Tract Community Farm, Albany, California, United States - DLSLS.P.R1 | ecosystem: Environmental > Terrestrial > Soil > Agricultural land | place: USA... | reverse complement strand
CACCTGTGTGACGACGCCCGGGAGGTCATCACCCGCGTGGCGCACGACCTGCAGGTGGGCTGGCAGGAGCTGTCCATCGCCGACGACCCGACGCTGAGCGCGGCCTACTGGGAGCAGATCCCGGTCACGCTGGTCGACGGCGAGCAGCACGACTACTGGCGGGTCGACGAGGCGCGGCTGAGGGCCGCCCTCGCGTAGGCCGGCCAGCGCCGCGGTCCCGGTGACATCCCTCACCTACCAGACGTCAGGCGTGCTGCGCGACTTTGTGCGTGCGTTCACAAAGACTTACGCTGGGGGGACCCCTGCGCTCCAGTTCCTCCATGCTATGGGAGGGGCTCTTATTCGAGAGAGGAGCCGGTGACTTCGTTGACCGCCGACCCCGCAGCCCGTCGCGACATTCCCGACGCCACGGTTGCCCGGCTACCGGAGTACCTCCGAGCCCTCACCGGCCTCGCTGAGCGCGGCATCTCCTCCGTCTCCTCCGAGGAGCTCGCCGCCGCCGCGGGGGTCCGCTCCGCCAAGCTGCGCAAGGACCTGTCCCACCTCGGCTCGTACGGCGTGCGCGGCGTGGGCTACGAGGTCGAGTTCCTCGCCTACGAGATCTCCCGCCAGCTCGGCCTCACCCAGGACTGGCCGGTCGCCATCGTCGGCCTCGGCAACCTCGGCCACGCCCTGGCCGCCTACTCCGGCTTCGCCACCCGCGGATTCCGGGTCGTGGCCCTGCTCGACCGTGACCCCGAGGTCGTCGGCCGGCAGATCGCGGGCCTGACCGTCAGCGCGATGGCCGACCTGGAGCAGGTGGCCTCCGAGCGCCGCGTCGCGATCGGGGTGATCGCCACCCCCGCCGCCTCGGCGCAGGACGTGTGTGACCGCTTCGTCGCCGTCGGCGTGCGCTCGGTCCTGAACTTCGCGCCGTGCGTCCTCACCGTCCCTGACGGCGTGGACGTGCGCAAGGTGGACCTGTCCACCGAGCTGCAGATCCTCGCATTCCACGAACAACGCAAGGCCCTCGCCGAGCGCACGGGGGGCGCGTCCCTCCCTGCCGCCGCGGTCGCGGCGCTGCAGGAGGTTGCCCAGTGAGTGTCGTCGTCCTCGGACTGTCCCACCGGTCCGCACCCATCACCGTGCTGGAGTCGGTCGCGCTCGACGCCGACCGGGCCGCCGGGCTGGCCCGCGCGGTCCGCAGCGGCGAGAACATCGGTGAGGCGGTCGTGCTCGCGACCTGCAACCGGGTCGAGGTCTACGCCGACGCGGCGACCTTCCACGGCGCCGTGACCGAGATCGGCGACGCGCTCGCGGCGGCCGCCGGCGTGCCGCTGGCCGACCTGCGCGAGCACCTCTACGTCCACTACGAGGACCGGGCGATCGCGCACGCCTTCTCGGTGGCCTGCGGCCTGGACTCGATGGCCGTCGGCGAGGGCCAGATCCTCGGCCAGCTGAGGGACGCGCTGCGCGCCGCCCAGGCCGACGGGCAGGCCGGCGGCGCGCTGAGCTCGCTGTTCCAGCAGGCGCTGCGGGTCGGCAAGCGCGCCCACGCCGAGACCGGGATCGACCGCGTCAGCGTGTCCCTGGTCGAGTCCGGGCTCGAGCACGCCGCGCGCACGCTCGGCCCGCTCGAGGGCATCCGCGTCCTCGTCGTCGGCGCCGGGTCGATGAGCAGCCTGGCCGCGACCACGGTGTCGCGGCTCGGGGCCCGCGACCTGGTCATCATCAACCGCACCCTCGACAAGGCGGAGCGGCTGGCCGCGGCCACCGAGGGCCGGGCGCTGCCGTTCGAGGCGCTCGACGAGGCGCTCGCCCAGGCCGACCTGGTCATCTCCTGCACCGGCGCCGTCGGCCACGTGGTCGGCGCCGCCGCGGTGGCCGCCGCGGTGGCCGTCCGGGGGAGTACCCCGCAGGTCTACGTCGACCTCGCGCTGCCGCGTGACGTCGACCCGGCCGTGGGCGCCCTGCCCGGCGTCGAGGTCTTCGGTCTGGGGGAGCTCGGCGAGGCGATGGCGGCCGCGGGCGAGTCCACGCCACACCTGAAGGCGGCTCAGGACCTCGTGGTGGCGGAGGTCGCGGCCTACCTCACCGGGCGTCGCGCGCAGGCCGTCGCCCCGACCGTGGCCGCGCTGCGCTCCCGGGCCGCGGACGTCGTCGCCGCCGAGATGACGCGGCTGGAGCAGCGACTGCCCTCGCTGGGCGAGCAGACCCGCGCCGAGGTGCAGCTGGCCGTGCACCGGGTGGTCGAGAAGCTGCTGCACACCCCCACCGTCCGGGTGAAGGAGCTGGCCGGCGAGGGCCAGGGCGGCGACTACGCCCAGGCGCTGCGCGACCTGTTCGACCTCGACCCGCACGACGTCGCCGCGGTGTCCGTGCCGCCGGAGACGGGACCGCTGGCATGAGCACCCGCACCGACGACAGCCGCACCGACGACAGCCGCATGGCTGCCACGGCCCCGCCGGCTGCGTCGACCGGCGTGATCCGGCTCGGCACCCGCCGCAGCACCCTCGCGACCACCCAGGCCGGGTGGGTCGCCGACCAGCTGCGGGCGCTCGGCCACCGGGTCGAGCTGGTCGAGATCACCACCTTCGGTGACACCTCCACCGCGCCGCTGGCCACCATCGGCGGCACCGGCGTCTTCGCGTCCGCCATCCGCAGCGCCTTGCAGCGCGGCGAGATCGACCTCGCGGTGCACTCGCTCAAGGACCTCCCGGTCGCGCCCGAGCCCGGGCTGGTCGTCGCGGCGATCCCGCTGCGCGAGGACCCCCGCGACGCGCTGGTCGCCCGCGACGGCCTCACCCTCGGTGAGCTGCCGGCCGGCTCGGTCGTCGGCACCGGCTCCCCACGCCGCGCCGCACAGCTCGCCGCGCTCGGCCTCGGCCTGCGGGTCGAGCCGGTCCGCGGCAACGTCGACACCCGGCTGCGGCTGGTCCACGACGGCCGGTACGACGCGGTCGTCCTGGCCCGTGCGGGCCTGGCCCGGCTCGGGCGCCTCGACGAGGTGAGCGAGTTCATCGACCCGCTGCAGATGCTGCCCGCCGCGGGGCAGGGAGCCCTCGCGGTCGAGTGCCGCGACGACCGGGCCGACGTCATCGCCGCCGTGGCGCCCCTGGACCATGCGGACACCCGGGCCTGCGTCGCCGCCGAGCGGGCGCTGCTCGCCGCGCTCGAGGCCGGCTGCACCGCGCCCGTCGGCGCCCTCGCCGAGGTCGTCGACAGCGGGGACGGCGTGGTGGAGCTGTCGCTGCGAGCCTTCGCCGGCAGCCTCGATGCCACCGTCGACCTGCGCCGCTCGATCGTCGGCCCGGTCGAGCGGGCCGAGCAGCTCGGACGCGAGCTGGCCGCGGTGCTGCTTGCCGACGGCGCCAGCGAGATCTCGACGAGCATCGCCCAGCCCGCACCTGCCGGCCAGCCACCAGACCCAGGCGGGGCGGGCGGGGACGACCTCCCGCTCGCCGTCCCGGCTGCCGAACCGCCCTCAGCGTCCCACCCAGACCGACCCACACCGGAGCGTGCCTCGTGAGCCCTACGCGCTCAACCACTCCCGCTGACCTCACGGCCAGCAGCACCACCCCAGCAACCAGCACGACCAGCAGCAGGGTCCGGACTGCCAAGGACCCCGCGCGGGTCGTCTTCGTCGGCGCCGGCCCCGGCGACGTCGGGCTGCTGACGGTCCGCGCGTGCGAGTTCCTCGCCGCCGCCGACGCCGTCGTCATCGACCAGGTCAGCCGCGAGGAGTTCCTCGCCGGCCTCGCCCGTGAGGACGTCGAGATCATCGACGCCGGCCACGGCGAGCACGGCCAGCCGCTCACCCACGCGAACCGGGCCAAGCTCGTGGTCAAGGCGGCCAAGTCGGTCGGCGCCACCCACGGTGGCGGCCTGGTGGTCCGGCTCATGGACGGCGACCCGGCCACCTTCAACGGTCTGGCCGAGGAGGCGCTGGCCTGCCGCAAGGCCGGCATCGCGTTCGAGGTCGTGCCCGGCGTCAGCGCCGTCTCGGCCGTGCCGACCTACGCCGGCGTGCCGCTGACCTCTGCCGCGTCGCCGACGCTGCACGTCGTCAGCGGCGGTGACACCAGGATCGACTGGTCCCGCTCGACCGCCGACAACGTCACCGTCGTGGTCCTCGGCACCCCCGAGAGCCTCGCCCGTGCGCTGGGCGACCTGCTCGCCGCCGGCCGGCCGGCGTCGACGCCCGTGGCCGTCACCGAGCACGGCACGACGATCCACCAGCGCACCCACACCAGCACCCTGGGCGAGGTCGAGGCGCTGATGGGCTCGGCCGAGGTCGAGTTCCCGTCGCTGGCCGTCGTCGGCTCCACCGTCGGGCTGCGCGAGCAGCTGTCGTGGTTCGAGACCAAGCCGCTGTTCGGCTGGAACGTCCTGGTGCCCCGCACCAAGGACCAGGCCGGGTCGATGACCGCCCGCCTCGCCGCGTACGGCGCGACCAGCGACATCGTCCCGACGATCAGCGTCGAGCCCCCGCGCACGCCCCAGCAGATGGAGCGCGCGATCAAGGGCCTGGTCACCGGCCGCTACGAGTGGATCGGCTTCACCTCGGTCAACGCCGTGCGCGCCGTCCGCGAGAAGTTCGTCGAGTACGGCCTGGACGCCCGCGCGTTCGCCGGCCTGAAGATCGCCGCCGTCGGTGGCGTCACCGCCCAGGCGCTGCGCGAGTGGGGTCTCGAGCCCGACCTCGTGCCCAGCGGCGAGCACTCGGCCCAGGGCCTGCTCGAGGAGTGGCCGCCGTTCGACGAGATCCTCGACCCGATCAACCGGGTCTTCCTCCCGCGCGCCGACATCGCGACCGACACGCTGGTCGCGGGCCTGCAGGACATGGGCTGGGAGGTCGACGACGTCACGGCGTACCGCACCGTCCGTGCCGCTCCGCCGGCCGCGTCCGTGCGCGAGGCGATCAAGACCGGCCGGTACGACGCGGTGGTCTTCACCTCGAGCTCCACCGTGCGCAACCTCGTCGGCATCGCCGGCAAGCCGCACACCTCCACCGTGGTCGCCTGCATCGGCCCGGCCACGGCCAAGACCGCCGAGGAGCACGGCCTGCGGGTCGACGTCCTGGCCACCGAGGCCTCGGCCGGCTCGCTGGTGGACTCGCTCGCCGACTACGGCATGGGCCTCGCGCTCGCGGCCGCCGAGGCCGGGGAGAGCGTGGTCCGCCCGAGTGCGCGCCGGGCCGCGACCCGTCGCAAGGCCAAGTGATGGCGTTCCCCGCCCAGCGGCCGCGGCGGCTGCGGCAGAGCCCGGCGATCCGGCGGATGGTGGCCCAGACCCGGCTGCACCCCAGCGACCTCGTGCTGCCGGTGTTCGTCCGTGAGGGCGCCACCGCGCCGGTGCCGATCGGCTCCATGCCCGGCGTCGTCCAGCACAGCCTGGAGTCGCTGGTCGAGGTCGCCCAGAAGGCGGTCGCCGCCGGTCTGGGCGGGCTGATGGTCTTCGGCGTGCCGCTGACCCGCGACGCCACCGGCTCCGGTGCGGACGACCCCGAGGGCATCCTCAACGTGGCGCTGCGGGCCGTCCGCGACGCCGTCGGCGACGACCTCGTGCTGATGGCCGACCTCTGCCTGGACGAGTTCACCGACCACGGCCACTGCGGGGTGCTCGACGCCGGTGGTGTGGTCGACAACGACGCGACGCTGGAGCGCTATGGCGCGATGGCCCTCGCGCAGGCCGCCGCCGGTGCCCACGTGGTGGCCCCGTCCGGCATGATGGACGGCCAGGTGGCCCACATCCGTGCGGTGCTGGACGGCGCCGGCTACCAGGACGTCGTCATCCTGGCCTACGCCGCCAAGTACGCCTCGGGCTTCTACGGCCCGTTCCGCGAGGCGGTCGAGTCGACCCTGCAGGGCGACCGGTCGACCTACCAGCAGGACCCGGCCAACGCGACCGAGTCGCTGCGCGAGGTGCGCCTCGACATCGCCGAGGGCGCCGACCTGGTCATGGTCAAGCCGGCGCTGCCCTACCTCGACATCCTCTCGGCGGTGGCGGCCGAGTCCCCGGTGCCGGTGGCGGCCTACCAGGTGTCGGGGGAGTACGCCCAGATCGAGGCGGCCGCCGCCCAGGGCTGGATCGACCGCGACCGCGTGGTGATGGAGTCACTGCTGTCGGTGCGCCGGGCCGGCGCCCAGGTGATCCTCACCTACTACGCCCTCGAGGTGGCCGGGCAGCTGCGCTGACCGGCCGTGCCGGGGTCGATGCGTTCTCCCCGGCAGGAACGCACCGAGGCCGCGTCCCCCACGGGGGACGCGGCCTCGGTGCACCGGTCGAGGATCAGCCCTTGACCAGCTGGACGTCCAGGACGATCTTGACCTTCTCGCCCACGAGGACGCCGCCACCCTCGACGGCGACGTTCCAGGTCAGGCCGAAGTCCTTGCGGTTGATCTCGGTGGTCGCCTCGAAGCCGGCGCGGGTGCCGCCCCACGGGTCGGGCGAGACGCCGGCGAAGTCCAGGTCGAAGTCCACCTGGCGGGTGACGCCCTTGATGGTGAGGTCGCCCACGAGCTTGTCGGCGGACACCGAGGTGGAGGTGAAGGTCATCACCGGGAAGCTGTCGGTGTCGAAGAAGTCGGCCGACCTCAGGTGCGTGTCGCGGTCGGCGCTGCCGGTGTCGATCGACGCCAGCTGCACGGTGGCCTGCACCGAGGAGGTGTCGAAGCTGTCACCGACCTGGACGGTGGCCTCGAACTCCGTGAACTGGCCGCGGACCTTGCTCACCATGAGGTGCCGCGCGACGAAGCCGACCTCGCTGTGCGAGGGGTCGACGGTCCAGGTGCCGGGGGAAAGCTCGGAAACGCTGGTCATGGCAGTTCTCCTTGGTCACGATGGGGGGTGGTCACCAGCGAGCCGGGATCCGGGCCGCGGTGCTCGCCTTTCACGCTAACAGGGCTATGTTTAAGTTTCAACTAATGACGGGTAAACTGTTGCCATGAGCACCAGCACAGCCAGCGCGGCAGAGCCGATGGAACCGGCTTGGCTCGACGACGACCAACAGCGCGCCTGGCGCGCCTACCTGCGCGGCAGCCGGTTGCTCGAGACCTCCCTCGACCGTGACCTGCTGCGGCACGGCGTGCAGCTGTCCGAGTACGAGATCATCTCGATGCTCTCCGAGCAGCCCGACCGGCGGCTGCGGATGTCCGCGCTCGCCGACATGGTGGTGCAGTCCCGCAGCCGCCTGACCCACACCGCCAGCCGGCTCGAGAAGCGCGGCTGGGTGCAGCGCGAGGCCTGTGTCGGCGACCGCCGGGGGGTCGAGCTGGTGCTCACCCCCGAGGGCCTCGAGGCGATCACGGCGATGGCGCGCGTGCACGTCGCCAGCGTCCGCGAGCACCTGCTGGACCACCTGACCCCCGCCCAGTTCGCTGCCCTGGGGCAGGCGATGGAGGCGATCGCCGCGGGCATCGAAGCCGGTGGCGGCTGCGAGGAGGAGCGGCAGGCCCAGCTCGCCTGAGCCGCCCGGTGTTCCAGGCGCCGTCCGGTTAGCGGTCGGCACATGGCCGGTTCCGGGGCCGGCTGCGGCCGCGGTCGGCGTGGGCGTGGTCACAGGCCCCCGGCTGAGACAATGGGGCCATGACGGCATACCCGTATGACGCTCCCGCCTCCCAGGTGCTGCTCGACCGCGGCACCGCGGTCACCCCCGGCGGGGTCAACAGCCCTGTCCGCGCCTTCCGTGCCGTGGGCGGCACCCCCCGCTTCATGGTCAGCGCGCAGGGTCCCTACCTCACCGACGCCGACGGGCGCGAGTACGTCGACCTGGTCTGCTCCTGGGGGCCGATGATCCTGGGACACACCCACCCGGCGGTCCTCGCCGCGGTGCAGGAGGCCGCCACCCGCGGCTTCAGTTTCGGCACGCCGAGCGAGAACGAGGTCCTGCTGGCCGAGGAGATCGTCTCCCGGGTAGAGCCGGTCGAGCAGGTGCGCCTCGTCAGCAGCGGCACCGAGGCGACGATGAGCGCGCTGCGCCTGGCCCGCGGGTTCACCGGCCGCTCCAAGGTGGTCAAGTTCGCCGGCCTCTACCACGGGCACGTCGACGCCCTGCTGGCCTCCGCCGGCAGCGGCCTCGCGACGTTCGCCCTGCCCGACTCCGCCGGCGTGCCGGCCTCGAGCGCCGGCGAGACGATCGTGCTGCCGTTCAACGACGTCGCCGCCCTCGAGGCCGCGTTCGCCGAGCACGGTGACTCGATCGCCGCCGTGATCACCGAGGCGGCACCGGGCAACATGGGTGTGGTGCCACCCCAGCCGGGCTTCACCGAGGCGCTGCGCCGGGTGACCCGCGCGCACGGCGCCCTGCTGATCTCCGATGAGGTGATGACCGGCTTCCGCTGCAGCGCCGCCGGCTGGTACGGCCTGGAGGGCCCGTACGACGAGGGCCCGGCCGACCTGTTCACCTTCGGCAAGGTCATGGGCGGCGGGTTCCCGGCCGCGGCGTTCGGCGGCCGCGCCGACATCATGGCGATGCTGGCACCGCTCGGGCCGGTCTACCAGGCGGGCACCCTCTCCGGTAACCCGGTGGCCACCGCGGCGGGCCTGGCGACGCTGCGCGGGTGCACCCCGGAGGTCTACGACCGGCTCGACGTGGTCAGCAAGGCCATCGCCTCGGCGGTGGCCGACGAGCTGGGCCGGGCCGGCGTGCCGCACGTCATCCAGTGGGCCGGCAGCATGTTCTCGGTCTTCTTCCGCGAGGGCGGGGTCCGCAGCTACGACGACGCGAAAGCCCAGAACTCGCAGGCCTTCACGGCCTTCTTCCACTCGATGCTGAGCCAGGGGGTGCACCTGCCGCCGAGCGCGTTCGAGTCGTGGTTCGTCAGCGCGAGCCACGACGACGCCGCCGTCGACCGGGTCATCAGCGCCCTGCCCGCGGCGGCCCGCGCGGTCACAGACTCGTTTGCGACACTCGGGTCATGAGCCCCGTTCGTCCCGCCGACACCACGGTGGTGCACCTGCTGCGCCACGGTGAGGTCCACAACCCCGAGGGCGTGCTGTACGGCCGGCTGCCCGACTTCCACCTCTCCGAGCGCGGCCGGCAGATGGCCCAGATGGTGGGGGACCACCTGGCCTCGCGCGACGTGGCCGTCGTGGTGGCGTCCTCGCTCGACCGGGCCCAGGAGACGGCCGCCCCGATCGCGGCGCCGCACGGGCTGTCCACCACCACCGACGACCGGGTGATCGAGGCGGGCAACTACTTCGAGGGCAAGACGTTCGGCGTCGGCGACGGGTCCCTGCGCCGGCCGCAGCACTGGCCGAAGCTGGTCAACCCGTTCCGCCCGTCCTGGGGTGAGCCCTACGAGGAGATCGCGGCCCGGATGCTGTCGGCGATCGCCGACGCCCACGCCGCGGCCCGCGGGCACGAGGCGGTCATCGTCTCCCACCAGCTGCCGGTGTGGACCGCCCGCCGCCGGCTCGAGGGCAAGCGGCTGTGGCACGACCCGCGCCGGCGGCAGTGCTCGCTCGCGTCGCTGACCAGCCTGACCTACGTCGGTGACGAGCTGACCTCGATCGGCTACAGCGAGCCCGCGGCGGCGCTGCTGCCCGGCGCCAACAAGACGGTGGGCGCATGAGGCGACTCCTCGTCGGTGTGACCGCCGCGGTGCTGGCGGCGGGTGTGGCGGCGTGCGGCTCGGACAGCAGCTCGATCGCCGCGCAGGCCCGGTCGGGCGACCAGAAGAACTTCCTGTCCGGTGACGGGTCGATCGAGCGGCTCGCGCCGGACGACCGGGGCCCGGCGCTGGACCTCGCGGGCACCACGCTGGCCGGGTCGCGCTGGTCGGTGGCCGCGGCCCGCGGCAAGGTCGTGGTGCTCAACGTGTGGGGATCCTGGTGCGCGCCGTGCGTGGCCGAGACCCCCGACCTGCAGAAGGCGTGGGCGTCCTACTCCGCCTCCGGCAAGCCGGTGCAGTTCATGGGCATCAACTACCGCGACCCCAGCCCGCAGACGGCCCTGGCGTTCCTGCGGGCGAACAAGGTGACCTACCCCTCGCTGGCCGACGACGGCGGGCGCACCATCCTGGCGCTGCGCGGCAAGGCGGCCAACACCCCGACGACGCTGGTCCTCGACACCAAGGGCCGGCTCGCCGCACGCGTCGCCGGTCAGGTCTCCCGCGCCACGCTGGACGGCCTGGTCGACGACGTGCTCGGCGAAGGCGCGTGACCGCGGACGCGGGCACCACCATCGCGTCCGGTGCCCTCCCACTGGCCCTCGTGCTGGCCCTGGTCGCCGGCTTCGTCTCGTTCGCCTCGCCCTGCGTCCTGCCGCTCGTGCCGGGCTTCCTCGGCTACGTGACCGGCCTGTCCGACGTCGCGCTGGAGAAGCGCGGCCGTGGCCGGCTGCTGCTGGGCGCGCTGCTGTTCGTCCTCGGCTTCAGCGTCGTGTTCATCGCCGTCTCGGCCACGGCGTCGGCGGTGGGGGCGGCGCTGTTCGCCCACCGGCTGCTGCTGATGCGCGCCGGTGGCGTCGTGGTCATCGCCCTGGCGCTGGTCTTCCTCGGGCTGGGCACCCAGCGCACCTGGCAGCCGTCCTGGCGGCCGGCGGCGGGCCTGGCCGGCGCGCCGCTGCTCGGCGTGGTGTTCGGGCTCGGCATGTCGCCCTGCACCGGCCCCACCTTCGCCGCCATCCTCGCCCTGACCGTCCCCCTGTCCGGCGGTGGCGGCGGCGTCGCCCGGGGCGTCGTCCTCGCGGTGGCCTACTCGCTGGGTCTGGGCCTGCCGTTCCTGCTCATCGCCGGCGGCTACTCGCGGGCCGGTCGCGCGTCGGGCTGGCTGCGCCGGCACCACCGCGCGATCCAGGTGGTGGGCGGCGTCCTGCTGCTCACCGTCGGGCTCCTGCTCGTGACCGGGGTGTGGGACACGCTCACCGCCCAGCTGCAGAGCCGACTGGTCTCCGGCTTCGAGACGGTGATCTAGGTGAGCCGCGACCTGGACTCGCGGCGGATGGACACCCGCCCCGACGAGACCGACGACATCACCCAGCCGCGGCTGGGCCCGGTGGGGACGCTGCGCTTCGTCTGGCGCCAGCTGACCAGCATGCGCACGGCGTTGCTGCTCCTGCTGCTGCTGGCCATCGCCGCGGTGCCCGGGTCGATCTGGCCGCAGCGCGGCATCGACGCCGCACGGGTGGCGACCTACCTCGACCAGCACCGCACCCTCGGGCCGTGGCTGGACCGCCTCGGCTTCTTCGACGTCTACGCCTCGCCGTGGTTCGCCGCGATCTACCTGCTGCTGTTCGTGTCGCTGGTCGGCTGCGTCCTGCCCCGGTCGCGGATCCACTGGCACGCCATGCGCGCCCAGCCACCCCGCGCGCCGCGGCGGCTCGAGCGCCTGCCCGAGCACGCCGAGCTACAGCTCGAGGCGTCGGT
>Ga0308173_10001647_pt1 | contig 11351 bp, 8 predicted proteins | sample PhyPR1_FD_203716 | JGI IMG/M metagenome (GOLD analysis project Ga0308173, IMG submission 203716) | Soil microbial communities from UC Gill Tract Community Farm, Albany, California, United States - DLSLS.P.R1 | ecosystem: Environmental > Terrestrial > Soil > Agricultural land | place: USA... | reverse complement strand
TGTACCTCCGCCGCTGGATCAAGCGGGACTCTCAGAAGGAAATCGCCGATCGCGGGAACCCAAGCAAGCTCCCAACCACAGTGGGCGAGTTCCATGACATGCGCGAGGCTCTTCGGCCCCTGCAGCACACCCGCGCTGCTTCACGGAGACTTCCTGCCAACAAGAAATAGCGTTCGTCGAGTGACGCTCAAGAATCTGATACGACCGGATTAGGGCGGTCTCGACGGCAACGTCGTTCAGATTCATGACCGGTCCGTTGTCCCCAGCGTCTCGGAGCGCAGGAGCCGACGGTCACCGGCGTGAGCTTTCTGCGTCGCTGCCCATCGACGTCCGCCCCTGAGGACGTCGCTGTCGGTGATGACCGCTCATCTGGGCCATGGGCTCAGGCAACAGCGGTCAGTGGTGTCAACCCGCTTTCTTGAACGGCAGCAATCGGCTCATTTCATTGAAACGATGGGCAAGGCGCGGTGCGCACAGAGAAGCGACGGCAAAGGCCGAACCGAGCAGCGCTCCGGAGATCACATCCAGGACAACGTGTTGCTTGATGAAGAGCGTCGACAGCACGATCGCCGAGCACCAAGTCAGGTTGACTAGTTGGAGGAGCGCCGGAGCGCCGATGCGTCGCCATACGTCCCGAAGGCGAAGCATCGTGAATGCGGCGCTGGCCACGTGCATGGATGGGCAAGCGTTGCCTGCGGCATCCACACCCTGCAGCATGGAGAAACCGGCGTATCGGGACGCATCAACGCCCGTCGGCGGCACGTTCGTGGGCCAGAGGAAAAATATGGCGAGACCGGCGGCGCACAGCCCTGTGATCCAGAACCCATAGGCGAGCAGCGCGCGCAGGTCCGGCTGGAGTCCGGGGCCGGCCCCGACGTACAGCCACAGCGTGAGGTAGACGAACAGCGCCGCGGGCTCGAACGGGATGATGCGATCGAGCGCAGTGAGAGGCACCGTTCTCACCGAGTACTCCGGGTGGTGGAGGAGATGGAAATAGGCAAGGAAGAACAAGCCGATCACCACCGTCGTGCCAACGACCTTCAGCAGCAGATGGCAGCGCATGCGTGCTGCCAAGGCCGTTGCCCAAGGCGGAAAATGCGGGGACACCATGGTCGGAGGTGAGGCGACGGGCCAAGGACGCGGGGCCGGACACTGAGACAACAGCAAACAGCCCCTGACCAAGCCGACCGGGAAAATCGAATGGCTGAACTGATTTTCGCCGCCGACAGACCTCATCTCTCGAAGCGATCCAATTCCCATTGAGCTAACGATGGAACGACGCCGCTCGATGGAAGCAACGCCGCCATCCAGCAAGGGTTGAACGTCGTCTCGCCCCTGCCCGCTCGGTAATCTCAGACCGAACGTTGCACCGGCTCCGCCCGCTGCTTTCCAGGTTCAGTGTGCCGCCCTGCGCGTGTGCGATCTTGCGACTGATCGCCAGGCCGAGCCCTGGCCGCACCACGTCTTCTTCTGTTCGCCCTTGCGCCGGGTAAGTACGTTCGCTCGGGTCGGCGGCGCGATCAGCGCGGCGGCTCAAAGCGGCCGGCAGGCGTCGCTAATCGGTGTCTGCTTTGGGCAGACTCGCCGTTGATTCGCTCGCACAGGTACATTGACGGCCGCTGCTGACTCAGGGCTCGCTACCCACCTTGCCGAACTGCCAGAGCAGGAAGCTGTAGATGTCCGCCAGCTTGCTGTATCCCTGCAGCGCTGTGCTGCCGATGCCATGCCCGGCCTGCTCGTCGAGACGCAGCAGGATCGGCTTGCCGCTGCTCGTTGATGCCTGCAGACGCGCCGCTGCCTTCGCGCTGTGCCAGACATCGACGCGCGGATCGTTCAGGCCGTGGATGAAGAGCACGGCAGGGTAAGGCCGGCGGGGCCTGATCTGGTGGTACGTGCTCATTTCCAGCAGCGCGCGGAAATCATCCGGATCGCGTGATGTGCCGAACTCCGACACATTGGTGATGCCGTTGGCCGATTCCTCGGCGCGCACGGCGTCCATGACAGGAACATCGAAGATCGCTGCCGCGAACAGCTCGGGCTCGCTCGTCACCGCACGACCGACGAAGATGCCGCCGGCGCTGGTGCCCCAGATGCCCAGCGTCTTGGTCGAGGCGTAGCCCTCGCGGATGAGCCAGCGTGCGCAGGCGATGCCGTCCTTCCAGGTGTTGGGTTTCGTCGCCTTGAAGCCCGCGCGGTGCCAGGCGTCGCCGAAAGCCCCGCTGCCCCGCACGTTGGCGTACGCGAGCACACCGCCCCGCTCCAGCCATGCGATGTTGCGTGGATCAAAGAAATCGGTGTAGGCGAAGCCGTATGCGCCATAGCCGACGAGCAGGGTCGGGTTGCTGCCGTTCAGAACAAGCCCCTTGCGGCGCAGTACCGCCATCGGGACGAGCGCGCCGTCGTGGCTCGTCACCATGACCTCCGACACCTCGAGGTCGGGCGCGCCCGGCGGCCGGCCACCGAGGCGCAGGCCGGTCTCCGTAATGCTGCCGTCCGCGCCCGCGGCAAGCAGGCCGGGAGGCTCGGTCCAGCTGGTTGTGCCGAGCCAGACGTCGGCGTAGGCGTGTGCCGCGTCTTCCGTGAGGAAGGTCGAGCCGGCTTGGCCCGGCGCGGCGTCGCGACCGACTCCGCCGTCGTACGAGTAGCGCAGCACGCGTGTGCCAAAGCCCTGCCGCACTTCGACTCGAATGCCGTCACGCCCGAGGCCGAAGCGCCTGAGCACGCCGGCGGGCGGCTCGGCGACGATTTCCTTCGCCTGGCTCAATACGGGGTTGGCCAGATCGAGGGCGAGAACGCGCCCGCGTGGCGCGCCGGCCAGCGTGTGCAGGTAGAGCGTGTCGCCGCGCAGCGCCACGTCGACGATCTTGTCGGCGGCAGTCGCGATCGGCCGCCACACGATCTTCGCGTCCGCGAGCGCGGACAGCGGAGCGACGAAGAGGCGTCCTTCGGGCACCGTGGTATCGGTCGTGCGGGCGATCATCCAGCGGCTGTCGGTGGCGAAGACGACCTGCGCGACGTCGAGACGTGCGAGGCCGAGTGTCTTGTCGACGAGCGGGCCGAACAACGGCGTCGGCGTCGCGCCGTCGCGCCGCGGCTCGTAGAGCCAGGCCGTCGTGTCCAGGAAGGTTTCCGTCTGGGGCGTCCCGGCGGCGAGCTTGCGTACCTGGTTGAAGGTGATGCGCCGGCTATCGGGCGTCCAGTGAACGTACGGTTCGATCACGCGCGGTATCGGCGACCCGACGCGGTTTCCGGTCGCGCTCTCGATCACTTCCAGCGTTGCATTCTCGGAGCCTCCCGCCGAGATTCCGAAGGCGACGAGCTTTCCGTCCCACGACGGCCGGAAGTAGTTGATCGCGCGGGGCACACCGTCGGCGCGCGCAAGGACGGTGGGGTCGACCAGGACCCGCTCGGAGCCATTCGCGCCGTCACGCATCACCAGCGCGAACTGCGTCTCCCCGCTCTTGCGACGCAGAAAGAAGACGCGATCGTCGGGCATTCGTACGACCTGGCGGATCGAATCGCCCGACGCCGCAGCGAGCTCGGCGATGCGCTGCGCCATCGCGTCACGACCGGCGATGCGGGCGAGTTGTGCCGCCGCCTCGTCACCCTTCGCCTTGAGCCACGCCAGCGTCGTGGTGCTCTTCAGGTTTTCGAGATTCCGATACGGATCGGCGACGCGCACGCCGTGCAGCGTGTCGTCAACGGGCTCGCTGGGCGCTGGCGGCGATGTGGCAACGGCGAGAGCGCAGGCCAAGGCCGCGGCTACGAAGACGACCGTGCTCACAACGGCGGGGCGGCGCGCAACACGGCAGGCTTGGGGCACGACGTTCTCCAGCGCGGCCGGAATGGGCCGGGCGAACATGCTAAGCGACCGGAAGCGCAAGCTGGAGGAGTCGCATGCCTTGAGCGATTGACCGCTGCGGAGCCGTCGCACATCCAGGATGACCGAGTCCGGATGTCGGCTGCCGGCCGACGAAGTGAGCTCTTTGTCGTTCAGCTCAGGGTCGACCTGCGACCGCCCGCTAGAGGCGGGAACCGGCCAGAACCGGGTGTTCTCGAAGGTCCGCTCACCGCCGTCTCGTCTTCGGTGCGCAGATTTGGGGTTTGCCCTATGGACCGCGAGCGCCATTAGGAAAGCAAATGCGTCACATCTTGGGGACCGTGGCCTGGCGCCATCCGGCCGACGTCATTTCGAATCTGCGTCCTCACACAGGCAAAGGGTCTGGTTCCTCAACCTGAGCAAGCGAGGTCAACGTGACTGAAGAGTTCCCTGTGGTCTTCGCGGTCTATCCGCATGTCACCCAGCTCGATTTCACCGGTCCTCACGAAGTCCTGGCGCGACTTCCCGGTGCTCGCTGCATGTTGGCCTCGAGCACCGGCGGCGACCTGGAGGCGGATGGGGGGCTCGTATTCACAAACGTGCGGCGCCTTGCAGACATCGAGCACTGCGCGGTCGTCTGCGTGCCGGGCGGCTTCGGGACGATCGAAGCAATGGAGGACCAAGAACTGCTCGCCCAGCTCAGGCGCCTCGCCAAGACCGCACGGTATGTGACGTCCGTCTGTACTGGCGCGCTGGTGCTCGGCGCGGCGGGACTTCTCAAGGGCAAGCGTGCGACGTCGCACTGGGCTTGGCGCGATGCGCTGTCCGCCTTCGGAGCGACGCCGGATTCCGCACGAGTGGTACGAGATGGCAATGTCTTCACCGGCGGCGGCGTCACAGCCGGAATCGACTTCGCGCTGACGGTGGTGGCGGAGGTCGCTGGAGACGACTTCGCTCAATCGGTGCAGCTGGGAATCGAGTACGCGCCCGCCCCGCCGTTCAACTCCGGAACCCCCGAACTCGCACCTGCGTACGTGCTGGCCAGCGTGCAACAGCGCTACGAACGGGTGCGCGCTGCCCGCGACATAGCCGTGCGGCGAGCCGCGTCGCGCATTTCCTGAGCGTGAAGCAATGACGCGCAGAAAAGGTGACCGCCGCCGTCCTTCGCTGGTTGACCGTGGGCGACCGGCCGTCTGTCGCCAGCTGGGTCAGAACCTCCGAGACTTCCCGCGTCCCATGTCAGCCGGATGGCGCCTGGCGTGAAAGACAACGAAGCGGCGGATCCATGTCTCGGTCTTCAGAAGCTCGTAGGCCGACAAGTCGACGCAGACTTGTTGTCAGTGTCGCGAGCGCGCTCTTTCTGCTAGGAGCGTCGGACTCCACACGTCCGCAAGGCGCACGCAGAAAACGACGTATCGGATATCTGAGTCTGTCGCCCGGACGCGGCCCGTTGGACGAGGATTTCTTTGCTGCTCTGCGAGAGCTCGGATACGTTGAGGGCGGGAACTTGGAAGTCGTGTATGGATGGGCCGCAGACAAGGAAGAGCGGCTGCCCGTTCTGGCAGCAAGGCTGGTTCAAGCCGACGTCGAAGTGATCGTCACCGCGGCGACGCCCGCGATCAGCGCGGCCATGGGCGCAACGAGCACGATTCCCATCGTCATGCAGAGTGCGGCCGATCCGATCGGCAGCGGATTCGTAACGAATCTCGCGCACCCTGGTGGCAACGTCACGGGAATGACGCTGTTGTCGACAGAGCTGGCAGCGAAGCGGCTCCAGATGATTAGGGAACTCGTGCCGCACTCGAGGAGCACGTCCCTTCTCGCATTCGACAATGCGTTTGCCACGCCATTGCTGATCCGCGCGATGAGGTCGGCTTCACAGCAACTGCAGCTCGATCTCGTGGTGCAGCTCGTGAAGACGGAGGAAGACCTGCCACGAGCGTTTGCCGGCCTCCAGAAGGCGGGCGCCGAGACCTTGGTCGTGCAGACAAGCCCGTTTGCGGCTGCCCGGCGACAAAGGATCGCGGAACTTGCGGCCCAGCACCGCCTGCCCGCGATGTACGAAGTGGAGGCCTACGTCAATGCAGGCGGTCTGATCGCCTATGGCCCCGACGGGCCCGCGTTGACGCGCCGCTCGGCTGTATTCGTCGACAAGATTCTCAAGGGCGCGAAGGCAGGTGATCTCCCAATAGAACAGCCGACCAAGTACCAACTTGCGATCAATCTCAAGGCAGCGGAGGCACTTGGGCTTGCGATCCCGCAGTCCTTGCTGTTGCGCGCCGACTCGATACGTCGCTGATCGGGAGCGCCTTGCTTCGCGACTGCAACAATGCGTCGTCAGACTGTATGCGATTGATTGAATGCGCTTCCGACGATCCTACCGGCCTTACCCTCACAGGGGCTACGCGGCCGATTCGCACTCGGTCGCGTAGCTGCCTAAGTCGTCGCGGATTCCTCGCGGGCCGAACGATCAGACCACCGGCGCCGGTACCGGCGTCGCAGCGAAGAACTCCATTGCCGCGGACACGCCACTCCCGGCGAGAGGCACGCCAGCGAGTTTGAGCCCCATCTCGACGCCGGCAAGCGTGGCCATCAGCGTCAGGTCGTTGGAGTCGCCGAGATGGCCAATGCGGAACATGCGACCCTTCAGCTTGCCGAGGCCGGTACCCAGCGAGAGGTCGAAGCGCTCATGGATCATCCGACGCACCGCATCGGCGTCGACGCTGCGGGGCGTGATGACGCCGGTCAGCACCGGCGAATACAGCGCCGGATCCGCGCACTGGATCGACAAGCCCCACGCCTGCACTGCGGCGCGCACGGCGGTGCCCCAGCGCTTGTGGCGCGCGAAGACTGCCGACAGTCCTTGCTCGAGCAGCATGTCGAGTGCTTCGCTCAGCCCGTACAGCAGGTTCGTGTTCGGCGTGTACGGCCAGTAGCCGCCGGCGCTCATTTCCACGATCTCGTCCCAGCCCCAGTACGAACGAGGCAGGCGCGCCGTCTTGCTGAACTCGATGGCCTTCGGCGAGAGCGCATTGAAGCTGATGCCCGGCGGCAGCATGAGGCCCTTCTGCGAACCGCTGACGGTGACGTCGACACCCCATTCGTCGTGCCGATAGTCCGCGCTCGCCAAGCCAGAGATGGAGTCAACCATCAGCAGCGCCGGGTGACGCGCGGCGTCGATCGCGTGCCGCACCGCGGCGATGTCGCTGGTGACGCCGGTGGAGGTCTCGTTGTGCACGACGCAGACAGCCTTGATCCGGTGCGCATTGTCCTTGCGCAGGCGCTCTTCGACTACGGCAGCATCGACACCGTGACGCCAGGCGTTCGGCAGTCCAGTGGTGGTGTCGATGCCCGGCAGGGCGAGGAATTCGGGCTCGAGGCCGAGTCTGAGCGCCATCTTCTGCCACAACGCTGCGAAGTGGCCGGTCTCCACCATCAGGACGGCATCCCCTGCGCTCATCGTGTTGACGAGCGCGGCTTCCCAGGCGCCAGTGCCCGACGCGGGATAGATCGCGACCGGATGCCGAGTCTGGAAGACCTGCTGCATGCCACTGACGACCTTCTTGCCGAGCAGGCCGAACTCCGGGCCGCGGTGGTCGATGGTCGGCAGGCTGATGGCGCGCAGGATGCGGTCGGGCACCGGGCTGGGGCCCGGGACCTGCAGGAAGTGGCGGCCGCTGGGGTGTTGATCGAGAGTGATCATGGTTGCGTGGCTTCCTTGGGTTGCGGTCGGGCTGCTCAGAGCTGCACGGCAGCCGAGCCAATGCCGGGGAATTCGGCGACGACCCGGTCGCCGGCCGCCGCGAGTGGCAGGCCGCACCACGTGCCGGTGGTGACAACCGTGCCGGCCTGGAGGACGCTGCCGTCGCGCGTGGCGTGGCGCAACCAGGCCGGCAGCACGAAGGCGGGGTCTCCCATCGAGTGCGTGCCGCGAAAAGTCTGCGGTGCGGCGTCGCCGATGGAGAGAACGCAGCTCTGAGCGGCCCAGTCACGGGCCTCGAAAGGCACCCATTCGCCAAGCACCAGCGCGCTGTGCGACTGGAGATCGGCAAGCTTGGCGAGCGGCGGCGCGTCGCTGCCCTCGGTCCAGCGCGAGTCGACCAGCTCGATCGAAACGCACATCGCATCGATCAGCGCACTGGCGGTGATTACGCCGAGCGTGGCGGCAAACGCGGCATCGACATCGCGTGCCAGTCGCAATGCGATCTCGGCCTCGATGCCACGGAAATGGAAGAGCCACGATCGCTCGCGCGCGTCGGCCGGGCTGGCCCACACGCCCGTAGGTGGCAGCGGCGCGTGCGTGAGCATCGCGTCGCGCGAGGGTCCGCCGGATTTCCAGTGGCGCGGGGTGCGGCCGCTGAACCAGCCGAGAACCTGCGCCACACCGAGCTGCACCGCGTAGGCCGCGGTCGCATCAGCAAGCGGCACGTCGGCAGCGCGCGTCGCGTGATGGGTGCGTCGCGCTTGCACCAGCGCCTGCACGGCGGCATCGATAGACGTCATGGCAAGCGGGCTCGTCTCACAGATCGGGCCAGCGGTCACTCCAGGGCGCGAGTGCCTCGTAAGCGGCGCCCAGATCCAGAAGCAGGTCATCCTGACCATAGGCGCCGATCAACTGGATGCCGATCGGCAGGCCCTCGCGGGAGGGCCGTGCCGGCAGTGCGAGTCCCGGCAAGCCCGCGGCGTTGACCCAGCCGGTGTACGCAGCGTGCCCGCGCGGGCCGACCGCCTGGCCATCGATGTGCGCCGGATACGGCTCGTGTGCGGGCCAAGGCAGTGCCGCGGCCGCGGGCATCACGATCACGTCGAGGCGTTCGAACAGCGTCGCGCATTCACGCCGCAGCCGAGTCACGTGTTCCACGATTTGCCACACGCGCGCACCCGAGACGCTCCTACCGGCGTCGGCCAGTTCGCGGTACTTCGGGCTCGCCAGTGCCTTCCACTCGGGGTGCTGTTCGAACATGGCAGCCAGGCCCACCTGACCGATCTGCGGCCAGGCTTCCATCAAGTAGTTGACATCCAGCGGCAGTGCGCCGAACTCCACGCGGTGGCCGAGGAGCTCGAAATGTTGAACGGCGTCGCGGCAGCTTGAGGCGATCTGCGGGTCCAGCGGGTTGGCATTCAGGTGTTCGACGTAGAGCACGCGCAGCCTGCCCTGTTCTCGCGGCTGAGTCGCTGCGTAGGACGCTGCCATGGACGAGCGGTCGGCCGGTGACGCGCCGCGCGCGGCGTCGAACAGCAGCCGGGCGTCGGCCACCGTGCGCGCCACCGGGCCAATGCAGTCGAAGTCGAGCAGCAGACCCGGCAAGACGTGGTGGCGCGGCCAGGCGCTGAGGGAGGGCTTGAGACCGACGAGGCCGGTGTGCGAGGCCGGGCGGCGAATCGAGCCGCCACCGTCTTGTGCGATCGCCAGCGGGCCGATGCCCGCCGCCACGGCAGCGACCGCGCCGCCGCTGGAGCCACCCGGCGTCAGCGCCGGATCCCACGGGTTGCCGGTGATGCCGAACAGCGCGTTGGCGGTGTAGCCGTCGTTGGCGAACTCCGGCACATTGGTCTTGCCGATCAGCAGTGCGCCGCCGGCGAGTGCGCGTTCGGCAGCAAGCTCGTCATGCACCGGGCGATGGCTGCGCAGCGCGGCGGTGCCGCAGGTGGTCGGCAGGGCGGCAGTGAACAGGCTGTCCTTCACGGTCAAGGGAATGCCGTCGAGCGCCGACAGTGGCGAGCCGTGCGCAAAGCGCTCGGTCGCGACCGTGGCCTCGGACAGCACGGCGTCGTCGCGCCGCGCGATCACTGCGTTCAGGCGCGGGTTGACCGCATCCATGCGCGCCAGCACGGCTTGCAGCACCGCCACCGGCGTCAGGCTGCGCTCGCGGTAGCGGCGCTGCAGCTCGGTGGCGCTGAGCCGCCACAGGTTCTCGTCGGTCACCGGCGGTGTTCCTACATGTGCGCTGGCAACCAGGTCACCAGAGCCGGCCACGCCAGCAGCAACAGCGTGAACAGGATCATGATTGCCGCGTAGGGAAGGGCGCCGTAGATCGCGTCCTGGATGCCGCCCTTGTCCGGGCGGATGCCGTGCACGACGAAGAGGTTCATCCCGACTGGCGGCGTGATCAGCCCCAGCTCGCACATGAGGACGATGAAGATGCCGAACCAGATCGGATCGACGCCGAGCGCCACTGCGATCGGGTAGGTGACGGGCAAGGTCGCGACCTGCATCGAGAGCACGTCCATGAACATGCCGAGGATCAGGTAGAAGACGATCAGCGCCAGGATCAGGCCGGTCGCCGACAGGCCCAGTCCCGCGACCCACTTGGTCATCGCCTCTGCCACGCCGGTGAGGCTGACAGTCAGGTTGAGGATGAATGCCGCCATGATGATCAGGAGGATCATCCCGCTCACCCGTGCCGACGAGATGAAGCAGTTGCGCAGCAGCTCCAGGTTGAGCTTGCCGGAATGCCAGACGAAGCCGAGCGCGGCGATCACACCGAGCGCGGCGCTCTCGGTGGCGGTGGCAATGCCCAGGTAGAGGCTGCCCATGACGATGCCGAACACGACCGCCGGCGGCACCAGGTAGCGCAGCACGCGGATGCGCTCGGGCAGCGCAACCTTGTCTTCGCGCATGGCCTTCCCGCTGGCAAGGGAGGACGCCGCAATCCAGACCATGAAGAAGCCGGTCAGCAGCAGCCCCGGGACGATGCCGGCGATGAAGAGCTTGCCGATCGAGTTGTTGGTGAGCGAGCCGTAGACGATCATGTTGACGCTCGGCGGGATCAGGATCCCCAGGGTGCCGCCGGCAGCCAACGAGCCGAGCGATGCGCGCATTGAGTACCCGCGCTTGTAGAGCGACGGCAGAGCCACCGTGCCCACCGTCGCGGCGGTCGCGACCGACGAGCCCGACGTCGCCGCGAAGAGCGCGCAGCTGCCGATGTTCGTGTGCAGCAGCCCGCCAGGCAGCCGGCCGAGCCATGCCGAAAGCGCCACGTACATGCGGTCGGCAATTCCCGAGCGGAGCAGCAGCTCGCCGAGCAGCACGAACAGGGGAATGCAGGTCAGCAGGTTCTCGTTCTGCACTCCCCAGACAACCGGCGCGATCGAGTCCATGAACGGCACGCCGTACGCGGCGATCCCGCCGACGATGCCGACCAGAGCCATCGACACTGCGATCGGCAAGCCGATCAGCATCATCGCGAGCATGGCGACGAAGGCGAGGGCGATGATCCCGACGTTCATGGCTGCACTCCCGGCGCAGCCTGGCGCTGCGCGAGGTCGACCAGTTCTTCCTTGAGCTCTTCCTTGGCACTCTTCGGATGGAAGTCGCGGTTCAGCATGTCCAGACGCCCTTGGGCGAGGAGCCACGTGGCCCGGATGGCAAAGCCGCATGCAACGAGCGCGAAGACGACCAGGCCCACGTACCAGACGCCCTGGGGCCAGATCAGCGGCGTGGCCCACGGCGTCTGCGCCGTGCTGCCGTATTGCAGCGTGTCTGCCAGCACGTTGAACGCGACCCACGCAATGAACACGCCGAGCGTTG
>Ga0308173_10001646_pt1 | contig 11351 bp, 13 predicted proteins | sample PhyPR1_FD_203716 | JGI IMG/M metagenome (GOLD analysis project Ga0308173, IMG submission 203716) | Soil microbial communities from UC Gill Tract Community Farm, Albany, California, United States - DLSLS.P.R1 | ecosystem: Environmental > Terrestrial > Soil > Agricultural land | place: USA... | reverse complement strand
GGCCGACGGCTCCACCCGCTGCGGCTGCTGGATCTACTGCGGCGTGTACGCCGACGAGGTCAACCAGGCCCGGCGCCGCAAGCCGCACTGGGAGCAGGACCTGGTCGCCTCCGAGTGGGGCTGGGTGTGGCCCGCCAACCGGCGGATCCTCTACAACCGCGCGTCCGCGGCCCCCGACGGGACGCCGTGGAGCGAGCGCAAGAAGTATGTCTGGTGGGATGCCGAGCAGCAGAAGTGGACCGGCTCGGACGTGCCCGACTTCGTGCCCGACCGGGCGCCCGACTTCGTGCCGGAGGCGGACGCCAAGGGGCCGGACGCGATCGGCGGCCAGGACCCGTTCATCATGCAGACCGACGGGAAGGCGTGGCTGTTCGCGCCGGTCGGGCTGGCGGACGGGCCGATGCCGACGCACTACGAGCCGCCGGAGTCGCCGGTGCACAACGCGCTGTACGGCCGGCAGAACAACCCCTCGCGGCGCAAGCTCGACCACCCGGCGAACCCGATCAACCCGAGCTACGGCGACGTCTTCCCGTACGTCTACACGACCTACCGGCTCACCGAGCACCACACCGCCGGCGGGATGAGCCGCACCCTGCCCTACCTCACCGAGCTGCAGCCGGAGCCGTTCTGCGAGGTGTCGCCGCGGCTGGCGCGCGAGCGCGGTCTCGAGCACCTCGGCTGGGCCACGATCGTCACCGCACGGACGGCGATCGAGGCGCGGGTGCTGGTCACCGACCGGCTGCGGTCGCTGCGGCTCGGCGAGCAGTGGGTGGAGCAGGTCGGGCTGCCCTACCACTGGGGCCGCAACGGGATCACCCAGGGCGACTCGCCCAACGACCTGGTCAACGTGACGATGGACCCCAACGTACACATCCAGGACAAGGTGGGGACCTGCGACATCCGGCCGGGCCGCCGCCCGCGCGGCGCCGACCTGACGGCGTACGTCGAGGGCTACCGCCGCCGCGCCGGCGTCGACCTGGAGCACCCCACCGACGGAGGGACCGACTGATGCGGACCAACTCGTTCCACGGCCCGCTCGCGGACGTGCAGGGGGACGCGGGCTACGAGGAGCACCCGCCGCGGATGGGCTTCTTCACCGACACCTCGGTGTGCATCGGCTGCAAGGCGTGCGAGGTGGCCTGCAAGGAGTGGAACGACGTGCCCGACGACGGGTACCTCCTGTCGGGCATGTCCTACGACAACACGCAGGCCCTCGGCGCGAGCACGTGGCGACACGTCGCGTTCGTGGAGAAGCCGCTGCACCCGACGACCACCGACCTCGGCCTGCCCGGCATGGGCCCGCCCGGTTGGGACACCCACGAGAGCGGGCTGCCCCAGGCCGCGCCCAGCGGTGAGGACCAGGCCACCGCGTCCGGCGACAGCGGGGTGCGCTGGCTGATGTCGTCGGACGTGTGCAAGCACTGCACGCACGCCGGCTGCCTCGACGTGTGCCCGACCGGAGCGCTGTTCCGTACCGAGTTCGGCACGGTGGTCGTGCAGCCCGACGTCTGCAACGGCTGCGGCTACTGCGTATCCGCCTGCCCCTACGGCGTCATCGACCTGCGCAAGGAGGACGGCCGGGCGTTCAAGTGCACGCTCTGCTACGACCGGCTCAAGGACGGCCAGACGCCCGCGTGCGCGCAGGCGTGCCCCACCGAGTCCATCCAGTACGGCGAGGTCGACGAGCTGCGCGATCGGGCGGACCGGCGGCTCGCTGAGCTGCACGAGAAGGGCGTCGACGTCGCCCGGCTCTACGGACGCGACCCCGACGACGGGGTCGGCGGTGACGGTGCGTTCTTCCTGCTGCTCGACGAGCCGGAGGTCTACGGCCTGCCGCCGGACCCGGTCGTGACCACCCGCGACATCGGCTCGATCTGGAAGCACGTCGGGGCGGCCGCGGCGACCCTGCTCGCGCTGGGCGCCGCCTCGTTCGCCGGGAGGCGGCGATGAGGGAGCGCAGCATGGTCCCCGAGCCGGAGTTCGAGTCCTACTACGGCCGGCAGATCATCAAGACCCCGACCTGGAAGACCCCGGACGTGCCCCTCTACCTGTTCCTGGGCGGCATGGCCGGAGCCTCGGCCGTGCTCGCCGAGGGTGCGGCGGTGACCGGCAACGAGCCGCTGGAGCGGGTGACGAGGATCGCCGCCGCCTCCGGTGCCGGCCTCGGCACGGTGTTCCTGGTCCACGACCTCGGGCGCCCCGAGCGGTTCCTGAACATGCTGCGCGTCCTCAAGGTGACCTCGCCCCTGTCCGTCGGGTCGTTCATCCTGGCGCCGTTCAGCGCGCTCTCGTCGGCGGCGGCCGCCTCGCAGGTGACCGGCCGGCTGCCCCGGCTGGGCCGGCTCGCCGGGGCGGGCGCCGCGCTCTTCGGACCCCCGCTCGCGACGTACACGGCCGCGCTGCTCTCCAACACCGCCGTCCCTGCCTGGCACGAGGCGCACCGGGAGCTGCCGTTCGTCTTCGCGGGCTCCGGTGCCAGCGCGGCCGGTGGCCTGGCGATGCTGCTGACGCCGGCGGCGCAGAACCGCCCGGCCCGACGGGCCGCGATCGCCGGCGCCGCCGTCGAGCTCACCGCGGCCGAGCTGCTGAAGCGTCGTCTGGGCATGGTCGCGGAGCCCTACGTGCAGGGCCGTCCCGGGCTGCTGATGAGGACCGCTTCCCGGATGACCGCCGGGGCCGCCGTCCTCTCGCTGCTCGGTGGCCGCTCGCGGCTGGTGTCCGCGGTCTGCGGCGCGACGTACGTGTCGGCCTCGCTGCTCACGAGGTTCGGGGTCTTCGAGGCCGGCCTGGCCTCGGCGCGCGACCCGAAGTACACCGTGGTGCCGCAGCGCGAGCGGCTGGCCGCCAAGGCCTCGGCGAAGACCACCGTCTGAACGCCCCTCCGGGTCGCGTCCGCATGCGCCGCGCGGCGCTGGGTATCGGCAGGCGTCATGAGCGACCTGCCCCGCCCCGCCCTCGCGACGCTCAGCCACGCGCGACGGTTCGAGGACGGCTGGGTCTACGAGCGCAAGCTCGACGGGGAGCGCTGCCTGGCCGAGCGCACCGGGACCCGGACCCTGCTGAGCTCCCGGTCGGGACGCGACGTCACCGCGTCCTTCCCCGAGCTCGAGGACGCGATCGCTGAGCAGGAGGCCGACGACTTCCTGCTCGACGGCGAGGTGGTGGCCTTCGACGGCCGGCGCACGAGCTTCGCCCGCCTGCAGCCGCGCATCCACGTGAGCGACCGCGACCGGGCCCGGCGCACCGGTGTGCCGGTCTTCTACTACGTCTTCGACGTGCTGCGTGCCGACGGCGAGGACGTCACCACGCTGCCGCTGCTGGAGCGCAAGACCCGGCTGCGCGACCTGCTGACGTTCCGCGACCCGGTGCGCTACGTCCCGCACCGCCGGCACGCCGACGAGGACTGGTTCCAGGAGATCTGCGCGCAGGGCTGGGAGGGCCTGATCGCGAAGCGGGCGGCCGCGCCGTACGTCAGCGGCCGGACGAAGGAGTGGCTCAAGCTCAAGTGCGAGGTGGGCCAGGAGCTCGTCGTGGTGGGCTGGACGGACCCGCAGGCGTCGCGGGTGGGTCTCGGCGCCCTGCTGCTGGGGTACCACGACGGCGACGACCTGGTGTACGCCGGCAAGGTCGGCACCGGGTTCTCCGAGGCCGAGCTGCGCAGCCTGCACGGGCGGCTGTCCACGCGGGCGGTCGATGCCTCCCCGTGCACGCGCGGGAACCTGCCGGCGAACCACGTGCACTGGGCCCGCCCGGAGCTGGTGGCCGAGATCGCCTTCACGGAGTGGACCCGGGCAGGCCAGCTGCGGCACCCGCGCTACCTCGGCCTGCGCCGGGACAAGGCCGCCGCCGACGTCGTCCGGGAGTGAGGCCGCCGCGGCAGCGCGGGCGCGTCACGACGGCGGGTAGGGGTTCTCCTTGAGCAACCGGGCGAGGTGGACCGCATTGGCCGCGACCGACGCGTTCGTCTGCACGGTCGCCTCGGGGCTCTCGTCGTGGTCCTTGTAGTCGACGCCCTGCATCGCCTCCCCGACCCAGTAGGTGCCGCTGTTGGCGGCCACGGAGAAGCCGGTGTCGTTGAGCGCCTGCAGGCACTCGGCGACCACGTGGTGGGCGCCGTCCTCGTTGCCGACGACGGCCACGGCCGCGACCTTGCCGAAGGTCAGCAGCCGGCCCTCGTCGTCGGTCTCGCTGATCTCGGCGTCGAGCCGCTCCAGCACCATCTTGCACACCGAGGAGGGCTGCCCCAGCCAGATGGGGGTGGCGAGGACGAGCACGTCCGAGGTCAGCATCTTCTGCCGGATCACCGGCCAACCGTCGCCGTCGCCCTCGTCGGTGCTCACGCCGAACCGGACGCGCTGGTCGACCACGCGGACCACCTCGCCCTCGGCGCCCTGCTTGCGCAGCTCGTCGAGGACCTGCGTCCCGATCAGGTCCGTGCTGGACTCGGCCGGCGCGGGCTTGAGGGTGCAGTTCAGGACCAGTGCTCGGATGTCGCTCATGCGAGGTCCGGTATCCACCGCTGCGGCGGGCATGCATGCGCACGCGGGCCCGGGGGTACGCCGCAAAAATGACGTCGACGCTGATGCACACCGACTTCGGGGGCCTGGCGGTCGCGTACGACGACCGCGTGCTCGAGCCTCGTGCCTGGACGGTCGCGCAGTCGCGGTGGGCCGAGGACCTGCTCCGCACGGCGCCGCGCGGGCCGGTGCTGGAGCTGTGCGCGGGAGTCGGTCACATCGGCCTGCGGGCCGTGGCGCACCGGCGTCGCGACCTGGTGATGGTCGACCTCGACGCGCACGCGTGCGAGCTGGCCCGCGCGAACGTGCGGGCCAACCGGACCCTCGGCGTCGTCGACGTGCGGCAGGGCCGGCTCGACGAGGTGCTGCGGCCGGGTGAGCTGTTCGCCGGCATCATCGCCGACCCGCCGTGGGTGCCCAGCGACGACGTGCGGCGCTTCCCGCGCGACCCGCTGCGGGCCATCGACGGCGGTGAGGACGGTCTGGACGTGGCGCGCCAGTGCGTGCGGGTGATCGACGCGCACCTCACGTCGTACGGCTGGGCCCTGCTGCAGCTCGGCACCCCGGCCCAGGCCCGCGACCTCGCCGCCGGTCTCGCGTCCGCGCGGGACCTCGACCTCGACGTCGTCGAGATCCGGACCTACGGCGACCGCGGCGTGCTCGTCCGGCTCGGCCGGCGCAACGGCTAGCGCCGGCGCACAGCCTTGTGGGTGCTGTCGCACCACGGCATCCGCTGCGAGCGCTCGCAGGTGCACACCGCGACCACCGGCCGGGTCGCCTCGTGCTCGACGCCGTCCTCGGTGACGACCACGTCCGCGTGCCGCACCAGCACCGGCCCGTCGCCGCACGGCTCGGTCTCCACCGGGGACCCGTCGCGCGCGTAGGCCTCGACGCTCACGACGCCTGCTCCGTCTCGTCGTGCTCCCACTCGGCCAGCATCCGCTCGGCGGCGCGGGCGTCCAGCAGCAGGCAGGCCGCGACCCCGAGCAGCACGTCCTCGCGCAGCTCCGGCTCCGCGGCCACCAGGCCGCCGCAGATGTCGCGCACGGCGACCTGCTCGTGCACCGCGTCGGCCTCCACGTGCTCGTCGAAGTAGGCCGCGACCTCCGCAGGCAGACCGACCCGCTGGGCGCCTGCGGCGATCCGCCGGCACGGCATCGAGCTGGTCGACTCGAACGCCGCGAGATGGCCGAGCGCCGCGCCCCGCAGCCTCCGGTGCAGCCCGAACAGCGACATCACGTTGTTGACCGCCAGCGTCTCGGCGCGCACCTGGTCGATGTACGCCGCGTAACCGGTGCGCAGGCCGGCGGCGGCCAGGGCGTCGGCGTAGAGCCGGGCGTGCAGGCGGTCCGGCCGGCCCGCGCCGTACTCGTCGTACTGCAGCTCGGCCAGCGCGACCTTGGCGCGCCCGTCGACGCGGGGGAGCACGAACGAGTGCGGGTCGGACTCCTTGAGGTGGTAGACGCTGCGCTCGGCCAGGAAGTGCAGGACCTGCTCACGCGTGGCGTGCCGCTGGAGGTAGGCCGCCAGCGGTGCGACCTCCACGGCGTCCACGACGGCCCGCACCTGGTCCACGAGGTCGTCGGAGCCGGCGAGGGCGTCCATGACGTACGGCGCGGAGACCGTTCGCAGCGCCTCCTCGAACGGCGCCTCGAGCGCGGCACGCAGCGCCAGCAGGTCGGGGTCCCACTCGAGCGTGTCGGGGACGTCGGCGAAACCGCGGTAGTGCAGCTCGTAGAGCATCCAGAGCGCCAGCTGCGCGTCGTCGCCGAAGGGGTCCTCGGGGACCGGCGGCAGCGCCGCTGCGGTCGGCAGGCCGGTCAGGCGGCGGTGGACGGCCTCGCTGAGCGGGCCCCGCGGCTGTGGCAACGTGGGGGATGCTGACATGGTCGGCGGGTACCCATGCCCGCGGCGCACATGCCGCAGCAGACGGCCGGATCGGCAGACCAGGACAGGGGACGAGGTGGACGTGAGCACGATGCGGCTGACGCAGCTGGCGGCGGGCGGCGGCTGTGCCTGCAAGGTGCCGCCGGGCGAGCTGGAGCGCGTGCTCTCCGGCCTCGGCGTCGGTCACGCCCGTGACGACCTGGTGGTGGGCCTGGAGAACGGCGACGACGCGGCCGTGGTCCGCATCGACGGCGACCGCGCGGTCGTGGTCACGGCCGACTTCTTCACGCCGGTGGTCGACGACCCCTACGACTGGGGCCGGATCGCCGCCGCCAACGCGCTCTCCGACGTGTACGCCATGGGCGCCGAGCCCCTGGTGGCGGTGAACCTGCTGATGTGGCCCCGGGACCGGGTCCCGTTCGACGTCGCCGCGGAGGTGCTGCGGGGTGGCGCCGCCGTAGCGGCCGAGGCCGGGTGCCACCTGGCCGGCGGGCACACGGTCGACGACGTCGAGCCGAAGTACGGGCTGGCGGTGACGGGCTTCGGCGACCCCGACCGCCTGCTGCGCAACGACGCCGGGACCGCCGGGACCCCGCTCACGCTGACCAAGCCGCTCGGCCTCGGCGTGCTCAACAACCGGCACAAGGCCACCGGCGAGGTCTTCGAGGACGCCGTGGCCACGATGACCCGGCTGAACCGGGACGCCGCGCGGGCGGCCGTGCGCGCCGGGGCGGTCTGCGCGACCGACGTGACCGGCTTCGGTCTGCTCGGGCACCTGATGAAGCTGGCCCGGGCCAGCAACGTGACGGCCGTGGTCGACGCGGCCGCCGTGCCGTACCTGGAGGCCACGCGTCCGTCGCTGCAGGCGGGCTTCCTGCCGGGCGGCAGCCGCCGCAACCTCGACTGGGTGCGGCCGCACCTCTCCGCCTCCGTGGCGGAGGACGAGCTGCTGCTGCTGGCCGACGCCCAGACGTCCGGAGGGCTTCTGGTCGCCGGCGAGCTGCCCGGGCACCCGGTCGTCGGGGAGCTGGTGCCGCGCCGCGAGCACCTGCTGGTCGTACGAGGTTAGGTCTCGTTGTCGATCACGACCCGCGCCAGCTGCGTGAGTTCGAGGTCCGCGCGCAGCGCCGCCTGGCGCAGCAGCCGCTCGGCCTCCTCGGCCGTGACCTCCAGCCGGGCGGCGACGAGGCCGACCGCGAGCTCCAGCTCGTCCCGCTCCGCCAGTCGCACCGGCGTGGCCGCTGCCTCCAGCCGGGTGCTGAACGCCAGGTCGGCGTTGGAGACCGCGTCCACGGCCAGGGCCCCACAGGCCGCGGCGAGCTCGTCGACCCGGCCCTCGAACGCGTCGGGTGTGGAGGCGTAGAAGTTCACGCAGGCGGCGACGCCGCGGCCGTCGCGCACCGGCAGGGACAGGGTGCTGGCCACGCCCGCCGCGGCCTCGCCGCGGGCGAACAGCCGCCAGCCCTCCTCGTCGAGGACGTCATCCACACGCCACTGCTGGACCGCGTCCTCGCTCGCTGCGGTCACGCCGGGCCCGCCCGCGAGGTACTGCAACGCGTCGAGCTCGGCCACCGGGGAGCTGGAGGACACCAGGGTGAAGGTCATCGGCTCGGCCAGGTAGCTCAGGCTCAGGCCGACGCACTGCGGGACGATCTGCTCGACCCTGCGGGCGAGCTCCTCCAGGTTCGGCAGGTCCTGCCCGGAGCGGCGCAGCTGTGCGATCACGCGGGCGGTCTCGGGCACCGGTCGCATGCCTCTGGCACCTCCCTCGTCGCCCCGTTCCTGAGGGGTCACGTGGGGCGAAGGTGCCGGGTACCCCGGCCGTCCGCGGGGTAAACGCGCGGTGTTTGCGGCCCGGGCCGCTGGGCACGGAGCCCCGATGTCGAGAGGAGACCCGCAGATGACGTCGACCACCGACCGCCAGCCCGACGACGACCAGCGGGTGGACACCGCCGTGCTGGACGTGGACGGCACCCTGGTGGACACCGTCTACCAGCACACGGACGCCTGGTCGCGCGCGTTCGCCGAGGTTGGGGTGCACGTGCCCCGGTACAGGGTGCACCGGGCCATCGGGATGGGCGGGGACCGGCTCGTCACCGAGGTCGCGGGCCAGCAGGTCGAGGACGAGCACGGGGACAGGCTCCGCGAGCGCCACGGCGAGCTCTTCGGCGAGGTCCTCGACGACGTCGTCGCGCTGCCCGGGGCGGCCGACCTGCTCCGCGCCCTGCGCGAGCGTGGCCTGAAGGTCGTGCTGGCCAGCTCCGGCGCCGAGGAGCAGACCAGCCGGCTGCTCGACCTCGTCGAGGGCAGCGACCGGGTCGACGCACGGACCTCCAGCTCCGACGTGGACAAGAGCAAGCCCGCGCCCGACCTCATCGACGCGGCGGTCGAGCAGGCGGGTGGGACGGTCGCGGCGGTCGTCGGCGACGCGGTGTGGGACATCGCGGCCGCCCGGGAGCGCGGCCGCTACAGCATCGGCCTGCTGTGCGGCGGCTTCGGGGAGGGGGAGCTGAGGGAGGCGGGCGCGGCGCGGGTCTACCCGACGGCGCGCGAGCTGGTCGACGACCTGGACGCGACGCCGCTGCGCGGTCGCTGAGGGCTCAGGAGCCCTGACGCTGCCGGGGTGTGCGCGCGGCGGGCTCGTCCAGCCCGGCGTGCGCGAGCTCCCGTGCGGTGGCCTCGAGGAGCGCCCGAGCAGCGTGCGCGAGGGCGCGGGCCTCGGGCTCGACCGCGGAGCCGGCCAGGTAGCGGCAGAAGTCCGCGAAGGCCGCCGCCTCGTCGTGGCCGCTACGCAGCTCGGGGACCTCGTGGTGCACCTGGCGTACGTCGAGCATCGCGGCCTCCCGCGGGCGACGGAGTCCTGGTTCCCCCATGTCGGTAGGTTCGGCATCCCGCGGGCCGGACTTGAGGGCGCGCGGCCGCTTTCTCAGCCGGAGCGGGACAGGTCGTCGCCGTCGAGGTCGGGCAGACGACGGTGCTCCACGACGGTCGCCGCGAGGTCGCGCAGCTTGACGTTGGCCTGGCTCGAGAAGCGCCGGAGCACCTCGAAGGACTGCTCGAGGGTCAGCTCGTAGCGGTTCATCAAGATGCCCTGGGCCACCCCGATGAGGTGCCGGCTCTCCACGGCGGTCTGCAGACCGGTGACCAGCCGCGCAGCGCTCATCGCGTTCGTCGCGTGCGCCGCGAAGATCAGGGCCAGGTCGACGTCGTCGGGTGTGTAGGCGTGCACGGACCCGGCGTACAGGTTGAGGGCGCCGAGCGTCTCGGTCGCGGTGGCCAGCCGGATGGCGAGCACGGAGCCGACACCGTGCTTCGCGACGCGGGGACCCCAGGTCGGCCAGCGGGTGTCGTTCGACGTGTCGTGGGCGACGTACCACTCGTTGTCCCAGATGGCCTCGAGGCAGGGGCCCTCCTCGAGCTCGTACTGGAGCTGGTCACAGACCTGGGCCACCTCCGAGGAGGTGGCCACGGTCTCGACGCGTTGCCGTCGCTTGCGCAGCGAGATGCCGCTCCACTCGCACGGGCCGACCACCTGGACCGCCCGGTCGACGACCCGTTGCAGGGTCGGCTCCTCGTCCTTGAGCTGCAGGAGGTCGGTGCTCAACCGGGCGAAGAAGGCGGCCTCGCTGGAGTTGGTGTCCATGCAACGACCGTCCTGCCGGTTCTCCCGTCGCCGCATCTCGACGAGGGCCTTCCGGGGAACATTACTCCGGCCCGGTGAGCCTCACTCCGACGGCGGATCGTCGATCTGCTCGCGCAGCTCGGTCAGGATCCGGCTGAGCAGCCGGGAGACCTGCATCTGCGTCACGCCGATGTCGTCGGCGATCTCCTGCTGGGTCCAGCCGCGGAAGAAGCGCAGCATGAGGATCCGCCGGTCCCGGTCGCTGAGCCGGCGTACGACGGGCGCCAGCACGATGCGCGCCTCGGCCGCGGACTGGGCCTCGTCCTCGCCGCCGAGGAGCTCCCCGAGCGACGTCTCGCCCTCCGTGCCGACCGGCTTGTCGAGGCTGGCCGGGGTGAAGCAGCCGTCGGTGGCGAGCGCCTCGGTCACCTCCTCGATGTCCTCGTCGAGGTGGGCCGCGATCTCGCTGGGCCGGGGCGACCGGCCGAGCGAGAAGGAGAGCTCCGACTCGGCCGACGCGATGCGGGCCTGCAGCTCCTGGATGCGCCGCGGCGGCCGCACCGTCCAGCCGAGGTCGCGGAAGTGCCGCTTGAGCTCGCCGCGGATGGTGGGCACGCAGTAGGACAGGAAGTTGTGGCCCGAGCTGGCGTCATAGCCGTGCGTGGCCTTCACGAGGGCCAGGTAGGCCACCTGGTGCAGGTCCTCGGTGGAGATGCCGCGCGAGCGGTAGCGGGAGGCGATGGCGTTGGCCACCCCCATGTTGATGACCACGACCTCGTCGAGGAGGAGCGCCCGCTCGGGCTCGTCTGCCTCGGCGGCGCGAGCGAGCAGGTCCGCCGTGCGCTCAGCGCGTTCTGCCCGGGACGCCGGGGGACGGACGCCGGCACGCTGTGCCGGGAGAGTCGGGGGTTCTAGGACGGTCGTCGACGTGTTCGACGGATTCAAGACGCACACCACCTGTGCCGGCCGGCCCGGGGGGCCGGAACTGCACTTGCCGTGGGCTCCAGCAAGTCTGGAGGGCAGGTATCTCGCCGGTCTGCTTCAGCGCGTCCACCCTGGTGCCTCACCGCCGGGCCGCAACGGCCCGACCTCTCGAACGTACCCACCTGGTCCTGAAACCACACCCTGGAACTAAACTCGGCCCACTCGGTCCCGTTGAGACAAGGCGGGCTCCCTTTCTCATGCCCCTTCGCGGGGTGTCGTCGAAGGTTGTCTGCCCATGACTAGTGAGGGTGCTGCGCGCATCCGCGCCGGCGTGGCGTCGCTGCCCACCGGTCCCTACCGCTACGACGCGGTCGCGGACGAGTGGACCGTGGCGCCCGCTG
>Ga0308173_10001645_pt1 | contig 11356 bp, 13 predicted proteins | sample PhyPR1_FD_203716 | JGI IMG/M metagenome (GOLD analysis project Ga0308173, IMG submission 203716) | Soil microbial communities from UC Gill Tract Community Farm, Albany, California, United States - DLSLS.P.R1 | ecosystem: Environmental > Terrestrial > Soil > Agricultural land | place: USA... | reverse complement strand
ACGGGCACCGATGCCCTCGGGCCGGTGCCCGGCGAGTGCCGTGGCGCCCGGCCGGCGCCTCCGGCCGTCGGCGGCACCGGGTCCACGACCGGCGCGACAGGCAGCAGCGGCCCCGCCGCCACCGGCTCGGCGCCCCGAGCCGGCGGGCCTGGGGGCAGCACCGGCTCGCGGCAGCCGGGGACCGGCGGCAACGGTGGCGGCGGGCCCGTCACGACGCCGACCACGCCGAGCGTGCCCGGCGGCATCGTGCCGACGACGCCGTCCCTGCCGAGCCCCTCGCTCCCGCCCCTGCCGCTCCCGACGGTGACCCTGCCCGGCGTCGGCACGGACACCGGGGCCGGGCAGTCCCCGTCCACGGGACTGGGCCTGTGCGCGCCTCCGCTGCTCAGCGTCGGCAACTGCTGAGACGCCCAGCCGCAGACTGAAGCGGCTCCGGCCCTCCGGCTAGGGTCGCAAGTGCCCACCACCGTCCGTCGGATCCAGCGCAGGGAGAGTGCCGTGCCGCGACTGCCCTTCCGCGGTCGCGGGGTGCACCCCGAGGGCGCGCCCGGCGAGGAGTCCCGCGCGCACGTGGCCGGGGCCGCGTCGGCGGCGGCCGCCGAGGTCGCCCCCACGCCGGTGGTGCCGCACGACCCGACGGGTGCCGCGTTCTTCGACGTCGACAACACGATGATGATGGGCGCCTCGCTGTTCTGGTTCGCCCGCGGCCTGGCCGCCCGGAAGTACTTCACGACCCGCGATCTGGCCGGGTTCGTCTGGCAGCAGGCCAAGTTCCGGATCGCCGGCGTCGAGAGCAGCGCCGAGGACCTGCACACGATGCGCGAGAACGCGCTGGCCTTCGTGGCCGGCCGCGAGGTCGCCGACATCGTCGCGGCCAGCGAGGAGATCTACGACGAGCTGATGGCCGACCGCATCTGGTCGGGCACCCGCGCGCTGGCCCAGCAGCACCTCGACGCCGGGCAGCGGGTCTGGCTGGTCACGGCCACGCCGGTCGAACTCGCGAGCATCATCGCCCACCGGCTGGGGCTGACCGGCGCGCTGGGCACCGTCGCGGAGGTCGTCGACGGCAAGTACACCGGCCGGCTGGTCGGGGAGATGATGCACGGCCCCGCGAAGGCGGAGGCCGTGCGCGCCCTGGCGGAGCGGGAGGGCCTCGACCTGGCGCGGTGCACGGCCTACAGCGACTCGGCCAACGACCTGCCGATGCTCTCGGAGGTCGGCACGGCGATCGCGGTCAACCCCGACACCGAACTGCGCGCCATCGCCCGGTCACGCGGCTGGACGATCAGGGACTTCCGCACCGGTCGCAAGGCGGCGAAGATCGGCGTCCCGACCGTCGTCGCCGCCGCACTGTCCGGCGGTCTCGTCGGCGGCGCGATCGCGCTCCGCCGCCGCAACAAGCTGCCCTGGTGACGGACCGCCCGGCAACGGGCTATCTCGCGAACACGCCCTTGCGCTGCAGGAGCAGCTGGTAGAGGGAGTGCTGGATCGTCTCGCGCACCTGGTCGGTGAGGTTGAAGACGAGCATCGGGTCCTCCGCCGCGGCCGGACCGTAGGACGCCGTCTCGATCGGCTCGCCGAACGCGATCAGCCACTTCGACGGCAGCGGCACGAGGCCGAGCGGGCCGAGCAGCGGGAACGTCGGCGTGATCGGGAAGTACGGCAGCCCGAGCAGGCGGGCCGCGGTCTTCGCGTTGCCGACCATCGGGTAGATCTCCTCGGCGCCCACGATCGCACACGGGATGATCGGCACTCCCGTGCGCAGTGCGGCTGTGACGAAACCCCCGCGACCGAACCGCTGCAGGGTGTACCGCTCCCGGAACGGCTTGCCGATGCCCTTGAAGCCCTCGGGGAAGACACCCACGAGCTCGCCCTCGGTGAGCAGGCGCTCGGCGTCCTCGTTGCACGCCAGCGTCGAGCCCATCTTGCGCGACATCGAACCGATGAACGGCATCTCGAACACGAGGTCGGCGCCCAGCAGCCGCAGCCGGCGCTGCGCGGGATGGTCGTCGTGCAAGGCGACCGTGGTCATCATGGCGTCGATCGGCAGGGTGCCCGAGTGGTTGGCCACCACGAGCGCACCGCCGACGTCGGGCACGTTCTGCAGGCCCTGGGTCTCCACCCGGAACCAGCGGTTGAACAGCGGCCGGAGGATCGGCAGCAGCACGTGGTCGGCGAGGTCGGGGTCGAAGCCGAACTCGTCGGTCTCGTACTCACCGGTCAGCCGGCGCCGGAGGAACTCCAGGCCGCCGGCCAGCTGCTCCTCCCACCCGGGCGGAGCCGCAGTGGGCACATAGGGCTCGTCGTCGTCGGGCCGCAGCGGGATGACCCGGGCCTCAGGCATCCTGGACCGCCCTCAACCCGGGCGCCGGGGGCGCCGGGCGCAGGCGCCCGCTGACGACGCCGGCGGCATCACCGACGCGCTCGAGGGCGGATCTGACCCGAGTCGCCGTGGGTTCGACCAGGCGGGCGGGCAGCACCGGGGAAACGGTACGGGCGTAATCGGCCAAGGCGGCCTCCGTGGTGTACCGGGGAAGAAAACCGAACTCGGTGCGCAGCACGGTCGTGTCGACGACACGACCGAAGTTCAGGAAGCGCATCTGCTCCGGGGAGTAGTCCACGAACCCGAACCGGCGGGAGAGCCGGCCGACCGAGCCCAGCGCCGGTGACGGGATCGGCAGCTCCACCCGGCCCAGCCGGCGGATCGCCTGCGACAGCAGCATCGTGCCGTCGCCGCCGACGTTCATCGTGCCGACGAAGTCGCCGGTCGTGGCCCGGGTCAGCACGGCCAGGGCGTCGTCCTCGTGCAGGAGCTGCACCCGCGCGTCGTAGCCGAGCGCGGTCGGCACCACCGGCATCCGGAAGAAGCTGGTGAGCAGCGAGTCGATCCGGGGGCCGATGAAGTTGGTGAACCGCAGGACGGCGACGTCGACCTCGGGACGACGCCGTCGGAAGGCACGCACGTAACTCTCGATGTCGAGGCTGTCCTTGGCGAAGCCCCCCGAAGGGACCGCGCGGGCCTGCATCGCCTCGGTGAACACGGCGGGGTCGCGCGAGGAGGCGCCGTAGACGGCGCTCGTCGACTTCAGCACGAACCGGCGCACCGAGGGCGCCCGCTGGCAGGCCGCCAGCAGCTGCATCGTGCCGATGACGTTGAGTTCCTTCATCGGCGCGCGGCCCCCCGAACCCGCGGGGGTCGAGCTGATGTTCATGTGCACCACGGTGTCGACCGACGCCGCGGAGATCACCTTGCCGATGAGCGGATTACGGATGTCCGCCCGGACGAACTCGGTGCGGCCGAGCCGGCGGAGCATCGCCGGAGCCGGCGGGACGGTGTCCACGCCGATGATCCGGGCGATCGACGGATCGGCCGCGAGCTCGGCCGCCAGCGCACCCCCCAGCCACCGGCTCACACCGGTGACGAGGACGACCGCGGGCGGCACGAGCGTCAGCTCACTTCTTGTTGCGGCGCTGAACCCGCGTCTTCTTCAGCAGCTTGCGGTGCTTCTTCTTCGCCATCCGCTTGCGCCGCTTCTTGATGACCGAACCCACGTGGTGCTCCCGACGTCGTGACGAAATGATCAGCTCGAGCGTGACCCGCGGGTTCGTGGCCCAGGGTCACTCGGCGACCGAGCCTACCGGCCGCCCCATGGCGAGGGCACGGTCACCCTCCGGACGACACCGCGGCGGTGACACGGTCACCCTCCGGGCGACACCGCGGCCACGACACTGTCACCCTCTGGGCGACACCGCGGCCACGTGCCGGCTCCCGTCGGATGGAGCCGGCCCGTCACGCCTGCGCGAACCCCTCCGGGGCCCACTCGGCGCGACCAGAACAATCAGGCGATACGCCCGGCGCTGCCCGTCAGGCGATGTCGGTGTACGCGTCGCGCAGGTAGTCCTGCACGGCCCGCTCCGGAACGCGGAAGGAACGGCCGACGCGGACGGCGGAGAGCTCGCCGGCGTGGACGAGGCGGTACACGGTCATCTTGGAGACCCGCATCATCGCGGCGACCTCGGCGACGGTCAGGAACGTGACGGCGGCGCGGGGGGCCGGGACCGACGGGCGACCGACCGGCATGGCGGCGGGGTGGGCGGCAGGCACGGGGCGGCCCATGGTGGCAGCCATGGGGCGGCCGATCGGGCGCGGGCCGGGGACACCCGGACGACCGAGGGCGGGGGCTGCTGCGCGCTGGGGCATGGTCATGTCTTCGTCTCCGGACCTAGCTCGTGTCGTGGCGCCGGCTTCCCCACCGGCAACTGAACACGCACGTGCTGCAACAGAGCGTAAGGGGACAGGCGTGACTGGTGCGATGGATGAATCGAACAGGCGGACCGGTCCGTCCTCGGCAGAACTACACCAGTGACACCCGTAAGAACTGTTGTCCGGCGAGTTTCGCGACACGGTCACTGGCCGATGACGCACGGTGCTGGCGTCGTGTCGACATGTGGGCTAGCGTGCCCGGTTCGCCGTCGCAGGAGCCCGTGGAGTCTCAGCCACCCCACGGCCCCCTCGCGTCAGGTCTGGTCCCTGCGCTCGCTCCGGCCCAGCTCCACCGAACGGTCGTGTGCCGCCTCGATCGCGGCGATCAGCGCGGCCCGCACCCCGTGCCGCTCCAGCTCCCGGATCGCGGCGATCGTCGTGCCGCCGGGGCTGGTGACCGCCTCCCGCAGCACCACCGGGTGCTCCCCCGAGTCGCGCATCATCACCGCGGCACCCAGCGCCGTCTGCACGATCAGGTCGGCGGCCAGCGTCCGCGGCAGCCCGAGCAGGATGCCCGCGTCGACCATCGCCTCGACGAGGTAGAAGAAGTAGGCCGGCCCGCTGCCCGACAACGCCGTGACGGCGTCCTGCTGCGACTCCGGCACCCGGCGCACCTGGCCGACGGCGGCCAGCAGCGCCTCGGCCTCGTCCAGGTGCGCCTCCCCCGCGTGCGCGCCGGCCGAGAGCACGCTCATGCCCTCGTCGACGAGCGCCGGGGTGTTGGGCATCACCCGGACGACGGGGACACTCGCCGGCAGCGCCGCCTCGATCCGCGCCGTGGGCACGCCGGCGGCCACGGAGACCACGAGGTGGCCGTCGTCGACGTAGTCGGCCAGCCGCGCGAGCAGGACGTCGATGTCCTGCGGCTTGACGGCCAGCAGCAGCACCCGCGCCCGGGCCGCGGCGTCGGGCAGGTCGACCGCCGGCACCCCGTAGCGCTCGGCGAGCTGGGCGGCACGCTCGCGGCTGCGCTCGCAGACCAGGATCCCGTCGCCGCCACCCCGCCGCACCAGGCCGGAGAGCAGCGCCTCCCCGATCTTGCCGCCGCCGATGATGGCCAACCCGCGGCGTCCCGTGGCGGTCATGCCCGCACGCCCGCGTGGCCCGAACGCACGCCCACGCGGACCGTGTACCCGGCCGCGGCCAGCCGCTGCTGCTCCTCGGTGCGGACGCGAAAGGGCATGACGTGCTCCCAGCTGTCGGGCGCGCGGCCGTTCCAGGCCGCACGCTCCCCGGTGATGGCGATCAGGCGCGGATCGGTGGCCGCGATCGAGGGGTGTCCGCTGCCGGTCATCAGGACGTTGAGGCAGCGCACGAAGGCGAGGTCGGCGGCCGCACCGCGGCCCTGGGTCAGCCGTACGCGCCCGTCCGCGAGCGCCCGGCAGCGCGCTTCGGCGTCCGCCTCCCCGGCCGGCACGACGACGCCGGCGCCGCGCAGCACGGCGGCCAGCGCATCGACCGCACCGGAGGGCCCGGTGAGGACGACGGCCAGCCCGGCGTTCCCCGCTGTCGCCGCGAGCGCCCGGACCGCAGTGGAGGCCAGGCAGCCGACCGGCAGGGTCAGCTCGCAGGACGGGGCGAGACCGGCCGCGTGCACCCGCCCGATCAGATCGGCGAGCTCGGCGGCCACGTCGGCCCTCGGCCCGGGCACGTGCTCGAGGGCGACCGGGGAACCGGCGGCGGTCAGCTCGGCGGCGGCGCGCACCGCGTCCTCGGTGTCCGGCCCCACCGACTGCGGGCCGGTCAGGATGCGCCGCAGGAGCGGCCGGTCCAGGACCCGGTGCAGGTCGGAGCGGGGACGGGCGGCCATGCAGAAACCGTAGTGCGCCCGCGTGTGTCCCGTCGGGGGTCGGGGTAGCGGCCGCCCATGGCAGCAGAACTGAACGGGATGAAGGTGGCCGTGCTGGCCACGGACGGCGTCGAGCTGGTCGAGCTCGACCGGCCGTGGCAGGCGCTGGAGGAGGCCGGCGCGGAGCCGGAGCTGGTATCGCTGGAAGCGGGCACGATCACGACGTACGACCACATCGACCCAGGCGAGAAGCGGACGGTGGACGCCGTCGTCAGCTCCGCCGACCCCGACTCCTACGGCGCGCTCCTGCTGCCCGGCGGGGTGATCAACGGGGACTTCATCCGGGCCGACGCCGACGCCGTCGCGTTCGTGAAGGCCTTCTTCGAGTCCGGCAAGCCGGTCGCGGCCATCTGCCACGCGGCCTGGGTGCTCGCCGAGGCCGGCGTGGTCCGGGGGCGCCGGATGACGAGCTGGCCGTCGCTGCAGACCGATCTGCGCAACGCCGGGGCGGACTGGGTGGACGAGGAGGTCGTCACCGACGGCACCCTGGTCACCAGCCGCAACCCCGACGACCTGGACGCCTTCGACGCCGCGATCGTCGAGCACTTCGCGGCCGACCACGACGAGCAGCCGGCCGAGGACGACGACTGATCGACGGCTGCCTGCCGGTCCGCCGACCTCAGGGGCCGGCGAGCAGTCCGGCGGCCGGCACGATCGTGAGCAGCGTGCCGGCCAGGACGAGGACGGCGAGCAGCCGCAGCCCCACCGGCTCGCGGCCCATCCGGTGGCGCCACGCGCCGACCCCGGCGACCAGGCCGGTGACCGCGAGCGGGGCCAGCAGCACCGCGACGTAGGGCAGGTTCTCCCACAGCAGGGTGGCGGCGAAGTAGACGCCGACCCCGACGGCGAGGGCGATGACCAGTTCGCCGCCGAAGCGCAGCCAGGCGAGCGCGCTCTCGTGCGGGCCGGCGTCCAGATCGGCGTCGTCGAGCTCGCCGTCGCGGACGACGGGGATCGGGCCGGTCGAGGGGTGGACCTCCTCGCGCGCCGTCCGCTCGGGCCGGGACCGCTGCGGCAGCCGGTCGGCGGCGCGGCGGTCGCCCACCCGAGCACCGCCGGACCGGCGGTCGGGCTCGGGCGACGGCGGGGCCGTCGCGGGCACGCCGGGCTTGCGGTCGGGTCGCAGCCCCGGGATCGCGGCGGTCGACGGATCGACCATCGGCCGGCGCGCCTCGCGGGGCTCCCGCACCTCGCGGGGCTCCAGCAGGTCGCGGGCGCGGGCGGGCTCGCGGGGTGCGCGCCGCTCACCGGGATCGCGCACCTCACGGGAGCCCGGCCCCCGCGGGTCGCGCGCGGGCTCGGGCGTCTCCAGGTCGCTGCGGCGGCGGGAGTAGCCGGCGCGAGTGGCCGACCCCCCGGCGGCGGCCTCGGCCCGGCGCTGGCGCAGGCCGGCCTCGTCCGGGTCGTCCCACCGCTTGCGGCGGCTGGCCCGGGTCGCCGACTCGATACCCGCCTCGCGGAGGATCTCGGCGAGCGAGCGGCCCCCCGTGTCCGGATTCCAGTCCGGTTCGGCCATCACGCCCCTCCCAACGCATCAAGCCTGCGGAGGATGACACCCTCGCGCAACGCCCACGGACAGATCCGCACGAACGGTACGTCCAGGAGGCGCAAAGCCGCGGCAGCCACAACGGCGCCGGCCGGAACCTGATGCGCGCGGTCGGGTGAGACACCCGGCAGTTCGGCCAGCGCCGACGATTCGATCCGGGAGATGAAGCCGACCAGCTGATCCAGGCCGGTGAGCGAGAGCTGCCGCGGCACGCGCAGCCCGGCCGACGACGGGGCGGCCCCGGTGAGCCGGGCGAGGGTGCGGAAGGTCTTGCTGGTGGCGACCACCAGGTCGGGCGGCCCGGCGGCGCGCAGCTTGTCCGCGGCGGGCTCGAGCAGGGTCTGCGCGTGCTCGTCGAGCTCCGCCAGCGCCAACAGGTCGGGCGGGCCGCCCCGGCGGGCGCCGGGGAGGAAGCGGCGGGTCATCCGGCCGGCGCCCAGCGGGAGCGAGAGGGCGACGTCGGGGTCCTCGTCGATGCCGCTGGCCAGCTCGAGCGATCCGCCGCCGATGTCGAGCACGAGCAGCTTCCCGGCGCTCCAGCCGAACCACCGGCGGACGGCGAGGAAGGTGAGCCGGGCCTCGTCCTCGCCGGTGAGGACCTGTAGCTCGACGCCGGTCCGGTCGCGGATCCGGCCCAGCACCTCCAGGCCGTTGGTGGCGTCGCGGATGGCCGAGGTCACCAGCGCCAGCAGCTCCACGCAGCCCTGCTTCCGGGCCTGGGCGCACGCCTCCTGCACCGCGTTCAGCAGCGCCTTCTCCCCCGCTTTCGTGAGCTGACCGTCGTCCCCGATCTGCTCGGCGAGCCGCAGCAGCCACCGGTCGTCGTGCATCGGGGTCGGGTGGGCGCCGGGGTGGGCGTCGACCACGAGCAGGTGCACGGTGTTCGATCCGACGTCCAGTACCCCGAGCCGCATGGAGCCCAGTCTGCCGGTGCGTCGTCATCTCCGTTGACGTCGCCTAGGTTGGACAGGTGCCTACCGACCCTCCCGAGGAGGTCGGCCTCGACTTTCCGCGCGAATGGATCGAGTTCGCCGACCCCGCCGATCCCGAGCACCTCGTGCGCGCGGATCTGACCTGGCTCGCGTCCGCGTGGACGTGCATCTTCGGCCGCGGGTGCGCCGGCGTCGTCGAAGGCCGGCCCGACGACGGCTGCTGCAGCCACGGTGCCTTCTTCGCCGACGACGACGACCTGGCGCGGGTCACCGCGGCGGTCGCCGACCTCACCGACGAGGACTGGCAACTGGCTCCCACCGGTCGCGAGTCCTGGACCGAGCAGGACGGGGACGACGCCGAGGAGGGGGTGCGCGCGATGCGTACCCGGGTCGTCGACGGCGCCTGCGTGTTCCTCAATCGGCCCGGGCATCCCGCCGGCACCGGCTGCGCCCTGCACGCGATGGCGTTGCGGACCGGCGTGCACCCGCTGACGACCAAGCCCGACGTCTGCTGGCAGCTGCCGGTCCGCCGGGAGCAGGAGCACGTCGAGCGCCCCGACGGCACGCGGGTGCTGATGACCACGATCGGGGAGTTCGACCGCCGCGGCTGGGGCGCCGGCGGACACGACCTGCACTGGTGGTGCACCGGCTCTCCCGCCGCGCACGTGGCCCACGAGCCGCTGGTCGTGACCTACGCCGCCGAGCTCACCGAACTGCTCGGGGCGGCGGCCTACGCCGAGCTACGCCGGCTGACCGAGCTCCGCCTCGACCAGGGCATGATCGCGCCCCATCCCGCCAGTCCCCGGCCGGTGCCGATCGAGCTGCACCGGCGCCGCCCCGGCAGCTGAGCGCGCCCCCGCGCGGAAGGTCTGCCGGTAGGCACGCGGTGCGACGCCCCGGCGGCGGATGAACTGCTCGCGCAGGCCGGCGGCGGTGCCGAAGCCGACCAGGCGCGCGATCTCCTCCACGGAGGCGTCGCTCTCCTCGAGCAGCGCCTCGGCGGCGGCCAGCCGGCGACCCAGCAGCCAGGCGTGCGGGGTGGTGCCGGTCGTCGCCTTGAACCGGCGCGCGAAGCTGCGCGGGCTCATCAGCGCGCGGCGGGCGAGCGTGTCGACGCTGATGTCGTCGGCGAGGTGACTCCCGGCCCACTCGAGGACGGCGCCCAGCAGGTCGTCCTCGCACTCGGCGACCGGGGCGTCGATGAACTGCGCCTGCCCGCCGTCGCGGTGCGGCGGCACGACCATCTCGCGGGCCAGCGCGTTGGCGGCCGCGGCACCCCACTCCCGGCGCACCAGGTAGAGCAGGGTGTCGACGCCGGCCGCCGTCCCGGCGCCGGTGAGCACCTGCCCGTTGTCGACGTACAGGACCGAGGGGTCGACCTGCACCGCCGGGAACCGGGCGGCCAACTCGCCCGCCCACTTCCAGTGCGTGGTCACCCGCAGGCCGTCGAGGAGTCCGGCCTCGGCGAGCACGAACGCCCCCGTGCACTGGCTGACGATGATCGCGCCGCGCGCGTGCGCCGCCCGGAAGGCGTCGAGCAGCGCCGGGGAGGGGACGCGGTCGAAGAGCTCCCAGGCGGTGATCGTGATGATGTCGGAGCGGGCCAGCCGCTCCAGGCCGTGCTCCACGGTGATCGGGATGCCGGTGTCGGTGCGCAGCACCCCGGGCACCTCGCTGACCAGCGCGAAGTCGAACCCCGGCAGGCCCATGTGCCGCCGGTCGTAGCCGAAGACCTCGGCGCTCACGCCCAGGCCGAAGCTGCCGACCAGCCCGTCGGCGACGACGACGCTGACGACCAGCGGACGACCGTTCTCATCCATGCGCAGACTATGGCAGAAAACCTGCGTCCATGGCCATACCTGCCAGCCGGGGCCTGCTCAAGCCTCGAGCTTGTAGCCGAGCCCCCGCACCGTGAGCAAATACTTCGGCGTTGCCGGGTCGGGCTCGAGCTTGGCCCGCAACCGCTTCACGTGGACGTCGAGGGTCTTGGTGTCACCCACGTAGTCCGCGCCCCACACCCGGTCGATGAGCTGGCCGCGGGTGAGCACGCGCCCGGCGTTGCGGAGCAGCAGCTCGAGCAGGTCGAACTCCTTGAGCGGCAGCGCCACCTGCACGCCGTCCACGGAGACGGTGTGCCGCTCGACGTCCATCCGGACCGGACCGGCCTCGAGCACACCCTCGGACGGCGGGTCCGCGTCACCGCCGTTGCGGCGGAGCACCGCGCGGATGCGCGCGACGAGCTCGCGCGCCGAGTACGGCTTGGTGACGTAGTCGTCGGCACCCAGTTCCAGGCCGACGACCTTGTCGATCTCGGCGTCCTTCGCGGTCAGCATGATGATCGGCACGCTGCTGCGGCTGCGCAGCTGCCGGCAGACCTCGGTGCCCGGCAGCCCGGGCAGCATCAGGTCGAGCAGCACGATGTCGGCGCCGGCGCGGTCGAACTCGGCCAGGGCCTGCGGCCCCGTCTCGGCGACCACCGCGTCGAAGCCCTCCCGCCGCAGCATGTAGGACAGCGCGTCGGAGAAGGACTCCTCGTCCTCCACCACCAGCACACGGGTCATGACCGCTCCTTCGAGGCGTCGGCAGTGACGACACTGCCGGTCGGGGAGTTCCCGGCGAGGGGGATCCGCAGGGTGAACGTCGACCCGAGGCCCTCCTCGCTCCACACGGTGACCGCGCCGCCGTGGTTGTTCGCGACGTGCTTGACGATCGCCAGGCCGAGGCCGGTGCCACCGGTGCTGCTGGCCCGGGACTGGTCGACGCGG
>Ga0308173_10001644_pt1 | contig 11357 bp, 8 predicted proteins | sample PhyPR1_FD_203716 | JGI IMG/M metagenome (GOLD analysis project Ga0308173, IMG submission 203716) | Soil microbial communities from UC Gill Tract Community Farm, Albany, California, United States - DLSLS.P.R1 | ecosystem: Environmental > Terrestrial > Soil > Agricultural land | place: USA... | reverse complement strand
GGACGCCGCGAGTGGCGTGAGATCACCGTCCTGCTCGGGGTGATCGCCGTGATGACGGTGACGGGCTGGACGGTGCTGGCGGTGGTGATCGTGCCGGAGCACCTGGGCCTCGGGGGCCAGGTATTCGGCCTCGGTCTCGGCGTGACCGCCTACACCCTGGGGGTTCGGCACGCGTTCGATGCCGACCACATCGCCGCCATCGACAACACCACCCGCAAGCTGCTCGCCGACGGCCGCCGCCCCGTGTCGGTCGGCTTCTGGTTCGCCCTCGGCCATTCGACGGTCGTAGCCCTGCTGGCCGCCGGTACCGCCGTGGGTGCCCGGTTCATCGTCGGCCTGACTGACGAGCGGTCCTCTGCCCGCCATGAACTCGGCGTGGTGAGCGCCAGCGCCTCCGGACTCTTCCTGTACCTGATCGGCACCCTGAATCTCGTCGCACTGATCGGCATCGTCCGCCTCTATCGGCAGAGCCGGGCCGGCAGAGCCGACCCCGCAGCCCTCGAGCAATACCTTGACCGCCGCGGCCTGTTCAACCGGCTGCTGCGGCCCCTGATGCGCTCGGTCCGGCACCCCGCGCAGATGTACCCGATCGGGCTCCTGTTCGGCGTGGGTTTCGACACCGCCACCGAAGTCACACTGCTCGTCCTCGCCGGCTCGGGCGCCGCAGCCGGCCTCCCCTGGTACGCCATCGTGGTCCTGCCGCTGCTGTTCACCTCCGGTATGACCCTCTTCGACACCCTCGATGGGGCCTTCATGACCGTCGCCTACCGATGGGCCTTCGCCGAGCCGATCCGCAAGCTCTACTACAACCTCACGATCACCGGGCTCTCCGCTGCTGTCGCCCTGCTCATCGGCACGATCGAGCTCGTCGGCGTGCTGCACCGACAACTGCATCTGAGTGATGGCGTCAGCGGCTGGATCGCCGGCTTGGACCTGAACAACGTCGGCTTCCTGGTCGTCGGCCTGTTCGTCGCGGTCTGGGCGGTCGCCGTCGCTTATTGGAAGCTCGCCGGCGTCGAGCGGCGCTGGCAGCCCGCCGCGGCGCCGGCTGATGGCGACACTCGCTAACCACAGGGCCAGCTCGCGTGGCCAGAGCTCGAAAGGAATCAGTGGTGACCGACGCCATCCGCTCCACCTGCGACTTCGCCGACTGCGAAGAGGCAGCGACGGGCCGACATCTGCACGTCGGGCCGGACAGGGCCGGTGGCGTTCGGCGTCTGCTCCGCGCACTTCGCCCGGATCACGGCCGGAGAGCGTCCGGTGATCGTGCCGGAGCATTTCGACCAGGCCGAGAGCGACGGTCGGCCCGCGTTGTTTTTTGAGTAGCCCCGCCATCGCGGCACGCGTGAGAAGGGGCGGGTAGCAGCCGGGCGGCTGCGGCCCCCGCTCGGAGGGCAGACCCGGGCAGGTCGGTCACGACTGTCCGGATCCAGCTGACCTGGTCGTCCACGACCCGTGCCGCGGTCTCGGGCAGAGGTGTGCGGGCAATTGGGGCCGTTGCTCTCCGCCCATTCAATCGAGCGCTCTTTCCAAGGCGTCTGTGTGTCACTTGACTCGCGGCGACCGGCGAGATCATTCTGTGCCTGGAGAGACCCGCAGTGGTTCGGATCAGTGGCCGGATAACTGTGGTAGGTGCGCTCGAACGTGCAGGTCAATGATCTGCGGAGATGTCCGTGCGCACAGCGCTGGGCCTCCTACAGCTTCTAAGCACTTGGTCGCAGGTTCGACTCCCTGCCGGGCGCACCACACGCCGTGCGAACCCGCACCGATGAGGCCATCAGTTTCCAGATGTCGGCTCGATCAGAGTCACGCTGGGACCGACAGGGAGAGGGCGAAGTCGCCGGCCGGGTCGGTCCACCAGTGCGTCATCGCCAATCCGGCCGCGGCCAGCTCGCGCTCGACACCCGGGTGGCGGAACTTGGCCGAGACCTCGGTGCGCAGCTCCTCCCCCGTGGCGAACGGCACCTCCAGCTCCAGCGCACCGACCGACACCACCTGGTCGAGCCGGGAGCGCAGCCGCATCTCGATCCACTCCCGCTCGGCATCCCACAGCGCGACGTGGTCGAAGGTGTCGATGTCGAAGTCGGCCTCCAGCTCCCGGTCGAGCACCGTCAGCACGTTCTTGTTGAAGGCCGCGGTCACCCCGGCGGCGTCGTCGTAGGCGCGGACCAGCCGGGCCGGATCCTTGACCAGGTCGGTGCCGAGGAGGAAGGAGTCGCCCGGCCGCAGGTTGCCTGCCACCTCGGCCAGGAACGCCGCGCGCGGCCCCGGTTCGAGGTTGCCGATGGTGGAGCCGAGGAACGCGACCAGCCGCCGGCCGCCGTGGGGCAGCTCGCCGAGATGCCGGGTGAAATCCCCGACCACCGCCTCGACCGCCAGACCCGGGTACTCGCCGGTGAGGGCGGTGGCGGCCTGCCGCAGCACCGAGGGGTCGACGTCGAAGGGCACGAACCGGCGCAGCGTCCCGGCCCCGCGCAGAGCGGTGAGCAGCAGCCGCGTCTTCTCCGATGTGCCGCTGCCCAGCTCGACGAGCATCTCGGCGCCGGTGGCCGCAGCCATCTCCGGCGCCCGGACGGCGAGGATGGTCCGCTCGCTGCGGGTCGGGTAGTACTCAGGGAGCCGGGTGATCTGGTCGAACAGCTCGCTGCCGCGTTCGTCGTAGAACCACCGGGGCGGCAGGGTCTTGGGCGTGGCGGTCAGGCCGGCCAGCGCGTCGGCGCGCAGCGCCGCTGCAGCGTCATCCGTGCCGAGGTGGAAGACCAGCGAGACGCTCACGGAACTTCCTCCAGGGGGAGCAGGGAAACACCGCCGGGGCCGGCCTCGACCAGGTGCCGGTCGGGGACATCGGTCCAGCCGGGGTCGTCGTCCCACGGCTCGCTGGCCACAGCAGTGCCCTCCGCTGTGGTCAGCACCGAGAGGGTGTCACCCCAGGTGGTGGCCAGCAGCCGTGCGCCGTCGGTGGCCAGCAGATTCAGCCGCGCGGCGGGGTCGAGCGCTGCCACGTCGAGCACCGTCTGTGCGAGGTTCGCCGCCCCCCGAGCGAACACGAGGGCGGCGAGAAGCGCGCTGTCGCAGACCGACTCCACCTCCCGCGCCGGCGGCAACACTGCGCGGTCCACCCGGCCGTTGTGCGACAGCAGCCACCGCCCGTCGGCGAAGGGCGCCGCGGCACCCTCCTCGATCGGCATGCCGGGCGTCGCGGAGCGGACAGCGGCGAGCACGCAACCCGAGGAGAGCGCCGGCGCAATCGAGGCGAATGAGGCGTCGCCCCACAGCGGGCGGGCCGAGCGCCAGCGGGCCGGCTCGGCGCGGCCGGGGACGTAGAAGCCGACGCCCCAGCCATCGGCGTTGACCGTCCCGTACCGCTGCCGGCGCGGCGCCCAGGACTGCACCAGCAGCGACGACGGCGGCTCCAGGACCAGGTCGGCGAGAGTGCGCGGCCGGCCCAGCCAGGCCAGATGCCGGCACATCAGGCGTCCGACCCGTCGATCGACCAGGCCAGTCGCATGCCGCTGAAGATCTGCCTCCGGATCGGGTGGTCCCAGTTCCGGAAGCTGGGCCGCAGGATCGACGGCGCCACCGCCCACGACCCGCCGCGCAGCACCCGGTAGTCGCCGTCGAAGAACGGTTGGGAATAGGTGGCGTAGAGCATCGGCCGGAAGCCCGGCCAGGGCCGGAACGCGGACGTCGTCCATTCCCAGACGTCGCCCATCAGCTGCTCGACCCCGTACGCCGACGCGCCGGCCGGATAGGCACCCACGGGCGCCGGGCGCAGCGGGCTCCCGCCGAGATTGGCCAAGGCCGGCGTCGGCTCGGCTGAGCCCCACGGGAAGCGCCGGCGCCGCCGAGTGACGGGGTCCCAGGTCGCGGCCTTCTCCCACTCCACCTCGGTCGGCAGCCGCGCGCCGGCCCAGGCGGCGTACGCCTCGGCTTCGAAGTAGCTGACGTGCTGCACTGGTTCGTCCGGGGGCAGCGGCTCGATGATCCCGAACCGCGTCCGGGTCCCCCCGGGCCCCCAGAACTGCGGCCGCTCCAGGCCCGCGTCCTGTCGGTGCGCCCAGCCGCGCGAAGACCACCAGCCCCGAGTCGCGTAGCCGCCGTCGGCGACGAACTGCGCGTACTCGGCGTTGGTCACCGGCACCCGGCCGATGCGGAACGCCGGGACGTCGACCCAGTGGGCGGGGCGCTCGTTGTCCAGTGAGAACGGCTCGTCGGCGGCGTTGACGCCGAGCACGAACGGGCCGCCGGGCACCAACACGGAGGTGCCGGCCAGCTCGGGGCGCCCCGGCGGCAGGGGGCTTCCAGCGCCGAGCAGCGGTGGGCCGGTGCGCAGCTGCAGGCTCTGCAGCATCGTCTCGTCGTGCTGCTGCTCGTGGCTGACCACCATCGCGAAGTCGAATGGGTCGTCGCCGGCGCCCAGGCGTCCGAGCCGGTCAAGCACCCGCCCCCGGACCTCGCGGCAGAACGCCCGCGCCTCCACGGGCGGCAGCAGCGGCAGCCGGTCCCGCTCCGCCCGCGGATGGGTGAACGCGTCGTAGAGCGAGTCGATGTCGGGTGGCAGCAGGCCCTCGCAGCGGGCGTCGCCCCCGCGCAGCAGCCAGAGATCTTCCTGCTGGCCCACATGCGCGAGGTCCCAGACCAGCGGGCTCATCAGCGGGCTGTGCTGGCGCAGCAGCACGGGTTCGTCGTGGTCGGTGAGCAGCAGGGTGCGGTCGCGGGCGGCGGCCAGCTCGCCGGCGAGTCGGTCAGACAGGTCACTCATCGGGATCCCTCGGGCAGGTCGACGGCGCCCAGCAGGGCAGCGGACGGGCCGCCGGCCCGGGCGGCGGCCAGCAGGGCGTCGCCGGGGCTGCCGCCCCGGTCCACGAGGTCGGCCAGAGCGGTCACCTCCGGGCGCAGCCTGGTCGGGACGGCGTCCAGCGCGGCGGCCAGGCACCCGCTGGCGGCGCGCCGCAGCGCCGGATCGGCCAGTCCGACGCGGGCAGCGAGGTCCCAGGCACCGGCCACGGGCGCGCTCGCGGCGGCGGCCCGGCCCGCGGCGGTCGCGTCGTCGAGCAGGCTGGCGGTCACCGCCGCCAGCGCGGGCCACCACGGCTCGGGCGCGACGTCGAGGTAGCGGATCTCCAGCCAACCGCGAGGCCGCACGGGCGGGAACAGCGTGGTGAGGTGGTACGCGAGATCGTCGGCGGTGGGACGCCGGCCGCCGAGATCGGCCTCGCCGGTGATCCAGTCGGCGAACGCCGTCCGCCCGCGCACCGGCTCGGCCCCTCCGTTGACCGGGTCGCGGACCAGCATCACGGGTGCGGACAGCGCGTATGCCGCCCACTCGCCGGCCGGGTCACCCCTGCCGAGCAGGGGCCCGCACCGCGCCTGATCCAGGTCGCTCCAGATCCCCTGCCGGCTCGAGCGCCAGCCGGTGCTCCGCCCGGCGAGCAGCGGTGAGCAGGCGGAGATGGCGACCATGACCGGGCCGAGCTGGTGGGCTAGCGCGATGCGGTCCCGCCACCCGGCGGCCGGGCCGGCGTCGAGGTTGACCTGCAGCGACGCCGTAGTGGTCATCATCGCCAGACCTGCTGCCTCGCAGCCCACGGCGGCAAAGTGCTGGGCCATCGCTGCATAGCGCGGCGCAGGGTTGATCCGCTCGGGACGGCGCAGCGGGTCGGCACCCAGCATCGCGAGCCCCAGCCCGTCGTCGGCCAGCGCGGTCGCCAGGACTGTGCGGTCCGTGCGGAGAGACGCGACCGCGGCGGCCACGTCCGGCGCCGGCGGGCCCGAGAGCTCCACCTGCCCACCCGGCTCGAGGGTGACCTGGCTGCCTCCGGGCAACGGACCCAATCCGTCCAGGACGCCGCGAACCCGCGGCCAGCCGACCCGCCGTCCAGGCTCCGACAGGTCGACCAGGTGACCCTCCAGCTCCAGCCCGACCAACCCCACCGGTCCCGGGCGCAGCGCCGCACGGGTCACCTGCTCGACCGCCTCGTCCAGCGGGCTTCGTGGGCAGGCCAGGGTCGTTCTCGGAACGGGGGCCACGGGCCCCACCCCCTCCAGGTCCGGACCGGTCGACTCGACCGCGGGTCGGTGCGGGGGCGGCCCGTCGTGCGGCCGTCCTCGGGAGCCATCCTTCACGCCCTCTGCCGGAGGTCAAGGGCAGTCCGGAAGTACAGGGCATATCGGTTCGGAAGGTGTGGGTCAGCTGCGCCGGGATCGCGCGAGCGGCGGCAGCCCACCAGCAAACCGCTCTTGGCGACCAGGAAGGGCGGCGCTGCCGCTACCAGCCTCGGACCGTGAGAGGTGGGACGGGGATGCCCAGGGTTGAGCCGGCTCCTTGCCGTACCGCCGTCATCTGCGGGCGCGCCGCGCGCGGAAGGCCGCCATATTGACGCGGTTGGAGCAACTGGCACTGCAGTAGCGACGGGAGCGGTTCTTGGACAGGTCGACGACGACGTCCTCGCAGTCGGGCGCGCCACACACGCGCAGCCGGTCGAGTTCGCCGGAGCGGACGACGTCCACGATCGCCATCGCGGCCTCGACCATCATCCGGTCGGCGAGCGGCGCTTCGGGAGAGGTGGCGTGCAGGTGATAGCCCCATCCGCCGTGCCTCACCAACTGCGGCAGGGCATGCGCCTCGCGCAACATGCCGTTGACGGCCTCGACCACGCCGTCCTCGTCCGCGTGCCACAAGGCGCGCAGGCGCGGCCTCAAGGCCCGCACCCGGTCGAGCTCGGTGGTGTCGCCGCGGCGTGACCCGGTCCACCCCCAGGCACTGACGAACCGGTCCAGCGCGGGGACCGTCGCAAGCTGGTCGGCGTCCGATTGCTCGGTGTTGACCAGCCCCGCTGCAGCGTTGAGTGCGACCTCGGTGTCATGAGCAAAGACCACGTTGACCTCTTTCGTCAGTCGTCCTAGCGTGTAAGGAGCGTAGCCGCGTTCGGTCATGACAGGGGGAAACTGACGTGAAGGCAACCAGCAGCACCGCGGGCCTGGGGCTGGCCCTCGTGTCAGCAGCCACGTTCGGCACGTCAGGCGCATTCGCGGCGAGCCTGCTGGGAGCCGGGTGGACCGCGGGCGCCGCCGTCACCGTTCGTGTCCTCATCGCCGCTGCCGCGCTCACGGTTCCAGCGCTTTTCGCGCTGCGCGGGCGGATCGGCCAGATGCGTCGGTCCGGCGGCACGGTGGCGGTCTACGGCGTCGTCGCGGTGGCGGGTGCGCAACTCTGCTATTTCAACGCCGTCCATCACCTCTCGGTGGCGGTTGCCCTGCTACTCGAGTACAGCGGCGTGCTGCTCGTGGTCGGCTGGATGTGGGCCAGGCACGGCCACCGTCCCGGGCGGTTGACTGCGCTGGGCGGATCAGGCGCCATCGTGGGTCTGGCACTCGTGCTCGACCTGCTCGGCAGCCGCAGTGTTGATCCGGTCGGCGTGCTGTGGGGGCTCGGCGCCGCGGTCGGGCTGGCGGTCTACTTCGTGGTTTCGTCGCGCACCGAGGACGCCCTCCCACCGCTGGTCGTTGCCTGGGGCGGACTTACCGTCGGCGCTGTGGGCCTGCTACTCGCCGGTGCGGCCGGCGTGCTCCCGCTGGCGGCCCCCCTCACCGACGTCACGCTGGCGTCGGCGCGGGTGTCGTGGCTCGTGCCGGTACTGGGCATGTCCCTGCTTGCCGCTGCCGTGGCCTACGTCGCGGGCATCCTCGGAGCGCGCCTTCTCGGCGCCCGGGTGGCCTCATTCGTCGGGCTCACCGAGGTGCTGTTCGCCGTGCTGTTCGCCTGGCTGCTGCTCGGGCAGACGCCGCGGCCGGTGCAGTTGGGCGGCGGCCTGCTCGTGGTGGCCGGCATCGCGCTCGTCCGGTGGGGCGAGCGGCCTCAGCTGGCAGCCGTGCCGGCTCGCCAGCAGCTGGTGGCGACAGACGGCTGACGGGGCCATCGGCTCACGCGCACACGAACCGTCGTGTCGCGCCAGTTGCGGTCGAGGACTGTCGGGGCGCTCTAGATGGCTGATTCCACGGAATGGTCCGTGCTGTCCGCGTTCCCGCGGGAACGTTGGGGCGCGGATCTCAGTGAGGTCATCCGGACATCGTGGCGAGCCGCCCCACCCCAGCCCTGGGGCCCTGTTCAGCCGGCCTCGTCGGGTCCAGAGTGGGTGTCAGGCTGAAACCCCGCCTTGGACATGAGGGTGGCACACGAGATGGGCAGCTCCACCAGCTCCAGCGCGACGAAGCAGATCGACGTCTCCACGATCCGGGAGTTCGGCGAGGTCCTGCTGACCTCCCCCGCGCGGCTGTGCTTCATCGTCGAGGCGCGGTACGAGAACGACGTGATGCCCGGCGCGGTCGTGGACGTGCTGCGCTCCTGCGGACACGCCGTCGACGTGCTGCGGCCGAGCGGCACCGTGACCGACCTGTGGGAGCTGCTGCCCACCGATGTCGCGCGGTACGACGCCTTCGTGCTCAAGACCGTTTCCGAGGGCCCCGGCCTGAGCCTGCTGGACGCCGCCGCAGCCGCCGGCGTCACCACGATCAACGACTACCGGGCGATCCGCCTGGCCCGCGACAAGGCCGTCGCCGCCGTCCGGGCCCGGGCGGCCGGCATCCCCTTCCCGAAGACCTGGTTCGCGTCCAAGTCGACTCTGCTCGAGCAGATCCCGGCAGACACCTACCCCCTGGTGGTGAAGCCCAACAACGGCAGCGCGATGAGGGATGTGTACCGGGTGGACAGCCCTGACGAGCTGGCGCAGCTCGACATCGACGACACCGGCAGCCTGCTGGCCCAGCCCTACCTGCCCAACCCCGGCTACGACGTCAAGCTCTACAACACCGGCGACGAGGTGTTCGCCACCGTGAAGCGCTCGCCGCTGCACCCGGGCGCCGACGTCGTCGAGGAGGGGATCCCGGTGACCCGCGAGCTGCGGAGCCTGGCCCGCGCCGTCGGCCGGGTCTTCGGGCTCGACATCTACGGGATCGACGTCGTCAAGACCGACGACGGCTGGGTCGTCCTGGACGTCAACGACTTCCCGAGCTTCGGCAAGGTTCCGCAGGCCGCCTGGCGGCTGGCCCGAACCGTGCTGCGGGTGACCCGGCGCCAGGCCGCCGCCCGGGCCTCCGCCCGGGCCTCCGCGCCCACCGTCTACCGCCCCGTCCTCGGCTCCGTCGCGAAGGCCAGTAGATGACGGATTCCACGGGGTGGTCCCTGCCCTCTGCGTTCCTGCGGGAACGTCGTCAAGCCGGCTCCCTTGACCGCGTTCTCGCGGGAACGTCGGGGCGCGGATCTCAGCGAGGTCGTCCTGTGCCCTGAGGAACCGCGATCGTCGGGTCTCAGTGGCCGGATGACTGTGCTCGCCCGCTCATACGCGCAGGTCAATGACCTGCGGAGATGTCCCGGCGCACAGCGCCCGACAGCGCGCAGCTCCTGAGCACTCGGTCGCAGCTTCGATCCCTGCCGGGCGCGCTACGCGGCTCTGACAAGCAATTTTATCTGGGCCACGCGAGCGAGAACTCGGCCGGATCCTGCGCGCCGAGCGAGCGCAGGCCGCGACAGTGGCCGGCCGGCGGTGAAGCCGGCGACCGCCGAGGAGCTCGTCCGCGCCGGCCGCCGCAGCCGCACGGGATCCGGCCTGATCAGACTCGAAACCGAAGGTATAGAGAACGTCCGTCACGGGTAGACGCGCTCCGCCGGGTCACGGGGGAACGTGCCGGCATCACAGGGGCGCTAGGGGTGACGGTGCGACAGTCCACGGACATCGCGTTCGAGCAGGCAGCAGAGCACGACGGCGTCGACGGCGGCACTCCTCCGCCGGCTGAGAAACCGCGCGGCCGACACGCCGCGCCCGTGATCCACCACCACGGCCGGCGCCGCTGGCTCGTGATCGCGGCCGCCGTCGCGGCCATGGGCGGGGTCGTCGCACCGCCGCCCGGGCCGGGCGCCTCCGCGGATGTCAAGGACGCGGCGCTGCCGCTGTCCCTCGCGTCGCCGTCGGCGATCTCCTTCCTGTCCTCCGGCGCACCGACCGGCTCCATCGTCCTGGCGAGCGCCCCGGCCCACGTCGCCCAGTCGCAGCCGATGGCGCCCACCGTGATCAGCGGCCTGGCGGCCAACGGCATTCCGAACGTGGCCCTCAACGCCTACCGCGTCGCGGCCGCGCGCATGGCCAACGCCCACCCGTCCTGCGGCATCGACTGGTCGCTGCTCGCCGGCATCGGGCGTGTCGAGTCCGACCACGGCCGCTTCGGCGGCGCCGTTCTCAACCCCGATGGCACCTCGACGCCCCGGATCATCGGCCCGTCGCTCGACGGCGTGCAGTTCGCCTTCATCCGCGACACCGACCGGGGCCTCTGGGACGGCGACCCCGTCCAGGACCGCGCCGTCGGCCCCATGCAGTTCATCCCCGCCACCTGGCGGTCCTACGGCGCGAGCGCCTCCGGCCACGGCGCCGCCGACCCGTTCAACATCAACGACGCGTCCCTGGGCGCGGCGCACTACCTCTGCGTGGCCGGCGGCGACCTGCGGACGGCGTCCGGTCAGCGCAACGCCGTCCTCGCCTACAACCACTCCGACAGCTACGTCAACGAGGTCCTCGGCCTCGCTCACGCCTACGCGACCGGCATCCCGGTGGCCGACCTGCCGCTCGTGGGCAACACCACCGGCGCCATCCCGCCGCCGTCCGGCTACTACGGCGGCCCCGCGTCACCCGGACCGGCGATCGGCGCGTCCGACATGACGCCTCCCTCCGGCAACACCACCGGCGCCACCGCCCGGCCGGCCGCCTCCAGCGGCGGTGGAACGACCGCCCAGCCCGCCTCGTCGGGTGGCCAGCCGGCGTCGGGCGGCGGAACGGGTACGTCGGGCTCCGGCACGGCCTCCGGCTCGGGGTCCGGCACTGGCTCGGGGTCCGGCACCGGCACGGGTGATGGCACCGGCTCCGGTACCGGCACGACGTCCGGCGGCGCTCCCGCACCGGCTCCTGCACCGGCACCGGCACCCGCGCCTGCCCCCGCTCCGGTGCCGATTCCGATCCCGGTTCCGGCACCCCTGCCGGCGCCCACGCCGAGTCCGGCTCCGACACCCGTCCCCGTGCCGATCCCGACGCCGACCGTGCCGTGCGGCGGGCTGCTCCCGCCCTGCTGAAGCCGCCCCCGTAGACGGTCGACTGAACGGCTGAGGGCCCGGCGCGTATGCGCCGGGCCCTCCTGCGCGACGGAGCCCTGCCGCGCCGCCCGACGACCAGCCGGTGCACTGAGTTCGGCCGGGAATCGGGTGCCCCGGGGGCCGCAACTGCTACGTTGCGCGCGACGGACGGGGGCGCACGGTGCGGCGCATCGGGCGGGGACGGGGCATGCGGTGCGCGGAAGGATCTCGGCGATCGGGC
>Ga0308173_10001643_pt1 | contig 11360 bp, 11 predicted proteins | sample PhyPR1_FD_203716 | JGI IMG/M metagenome (GOLD analysis project Ga0308173, IMG submission 203716) | Soil microbial communities from UC Gill Tract Community Farm, Albany, California, United States - DLSLS.P.R1 | ecosystem: Environmental > Terrestrial > Soil > Agricultural land | place: USA... | reverse complement strand
GTTTTCGCGATGGAAGTACGGGCAAGTGGATTGCTTCATCGCGAGCAGCGGCGCCATCCGCGACCGGCTGGTTCACGAAGGCATCGAGCGCCGGAAAATTCGGATCGTCAACGAAGGGGTGGACGTCGAGCGGATTCATCGAACGCTTCCGGCCAACGTCCATGCCGAGTTCTATCTGCCGACGCACGCGCCCGTCATCGGTAACGTCGCCGCGCTCGTCCCGCACAAGGGTCACCAGCACCTGATTGAGGCCGCAGCAATCGTGGTGAAGAGCGTTCCCGATGCGCGCTTCGTCATCGTCGGAGCCGGCGAATTGCGCGACGCCCTCGAGCAACAGATCCGACACCTGCACCTGGAGCGCCACGTGTTCCTGGCAGGCTACCGGATCGACGCGATCGAGCTGACGCGGGGGTTCGACGTGTTCGTCATCAGCTCAATCACGGAGGGCATGTGCACGCCGCTGGTCGATGCTATGGCTGCGGGCAAGCCGTGTGTCGCAACGGCCGTAGGCGGAATCCCGGAAGTGCTGCGCGACGACGTGACCGGCTACCTCGTCCCGCCGCGCGACCCGGCGGCACTGGCGAACCGCGTGGTTCAGCTCCTGAAGGACGCGACGCTGCGAGAGCGGATCGGGCGCGCCGCATTCGAACGAGCGCACGCGTGCTTCACCGTCGAGCGGATGGTCGACGCGACGGCCGCGGTTTACAAATCCCTCGTAATGGACACTGCGAGTCACGTTGAGGCCGATTGAAACCGCACGCGTTCATCATCCCGACGTGGCAGAGGGAGAAATCGTAACGCACGGGGTCGGCCGGATTGAGCTTGCGCAGCGAGGCGGTGATTTCCGCCGCCATCTTCCAGCCCGGTGACGCATAGCGCGTGAGGCGCAGACAGTGGCCGAGGCGAATCACGTGGGTGTCGAGCGGCACCACCAGCCGCGCCGGCGACACGCTCGTCCACACACCCATGTCGATTGCGTCCTTCCGCACCATCCACCGGAGATAGAGGTTCAGGCGCTTGCACGCACTGCCGGCGGACGGCCGCGGAAAGAAATAGCAGACGCCAGGCCGCTTCGGCACCGGTTGGCCATAGGCCTCGCGTACATCAACGGCGAGCGCTCGTTCGCAAAAGGAGTTCAGCGCCGGACCCACGTCCGGTGCGGCAGGATCGTCACCGGCAGCAAAGAACTGCTCGATCGAGCCCGATTCGCGCAGCATGCGCTGCAGGACCAGCAGCAGCGCCACCAGATCGCGGCCCCGGATCCACCGGTGCACCAGGGGCTCGATCCGACGGCTGTGACGAACCGGCTTGAACTCGCGCAGAAACGCCGCCGGGTGTGGCCCCATCACTTCAAGCAGCGCTTCGATCGACTGGAGCACGCTGGCGACCCGCCAGAACCCCACGATTTCGCGGTCCTCGGCGGCACGATAGCGACGGACGATGTGCACCGGATCGGTGGCCGCGTCCGGCTGATCGAACGTCGAGTAGAGCGATTCGAGCCGCGAAGCGAAAACCGCGTCAGATGGCCGCGGCGTCGGCAAGCGCCGCTCCCGTGAGGCGGCACATCCGCCAGTCGTCCATGACGTCGGCGCCCATGCGTTTGTAGAAGCCGATGGCCGTGTCGTTCCAATCGAGCACGGACCACTCGAGGCGCGCGCACTTGCGCTGCACGGCAATCCGCGCAAGCGCTGCGAGCAGCGCGCGGCCGGTTCCCTCGCCCCGATGTTCCGGAAGCACAAACAGATCTTCCAGGTAGATACCCGGCCGGCCCAGGAACGTCGAATAGTTGTGGAAGAACAACGCGAAGCCGATGGTCTGTTCATCGGATTTCGCCAGGATCACTTCGGCAAAGGGCCGCGGGCCGAACAGCGCCGTACGAATGTCCGCCTCCGTCGACACGAGCTGGTGGGACAACCGCTCGTACTCGGCGAGCGCCCGAATCAGCGCGTGAATGTCCGCAATATCCGTTTCGCTGGCTGGAACAATCGTGGGCATCAGAATCGTGTCACCGCTACGCCAGAAGCGCACAGCGGACACTCCGCGGCTGGATAGTTATCCGGCGCCTTGTATTCAGCCAGCGCGATGTTCGGGACGCCAGCATTGACGACTGATTCCAGCCGATCGTAGATTTCAGCGGTCGCGATCACCTCGCCGCCGCCGTCGCGCACCAGCGCCGCACAGCGCGCAAATGTCTGGCCAGTGTTCCTCACGTCGTCCACGAGCAACACCTTCCGTCCACGCACCTGCTGCTGGTAGAAGCGGCTGAGCGCCTGACCGCAGTCCTGATCCACGCCGAACGGAGCGAACACCGTCGGTGGACGCGTCAACGCTCGACGGCTGTCGAGCAGACCTGCCATCGTGTGGCCGAGAAGAGCCCCGCCCATCACGGGTCCGGCAACCACCTCGGTCGCATCGAGGATCGACGCGGGCAGTACATCGAGCAGGTCCTGGGCAAAGCGCCAGATTGTCGAGGGATAGCGAAACAGCTGATGGGGGTTTAGATACAAGGTGCCGTGATAACCGTTGCCGAAGTCGAAGTGACCGTTCAGCATCAGCACTTCGTAGCGCTGCAGGTCCGCCAGCGCCTTGGCCCGGATGTCGTCCTGACGCGTCACGATGCCCACCCTGCCGCCTGGTTCGAATAGACCGTCCGGCCGCCGACAATCGTTGCCGCCACGCCGCCACGCAGTTCCCAACCGTCAAACGGTGTGTTCTTCGATTTCGAGCGGAGCGCCGCCGCGGCGATGGCGACCTTCAGGTCTGGCGCGAGGACGGTGATGTCGGCGGCGGCACCCGGCGAGAGTGTGCCGCCCGGCAGGCGCAGGATCCGCGCCGGATTGGTCGACAGCAGCTCAATCATGCGCCGCAGCGTGATGTGTCCACCGTGAAGCAGCCGATCGAAGGTCAGCGGCACTGCCGTCTCGAGCCCGACGATCCCGAATGGCGCGCGGTCGAATTCCACCTTCTTCTCGTCGTAGTGATGGGGCGCGTGGTCGGTGGCGATGACATCTACGGTACCATCCGCGATCCCTGCCACCATCGCATCGCGATCGGCCACTTCGCGAAGTGGCGGGTTCATCTTGGTGTTCGTGTCGTACGGAATCGGTGTGGCCAGGGCTTCATCCGTCAGCGTGAAGTGATGCGGCGCCACTTCGCATGTGACGCGAATCCCGGCATCCTTGCCCTTTCGCACCGCCCGCATGGATTGCCGTGCGCTCATGTGAGCGACGTGAAAGTGCGACCCCGTGAGCTCCGCCAGCAGGATGCCGCGTTCCGCACCCAGCGCTTCGCAGGCACCCGGGATGCCGCGGAGGCCGAGCGCCGACGCATGAAACCCCTCGTGGGCAACGCCGTCCGCCTTGAGCGACGGATCCTCGCAATGTTCGACCAGTGGCATGTCGAACATGCCGGCGTATTCCAGCGCGCGCCGCATCAGCATCGCCGTCGCGGTGGGATGACCATCGTCGGTGATCGCCACGCAGCCCGCCTCGCGAAGCTCGGCGATATCGGCAAGCAGCTCGCCCTTGGAGCCCTTCGACACCGCGCCGATCGGGTAAACGCGCGCGAGGTTGGCCGCACGGGCCTTGGCGAGGATGAGCAGGGTCACGTTTGCACTGTCGTTGACCGGCGACGTATTCGGCATGCACGCAACGGCGGTAAACCCACCGGCAACCGCAGCGGCCGTACCGGTGGCGACCGTTTCCTTGTGTTCCTGACCGGGCTCGCGAAGGTGCACGTGCATGTCGATCAGGCCAGGGCAGATCACCAGGCCTGGCGGCACGTCGACGACCGTCGCGCCATCCACCGGAAGATCTCGGCCGACGCTTGCAATGCGATCGCCTTCGATCAGGACGTCGAGAAACCCATCGATCCCATTCGCCGGATCAATGACCCGTCCGCCCTTAAGCAGCTTCTTCATGTTCCGCTCCGCCAGCCAGCAGGTAGAGGACAGCCATTCGCACGGCGACGCCGTTCGACACCTGGTCAAGAATGACGGAGTACGGGCCGTCCGCCACCTCCGACGCGATCTCCACTCCACGATTCATCGGGCCGGGATGCATGATCAGCGCATCGGGTTTTGCCACGCGCAGACGTTCTTCGGTCATGCCGAAGACATTGAAGTACTCACGCAACGACGGGAAATAGGCGCCCTCCATGCGCTCCAGCTGAATACGCAGCAGCATGATGACGTCGGCGTCACGGATGGCTTCGTGGATGACGCTGGTGGCACGAACGCCGAACCGGCGGATGTCCGCGGGAATAAGCGTCGGCGGGCCGCACACCCACACGTCGGCTCCCATTTTGGTCAGCAGGTGGATGTTGGAACGCAACACCCGGCTGTGGAGCAGATCCCCGACAATCGCGACCTTGAGACCGGCAAGTGTCCCTTTCTTTTCACGAATCGTGAACGCGTCGAGCAGCGCCTGCGTCGGATGCTCGTGCATCCCGTCTCCGGCATTGACAATCGCGGATCGGCAGATGCGCGAGAGCAGATGACACGCGCCTGACGACGAATGCCGCAGCACGATCATGTCGGGATTCATCGCCTCAAGGTTGAGCGCGGTATCGGCCAGCGTTTCACCCTTCACAACGCTCGAGGTGCCAATGGCAACGTTGAGGGTATCGGCACTGAGTCGCTTCTCGGCGATTTCGAACGAGGTCCGCGTCCGCGTGCTCGGCTCGAAGAACAGGTTCACCACCGTCTTGCCCCGCAGTGCCGGGACTTTCTTGACGGTGCGGGAGCCGATTTCCTTCATGGCCTCCGCCGTATCGAGCACCAGAGCAATCTCGTCGGGTGTCAGATCCGCAATCCCCAGCAAATCCTTGCCGCGGAGCCCGGTCATGAGCGCGCCTCCTCGAGCACGACCTCGTCCTGACCGTCGCTTTCCTGAAGGCGCACCTGAACACTCTCGTCCGGCGCCGTGGGCAGGTTCTTGCCCACGTAATCGGCCTTGATCGGCAACTCCCGGTGCCCGCGATCCACCAGCACAATCAGCTGAATCGCCTTGGGTCGGCCGAAATCGATCAACGCGTCCAGCGCCGCTCGCGTCGTACGACCGGTGTAGAGCACATCGTCGACGAGCAGAATCTTGCGGTTGTCAATCGAGAACGGGATTTCGGTACGGCGGACGAGCGGCTGCGGGCCGACGGCCTGACGCATCAGATCGTCGCGATACAAGGTGATGTCGAGCGCGCCAGTGGGAATATCCTGGCCGGTGATCTCGCGCAGCGAGCGTGCGAGCCGCCGCGCGATGTGAACGCCGCGCGTACGCACGCCGACGAGCGCCAGGTCTTCGACGCCCTTGTTCCGTTCAACTATTTCGTGAGCGATCCGGGTGAGGGTGCGGCCGATGCGGTCCGCATCCATGACGATGGCCATGTGGTACCTCTTTGCGGACTCACAGGTCCGCGGTTAAAGAGACTGCCCTATAGTAACCTGAGCGGCCGGTGAGCCTGTACTCCGGGCTGGCGCGGCCAGTCCTCTTCGCCCTCGACGCCGAGCGCGCCCACGATCTCACGATAGCCGCGCTGCGACTGCCGGGAATGCCGGGAATCCTCGGCATCGGCCGCGCTGCTCCGGACCATCGCTTGACCCAGACCGTGTTCGGGTTGACGTTCCAGAATCCCATCGGGCTGGCCGCCGGTCTGGACAAGCAGGGCACCGCGGTCAAAGCCTGGGCGGCGCTCGGATTTGGCTTCGCCGAAATCGGAACTGTCACGCCGCGGGCGCAACCTGGCAATGACCGACCCCGGCTGTTCCGGCTGCGCGATGACCGCGCGGTCATCAACCGCTTTGGTTTCAACAGCGCAGGCGCGGACGCGGTCGGCACCAACCTTGCGGTTTCAGGCGCTCAGCACCGGCGACTTGGCGCGGGCTCCTCACCGTTTCGCATCGGCATCAACGTCGGCAAGAACAAGAACACGCCGAACGAAGCAGCCGTTGAGGACTATCTCCGGGCGGTCGATGTCCTTCACTCGCTCGCCGACTACATCGTCATCAACGTCAGTTCGCCGAATACCGCCGGTTTGCGGGCGCTCCAGGAGCGGCACGCGCTCCGACCGCTCGTTGAACAGGTGATCGCAAGGGTAAGAGCCGTCGCGCCACACGAGATTCCGGTGCTGGTAAAAGTCTCTCCCGATCTCACTGACTTCGATCTGCTCGAGTCGGTTGATGCCGCAGCGGCGGGTGGTGCCAGCGGAGTGATCGCGACCAACACCACGATCTCGCGAGATGGCGTTCGCTTCGCCCGCGATATCGCCGCCGAATCAGGGGGGCTCAGCGGAGCGCCGCTCCGTGACCGCGCCGACCATGTCTGTCGAGTGTTGTTCAGGCATCTGCAGGGTAAGCTGCCAATCGTCGGCGTCGGCGGCATCTTCACCGCCGACGAGGCGTATCAGCGCATTCGCTCGGGAGCCTCGCTCGTGCAGTTGTATACCGGATTCCTCTACGAGGGCCCCGCGATGGTGTCGCGAATGACGAGGGGACTCGCGGCGCGAGTGGCACGCGACGGCTTCCAGTCGATCGCTCAGGCAGTGGGAATCGATGCAGATTGAAGACACGCGAAATCGACTACTTGTCGCGCTCGACGTTGACAGCGGCGCACGCGCGCTGGCACTCGCCCGCGAACTGCGCGACGTCGCCGGTGGATTCAAAATCGGCAGCCGCTTGTTCACGCTCGAGGGGCCATCGCTGGTCAGAGCGCTGGCGGAGACGGGAGCGCGCGTCTTCCTCGACTTGAAGTTTCACGACATCCCCAACACGGTGGCGCAAGCAGTGGAATCGGCGGTCCTGACCGGTGCCTGGATGATCAATGTCCACGCGTCGGGCGGCGTACCGATGATGGAGCGGGCGCGACAGGCAGCCTCCGACACCGCCGCAAGGGCAGGGGTTCGGTCGCCGCTGATGATTGCCGTGACAGTCCTCACAAGTATGGATGCGCCGACGCTGCGCACCGTCGGCGTCGAACGGGCGCTCGAAGACCACGTCCTGGCACTCGCGCGTCTGACGCAGCAGGCACGACTCGACGGCGTCGTCGCCTCGCCACAGGAGACCGCGGCGATCCGCTCCGCCTGTGGTCCCGATTTCGCGATCGTCACGCCAGGCATCCGCGGCGCTGCGGCGGGCACGGAGAAGAACGACCAGTCGCGGACGATGGGAGCGGCAGCGGCAGTCAAGGCCGGCGCCACCTACATCGTGGTCGGCCGGCCGATTATTGCAGCGCCGAATCCGCGTGCGGCTGCGGAAGCGATTTTGGGTGAGTTACGCTGACCGGCCTGACGGCCGGGCAATCATTTCCCGGTAATGACGAAGTGCCCGCGGCGGTTGCGGGACCAGCACGATTCGACTTCTTCCGTGCAAAGCGGCGCTTCTTCACCCTTGCTGACGACCACCATCCGATCGGTCGCGATGCCGAGGCCAACAAGATACTCCTTGACGGCGTTGGCGCGCCGCTCACCGAGCGCAAGATTGTACTCGTTGGTGCCCCGCGAGTCAGCGTGTCCTTCGACTGATACACGAACCGTCGGCCAGCGCCGGAGGAACTCGGCGTTCTTCTGGAGCACGACGCGCTGGTCGTCGCGAATGGTCGACTGGTCCAATTCGAACATCACGTCACCCAACGGCATTTCGGCGTTCAACTCCGCCACCGTCTTACGCCCGAACACGTCGTCCTCGGTCAAGGCCCGGGGGGCCGGCGGCGCTGCCGGGACGGCCGGTGGCGGCTGCGGCGGCGGGGCTGGTGGCGGCGCCGCGACGACGGGCGGGGCCGGTGGCGGCGGGGCCGGTGGCGGCGTCTTCTTGGCGCACGCCGTCACTCCCACGAGAACCAACGCAATGGCGAAACAGGACACACGGCCGCGCAGTTTCATCTACACAACTCTCCTGCGGATCAATTGGATACCGGAGCAGCAACGAACGGCAGCGAGCTTAAACGGCGGGATCCGGCCTGTCAATAATGACAGGAGGGGAGGGAGGGGAAATCGTGAGTCGTGAATGGCGAATCGTGAATGAACAAGTGTGAATCGCAAACGGCGGGAACTGCCGCCATTCACGATTCACGATTGGTGATTCACGATTGCGTCGGTTACGGGATGATGTCGGTGGTGCGATCGACCTTGCCGTACTCGCCCACCATCAACTCGCCGGCGTAGTTGGCCTGCTGGCAGACGTATTCGAACAGCTCCGTCCCCGGCTCCCAGCGCAGATTGAACCCGCCCTTCCACGGCTGAGTGTAGGCGCCGGGATCGTCAACGATCGTGTCGTACTTGATCTCGTTGTAGTTGATGCGCGTGAACCGCTCCTCGGTGTGGAGCTGATTGGTGTGCGGCAGACCGCGGCGATCCAGCCAGAATGTCTCGTTGTAGCCCACCGTGTCGACAACCAGCGTGTCACCTTCCCACCAGCCGATCGAGTGGCCGTAGTAGCTCGGTTTCAGGTCCCTCGGATGAGTGCGACCATCCATGTAGATCGTGCGATAGGTGTGCGGGCCGCCGATATCGAAGATGTAGATCCGGTTCAACTCCGGCATGTTCACGAATTCAACACCGTACGGCGTTTCAAACTGCCGTGAGAAGCCGGATGCCTTGCACCGTGTGTGCGGCTCGAGTTCGTTGGTCTGGCGGAAGTCATACAGCGCCTTGGCCCACGGCTGGAACGGGATCGTTTCGTACTTGGCGATTGGGGTCGTAATAGTGATTCCGGAGCCCGGCAGCCACACGCCTTTTTCCTGGGGCGTGAATCCCCAGAGAATCGCGCGGCCGTTCGCGTCGCGCGGAGCTGGCTTTGGGGGAGGGCCAGCAGCCCGGCCACCACGGCCACCGCCGCCGCCGCCGCGGTTACCCTGTCCCTGGCCCTGGCCCTGACCGCCGCCCTGCGGCGTGCTCACGCCACCAACGACGTCCTGGACGTTATTGCCATTGCCGCCCTGGCGGCCCTGCGCCGCTGGAGCCGCTCCGCCCTGACCCTGGGGCACCTGATCAGCCGCCACCCCAACCGAGAGTGCCTGTGTAAACACGAAAATCGCTGCCGGAATGAGTGCTACTCGACGCATCTGTTCACCTGAAGAAAAGGACGCTGCATTCTACCTGAGCGAAGCCGGCTGGGGCCGTCAATCGTGCTGCACGGACCCGATCCTTCGGGTACGATTTTCTAGATATGCGTCTCACATTTCTTACGGTTATCGCTCTTCTTCTCACCGTCGCCCTGGCCGGGAGCCGGGCTGCGAGCCGCAGCGAGGTGGCGGACGCCGCCGAGCAGCACGATCTGACGGCTGTCCGATCGCTAATCGCCCGCAAAGCCGACGTCAACGCCCCCCAGGTCGACGGCGCCACCGCCTTGCACTGGGCGGTGTACCACCAGGACGCTCAGCTGGCCGATCAGCTGCTACAAGCCGGCGCCAAGCCGGACACCCCCAACCAGGAAGGGATCACCCCGCTGCAGATGGCGTCCATCTACGGCGACGCCGGCATCATCTCCCGGCTGCTGAAAGCTGGCGCCAACCCGAAGCAGCTGGGTGCCAATGGCGAGTCTCTCGTGATGTTTGCCGCGAGAAATGGCAATCCTGAGGCGCTCGCCCTCCTGATTGAAACTGGCATCGACGTGAATGCGGTGGAGCACCTGCGCGGCACCACCGCCCTCATGTGGGCTGCCGAACAGGGGCATACGGGCGCGGTACAGACGCTGCTCAAGGCAGGCGCCAACGCCTCGGCCAAGTCCGGCCCGGCTGGTCTCCCGCGGAACTACCTCGCGCCCCGCGTCAACGTCCGCGCCGTCGAGGAAGCTCAGAAGCGCCGGGAGCGCGCCCTCGCGGCGGGAAGAACTTACGAAGAGCAGTTGGAGTACGAGTACGAGAACAACATCGATCTCGGCGGTCCGCGGAACGCCTTCACAGGCGATCGTGCGGCCGGGCGGGCTGGCGGGGCGGCCGCGGCAGGCGGCCGCGGCGGACGCGCTGGCGGCGCACCGGCGGCTACCGCGGACGTCACTCAGGGAGCCGCCCCTGCCGGAACGGCGGCGACACCTGCGGCTGCTGGCGCCGGCATCGCGGCCGCCGCGGCCGCGAACCATAGTGACGACGACGTCGTCGTGGCCGGCCTGGTCGGTTCGGGAGGCGGCGGGCTGACACCGCTGGTGTTTGCAGCCCGTGAAGGTCACGTTGATACCGTTGGCGCCCTTCTCGATGCTGGCGCCCCCATCAATCAGACCACCGAGTACGGCTGGACCCCGCTGCTGACGGCCGTCAACAACCGCCATCTCAAGCTCGCGTCGATGCTCATTGAGCGGGGTGCAGACGTGAACCTGGCGAACAAGGGCGGCTGGACCCCCTTATATCTCGCCACCGACAACCGGAACATCGAGGGCGGCGACTATCCAGTCGCCAAGCCGGACATGGACACCCTCGAGTTCGTGAAGCTGCTGCTGGACAAGGGCGCCAAGGTGGACGCACGCGTCAAGGACAACACGCTGACTCGCACCATCTTCACGATGCAATGGTTCCAGGAGGATGGCGCCACCGCGTTCATTCGCGCCGCTCAGTCGAGCGACGTCGCCCTCATGAAGCTGCTGCTGCAGTACGGCGCCGACCCGAAGGCGCGCACCGCCATGGGTGATGATGCGCTCACCGCCGCGGGCGGAATCGGCTGGGTCGACGGAGTCACCTACGAGCGCTCGCCGAAGGACAATCTCGAGGCCGTGAAGATGCTGCTCGATCTCGGTCTCGACCCGAACTCACAAAACAACGAGGGACGCACCGCGCTGATGGGCGCCGCGCTCAAGGGCCGGCCCGATGTCGTGCAACTGCTGGTGGATCGCGGTGCGAAGCTCGATCTTCGCGATCGCGGGAGCCGCGACACGCACATTCCTGGAGCGACGGTGGCCGGCCTGACCTTCGAGGCGCTTGACTACGCCGAAGGCCTCGTTCGCGTCGGTGTGCAGTCTGCCGTCGAGCGGCCGGAAGCAGCAACGCTGATCCGCAAGCTGATGGCCGAGCGCGGGCTGGCTGTCCCGCCCACCAAGCGCACCCTGCAGTCGATCTGCGTCACACCCGCGCTGTGCGGACAGGGCGCGAAATAGAAAGTTCGAAGTTGGAACTTCGAAGTTCGAAGTTGGATAGAAGCTCGAAGTTCGAAGTTCGAAGGCGAAGCTCGAAGTAAGTGGAAACTTCGAACTTCGCCCTTCGAACTTCGAACTTTCCTAGAAGTCCCAGCGCGCGCTGAACTTCACGAACCGCGGCTGGATGACCGTGGTCGGCCGCCACCACGACGCGCCGAACGTGTTGCTCTGGGCGAGTACCGCGTCGGAATTGAACGCGTTGTACAGGTCGACGTTCAGATCAACTTTGCCGTGACCGGCGCCGACGATC
>Ga0308173_10001642_pt1 | contig 11362 bp, 12 predicted proteins | sample PhyPR1_FD_203716 | JGI IMG/M metagenome (GOLD analysis project Ga0308173, IMG submission 203716) | Soil microbial communities from UC Gill Tract Community Farm, Albany, California, United States - DLSLS.P.R1 | ecosystem: Environmental > Terrestrial > Soil > Agricultural land | place: USA... | reverse complement strand
GAGGGCGGATGCCCGGGTCACCATCTGATCACGCAGCTCGACGACATTCAGGATGCTGCGCGAACGGGCTGGCTCGCAGATCTGGCCCCGCGCGCCCGTGTCGCCTTGCAGACCAGCGGCCATGAAGCCGCGGTCTCCGCGGCGCTTCATGGTGGCGGCTTGGCCTGCCTGGCGCGCTTTCGAGCGGATCGGGAGGAGGGGCTGACTCGTCTGGCCGTTCCATCTCCCGCACCGAGCGCCGGCATCTGGCTGGTCGTGCATGGCGACAATCGCCGCACCACTCGGATCAGGGCTGCCCTGACCCACATCACCGAAGGCGTTCGAAACCTCGCCCGCGAACTGCAGCCCGCCGATGCACAAGACTGCGCGACAAACGACATTCCCGAGTAGCGGCCGGCAGCGTTCGTCTCCGGCAAGCATATTTGCATAGTCGGTCCCCGGAAACGGGTCCGGTATCTTAACAACCGAGCGACCAGCTCATCGTTGTGGGCGCACAGGAGGTGGTCCGATCGAGGGCGCCTTCGCCTCCTGTCCACGTGCCGCAAGCCAACGCACTCCCATAGGATCTCCCTGATGTCGTCCGCGTCCAGCTCCGAAGCGGGCGATTTTACTGTGCCGCTGCATACCGAAGAGGTTGCGGTCTCGAGATTACGAGTGGCGGGCGAGACGGTGCGGGTGAGCACCGTCGTGCGGGAGCAGGAGCAACTAGTCGACGAAGAGCTGACCCATGAGCGGGTGGAGGTCGAGCGGGTGCCGATAGGACGTCCGGTCGATGTCGCGCCGCCCGTTCGAGAGGATGGCGACACCACGATCATCTCGGTGATGGAGGAGATCGTCGTGGTCGAGCGACGGCTGATCCTGAAGGAAGAGATTCGGATCCGCCGCGTCCGCGTCACCGAACACCATCGAGAGACCGTCACGGTGCGCGAGCAGGACGCCGTGATCACCCGCACCGAGGCGGGATTGCCGGCGATACCAGACGAACCCGACCGAGTCGGGACTGATCCATCGAACATACTCAGGAATACCAAGGATGAATGAACAAACCCTCGTTGCGGTGTACGACACGGCCGCTCATGCCGAAGCCGCCGTGCGCGACCTCAAGGCCGCGAATGTGCCCGTCGATGCAATCCGCCAGCACGCCAAAAGTGAGTCCATGCTTGGCAGTGCGGAGGCGGCCCCGCCACGCGAACAAGGCTTCTGGGCCAGCCTGTTCGGTGGCGAGCCCGATCACGACACGGCAGTGTACGACCGCAGCATCGACGGCGGTTCGACCGTCGTGACGGTCAGGGTTCCCGAAGAGCAGTTCGAGCGGGTGAGTGCCGTGCTGGAGCGGCACGATCCGATAGACTTGGACGAGCGCGCCGGCCGGTATGGGTCCGCCGAAACCACGACAACCAGGACGGCGAGTGCGCCGGTGACCGGGGCGCGGACGGGGACAGCGGCAGCGGACGACGCCACCATTCAGCTTTCCGAAGAGAGCCTGTCGGTCGGCAAGCGTGCAGTCAGCGGTGGCACCACCCGCATTCGACGTTACGTCGTCGAGACGCCTGTGCAGGAGCAAGTCACGTTGCACGGCGAGAAGGTCACGATGGAGCGCCGTCCGGTCGCCGATGGCCGTCCTGTCGGCGATGCCGATTTCACCGAGAAGACGATCGAGATGACGGAGACCAGCGAGGAGGCCGTCGTCTCCAAGACAGCGCGGGTCACGGAAGAAGTGAGCCTTCGCAAGGACGCCAGCGATCGGGTGGAGACGGTGAAGGATACCGTGCGCCGAGACGAGGTCGAGATCGAGCAGGTCCCGGGCGGACCGACCACCGCCAGTGAGACGGCAGGTGCAACGCCGGTGACGCCGGCAACTCCGGCCCAACGCGCCACGAAGATCTAGCTCGTTCGAGATCAAGCCACCGGGGTGCCCCTCGCGGCACCCCGAGATTAGGAGGAAGCCTTGTCGACAAGCACCTATGACCCTCGGTTGCCGGGAGCGGCCACGACCGCATCGTCGGCAGTGGACACCACGACTTTCGTGCGTGGAGGATCGCACACACATCGGCGGGTTTCCTGGGCCGCCATCTTCGGCGGCGTCATCCTCGTCGTCGCTATTCAGCTCCTGCTCAGCTTGCTCGGAGCCGGGATTGGCCTTGGGACAGTGGACACGAACGCCGGCAGCACGCCGGCTGCCAGCAGCCTCGGCATCGGCGCCGGAATCTGGTGGGTCCTCAGCAGCTGCATCGCGCTACTCGTCGGCGGCTATGTTGCGGCCTGGCTGGCTGGGATCGAGACTCGCTTCGACGGCGTGCTGCATGGTCTCATCACATGGGGCATTGCCAGCCTCCTGACTTTCTGGCTGCTGACATCGGCGATCGGCGGCATTATCGGCGGTGGGTTTTCGGCACTTGGCACGGTTGCCTCGGCAGCAGGCAGCGGTGTCAGTCAGATGGCAAAGCCGCTGGCACAAGCTGCTGGCGTATCGCCTGACATGATCCAGCAGCAGGCGCAGGCCTACCTTCAGCCCACCAATCCCGACCCAGCAACGATGAGCCCGCAGGACGCTCAGAAAGAGATCGCCACGAATCTTGCCACCTATGCCGGCGGCGGCGCGGACGCGCCAGCGGCCAAGGAGCGGGTCATCACCATCATGGCCGCGCAGATGAAGGTCAGTCACGACGAGGCCGCCAAGCGCTTTGACGACACGCAGGCCAAGCTCAAACAGGCGCGGGATCAGGCAGTGCAGACTGCAAAAGACGCGGCTGATGCAAGTGCCGCCGCGGCGTCCAAGACATCGTTCGCGGCTTTTGGTGTCCTGCTTCTCGGTCTACTCGCATCCGGCATCGGTGGGTCGTTTGCCGTTCAGCGGAGGCTTCTCATTACCCGACGCACGGTGGACGGCAAGGTCGCTTAAAAGCAACCGAAACCGCTACGAACGGCTATCGAGTTCTTCGCTCATGCCAACCCGAGATCACCGTCCTGCTTAAGCAGCGACCAAGGAGATTACCGTGGCAACGAAACCGAAGGCTTCCGAGCAACAGGCTCACGAGGCAGGAAATCACAAAGGACCAAAAATGATGAAATCGCTCGATGACCTCTTTCTCCACTTTCTGCAAGACGTCTATTACGCCGAACGCCAGCTGCTGAAGGCGCTCCCGAAGATGGCCAAGAACGCGCAGGAGCCGGCGCTCGCGGAGGCCTTCACGACCCATCGCGAGGAGACCGTCCAGCAAATCGAGCGTCTGGAGCAGGTATTCGAACTGATTGGCAAGCGCGCGAAGGGCGTACCCTGCGAGGCGATCAAAGGCCTGGTCGAGGAGACTGAGGAAGTGCTCGATGAGAGCGATACCGGCGCGGTTCGCGACGCCGGCCTGGTCGCCTGCGGGCAGGCTGTCGAACATTACGAGATGGCCCGCTACGGGGCGCTGATCGCCTGGGCGCAGGCCGGCGGCCATAAGGAGATTGTGGGCTTGCTGCAGGAGACGCTCGACGAGGAAAAGAAGACAGATAAGCTGCTCAACGACCTCGCGACCAAGCAGATCAACAAAAGCGCATCCGCCTTGGCGAAGGCGGCCTGATCGCTTCACTCGGCGCATCCCGCGGCGGCATTCGACACCGGACGTTGACGGCCTGCCTTCATCCCGCTCTCCCCACGCTTGGGAGGCGGGATGCGGTCGGGACCGAGGCGAGCGAGCATTCGCTCACTCTGCCGCCACAGTAGCTTTGTCTCCGCCGCCTCCCGATCTCCGCCTTGTTCAGCGCCGCTACAAAGCTGCCTGACCTGCTTTTCGGGTACCTGCCGAGTGAACCGCTCGGCCCGGCGCGGCTCGTCACGAAATGCTTGGAGAAGCATCCATTCGCCAATGCTGCGCGACCGGTCGTCGTCGGTAAGACGCTGTACATGGCCTATTTACTGGCAGGCGCTTTCAATGCCTGCCAGGCCGGCCTTGGGTGTCAACACGACAATTGCGGCCGCCGATGCCAACATTGACCTTCTCGCGGCCGTAGCGCGCAAGCTCCGTCGTGACGACGGCGCGAAGCACTCCGGGCTGCAACGACGGCGTGCTACTCAGATTCTTGCTTGGCGCTGATTTCGTCGAGCACGGCCTCGGGCGGCACGTCCCGCTTGGCCTCCTCAATCGCGGCGCTGTTTTCGAGGGGGACGTCCAGTCGCGCGGCGAGAGCAGCAACGACTTCGGTCAACTTGGTCAGTTCATGTTCAGCCAGCAGGCTGATATGCAGGTCGAGATCGGCTCGCTTGTTCGTCGCGGCAGCCGTGCGATTTTGGCTGATCAGCACGAAAGTGGAGAGGAAAATTGCTTCGACCGACGCTTCCATCGCCAGGATCACAAACGACTCATCGAATTTCGCGATCCAGGGCACGACGCCGAGATTGATCAGGATCCAACTCGTGTAGATTGCGAGGTGCGAATATACGAACGGCATACTGCCGGTGAAGGAGGTGATCGCCTCGGCAAGCCGCTCCTGGCGTGTTGCCGAGGCGGCTTTCTCGCGACGACGCTCCTCCAACGCTTCGATATTGCGCTTGAGCGAATTGCTGAGATCCTCCGGTTGCGGCGGTGGAACTGTGGGGGTCGCTGATCTCATTTTCGCCGGCTCTCCGCTGTCCGAGTTTTAGCAAAGTCAAACGCGCTTACCGTCGCCGCCCCTTGAGCGGCGTCGAGCGTCGCGGGCTAACGCGCGGCACCGTTCGCAGTACCCGATCCCGGAGCTTCGACGACCTCCCGTCGCAGTCTTTGCTTCTGATACGCCCACCGCCTCGGCACCTGCCCGCAAGCGACTCACGAATCTGATCGGAAGTCCTGGCGCCTGACTCAAGTCACCGGAATGAATGGGCGCGAGCCACCCAGGCGGTGGGGTTTGACGCGCCGCCCGCAGCACATACTCAAAACGTCATTTCAGCGCGCTGTCTTTTAGAGCTCGTTTTGCGTATGTCGCAGTGCAACAAAGGAAGTTTGAACAATGACGCTACGATCCCTGATGCAGGCCGGTCCGGCGAGGGCGACCGAGCTGTTTACGCGCCTCGCCGAGACCTCGGACAATGCTGTGAAAACCCGCGAGCGCTTGTTCGCGGAGCTGAAGAGCGAGCTCGAGCTGCACGCCGACCTTGAGGAGCAGCATCTCTTCCCGTTGCTGAGGAAGCATGCGGAAACCAAGGAGCTCGTCGCCAACGCGATCAAGGACAATAAAGATGTTCGCGCCCGACTTGAGGCGCTGGAGAATCTGCCGAAGAACCACGAGACCTTCCTCGACAAGCTGACCGAGCTGCAGAAGGCGTTCCGCCAACATGCGCGCGACGACAAGAAAGAGTTATTGCCCGCGGTGCGGAAGGCGCTGAGCGAGGAGGAGGCGCAGACCATCGCCGAGAAGTTCGAGACCGGGCTGGCGGAAGCCGATCAGGCGAAGCAGGACGAGGCCGAGGAGCGCCGCATCGCCGCTCGCCGCCAGCGTGAGCAGGCCGAGCGCGAAGCCCAGCAGGCCGAAGCCATCGAGCAAGAGCGCGAGAGCGTGGAGCGCCACTCTCGAGAGATGGCAGAGCGTACCGCAGAGTCGGCGCGTCAAACCGCCGCGACCGTGCTGCGCACCGGCGAGGCCGCAACCGAGAACATGCGCCAGACAGTGCGCGGCATGGCCGAGGGCGCGCAGCGCGTCGGTACCACGCCGTTCACTCCCTTCTTCTTCTGGGACTTGATGCTTGGCCGCTCGGGCGGGCAACAGGAGCGGTCCATCACCCCAAGCGGCACCGGCCGCTTTCCGGTGACGCTGGACGCGGATCGAGCCGGGGCGGAGGAGGTGATCCCGCTACTCGAGGAGACACTGGTTGTCGGCAAGCGAATCGTGAACAGCGGCACCACACGAATCCGTCGCTTCGTGGTGGAGTCGGCCGTGGAGCAGCAGGTCGCGCTGTATGACGAGAAGGTGGTCGTAGAGCGTCGCCGGCCGGCAGTTGATGCCGCGACCGGCGAGAGCTTTACGGATCTGACGATCGAGGTGGTCGAGACCTCCGAGGTTCCGGTCGTCACGAAGGGCGTGCATGTGCGCGAGGAGATCGTGGTTCGAAAACAGCGTAGCAAGCGTCAAACGACCGTTCGCGAAACCGTGCGACGGGAGGAGATCGAGATTGAGCAGTCCGGCCGCCAGCGGCCGGCGCTCGTTCACTCGATGTCACGCGGCTGATCAGGCGGAAGGGGCGGCCGCGAGGTCGCCCCCGCACTTCGGCGAGCTGCCGGCAGGGTCGGTCGTATGCAAGTGACGGCGCGTGATGACTCACGGAGCGGTGGCGGGCTCGCACGATAGATCGATGAGAGCTGCGAGCGTCCTTGCGTAGGCGCGGGAGCAGTCCGTTGTCCCACTACCCGTCCCCGACGATCTCAGCGATCGCGGAGAGATCGTCGGCGGCAATTCCGTCGCGCTTGCCGCCATGACAATTGTATAGGCGATCATTCCGCCTCTCGATGACAGCGAATCGCTCCCCACGGGCGATCAGCAGGTGCGTACCGGTTTCCTCGACGATGGTCGCGCCCATGTTCTCCTCCTCTGCGATCGTGCTCACCCCAGAAATCGCGAGCCTCCGTGGCCCTTCCAATCCGCGGTCGTCCTCCCTTCCGCAGCAACGCCACCGCCCGGCCGAGAACCGGTTGATCCGACCTGCCCCGTTTAGCTCAGCCCCGTCTCGGTCGTGGCACACCCCTTCACATCCGGTCCCTTGAGCAACGGCCGTCCAGCAGCCGCGTTCGATTGCGGCCTGAACACGACAAAGCGGAGCCGAAGCGTGCCTAACGAGATGCATTCCAGAGATGGCCAAAGTCCCTTTGAAGGAGAATTGAGATGGCAACGTGGTCCCGCATCTCTGACCCGGAGAACGATGGCAGCCTGTTTCCCGCATGGTTCGTGAGCCGGATGACCGCCGTGCGCGGTGCATTCGGCCTTCTGCTGGCCACGGGGGACGTGCTGCGCGTGATCTCGTTGTCTGCTGCGCACGTTTCCTCGGACGGGATTGTTCTGCTGGACGTCCTGCTGGATCACGCCGGCGTTCCCGACGGCGTCGACACCGCTTGGGAGTCCAAGCATTATTTGGGTGTGCCCCTGCCGGGGGCGACCAGGGCCACTGTCAACATGGCTCACGTCGTCGCCGCCATCGAGTTCTCGGCCGCACAGTACGCCGAGGAGCCGGGCGGGATCTCCGGTTCAGCGACCCAGGCGATTTCGGACACCGTCGAGGAGCTGAGGCACGCAGCCGAGGTTGCGGGCGAACGAGGAGCAGACCGCGGCTAGTTGAAGATGGCCCGTTCGGGCGGTTCGGTGGGAAATACCGATAGCGAGGCGGTTGTCGTCATTCCCCAAACTGCAGGCTGCAAAGAGCTCGTTCGTCCCTGAACAGGAACCGGCCGAAATGCGTTTGCTCGTATTCGTCAGTCTTACCCTGGTGACGATAGCTGCCGGTGGGCCGCCCGCTCCCGGAAGCACGCCGCCACCCGGGCCCGATCCAGCGCTCCCGACCGTTTCGGGCCAGGCCCTTCGGCAACTAACCGACAACCGCACCCGACAAGCCATGATCGCGGAGAGTATGCGGCAGTATCGAGGCGAATGTGCCTGTCCTTCTCAGGTGGATCGGCACGGGCGAACCTGCGGGAAGCGGGCCGGAAAGCTGATCGGACCAAACCACCCAAAGCCTTTCTGCACGCCGATTGAGATATCCGACGAACAGGTAAAAGCGTGGCGTGAGAAGCGTCAGCGCTAGGCTTTGACGGTGCGAACGATGCTCATTGGCGGCGATGGAGCGGAGTGCGTCGACAGGGCTGAGGGCGAAAGCGGCAGGGAGTAGGATCGGCTATGCTCAAGCGTTCCGCCGCGGTTCTTGCACTCGCGTTCGGCGGCATTGCCGTGTCCGGACCCGCGCACGCGACGTGCCGCTGGACACTCGTCGACGGCAAGCGGCAGCAGCTGTGCGACGACAAGGGGGATTCTTCAGTGCGCGAGCCGCCTGTCGCGCCGGCCGCGCCGCCTGCGGGCTCGCCGCCCGTTGTCAGCGCGTGTCACCCGGAGCTAGCGCCGACCGGCCCCGTGACGCGGCCGATGTGCCCTTGAACACGCAACAGGCCGCGCTGCCGCAGAAAACAACCGACCGGCGTGCGGATGACGGTCTTGCGCTGCTTTGCTCCCTCAGCTCAAATCAGAAGTAGCCCGTTCCTACGAGACTGCGGCTCTCGTCAGGCGGAGCTTTCGAACCCGGAGGGCGCGGAGGAGACGTCCGGGACAAACCGGACGCCTCCTGATCGGCCGCTGCCGCTCGTGATAATTACTGCTTTTGCCTCGGCGTGGCAGGGGCATTGCCACCCGCATCGGCACCCGCCGGCTTCCCGCTCGGGTCGCGCGTGCTCATTCCGCTGGTCGTTCCTGCATTGCCAACGCTGCCAGACGTCGTTCCCGTCGGGCTGACCGCTTGCGAGCTCGGTTCCGCACTACCAGCACCAGCGCCAGCGCCGCCGGCACCAGCGCCCCCTCCTGCTCCACCACCACCTGCACCGCCGCCAGCTCCCTGCGCGAAAGCCGCGCCCGACAGCCCGAACGCGATCGCAGCCGCGAACACCATCATCTTCGTCATGAGTTTCTCCTTCGATGCCGGCCACTTCGGACCGTCAGAACCCAACGGGGCTCAGGAATGAGCAAACGGGGGTTTGCCGTTCCGGTTTGGTCACATTGTCCGGATGTTTCCGGACGGGCGTGGCGCACGGCCAACGACTCGTTGAGCATCCGCGCGGGTCGAGGTCATGAACATCGAACTGCACGAGATGGTACTGCTGGTGCACAACGACCCGGTCGTGCAAGAATCGACGAGGCGCCGGACATGCGTCACCTATCGGCACCGGGTCGCTCATGCCCACTTCCCCGATCGTCATTCAGCTGGGAGTGACCGACAATGCCCTCGCTTATCGAGGACTATGCGCTGATCGGCGACTGCGAGACCGCAGCGCTCGTGGGCCGGGACGGCTCTGTGGATTGGCTCTGCTGGCCACGCTTTGATTCGGACGCCTGTTTCGCTGCCTTGCTTGGGGCGCCCGAGCACGGCCGTTGGCTCGTCGCTCCGACGGGCGACGCGCGCGTGACCCGGCACTACCGGGGTGACACGCTGATCTTGGAGACCCGGTTCGAGACCGCCGACGGCGTCGTCCTGCTCGTCGACTTCATGCCGCCGCGCAGCGGCCACTCCAACCTGGTGCGGCTCGTGATGGGCGAACGCGGGGAGGTGGCGATGCGCACGGAGCTGGTGGTGCGCTTCGGCTACGGCGCCCTGGTGCCATGGGTCCACAGACAGAACGATGGCACCCTGCGGGCGATCGCCGGACCGGATCAGGTCGTGCTGCGCACGCCCGTGCCCGTCCATGGCGAGGGCCCCAAGACGGTTTGCGAATTCACTGTGGGGGCGGGCGAGACCGTGCCCTTCACCCTGACCTACGCGCCCTCGCATCTGCTGCCGCCCGATCCGGCCGACGCGCAGGAGGCGCTCGCCGCGACGGAGCGGTTCTGGACTGAATGGTCCGGCCGCGCCCGGATCGAGGGAGGCGAGCGGCGCGGCGCGGTGATGCGCTCGCTGATCACGCTCAAGGCTCTAACCTACGCGCCGACCGGCGGGATCGTCGCAGCTCCCACCACCAGCCTGCCGGAGACGCTGGGCGGCATTCGCAATTGGGATTACCGATTCTGCTGGCTACGTGACGCCACTCTGTCGCTGCTCGCGCTAATGAACGCGGGCTACTACGAGGAGGCGGGCTCCTGGCGGGACTGGTTGCTGCGCGCGGTGGCGGGCGTACCGACGCAGGCGCAGATCATGTACAGCATCACCGGCGAGCGGCGCCTGACCGAGTGGGAGATCGACTGGCTGCCCGGCTACGAGGGCGCCAAGCCCGTGCGGATCGGCAACGGCGCCCACGGCCAAATCCAGATCGACGTGTACGGCGAGGTCATGGACGCGCTCTATCAGGCGCAGCGGGGCGGTCTGGCTAGCAGCGCCGAGGCCTGGGCCTTGCAGCAGGCGTTCCTGGCCCACCTCGCTGAGATCTGGCGCGAGCCGGACCGTGGCATATGGGAGAGTCGGCGGCCGGAGCGGCACTTTACCTTCAGCAAGATCATGGCCTGGGTTGCCTTCGACAGGGGCGCCAAGATTGCGAAGGAGTTCGGGCTGGAAGGGCCGGTCGAACGCTGGAGCGAGGTCGCCAAGGAGATCCATGACGACGTCTGCGCCAACGGCTACGACCCCGAGTTGGGCAGCTTTGTACAGGCCTATGGCTCCAAGTGGCTCGATGGCAGCCTGCTCTTGATCCCGACGACGGGATTCCTGCCATTGGACGACCCGCGCATCGCGGGCACTGTGCGCGCGGTCGAGGGTCGGCTGCTCGCGGACGGCTTCGTCATGCGTCATGACCCCGCCGAAGTTGAGACCGGCCTCTCCCATGGCGAAGGCGCTTTTCTCGCGTGCTCCTTCTGGCTCGCTGACGCGATGGTGCTGCTTGGGAGAGATGAGGAGGGGCAGCGGCTGTTCGAGCGCCTGCTCGCGCTTCGCAACGACGTCGGCCTGCTCTCCGAGGAGTACGACGTGCCGACTGGACGCTTGGTGGGTAACTTTCCTCAGGCGTTCTCCCACATCGCGCTGGTCAACACGGCGCACAACCTTGCCCGCCCAAGCAAGCCCGCCGAGCAGCGAGCGGGAGAAGCAGAACCAGGAATGTAGACCGGCGGAGATCACCCAAGGAACGCCGACTACCCAGCCCGTGGGATCGCATCCATTGCCTTGGACCCCGTCCCAAAATCGGCCCAACTCTTGGCGGTTAATTTGGCACTGCTGTTTCTACTGCGCCGCGCGAAGCCGCATGGAGGAACCCTCGCCAACGGTGGTCGCGGAGGAGGGCGGGCGCAACCCACCCTGACAGTGTGACTTCAGCTTTGGGGCGCGCCGTTTGCGCAAACTCGCGGGGTGAAGGCACTGACCGATGATCTCGTCCGCCGCTGCCGTCTCCAGCCACGCCGCGGCCGAACACCCGGTGCGGGCGGTGCTGCTGATAGGTGCCCTCGGCGTGGTGTTCGGCGATATCGGCACCAGCCCGATCTACGCCTTTCGCGAGTCGCTTAAAGCGGCCGGAGGCACGGCGACCGAGGCGACCATATTCGGCGTGCTGTCCCGGTGTTCTGGGCCATCGTGCTCATTGTCGCGCTGAAATATGTGGTTTTCGTCATGCGCGCCGACAATCAGGGGGAGGGCGGCACAATGGCGCTGCTCTCCCTGGCTCTGCCCGCGGCCGGCCGGCTGAGCGGAATGCTGTTGGTGGTTGGACTTGCCGGCGACTCCTTGTCCTTC
>Ga0308173_10001641_pt1 | contig 11365 bp, 10 predicted proteins | sample PhyPR1_FD_203716 | JGI IMG/M metagenome (GOLD analysis project Ga0308173, IMG submission 203716) | Soil microbial communities from UC Gill Tract Community Farm, Albany, California, United States - DLSLS.P.R1 | ecosystem: Environmental > Terrestrial > Soil > Agricultural land | place: USA... | reverse complement strand
GGAAGACCACCAGCACCGGTGCTACGGACACGAGGGTGGCGAGCACGAGCTCTGGCGGGCTCACCGCGGCATTGGCACCCACCACCGGGTTGAAGTTGGGTGTCGAGGCGAGCATCTGCGTGAGGCCCACCTGCATGGGGTAGGCATCGCTCCCCGGCAGCATCACGTAGGGCAGGAAGAAGTTGTTCCAGTTCTGCACGAAGCTGAAGAAGCCCACCAGGGCCACCACCGGGGTGGAGAGGGGCAGCACGATCGACGTGAAGGTCCGCAGCTCCCCGCACCCGTCGATCCTGGCCGCCTCGAGCAGCTCGCTCGGCATGGCGGTGGAGAAGTAGATGTAGGCCAGGTAGACGCCGAACGGGAAGAACGAGTAGGGCAGCACGACCGAAAGAGGCGTGTTGACGAGGCTGAGGTAGTTGATCTCCAGGAAGGTGGGCAGCACCAGCGAAGTCGCGGGCATCAGCATCACGACGAGGGTCGAGACCAGCAGAAGTCGGCGGCCACGAAACCGCATCTTGGCCAGGGCATAGCCGGCAGGGACGCTCACGAAGAGGGTCAGGACCAGGGCCAATCCGGCATAGAGGACCGAGTTGGTCATCCAGGTGCTGATGGCTCCGTCCTGGAACGACATCAGGGCGTTCCAGTTGTCGCGCAACGCGGAGAGGCTCCCGAGGCTGAAGGGCGCGTCGTTCACCAGCTGGCCCGAGTCCTTGGTGGCTGCCAGGAAGAGCCAGATGACGGGCACGAGGAAGAAGAGCGCGAAGACGCCGAGCACGGCTGCCATCAGGGCCCGACCGGCGGATGGGCCGGAGGTGGGTGAGTGGCTTGCCCGCTGGTATGCCGCCGGGCGGGCCCGGGGTCGGGTGTCAGGTCTCGTGGTGGTGGTCATGACGTCCCCTTCAGTCCGTCTCGAACAGCCGGCCGCGGGCGACGAAAAGGCCCGCCGCAAGCGCCGCGACGACGAGCAGCATGATCGAGATGGCCGCTGATCCGTTGAAGTCGTTCTGCCCGAAGGCGTAGGTGTAGGCGAGCTGGTTGACGCTGTAGTCGCTGGGAACCACGCCGAAGCTGGCCTGCGAGACGAGCTGTGGTTCCACGAACAGCTGCGTTCCGGCGGCCAGCGAGAGGATCAGCATGTAGACGACCGACTTGCGGATCATGGGCAGCTCTATCTGCAAGGCGCTCCGGAGCGGACTGCACCCGTCGACCTTGGCTGCCTCGAGGACCTCGGTGGGAATCGTGTTCAGCGCGCCGTAGAGCACGAGGATCCAACCACCGGCACCCGTCCAGAAGGCGATGACGGCGAAGATGACCGGCAGGTGCCCCGGGGACACGACCTGCTGGAAGGTGGTGGAGCCGGTGGCCCTGAGGACCCAGGCCACCGGGCTCACCGTGGGGTCCAGGAGGAAGAGCCACAACAGCACACTCGAGGCGCCGGCCAGCGCGCCGGGGATGTAGTAGGCGAACCGGATGAAGGTCTTGGTCCGACGTCGCGCCAGGCGGTTCATGACCAGGGTCAGGGTCACGACGAGGACGGACAGGAGCAGGAGCCAGAGCGCGACGAAGGCTGCCACGTGGCCCACGGCCGGGAGGAACCGGAAGTCGGTGGCCGCCTTGGTGAAGTTGGACAGGCCCGCGAAGCCCCCCGACCGGCTGGTGAACGCGAGGTACAGCGAGTAGAGCACCGGGATGACCCCGAACAACATGAACAGGATGACGAACGGCGCCACGAACAGGTACCCGGCCTTGCCGCTCCCCCGGGAGGCGGCCGCGGGCCGGCTCCCGGGGATCGTTGCAGTGGGGATGGCCATGACGTCAGCTGGTCTTGACCTGGTAGCCCAGGATCTTGGCCTCGTTCTCGATCTGCTTCTGCCAAGCGGGGAGCAGCGACTCGATGGTCTGGTTCTTGGTCATGCCCGCCTGGACGACCTTGGCCCAGATCGCCTCCTGGCTGAAGGAGGGCGAACCCCAGCCGGGCCAGACCTCGCCGGCTGCCTGCTGGAGAGCAGGCGCGATGTCGCCGGCGTAGTACCCGCTCTTCTGCGTCTCGGCCAGCCACGCCGCGGCCGCCTGGCTGAAGGCCGGGTACGTCGGCAGGAGGGTGCCTCCGACCGAGGACTGGCTCGTGACCCACGTGGCGAAGTCTGCGGCCGCCTTGAGGTTCTTGCTGTGGGCCGAGACCCACCACGCGCCGCCGCCGACATTGCCCGTCGCCGCAGAGCCGGCGTCCCACGTCAGCGGGGGTGCGACTGCGAGCTCACCCTTGGGCGTCTTGAGCGTGCCCTGGAAGACCGCACCGCCGTACCACGACGGGCCGGGCAGCATGAGGACCTTGTCGGCCTTGGTCTTGGCGAACTCCGGGCCGAACAGCGACAGGGTGGACATGGACTTGTTGGCGATCAGGTCGTCGAGGAGCTTGGCTGCCCTCACGCAGTTCGTGTCGCCGGTGTTGACGGTCAGCTTGGTGGGCCCGTCGACCTTGTTGGCTGGGCACTGCGCGGCCCACATGTAGATCTCGGGGGTCCAGGCGTCACCGGCGGTGCCGACCAGGTATCCCGGGTGCTCCGCGGACACCTTGTCGCCGAGCTGCTGGTACTCCTCCCACGTCTTCGGGACGGTGTACCCCCACTGGTCCATCAGCTTCTTGTTGTACCAGAGCACGTTCTGGGCCAGGTCGTTGCGAAGGCAGTAGGCGACGCCGTCGAGGGTGCACACGTCGAGGGCGCCCTTGGAGAAGCCGTCGAGCGTCGCGGCGGGGACGAGCCCCTTGTTGACGGGGGCGAGGTCGCCGGTGCCACTCAGCGAACCCCACGCGGCCGAGTTGTTGTCCGTCGTGAACGCGACGTCGGGCCAGCCGGAGCCCGAGCGGTCGAACAGCTGTGTCTTGGTCTTGAAGGAGTTCGACCCGTTGGCATTGCCGTCGTAGGCGACGATCTTGACCTTGGTGCCCGGGTGCGCCGCGACATACGCCTCGGCGACCGGCTGCCGGGTCGAGTCGACCCACACGGTGATCTCGGCCTTCTCGTCCTGGGCCGCCGTCTTGAAGCCGAAAGGACTTCCGGCGTCCGCGGTGTTCTTGGCTGCGCCGACGCTCTGTCCACCGGCGCAGGCAGCCAGGGCCAGCGTGCACGCCAAGGCAGTTGCCGCGACGAGAGCCCGCGGCGCCCGAGCGGCCGCTGCCGCGCTGCCTGCGGGGTTGTTCCGCATTCCGATACCCATGTGGGAGGACTCCTTCGTTCACCAGGTCCTGAGGGCCTGAGGCCGCGGTGGCTCACTCCTAAGATATGATACATATGATGATCATGCAATAGGCTGACCTGACTACGATTCGCTCAGGACCCTCGGCGACCAGGAGAAGGCGGAACCATGACGACCGATGACGGCAGGTGGACCGCTCCCTCCCCAGCCCAGCGCTCCAGTCTGGGGACGGTGGTCATCGCGACCCTGGTGGACCAGATCGTCAGCGGCGCACTGCCGGTCGGCACGGTCCTGCCCGCCGAGGCCGAGCTCGGCGAGCAGCTCGGGGTCTCCCGGACGGTGATCCGCGAGTCCGTGAAGAGCCTGCAGTCCAAGGGGCTGCTGTCGAGCCGCCAGGGTGTGGGCACCGTCGTGCGCGACATGGACGCCTGGGACCTCATCGATGAGGTGGTCCTGAGCGCGATGGTCAAGCACGACGAGTCGCTCGGCATCCTCGACGACCTCGTGTCGGTCCGGGCGGCGCTGGAGATGGCCATGGCAGAGGAGGCCTGCAGGGGCCAGCAGGCGCCCGACCTCGGCGCGGTCCGGACGGCCTACGTCGAGATGACCGAGAGCTCCGAGGACGCCGCGGCGTTCGCGCGGGCCGACGTGCACTTCCACGATGCCGTGATGACCTTGTCCGGAAACCGGCTGGGGAGGGCCATCGTCACCAGCATCCACGACCAGGCCCGGACCACTGGTCGCTACCACGGCTCGGCGACACGGTCCAACATCGAGATCACGCTGGCCGAGCACCGGGCAGTCCTCGACGCCCTGGAGCACCGCGACGGCGCGCGCGCGGGGCAGGCGATGCGGGCACACATCCTCGGGTCGTGGGAACGACGTCGTCCGGCGGCCGCTGACGCGCGCGAGACCACCGCCGGTTGACGGCTTCAGAGAAGCCCTTCGACGACGGTGTCGGCGTCGTCCCAGAACGCCGAGGGCACCTGCTCTGACAGCCACCGGGCTGCCGAGACCGCATGGTCCGGCCTCGCGAGTCCGGCGACGACGCTCGCGACAGCAGCGTGCCGCAGGGGGAACTGCAGGGCGACCTGGGGCAGGATGCAGCCGTGCTCGCGCGCCAGGGCCGCCAGGTCACGTGCTGCCTGCAGCAGGCGTGCGTCAGGGGTCTCGTAGTTGAAGTGTGAGTCCGCGCGCGGATCGGCGCGCGCGAGCAGGCCGGAGTTGAAGGGCGCAGCCGCCACGACGCTGACCCCACGTGCGAGGCAGGCGTCGAGCAGGGGAGCAGCAGTGCGGTCGAGCAGGGTCCACCTGCCGGCCAGCATGACGACGTCGACGTCGCTCTCCTGCACGAAGCGCAGCGGCGCCCGCCAGTCGTTCATGCCGACCCCGACCGCACCCACGACGCCTTCGTCGCGCATGCGCACCAGTTCGGGCAGGGCTCCGTCGAGGACCTCGCGGGTGAAGTCGTCGGGGTCGTGCACGAACACGACATCGACGTGGTCGACGCCCAGCCGCTGGAGGCTCTCCTCCAGGCTTCGGCGCACCCCGGGGCCCGAGTAGTCCAGCTCACGCCGTAGGTCGTCTGCCACGTCGAACTGCTGGTCCATGTCCGAGCCGGTCGCGTCCTCGTTGGGTACCAGCAGGCGCCCTACCTTGGTGGACAGGACGTACTCGTCACGCGTCCGGTCGACCAACGCCGCACCCAGCCGGCGCTCGGACAGCCCGAGGCCGTAGTGGGGCGCCGTGTCGAAGTAGCGAATCCCGCTGCGCCACGCCGTATCCATCACCTCCGAGGCCTGCTCGTCCGAGACCGCCCTGTAGAGGTTCCCGAGGTTGGCGCCCCCGAAGCCCAGCGTGGTGACCTCGACGTCGGTCGCCCCGAGCCGGCGCTTCTCGAGGTGGGTCATGAGAGTCCGTACCACGTCGTGGCGGTGCCCCCGAGGACCGCCCGCTGTTCAGGCGGCGAGAGGTGGGAGACCAGCTCCTCGTTGGTGCCCCACACCTTCGCGTAGTCGGCGCGGATGAGGCAGACGGGCCAGTCGGAGCCGGCCATCATCCGGTCGGGACCGAAGACGGCGAGGGCGTGCGCGGCATACGGCTCGAGGTCGGCGACCGACCAGGTCGGGGACGCCTCCGTGACCATCCCGGAGAGCTTGCAGGCCACGTTCTCACAGGTCGCGAGCTCGGCCAGGTGCGTGGACCACGGCTCCAGGCCACCCGATGCGATCGCGGGCTTGCCCACGTGGCTCAGGACGAACCGGACCTCCGGCTCCTGGCGGGCGGTCTCGATCGCGGCCGGGAGCTGGTCATGGTGGATGAGGAGGTCGAAGGCGAGTCCTGCCGTGGCCACGGCGGCGAGCCCGCGCCGCACGGCCTTGCGGTTCAGCCACAGTGGGTCCGCCTCGCCCTGCACCTGGTGGCGCAGACCCACCAGGTGGGCGCCCCCCGGCGAGGACCTCAGCTCGGCGATCCGCTCGGGTACGTCCGGCGAGGTGAGGTCGACCCACCCGACCACCCCGCGGACGGCTGCGGTGGTCGCAGCGAGAGCCAAGAGCTCCGGCGTCTCCGCGGGGACGTTGATCGTCTCGACGAGGACGGTCCCGTGCACGCCGGCGGCATCGAGCTGGGGCTCGAGCTCGCCCATCGTGAAGGACCGGTCGATCACGGGGAAGTCCGTGGTCCAGCCCTGTGGCCGGACGGCAACGTCCCAGAGGTGGTGGTGGGCGTCGATGCGCTCGATGGCCTCGGTGTTCTCTGGGACCTGTGGTGTCTCTGCCTTGTCAGTCCGCATGCAACACCTCCTCCATGGGACGTCGCCGGAGGCGAGCTTTTCGAGGTCGGCCTTCCAGCGGCCCGACCAGCTGGTCGGCTCCTCGGTGTGGGGGGCGCGCGCGACGGCGAGGACTCACGACCGGGGTCGCAACCGAAGCCGGTCCATCCCGCCGTCCACAGCCAAGGTGGTGCCGGTGGTCGAGCCCGCGAGGGGCGAAGCCAGGTAGGCGACGGCATGGGCGATCTCCTGGGGGGTGACCAGTCGGCCGTGGGGCTGCCTGGCCTCCAGCGCTGACCGCTCGGCGGAGGGGTCATCGGCGGCAGCGAGCAGGCGTTGCACCCATGGTGTGTCTGCAGTGCCGGGGTTCACCGCGTTGACCCGGATGCCCTCGGGCAGCATGTCCGCCGCCATGGCGAGCGTCAGTGACAGGAGGGCGCCCTTGCTGGCGGAGTAGGCCGCGCGGCTGGGCAGGCCTACGGTCGCCGCGACGGAGCAGGTGTTGACGATGGCGGCGTGGTCCGACTCGCGCAGGCTCGGTAGCGCAGCGCGGGTCACGCGCACGGTGCCGAGGACGTTGATGTCCAGCACCCTCAGCCACTCCGTGTCGTCGTTGGCGTCGACGCCGCCCTGCGCACCGATGCCGGCGTTGTTGGCGACGATGTCGAGTCCCCCGAGGCTGGTCACAGCCTCGGCGACCGCAGCCCGGACCGCGGTGTCGTCACTGACGTCGGCCACGACGGCGAGGTGCCTGCCACCAGACACCAGGCTGACGTCGCGGTCCAGCACGGCGACCGCTGCACCGCGGTCGGCCAACAGGTCGGCGATGGCCAGTCCGATGCCCGACGCGCCGCCGGTGACCAGTGCCTTGAGGCCGGCAAACTCCCGCGTTGCACTCATCACGCGGCTCCGAGGGTCTGGCGCTGGCGGCCGAGGCCGTCGATCTCGAGCTCGACGACGTCCCCGGCCTTGAGGTATGGCGTGCCGGGCACCCCGAGTGCCACGCCCGCAGGAGTGCCTGTGTTGATGACGTCCCCGGGGTAGAGCGTCATGAACTGGCTGATGTAGTGGACCAGGTGGTGGACTCCGAAGACCATGTCGGAGCTCGTGCCGTGCTGTTTCAGCTCGCCGTTGACCCACAGCCGGAGGGTGAGCGCCTGTGGGTCCTCCACCTCGTCGGGGGTCACCAGCCACGGGCCGAAAGGGTTGAACGTCGCGCAGTTCTTGCCCTTGTCCCACTGACCGCCACGCTCGATCTGGAACTCTCGCTCGGAGACGTCGTGGCTGATGGCGTAGCCCGCGATGTGCCCCGCCGCTGCCTCGGGACTCCCGAGGTAGGCGGCCTTGCGGCCGATCACGACGGCGAGCTCCACCTCCCAGTCGGTCTTCTCCGAGGCTCGCGGAACGAGGACCTGGTCGTCCGGCCCCACCACGGTGTCGGGCGCCTTCATGAACAGCACCGGCTCGCTCGGCACGGTGGCGCCGGTCTCGGCGGCATGGTCGCGGTAGTTGAGCCCGACGCAGACGATCTTGCCGATCCTTGCGAGCGGGGGACCGAACCGAGTCGGAGCGTCGATCACCGGCAGGTCACCGGCAGACAACGCTCGCCCCACGGTCGTCCTGAGGTCCCCGGACAGGACACTGCCCTCGAGGTCGCCGAGAACGCTGCTGAGATCTCGCCAGGCCCCCGACTCGTCCTGGACAGCGGGGCGCTCCGCGCCGGCCGCTCCGATGCGTGCCAACTTCATGGGCTACCTCTCCTTGTCGGCCGTGCGGTCAGGCAGATCGCGCTTGGGCGGCCGGCGCGGGCCGCGGTGAATCAGACATCGACGGCACACTCGACGCGCGCAATCATTATTCGTCATACGTATTCTGTCAAGAGGCTCCTCTGGCTATGCTGCGGCCATGAGCGCAAGCCTGTCCTCGGCGCGGCCACCTCGGCCGCGCCGCCTCGCCACCGCCGTGGTGGAGGAGCTGGTCGACCGGATCGTGAGTGACGAGCTGGTCACCGGCGACAGCCTGCCCACCGAGCCGGTGCTGTGCGAGGCCTTCGGTGTGAGCCGCACCGTTGTCCGCGAAGCGGTGAAGGCCCTCGAGGCGATGCGTCTGGTGACGGTGCAGCAGGGCCAGGGGACGCGAGTGCGCCCCCTGGCCGACTGGGACCTGCTGAACCCCACGGTGCTGTCGGCCGTCGTCCGCCACGACGCCGGCAACTCGATGCTGGAGGACCTCGTCGACGTCCGCCGGGCCCTGGAGGCACAGATGGCCGGACAGGCCGCCACCAACGCCACGGACCCGGAGCGAGCCGCCATCACCGAGTGCATGACCGCCCTCGACAACAGCATCGACGACCCCACGGCATACTTGCAGGCGGATGTGGCGTTTCACGACGCCATCATGGCCGCATCACGAAATCGCCTGGGACGCGCCGTGATCCACACCGTGACGCTGGAGGCCTATCGCAGCATGCGCTTTGTGGGCGCCCCCTCCAGGGAGCACCTCGAGCTGACCAACAAGGCACACCAGCGGGTTCACGAGGCAGTCCTGGCAGCTGACGCGGCAGCGGCCCGGCAGGCAATGGACGAACACATCCTCGAGTCGTGGCAGCGCAGGCGCCCGGCCCGGGAGGAGTAGTACGGCGGACCAGGGCGCCAGGGATCACTTCCCGATGAGCACGCTCACCGAAGTGTTGTCCGGGCAGTCGGGGATCTGACGGATCGTCCAGCGACCGCGCAGCTGGTTTCCCTGGAAGTTGGACTCGGCGTCCCGAGCCTCCACCTCCCCCTCGGAGGGGGTCCACCCCCGGGTGGAGTAGGCAGTCTGCATCTCGGCGAGAGTCTGCTTGAACGGCCTGGGGGAGGTCGCGGTCAGGACGGTGCGACCGCCGCTGCGCGCCTCCGTGGCGGTGACCACGTAGCCGGCCGGGACCGTTGCCTGCGAGGGGTAGGCCGCCGGCAGGTCCACCGGCGTGGCGTCCTTGGCGCAGACGAGCGCCGGCCGGGTCCCACCAGTGCCGGAGGAGGGTGCCATCGCCGCCTCCATCTCGCCGGTTCCGCACCCGGCGAGGAGCAGCAGCGTCACGCCGGCAGCGGCACCTCCCCGCAGTCCGTCGGTCCAGTGCATCGGACGACCCGCCCGCGTCACCGCGTGACCTGCGCCTGGCGCTGGTTGTCCGCCTCGTCCGACTCCTTGACCCGGCCGTCGGGGTCGGCAACGACGGTGACGAGGTGTGTTCCCTTGCCGAGGCGGACGCCCGGGAACTGGACCACGGTCGAGCGGCCGGCGGCGATGTCGACGGGGGCGGAGGTGGCCACGGTGACCCCGTCGACCAGCAGCCGGCTCGCGACCGAGGAGGCCGGCGCCTTACCGGTGTTCGCCACGGTTGCCGTCGCCGCGAACAGGCCGCTGGCCTTGGTCACCGACAAGGCGGTGGGGGTGAGGTTGGGCAGGGCGTCGAACGCGGCGTACAGGGTGGAACCCGACTGCTGGCGCGCGATCGTGGCGTAGGCGTCGAAGTTCTGTGCGCCGCCTGGCACCGCGCAGGCGCCGGTGCACCCGTCGGCGTACCCGACCTCGACCCGACCGGTGCGGTCGAGGGTGATGTCCATGAAGTCGAGCAGGTTGCGGTCATTGCCGCAGGTGGTGCCGCCGGTGCAGATCGACCCACGCTGCACGGGGTCGCTCGGCGTCGTGTCCACCGTGACCCAGCTCTTGCCGCCGTCGTACGTGGTGGAGACGTAGAGGTGCCAGTCGCCCTTGAAGCTCGCGGCGTCCTGGTAGTTGCCGCCCGTGGTCGTCCCGATGAAGGCGAACGAGGCGCGGTCGTCGTCGCCTGCGACAACGGCCGGGAAGACGGTGTTGTGGATCCCCAGAGCCGCCCCGACGTTCTGGTCGTCGGTCCACGTCCTGCCCTTGTCCCGGCTCACGGCGACACGGGGCGTGCCGTCGGCGGCCTGGTAGCCCATGTAGACGGTGCCCTTGGCCCCGACACCGACGCTCGGGTCGGAGTCACCTGCCGTGCTGGCGGGGTCCTTGCGCACCGACCAGGTGGTGCCCCCGTCCTCGGAGACCGCGACCGCCTGGTTGCCGCCGCACGACTTGTTCGGGACGTAGACGGTGCCGTCGTTCGGCGCCACCTTGACGTGTCCGTGCAGGCCACCGCAGTCGAGCAGGGAGTACATCGGGACCGCCGGGCCGAACGTGACGCCGCCGTCGTGGCTCGAGGCGCAGTTCGCGTCGGCGATGTCCTGGCTGCAGTAGTAGACGGCGTTCGGGTACGTGGACGTGGGCAGCGCGCCGATACCGTTGGGAGAGTAAACACCACCGCCCACGGTCTGGTGGTCGACCCCGGAGTTGAGGCCGCCGCCCTGACTGGGCGACCACGTCTTGCCCTCGTCGTCGGAGTAGCACATCAGGGAGGTCTTGCCGGCGAGCTGGCTCTCGAAGACGCGGCCCGTCCTGGGGTCGGTGAACCCGATCGGGTCCAGCGACGTGGAGCCACCGCTGAGGCAGCCGTTCGTCGGGGTGGCCGACACGTCCGTCCAAGTGACCTTCGAGGGGCTCACGCTGTCGTCCCAGGTCGCCTTGTAGGTGTCGTAGAGCGCCTGGTAGAAGGTCGAGCCCGTCGTGTGGCTGCTGCCGATCGAGGGCTCCCCGGCGTTGTGGGCCTGGGCGAAGGTGCCCGGTGCGCCGTACTGGTTGAAGGTGGGCGGCGTGGCCGTGCTCGGCGCAGGGTTCGCGGGCAGGTCAGTGAGCGTCGCCGTCCCCGTCACGGTCTCGCCGAGCGGGGCGTACGGCACGACCCGCACCGTGTAGTCGCCGCTCGTCGGCGGCACGACCATGACCTCGGGGTCGGCGCTGGAGGCCGACGACGCCACGACCGTCCCGCTGGAGTCGAGCAGGTAGACGTCGAAGTCGGCCGCCGCGTTCGCCCAGCCGACCTTGACCGTGAGTTGGTGCGTGTCGCCGTAACTCGCAGGGGTGGAGACGTGCAGGGCGTAGTCGTCGCAGAGCTGCGGCCCGCAGGTGACGTCGCCGGTCGTCCCCGTGACGTTGGCGGCCAAGAACGGACCGGCCGTCCACGAGGTGGCCGTGCTCGCGTCCGACACCGACCCCGAGTCCGGCGTGGCGGCCAGCGCGGGAGCCGCGCCTCCCAGGGCCGCTACGGTGCAGGCGGCGAGGACGCCGACCAGACCGCGCGGGCGTGTTCGTTCGAATGCGCGTGACACCATGGTCGGAGCTCCTCGGTTCGACGAGGCGAGACCCTCGGGGACTCGCTGGGGTCGGGCGGCCGCCGAAGACCGGCTCCGGCGCCTCACCCGCCCGGCTCAACGAGTGCACCGTCCGGTCAGGTACGGCGGGCCGAGTCAAGAGATGGTCAAGAAGGAACCCCGC
>Ga0308173_10001640_pt1 | contig 11367 bp, 10 predicted proteins | sample PhyPR1_FD_203716 | JGI IMG/M metagenome (GOLD analysis project Ga0308173, IMG submission 203716) | Soil microbial communities from UC Gill Tract Community Farm, Albany, California, United States - DLSLS.P.R1 | ecosystem: Environmental > Terrestrial > Soil > Agricultural land | place: USA... | reverse complement strand
ACGTGTCCCGACGGCCGTGCACCTGTCAGCCGAGAACGCGCGCTACCTCGCTGCCAAGGCCGGCACCGGAGCGCACCGGTTCGACGGCCCCCTCAGCGTGTCGTCACCGCAGCAACCTCAGGTCAGGTCCCTGAGACGCCGCACCATGTCGAGACTCGGGAAGTTGTCGGCCTGGATCTTGTCGAGGAGCACGTGGGCATAGGCGGCCTGCTCATCGGCGTTCATCAGCTCCTCGACCAGGTCCATCATCGTCGACGACGGGTACTGGTCCTGCTCCACCTTGCTCAGCAGCACGGCCAGCAGGTCCCCGCGGATGTCGGTCGCGTCGTTCGGCATTGATCCCTCCCGGATCTCGTGGTCCAGCGTTCCGTTCCCACCGATGACCATCCCATGCGCCGCGCTCCGGGCTAGACCGGTTGGTCGGTGTCCTGAGGCGACTCCTCCCCCACATTGGGTAGACGTCCCGCAATTGTCCGGGGCGGTCTGAACCGGACCGCCAGCCTTCTCGGCGGGGGTAGGGATCTCGGGTAGCGAGAGGGAAGCGAATGGGCACCATCGAGGGGCTGCGCCGCCCACGGCGCGGCGAGCAGGGAGCAGCGGCGGTCGAGTTCGGCCTGATCGCGATGATCCTGTTCACGCTGCTGTTCGGCATCATCCAGTTCGGCTTCTGGTTCTGGTCCTGGCAGGCCGCAGCGCATGCGGCGCGGGAGGCATCCCGCGTCGCCGCCGTGACCCCGTGCAGCTCCACCGCGATCACGACGGCTGGCACAGACGCTCTCAACGGCGTGCCGAAGACGACCACGCCGAGCGTCACCATCAGCAAGACCTCTCCGGTCAAGGTCGGCGACGACATCACGGTCCGCGTCCAGTTCACGACGGTCGACATGGGCTTCTTCCCCGGCTTCGACGGCATCGTCGACAAGAGCGCGACGTCGCGGGTCGAGAACGTCCCGTCCGGGGGGTGCTGACCATGCGTCGCTTCCGCCGCCGCCGCGACGAGAGCGGAGCCGTCGCGATCCTGTTCGCGCTCATGGCCACCCTCCTCCTCGTCGTCGGCGCCCTGGCCGTCGACCTCGGCCACGCCTACGCCACCAGGTCGCTGCTCCAGACCGACGTCGATCTCGCCGTGATGGCTGCCGCCGCCGAGCTCGACAACGGCGGGGCCTGCAATCCCGAGGTGATCACCAAGGCCACCGAGTACCTCAGCAAGGCCGACAACCATGTGCCCGGGCAGTACCCGATCGACCTCGGCGGAACTGCGGGCGACAACGACGGCTACATCAGCTGTGACAACTGGAAGGTCACGCTGTGGGCGCCGCGGAGCCACGTCGACTACGGGCTCGGCAGCATCGTCGACCAGAACGGTGCGGACATCTCCGCCCACGCCGTGGCGCAGATCAAGGCGGCGCGCGGCGGCGCGACGTTGCCCTTCTTCGCCGCGACCGGCTGCGACTACGGACAGCAGTCCATCCGCAACCCCAGCGGCCCCACTCCGACCCCCACGGTGCCGACCCTGGTGCCCACATCAGCCACGACGAACGGCGCTACCTTCACGATCAGCCCCACCAGCGTCCCCGCCGGCACCACCTCCGCGACGATCACGATCAGCGGCAACGGCATGAAGGACGTCAACACGGTCGGCTTCAGCAACGGCACGGGGGCTTACTTCCTCGTCAGCGTCACCGCGGTCACGACGAACGGCACCATCTCGTTCTCGGTCTCGGTGCCGAGCGGCGTCCTCGCCACCGAGGACACCTGGTACGTCCGGGTCCGGACCAGCAGCGGCGCCTGGTCGAAGACCTCCGAGGCCAAGCCCTACACGGTCGGATCGCCGAAGCTCTACTGCGACGGCTCCAACGCCGGCAACTTCGGGACGCTCGACCTTCCCCGGACCGACGTGAGCGGCGCCAACGCGCAGCTGGCCTGGAACATGATCAAGGGCGTCCAGCCCACGCTGGCCGTGCACCCGTCGCCGCCCAGCGGCGACTGCTCCGGTGCGCCCGGAAGCGTGGAGTCCAAGAATACCCCCGTCGACGGCACGAACTGCGTGGCGACCAAGACCGGCCTGGACATCGCGGCCACCAACGCCGGGCTCCTCGGAGACTCCGGGATAGTCGGGGCCGGACAGGGACGGCTCGACACCGACTCGACCGGCAACTGCAGCCGGTTCGGCGACAGCTCCCGGACCGCCGCCGTGATCAAGAGCAAGCACGTCAACGACGACCTGCTCAGCTGCTTCATCACCAACGGTGCGCACATCAGCGATCTGGTGGCCGGCAACTCCGCGGGGACCAATGCCCTGTCCGCCGACATCTTCAACTCCCCCCGGTTCTTCTGGCTACCCGTCCTGGCCACTGACCCGGCTCCCGGCCACACCAACAGGGCGATCGTCGCCTTCAGGCCCGGCTTCATCAGCGACCAGAGCCTGACGGCGACGCACGACGCCCCCGGCACCATCAGCGCACTCGACGGGCTCGTGCCGGACTCCAACGGGATCGAGGAGCTCAAGGTCATCCTCTTCGACGCCAAGGCACTGCCGGAGTTCGCGCCCACCGTCGGTGGCGAGAAGGACTACACCGGCTCCGGCCCCAAGGCACTCGTCCTCGTCCAGTGACGGCGCGGACACCCGGCACATCCAACACTCACGGTTCGACCATCACCTAAGGACACACCATGGCACGACGATCCATCCTCCTCACCGTCGCCTTCGCCATCGCGGCGCTGGGCACCGCGATGATCATCATGTACGTCCAGGGCATCGACGCCCGGGCGGCCGACGGCCAGACACGCGTCGCGGTCCTCACGGCCACCGACGTCATCTCCCCGGGCGAGTCCGTCGCCGATGCCCAGGCAGCCGGCAAGTTCGAGAAGACCGAGGTGGTCCGTGCGGACATGGTCGACGGAGCCTTGAGCTCAACGGCCTCGATCGACAGCCAGGTGGCCCTCGGCACGATCTACCCCGGTCAGCAGATCATGGGTCAGCAGTTCGGCAAGCCTGGCTCCGAGGACACCTTGACCATCCCGGACAACCTGCTGGCCGTGAGCGTCGAGCTGACGGATCCCGAGCGGGTCGCCGGCTTCGTCAACCCCGGCTCGAGGGTCGCGATCTTCGCGTCCGCCGATCCTGAGATCTACAAGCCCGACGGCACCACCCAGAAGCTCTCGCCGTACACCCGGATCCTGCTGCCCGACGTCCAGGTGATCGGTGTCGGCGACACCTCGGTGACGTCGCGCACCACGACCAGCGACAACGGCCAGCAGACCACCGAGCAGATTCCCCGGACGATCCTGACCCTGGCCGTCACCCAGGCGCAGGCCGAGCGGGTCATCTACGCCGGCCGCAACGGGGACCTGTCGTTCGCGCTCCGCACCGACAAGTCGAAGGCGGCCGACGGCCCCGGCGTGACCGCGCGGGACATCATGCCCGAGGTCTTCCGGAGCCTGCGATGACCGCCGTGGTCGAGCAGGACCCGGTGCTCGCGGAGGTCTTCCGCGGCACCGTGGGCGCCTCGGTGACGATCGTGCCGTCGCTCGAGCACCTCGAGAAGCACCTGGGCGACCACCCGGCAGAGCTGGTCGTCGTGCTGGGTCCGTCGGTCGGCCACGACGCTGCTGCGGCGTTCGCGGGTCACCACCGGATCCTGCGGCCCGCACTCGGCGTCATCCTGGTCCGTCCCACGGTCGACCACGCCGTGCTCACCGACGCCCTTCGCTCGGGCATGAGCGAGGTCGTCGAGACCGGCGACGCGGCCGGACTGCGCGAGGCGGTACGCCGTGCGCACGAGGTCGCCCGGGCCGTGGCCGAGAGCCTGCACCTGCCGGGAGCGGGCGCCACCGGCTCGCTGGTCACGGTGTTCTCGACCAAGGGTGGCGTCGGCAAGAGCCTCGTCGCCACGAACATCGCCGCCGGGCTCGCCGATCTCGGACGACGGGTCTGCCTCGTGGACCTCGACGTGCACTGCGGGGACGTGGCGATCATGCTCCAGCTCACGCCAGAGCACAGCCTGGCGGATCTCACGCAGCTGGTCGGCGACATCGACACGAGCGGGGTCGAGTCCCTGCTCACCCGGCACTCCGAACACCTGTGCGTGCTGGCCGCCCCGGTCCAGCTGGGCGCACCGGTGCCTTCGGAACCGGTCGGCAGGCTGCTGGAGACACTCAAGGCGATGTTCGACGTCGTGGTCGTCGACACCTCCGGGATGTTCGACGACTTCGTGCTGCACGCCCTCGACCACACAGACACGCTGGTGCTCGTCGGGACACTGGACATCCCCTCGTTGAAGAGCCTCAAGCTGGCGGCGGGCACCCTGGACCTGCTCAACATCCCGCGGGAGCGTTGGCGGCTCGTCCTCAACCGCGCCGACGCGAAGGTCGGCCTCTCGCCAGACGAGTTCGAGGACACCCTGGGCATCAAGGCCACCATCAGCATCGCCTCCAGCCGTGACGTCCTCATGGCGGTCAACCGAGGGGAGCCCATCGTGCTCCTCAACCGCGGCCACCAGGCGAGCAAGGCGCTGACGTCCCTGGCCTCGTCGCTCGAGCAGGAGCCCTCCGCACAGCTGGCGCCCGTGGCGTCGGAGTCCAAGCACGCATCTCGCCGGGGCGCGTCCCGCCGCGGCCTTCGCACCAGGAAGGTGAGCTGACATGGCTCTGTCCGACCGCATCCTCGCGGCGCAGCGAGAGCGCAGCCAGGTGATCTCGCCGGTGGAGGAGACCGACCGGGTGTCGCCGAACGGCCGGCCTCGCGTCCGGACGCTGCGGGACCCGTTCGGCGACCTGAAGCGCGCCGTACACGCACAACTGGTGCAGGCGCTCGGCCCCCAGCTCTACGACGTCAACATGACGCAAGGCGAGCTGGAGCAACAGGTGCGCACTGCCCTCCAGTCCGCGGTGGCCTCGACGAACCAGCCCATGTCGGGCTCGGACCGCACGCGCGTCATCCAGGAGATCGCCGACGACATCCTCGGCTACGGGCCCCTGGAGCCGCTCCTGCGCGACCCCGAGCTCACCGAGGTCATGGTCAACAGTGCGGGCGACATCTTCGTGGAGCGCGACGGTCGCCTCACGCGGGTCGACGTCGGCTTCGCGGACGAGGCGCACCTGCGCCGGACGATCGACAAGATCGTGGGCAAGATCGGGCGCCGCGTGGACGAGACCAGTCCCATGGTCGACGCGCGCCTCCCCGACGGCAGCCGCGTCAACGCGATCATCCCGCCGCTGGCGCTGGATGGCTCCAAGCTGACGATCCGGAAGTTCTCGGAGGACCCTTACACCGTCGAGGACCTGATCTCGTTCGGCACCCTCAGCCGGCCGGCCGCGGACCTCCTCGCGGCCTGCGTGGCCGGTCGCCTGAACATCCTCGTGTCGGGCGGCACCGGCGCCGGCAAGACCACCACGCTCAACGTGCTCTCGTCGTTCATCCCGACCGACGAGCGGATCGTGACCATCGAGGACGCGGCCGAGCTGCGTCTGCACCAGGAGCACGTGCTCCGCCTGGAGTCGCGACCGGCGAACATCGAGGGCAAGGGCGCGGTCACGATCCGCGACCTGGTCCGGAACTCCCTACGCATGCGGCCCGACCGCATCGTCGTCGGCGAGATCCGCGACGCCGCCGCCCTCGACATGCTGCAGGCGATGAACACCGGCCACGACGGCTCGCTCTCGACGGTCCACGCCAACACCCCGCGCGACGCCCTGTCCCGGGTCGAGACCATGGTGATGATGGCCGGGATGGACCTCCCGGTCCGGGCGATCAGGGAGCAGACGTCCAGCGCCATCGACCTGATCATCCAGCAGACCCGGCTCAAGGACGGGACCAGGCGTCTGACCGCGATCACCGAGGTGGTCGGCATGGAGGGCGACATCGTCACCCTCCAGGACGTCTTCCTCTTCGACTACCACGCCGGGTACGACGACCAGGGTCGAGCGCTCGGTAACCTGCGCGCCACCGGGCTCCGGCCACGGTTCCTCGACCGCCTCGCGGACCACAACGTCCGCGTCGACAGCTCCGTCTTCTCGACCTCGGGGACCCTGCGATGACGACGCGACGCCTGCTGCGCGTGGCGGCGGCCTCGGCCGCCATGGCGCTCACCGTGCTGGCCGCCCCCGCCCACGCGGCGGACGGCATCAGCATCGGGCACACCGAGGTCGCGGACGACGGCACGGTGTCGGTCGTCCTCGACGTCGCCCCGCTCGCCGGCGGCGCCACCCCGGACCTGTCCAGCATCGCCGTGAAGGTGGACGGCCACGCAGTCGACGCCACGGCCGAGAAGATCGCCAACGGTCGGGTCTCCCGCACCACGGTGCTCACCCTCGACACCAGCGAGAGCATGGCGGGCGCCCGGATCCGCGAGGCCAAGGCCGCTGCGAAGGCGTTCCTGTCAGCGGCACCGCCGGACGTCCGGATCGGGCTCCTGACGTTCTCCGACAAGGTCGGGGACGCGATCGCTCCCACGACCGACCGGGCATCGGTGTCCACGGCGATCGACAAGATCCGCCTCACGCACGGCACCCGGGTCTACGACGCGGTCGTGAATGCGGTCAACCTCGCCGGCGACCAGGGCTCGCGCAACGTGCTGCTGCTCACCGACGGCAGAGACACCGGCGGAGGGAGCACCCTCCAAGACGCCGCCGCGGCGGCGCACGACGCCGAGGCACCGGTGAACGTCGTCGCCCTCGACCAGAGCTCGGCCGACCGTGCACTGCTGGCGAAGATCTCGCACGCCAGCGGTGGCGACGTCATCAAGGCCGCGGACCCCGCCTCCCTCCAGTCGGTGTTCGCCGCTGAGGCGGACGCACTGGCCAGCCAGCTCCTGGTCCAGTTCCCCAGGCCTGCCTCGGGACCCAGGGACGTCAACCTCGACGTCTCGCTGGGCGCCGGCGCGAGCACCTACACGGATTCGGCCTACGTCTCACTGGAGCAGGTCGGCGCCGGCGGACCCACCGTCGTCCAGCCCAGCAGGGTCATCATCAGTCACGGGCTGATGCTCGCCGGCGCAGCCGGGCTCGGTCTCGGCCTGGCCGCCATCCTCGCGGTGATCCTGCTCGGACAGCGGGGTCAGACGGAGTCCCAGAAGCGTGTGGCCGCGTACCTGGGCGAGACCTCGCCCGGCGTGAGCCCGGCCGGCATCAAGGACTCCGCGGTCGCCTTCACCGCCACGCTGGTCAAGGGCGACTTCGAGACCCGGCTCTCCCAGCGGCTGGCCGGAGCGGGAATCTCGTTCACCGCCGCCGAGTGGATCCTCCTGCACGCCGGTATCGCCTTCGCCGCCGGTGTGCTGGGACTCGTGGTCGGGGGTCCGGCACTCATGGTCGTCGCACTGCTCGCCGGTGGACTCCTTCCGGCCCTGTTCCTCAAGCTCAAGCACAGCCGCCGGCTCGCGGCGTTCGCAGCGCAGCTGGCCGAGACGCTGACCCTGCTCTCGGGAAGCCTCTCGGCGGGGCTGTCGATGCCCCAGGCGGTCGACACGGTCGTGCGCGAGGGCCACGAGCCAATGGCCGGCGAGCTGCGCCGGGCGCTGGTCGAGCATCGTCTGGGCATCGAGATCGAGGATGCTCTGGACGGGGTGGCCGAGCGCATGGAGAGCGAGGACTTCCGCTGGGTGGTCATGGCGATCCGGATCCAGCACGAGGTCGGTGGCAACCTCGCCGAGATCCTCAACAACGTCTCCGACACCCTGCGCGAGCGGGAGTACGTGCGCCGCCAGGTGCGCACGCTCAGCGCCGAGGGACGTCTGTCCGCCTGGATCCTCGGCATCATGCCGCCGGCGATGTTCGTCTATCTGCTGTTCGGCAACCCCACGTTCGTCCGACCGCTCTACACCGAGGTCATCGGCTGGATGATGCTCGGCACCGCCATCGTCCTGCTCGCGGCCGGCGCCTGGATCATGTCCCGACTCGTGAAGGTGGAGGTCTGAGATGTCACCGACCCTGATGCTGCTGGCCGGGGGGCTGCTGATCTTCGGCGGTCTCTCCCTGACCCTGTCCCTGGTGGGCGTCGTCACCACTGAGCGGCGCGGCGTGGCCCGCTCGTTGGCGGCCATCCAGGCCTTTGACTCCGCATCGGACTCCATGCGCAGCGAGCTCGAGCGGCCGTTCTCGGAGCGCGTCATCGCGCCGCTCGGCGAGCGCCTGGTCGGCATCGGCCGCCGCATGGTCCGAGCGGGTACGACGGAGCGCATCCAGCACCGCCTCGACATCGCCGGCAACCCGTCCGGCTGGGACGCCAGCCGGATCATCGGCCTGAAGGTCCTCGGACTGCTGGTGCTGGGCGGGATGTCGTTCCTGTGGGTCATCGGCAGTGGATCGCCGCTGAAGATCCTGGTCATCCCCACCGCCGTCGGAGCCTTCGGCTACGTCCTGCCGAACATCCTGCTCTACAACGCCGGCCTGAAGCGCGAGACGCTCATGCTGCGGGCCCTCCCGGATGCACTCGACCTGCTGACGATCTCGGTGGAGGCCGGCCTCGGCTTCGACGCCGCGGTCATGCGCGTGGCCAAGAACACCACGGGCCCCCTCGCCCAGGAGTTCTCTCGTCTGCTCCAGGAGATGCAGATCGGCGTCGGACGCATGGACGCCATGCGAGCCATGGCCGAGCGCAGCACGATCAACGACCTCAAGTCCTTCTGCCTCGCCATGGTCCAGGCCGACCAGCTCGGGATCCCGATCGGCCGGGTGCTGCGTATCCAGAGCCACGAGATGCGGGTCAAGCGCCGTCAGCGGGCCGAGGAGAAGGCGCAGAAGGTGCCGGTGAAGATCATGGTGCCCCTGGTGCTGTGCATCCTCCCCTGTCTGCTCATCGTGGTCGGCGGGCCGGCCGCGATCCAGGTCATGAAGGCGTTCAACCGATGACCATCGCCGCCGCCACGCGACTGCGCACCCCCGCCTCGCCCGCCGCTGGGAGTGCCCCCGGGCGCACCTGGCGGATCACGACGGCGGTCCGGGCGTTCGCCCTCGCCGTGGTGGCCGGGCAGGTCGTGGGCGGCGGCATCATCGGGCCGGTCGGCCTGGTTCTCCTCGGGCTGGCCATCATCGGCACCGTCGCGTGCGTGACGGAGCTCCACGCCGTCGTCCTGCGCACGCCCTGGGCGCCGCTCGCCGAGGCCGTCGTCGTCAGCGTCCTCGTCGGCACCCAGACCGTCGCGGTGACGCCGCTGCTGATGTACGTCTCGATCCCCGCGGTCGTGGCCGGCATCCGCAGCGGCCGCCTCGCCGCCGCGAACTCGTGGCTGGCAGGGACCGCCGTGCTGATAGCTGCCCAGGCTGCCGGACCGGCCCACGACCAGCTCACAGGCCGGCTCGGCACAGCCCTTCCCTGGCTGGTCGCAGGGCTGGGCGCCGGGCTGCTGGCCGGCTCGCAGTCTCGCTCCCTCCGCACGCTGGAGGCAGCCCAGGCGCCGTACGCCGCCGCCCACCGTCTGGTGGGACAGCTGCACGGACTGGTCCACACCCAGCCCGAGGCCCTCGACGTGAACACGCACTCCCATGGACTGCAGGCCGCTCTGCGGGCTGCAGCCGGGGCCGATCGTTCCACTGTCCTCGTGCGTACCGACACCGGGGCTCTGGAGTCGCTCACGTCGTTCGGACCCTCGGGGCCCGACGACAGCGAGGCCGCGCGGCAGTGCGTGGCCCTGGCCCGCCCCGTCCAGTGGTCCGCCCTGACGGCGCTGCCGCTCCGGGTGGGGGACCAGGTGTTCGGCGCCATCGTCCTGGGCGGCGGGCCAGCGCTCGGCGCAGCGGCCCTCGCCGTTGCACAACAGCTTGCGGACGAGCACGCCATCCGGCTCGAGACAGCCCTGCTGGTCGACGACGTGCGCACGGTCGCCACCACGGAGGAGCGGAACCGCCTGGCCCGCGACATCCATGACGGCGTCGCCCAGCGGATCGTGTCGCTCGGATACCTGATCGACGACGTCGCGGCCCTGAGCACCGACCCGGGCGCCCGCGAAGGTGCCGAGGAGCTCCGCGCCGAGGTCACCCGCCTGGTCAGCGAGCTGCGCTTCTCGGTCTTCGACCTGCGGCACGAGATCGTCGAGTCCGGGAGCGTCTCCGGGGCACTGTCGGAGTACGTCCGCGAGCTCAGCAGCCACAGCAACCTGCGCGTCCACCTGACGCTCGACGAGCGCGGCACCCGGTTGGGTCACCGCACCGAGACCGAGCTCCTCCGCATCGCCCAGGAGGCGATCGGCAACGTCCACAAGCACGCCCGCGCGATCAACGTGTGGGTGAGCCTCACCGTCAGCGGGACCGACTTCCGGCTGGTCATCGCCGACGACGGGATCGGGGGCGCTTCCCCCCGTGCAGGGCACTACGGACTCCACACCATGCGAGAGCGTGGCCAACGAATCGACGCCGAGCTCGAGGTCGGCACCCGTCCCGATGGCGGAACGGTCGTGACCCTGCAATCACGCCGCTCCACCACGTCCCTGAAGGGAACCGACCGCCATGAGCACCACCGTCTTGCTCGTCGATGACCACGAGCTGATCCGTCAGGGCCTCGCCCGCGCCTTCGAGCGCGACGGCTCGATGAGCGTCGTCGGCCAGGCCGCCAGTGTCGCCGAGGCGCGCGCGGCGTGGCGGAACCTGAGCCCGGACGTAGTCGTCACCGATCTCCAGCTGCCCGACGGCAGCGGTCTCGACATCGTGCGGTCTCTGCGCACCGAGAGCGAGGTGGTCGGCCTGGTGATGCTCACCATGCACACCGGCGACGCACAGATCTTCGCCGCCATGGAAGCAGGTGCCTCGGCGTTCCTGAACAAGGAGGCGCGCGGGAGTGAAGTCGTCGGGGCGGCGGCGCACGCCGCCAAATCGCCGCGCAGCTTCCTGTGCAGCGGGCTCGCCGGAGCGGTGATGCGGCGCGCGTCGACCGCGGCCACCAGGCTGACGACGCGCGAGCAGGCCGTCCTCGAGCTCCTGGCCGAAGGCCTCAACGCCGCAGAGATCGCCGGCCGTCTCTACCTCGGCGAGTCCACGGTCAAGACCTACATCGCTCACGTCTACGACAAGCTCGGCGCCAGCAACCGCGCGCAGGCGCTGGTCACCGCGATGCGACGCGGCTTGCTGATCGACGCGCTCACCGCCGCCGGCTGATACGTGCCGACAAGGGCTGCCGGTCTCGCCTCGGCAAATAGTCCGAAATGACCAGGCGCGACGGAACAAACACCTGAGGCACGAGCAGCAGACGGAAACAAGAATTGTTTCCAGACGGGTTTCTTGGGGGCTCGGAAAGCAGGACCGATCTCAACGAAAATCCAAACCGACAGGGGAAATCCAATGCTCGAGAAGATCCAGCTCATGGCCATGATGTTCATCGACGACCTCAAGGCCGACCGCGACGAGCGCGGCGCGACCGCGGTGGAGTACGGCCTC
>Ga0308173_10001639_pt1 | contig 11368 bp, 6 predicted proteins | sample PhyPR1_FD_203716 | JGI IMG/M metagenome (GOLD analysis project Ga0308173, IMG submission 203716) | Soil microbial communities from UC Gill Tract Community Farm, Albany, California, United States - DLSLS.P.R1 | ecosystem: Environmental > Terrestrial > Soil > Agricultural land | place: USA... | reverse complement strand
GCCACTGCGGCCACCAGGCTGGCCAGCTGGCTGAGGTATTGCAGCTGGTCGAAGCCGCCACCGGGTACGGCGGTCAACCCGATGAGCGCGAACCCTACGATTGTCAGGCGCCAGAGGGTGACGCCGGCCAGGACCACCGGGGTGGCCTTTCGCGAGGGGGGCGGGGCGACCAGCACGGGGTTGCCTGTCTTCAGCGCGACACCACACCTTTCGTACGCCGGGAGAGCGCCCATGATGTCGGCAGCGTCCGGTGCGGCACCAGACCCAAGCGCATCCCGCACCTGCTCCTGGCCCATGACCGTCAGGGGTGTCCGGTGACGAAGAATGCCGCCCAGTCCGCCGGGGACTGGAAGGGGCGATGATCGGGGCGGGCGGCGCGGACCGGAACCGCAGCGCCCGCCGGCCTTCCGCGTTCTTGGACCGTGGGCTGTGACGTCGGCGAGTCGGGCTCGGGTCGCCGCAGAGTTCCGCTCGGCCGTTCACCACAAAGCGTGCGTCCGCTACCGAATCTGGCTCAGCGACAGCGATCAACCCCGGTTCGACCTCGCCACCAGCCCAGAGAGCGTCATGGCGCAACGCCCCCCAACCGACTCCTGCGCCGCCACACCCTCCAGCAACTACCAGGCCGCGGTCAAGCGATCCCCGCCTAGCCGCCACCGCCGACCACGAAACGTGCGGATTAAGAGCTGCAACTAGGCCTGGGAGTGGGTGGGTGATCCAGTCGGCGATCCGGACGATCAGCTCTTCCAGCGGGCCACCGTCGGGACTGTCGCCTCTCGGAAGGTGCTGGTGCAGCGAAGATACCGGTCCCTTCAGGCGCCGGAGTGGAGGTGGGCGGCCCACAGGGACGGGGCGCGGGGATAGGTGTCGCGGGCGGTGCGGACGGCCTCGTGGAGGGCGCGGGCCGCCAGGGCGGTGTCGAGGTGCGGGCCGGTGTCGCGGAGGTGGCTGTAGAAGGTGTCGGCGATGGCGACGGCGATCTCGTCGTCGATCTCCCAGAGGGTTCCGATCACGTGCGGGAACCCCGCGAGCTGGAAGGCGGCGGCAAGGTGGATGGCCTCGTCGGCCAGCCCCGCGCCGCCGCTCAGTGCCGTACTGCACGCGGACAGGTAGGCGAGCCGGGCCCGGTCGAGGTTGACCGGGGCGAGGCCGGCGATGGTGAACGGATCGGTTTCGTGGTCGCTGAGCAGGAGCCGGCTTCCGGAGGGGTTGGCGGGATCGATGGCGCCGTGGCAGGCGAAGTGGGCGATGGCGGCGTGGGGGAGTCGGGCGAGGACGTTGGCCTTGGTGGGTAGGGCGTCGTCGCCGTCGGCGGAGTCGATGAGCACCTCGGCTCCGGGCATATGGGCGCGCAGCAGGGCGACTTCGGCTGGGACGTTGGGGAGCACGCCGTCGTCGGCCAGGCCGGGTGTGGTCGGCATCGCGACGATGAACGCGCGATCGGCGGCGTCGGGGCGCGGAGTACGGGCGTGGCGGAGTGCGCGGATGGTCGGGGTGTGCGAGGAGACGACTCTGTCCAGCACGGTCCGCCGCTGCGGACCGGGCGGGTCGGTGTGGTGGCCTGCGGCGTGGAGTGGAAGCAGGCCGAGAAGGCCGCCGGTGACCCACCACACCCGAGGCCAGTCCGCGTCGGGTGGCGGTGCGGTGGTGTGGCCGAGGAACAGCAGTACGGGCTCGGCCGCCGCGTTCCACAGCCATTCGAGGGTGGTGCGGAGTTGGCGCTGTGCGGCCGCCCGCTCCGTCGTGCTGACGTGGGGGGACGTGGCGGACTGCAGTGACAGGTAGAAGCCGGTGATCTGCTCGATGAGCGTATCGTGGGCGAGGCCGGGGAGCGGGATCGCGGCGACGCCGTCCGTGGTGAGCACCAGCGCGTCACTGCGGTAGGTGCTGACGTTGTACGTCACGATCGGGCCCGGCCGGGCCTGCTCGAGGAGATCCTCGAAGGCCGGTGGGCGGGCGAAGGAGCCGAGGCCCGGGAGATTCCGGATCTGGGCCAGAGTCTGCGTGAACTCCTCGGCCAGCAGGGTCCGGCCGACTGTCCGGCGGTCCTGCCAGCCGAGGTTCTCGATCGTCGTCGTGGGGCTCTCGTCGAGTCGTTCGCGCAGGTCGGTGAAGCGCGCCGCGAGCTCGGGTGCGAGCCGCCGGAGTTCGGTGAGGTCGCCGCGGGAGTCCAGGGCCTGACCCAGGAGTACCGCTCGGCCGGCCTCCAGCAGCCGCAGCGCCCGGCGCGCGCCGCCTTCGCCGGTGCCCGCTGCCAGGGCCAGCGCCGCCGCGTCGGCGGCTAGTCCGGCGAAGCCGCCGAGCGCATCCTGCTGGTCGCTGCGGTCGAGTTGGCGCGGTGCCACCTCTGGCAGGAGCAGTACGGCGGCTTCGAGCAGGGCGGCGGCTGAAGCGGGCGCGGCCAGCGTGGCGGCCTCCCGGGCCGCCCTGATCCGTACCGATGGTGGCGCCGACTCGTACTCGGCGGCTTGTACGAGCACGGAGAGCGCCGCGTCCCGATCGCCCTGGGCATGGCTGTCCTCGAATCGGGTACGCAGCGTGGTGCCCAGGCTCAGCAGCCGTTTGGCCCGGTCTGGCCGGTCGGTGCCGACCGCGGCGACCACCTGTCGGTGGGCGTCGATCGCCGCGTCCAGGTCGGACCGGAGCCGGGCCCGCATGAACCGGGTCCGCAGGGCGGTGCCCAGGTTGTCGAGGCAGCCCAGCCAGTCGCGGCTGTTCGGGGCGACGGCCGCCACCGCCGACCGGAAAGCCTCGATGGCGGCGTCCAGGTCGTCGACCGTGTCGCTGAGCAGGAACCTGTTGTAGAGCGCGGTGCCGAGGTTGTTCAGACACCGGATTCGGGCGGGGTGATCGGCGGGCAGGGAGGCTACCGCGGACTCTTGGGCCTCGACCGAGGCGTCCAGGTCGGCTGGCGCTCCCGCCCGGTTGAACCGGGTCAGCAGCAGGGAGCCGAGCGTGGTCAGCGGCATGCCCGGCGGCGTCGGCTGGCCGGCGGGGATGGCGGCGACCGCGGCCCGGCAGGCGTCGATCGCGGCGTCGAGATCGGCCAGCGCCCCGTCGCGGTCGAACCGAGACCGGAGGGCGACGGCGAGGTTGTTCAGGCACGGTGACAGGTTCGGGTGGCCGGCGGGAAGCGCGGCGACCGCGCCGTAGAGGGCTTCGATGGCCGCCTCCAGATCGGCTGCCCCCGCCGTACGCTCGAACCGGTTCTGCAGGACGTTTCCCAGGTTGCTCAGATGCATCCCCCGGTTGGGATGGCCTGGCGGCGTGGCGGCTACCGCGGCTTTCAGAGTCTCGACCGCCTCGTTGAGGTCGGTCGGTGCGCCCGCGAGCTTGAACCGGGATTGCAGCGAGATCCCCAGGTTGTTCAGGCGCAGGCCCAGCTTGGGATGGTCGGTGGGGGTGGCGGCCACGCTGGCCCGGAGGGTCTCGATCGCGGTGTCCAGGTCCTGTGGTGACCCGGTGCGGTCGAACCTGGCGCGGAGTGCGCTGCCCAGGTTGGACCGGGTCCCCGGGTGATCGCTGAAGGGGGTGGCCGGAACGGCCAGCGCGGCCTGGAAGGCGTCGATCGCGGCGTCGAGGTCGGGCCGGGTGTCCAGCCGCTCGAACCGGTTCTGCAGGGCCACCCCCAGATTGTTGAGGTACATCCCCGGATTCGAGCCGCTGAGGGACGCCGCCGCCTGGTTGGCCTCGATGGCGCCGGTCAGATCATCGAGGCTGCCGCCGTGGACGAACCGGAGCTGCAGCACGTTGCCCAGGTTGGAAAGGATCATCGCGGGTTCCGACGCGTCCGGGAGCATCGCGGCGACCGCGGCCCGATGGGTTTCGACGGCGGCGTCCAGGTCCGCGCGCTCGCCCCGGCGGTTGAACCGGTTCTGCAGCGCGACGCCGAGGTTGTTGCGGAACATGGACCCGGAGGGGTCGTCTTCGGGAGTGGCGGCCACGATCCGCCGCCAGAGCGCCACGACCTGGTCGGCCGGCTCCGGATCGGCGGACGCCATCGCCTGGCCGAGCATGGCCAGCGCCGTGTGATGGGCCTGCCAGGCGATGGGGGTCAGCATCCCCTGGGGCAGTCCCTCGACCTCGGCGATGAAGCAGACGGCGAACATCTCCATCGCGGTGTCGAAGTCCTCCGCCTCCTCGCCGTCCGGCAGCACGGAGTATCGGTGGGCGTGAAACCAGCCGAGGATGTATCGGGCGTCGAGGTCGTCGGCCGCCATGGCGGCGGCGAGATGTCGCGCCTCGGCCAGCGCCTCCGCCGCCAGGATCGGCCGTTCGCCTGATGGGGGCGGGTCTTGTTCCGCCCACTCCTCCTCCGCGTCGACCCGCGCCTCCACCGCCGCGAGCAACTCGTCCCTGTCCATCGGGTCAGGCTCCGGCGTGGAGGTAGGCGGCCCACAGGGAGGGAGTACGGGGGAGCCTGTCCCGCAGGGCCCGGACGGCATCGTGCAGCGCCTCGGCCGACCGGCCGGTGGCCAGGTCGCCGGATTCGGTGCGCAGCGCCGTGTAGAAAGCGTCGGTGACCTCGACGGACACGGCGTCGCTGATCTCCCAGAGCGTGCCGACGACGTGCCGGAATCCGGCGAGCTGGAACGCCGAGGTGAGGTGGATCGCCTCGTCGACCAGCCGGGTGTTGCGGTTGATGCGCGTGATCGAGGCGGCCAGGTCCGGCAGCGCGTCCCGCGTCTCGGGCGCGAGTTCGACGGTCCCGAGGGTGACCACGTTCATGTTCGCGGTGGCGCAGGCCGACAGGTAGGCCAGGTCGGCGGCGGCGAGATCGGCGGCGGCCAGCGCCGCGACGGTCAGCGCGGCGGTCTCGTGGTCGTGCAGCAGCAGGCCGCTCCGCGATGGATCGAACGCGTCGCTGACGCCGTGGCAGGCGAAGTGCGCGATGGCCCGGCCGGACAGGGCCGCCAGGACCTCGTCCCGGCCCGGTTCGACGAGTACGAGAGCCTCGGGGAGCAAGGCGCGCAGCAGTTCGGCCTCGGCCTCGGCGTTGGGCAGCGGCTCGGCGCCCGGGGTGGTGGGCATCGCCACGACCAGGGCCCCGGCGTCGGCCGTCCCCGCATCACCGCCGCTCCGGGACCGGCGCAGCGCCCGTACGGTCGGTGTGTAGGAGGACACCGCGCGGTCCAGGAGGGTCCGGCCGTCCGCGCTTCGGTGGTAACCGGCGGCCTGCAGCGGAAGCTGGCCCAACATCCCGCCCGGCGCCCACCAGATCCGCGGCAAGGGCGTGCCGGGGGCGGGTGGCTCGTCGAAGCCCAGCGCGTGCAGAACGGGCTCGGCGACGGCGTCCCAGAGCCACTCCAGGGTTTCGTTGATCGCGTCTTGTGCGCGGGCCCGCTCCCGCCAGCCGGTATCGGGGAGGGTGGCGTCCAGCAGGGCCTGGAGGAAGTCCTGGAAGCGTGGGAGCACGATGGCGGCGTCGAGGCCGGGCAGCGGAATATGCCCGATGCCGTCGGAGGTCAGCAGGAGCGCGTCGCTGCGGTAGCGGCTGATGTTGCACACCACGATCGGGCCCTGCTCGGCCGCGGACCGGAGATCGGCCGGCTCCGGCACAGGTTGGGCCCGGGTCTCCATCATCCGGCTGAGCAGGGTCGCCCGGCCCGAATCCAGAAGCCGCAGCGCCCGCAGCGGTGCCGGCTCGGGGGTGGACAGGGCGAGCGCCGCGGCGTCGGCGACCAGGAACTCGAACCGGCTGAGCTCTTGTTCCCGGTCGTCCCATTCCCGCGGCCGGGCGGTGACCTGGGGCAGCAGGGAGCAGGCCGCCTCCAGCAGATCGGCGGCGACCTCCGGCTGTGCCGTGCGTACCAGCGTGGCCGCCGCCTGGGCCGCGGATATCCGGACGTCCGGGCTGCCCGCGGGGTCGGCCAGCGCACCGCGATAGGCGGCCAGCGCATCCTCGACCAGCTCGGCCCGGTGCTTCAGGACGTTGCCGAGATGGGCGAGGTGGGTGGCTCGGTCCGGTGAGCCGGGCGGGGTGGCCCGCACGGCCTCGCGCACGGCGTCGAGGGCGGCGTCCAGGTCAGCGGGCGTTCCCGTACGCTCGAAACGGTCGCGGTACGCCTCGCCCAGCGTGGACAACAATCCCGCGCGGGCAGGGGCCCCGGCCCGCGTGGCATCGACGGCCTCCCGGCCCGCGGCGATGGCGGCGTCGAGGTCGGCCGGTGCTCCGCTTCGAGTGAACCGATCCCGCAGCGCGATCCCCAGATTGTGCAGAGTGCCCGCGCGCAGCGGCTGTCCGGGGGAGAGCGCGTCGGCCGCCTCCTGGAAGGCGTCCACCGCGCCGTCCAGATCCCGGGACGAGCCCGCCCGGCGGTACCGGACGTGCCAGGTGGTGCCCAGGTCGGCCAGAAACGCGGCCCTGCCGGGGTGACCCGCGGGAAGTGCGTCGATGGCCTCCTGGCCGATGCCGATCGCGGCATCCAGATCCGCCATTGACCGGCCGTACTCGAAGCGGAGCCGCAGCGCGAGCATCAGGTTGATCATTCGGGCGGGGCGGTCGGGGCTGCCGGTGGGGGTCGCCGTGACGGCCTCGGTCGCGATCTGTACCGCGTCCTCGAGGTCGGCCCCCTCGCCGTCCGCCTCGAAACGGCGCAGTAGCGCCAGCCCGAGGTTGTTGCAGACCGCCGCACGTTCGAGCCGGTCCGGCGGGGTGGCCGCCAGCGCCTCCCGGCCCGTGGTGATCGCGGTGTCCAGGTCTTCGCGTACCCCCCTCTGCCGGTAGCGGGCCAGCAGGCTGACGCCGAGATTGGTGAGCGGCGTCCCACGACCGGGATCGCTCGGTGGTGTCTCGGCCAGCGCCGCCTGCCCGGCCGTGATGGCATCGTCGATATCGGCCAGGCTGCCCGTCAGCTCGAACCTGGACCGCAACGCGACGCCGAGATTGCTGAGGGTCCGCGGCCGTTCGGCGGCCCCGGCGGTCTCCAGCACGCGCCGGTACGCGTCGATCGCCGTGTCCAGATCGGCCACGACGCCGTCGCGCCGGAACCGGGTGGTGCGCAGGACGGCCAGATTGTAAAGGTCACCGGCCTCGCCGTAGACGTCGAGCGCGGCGTCGAGATCGGCGGATGCTCCGGTGGCCTCGAATCGCGCGTTGAGCGCCCCGGCCAGGTTGGACCGGAAACCCGCCTGATCCCTGCTTCCGGGCTCCGCTGCGCCGACCGCCCTCCGGTCGGCGGCGATGGCCTCGTCCAGATCCGGCATCGAGCGCGTGCGGTCGTAGCGCTGGCGCAGCGCCGCTCCAAGGAGCCAGTGGTGCATGGCGTCCGCCGGGCCGTCCTCGGCAGAGCGGCGGGCCGACTCGATGGCGTCGTCCAGATCCTGCTCCGATCCGGATAGCTCGAACCTGGCCAGTAGCGCGCGACCGAGCCGGTGCAGCCGCGCGGCGGGCTCGACGCCGCCGGCCGGACCCGCCTCCACCGCATGCCGCAGCACCTCCACCGCGGCGTCGATGTACTCGGCCGACCTGGTCCGCTCGAACAGGATCTGCAGCGCGACGCCAAGGTTGGACACGTAGCCCGGCCACTCCGGCTCGTCCTCGTCCATCCGGGTGACGATCCGCTCCCACAGTTCCACCGCGCCCAGGATCGGCTCCGGCCCGGGTGCCGCCATCGCGTGCCTGAGCATCGCCGTCGCGCTCGGCACCGCCGCGACTGCTAGAACCGGCAGCAAGGGTTCGGGCAGCGGCTCCACCCCGTACACGAAGCAGCCGACCAGGGCGTGGATCGCGGCCCGGAGGTCTTCGCGGTCCTGACCTTCGGGCAGGGACAGATAGCGGTACCAGTGCAGCCAGCCCAGTGCGAAGCCGGCCTCGACGTCGTCTTCGTCGCCGACCTCGTCGGTGAGCCGCCTGATGTCGTCGAGCACGCCCGGCGCGAGGGCCGCGGCGGCGTCCTGGGCGGCCGCGACCCGGTCGAGCCGGGCCTGGACCGCCGCGATGTACCGCTCACGCATGACGGCCTCCGGCAGGTCGAACCCGACGCGATCGTAGTGCGGTGTTCGGCCGGACGGCAGGGGGCCGGGCGGTTACAGTTCCTTCAGCTCAAGGATGCGGGGGCGGCGATGACCGAGACCACCGGCCCGGCCGATCGGACGGCCGCCGCCATCGGGTACGTCTGCGGACACCTGGCCGACATCCGAGACCACCTCACCGAACTCGGGGACACCGGCCCGCTGGACCGGCTGCTGGCCGCGGTCGCCGCCGGTGATGATCCAGCCGGGCCGCTCGACGTGTTGCACGAGACCCTGCTGGCCGACGGGGACGTGCTCGGCGTGTACGGCAGCACCGGGCGCTCCGGCGGCCTGCAGGCGGCCGGTATCGCCGACCACGGCCCGGCCGAGGTCGTCTTCCTGTGCCCGTATCGGCGCTGCACCCGCTACCGCTGGCCGGAGCCCGGCAGCGACGCCGTGCCGACCTGTGACATCGGCGGGGCGCCGATGGTGCGGGAACGGCTGGGCTGAGATGGCCGGCCTGCTCGACGAACTGGGCAAGAAACTCGCCGAACGCTGGCTGACCCTCCTCGTACTCCCCGGAGCCCTCTACCTCGCCGCCATCATCGCCGCGGCCACGCTCGGCCACACCCATCCCTTCACCGCTGGCAGGCTGACCGACCGGCTCGACCACTGGACCGCCGCCGCCCACCCCAGATCGCTCACCGGCCTGACCGTCGTGCTGCTGATCGCGTTCCTGCTGGCGGCGGCCGCCTGCGGGTTGGCCGCCCAAGCGCTGGGCACGCTGACCGAGCGCCTCTGGCTGGCCGCCGATTGGGCCGGCTGGCCCGCACCGCTGCGCCGCCTCGCCGCGGCCCGCACCCACCGCCGCCGGCAGCGCTGGGACCAGGCCACCACCGACTTCCGGCAGGCCCGCGAACAGGCGGCCGGCGCGCTGGCCCAGGCCCGGCTGACCGGCACCACACCCCCGCCGCCCACCGGCCTGGCCATCGCCCGCCGCCGCCTGTCGCGCATCGCCGCCGAATCGCCGGAGCGCCCGACCTGGATGGGCGACCGGGTGAACGCCGTCGCGGTACGGCTGGATCGCGAGCTGGACCTCGACCTCGGCATCGTCTGGCCGTATCTCTGGCTCACCGCGCCCGACACCGCCCGTAGCGAGATCACCGCCGCCCGCGAGGCGCTCGGCCGGGCCACCACGCTGGCCGGGTGGGGTCTGCTCTACCTCGTCGCCGGGGCACTGTGGTGGCCCGGCCTGCTCGTCGCCCTGGCCACCCTCGTCACCGCCCTTCGGCACGCCCGCACCGTCACCGACACCTACGCCCTCCTGGTGGAGGCCACGGTCCGCCTGCACGCGGCCGACCTCGCCCGCGACCTCGGCCTGGACCACACCGGCCCCCTCACCCGCCAAACCGGCTCTGCCCTGACCAGCCTCCTTCGGCACCCCGGACATCACCAAGGCCCCGGGTCGAGTCCCTGACGGCGCATCCGCCATGACCTGAGCATTCACATGATCGAATGCCTGGTCTTGCTCGATGGCCTGGACGAGGTCGCAGACACCAACGACCGCCCGTGTCAGCGTGGGTGGAGGGGCCAAAGCGCGCTACCCGCGCAACGACTACGTGATCACCTCGCGGCCGCAGGGCTACCGATCAGCCCCGATCCTGGGGGCGCGCGTGCTGCAGACCCTCCCGTTCACCGAGGACCAGGTCAGCCGATTCGTCCGCGCCTGGTACCGGACCATGGAACAAAGCTTCGCTCTCGAGGTGAAGGAGTCCAAGGTGCGGCAGCAGGCCGACACGGCGGCCGAGGACCTGCTGTCGGCCAACCCGCTTCTTCTCACCATGATCGTGTACGTGCATCGGTACCGGGGCGCGTTGCCGGGCAGCCGCCTCAGCGCAATGGCCAGCGGCGTCGGTCGGTAGGTCCGTTGTGCTTCTACTCGGCCCTGAAATGCTCCGGGTCGTGTCTGGGAGGGTGCAACGGATGGGTGGATCGCGACATAAGCCTGATGTGGAGGACGAGGCGCGGTTTCGGGCGCTGTTCGAGCAGGCCTATCCGGCGCTGCGACGATATGCGCATCATCGAGGTCTGGCGGCGGCCGATGCCGAGGACTTGGTCGCGGCGACGCTCGAGATCGCCTGGCGCCGGCTCGGCGAGGTGCCGGTGGAGGAGCCGCTGCCGTGGCTGTATGTCGTGGCGCACAACCTTTGGCGCGGCCAGCGGCGTAAGGACCTGCGGCGCGGCGAGATCATGGCACGTCTAGGGCCACGGCCGGGGACAGGACCGGATCCTGGCGAGCTGTACCACGATAGGGTGCTGGCCGCGCTGGAGTCGCTGAGCGAGGACGACCAGGAGATCCTACGGCTGGTCGCCTGGGACGACCTGTCCTCGGCCGAGCTCGCCGCAGCGCTGGGCTGTTCGGCGGTCACCGCCCGCAGCCGGCTGCATCGTGCCCGCAACCGGCTGGCCGACCGGCTCGGCCTCGACCAACGCCGGCCTCCGCTCCGGGACCGTGGTGCGCAATTCGATCTCGGAGGGAGGATCTCGCGTGACTATGCGTGACGACGAGGTGCTCAGCGCGCTACGCGCCGCCCGGCCGCAGATGGACGCCGAGCCGGCCGCGGACTCAGCCGCCGCACAGGCCCTGCTCGCGCGCGTCCTCGAATCTAGGGAGATTAAGGGGTCTGCGGACCGGCGGGCCGAGGGTAGCCGGTGGTGGCGCTGGTCAGGGGCCGTCGCGGCGGCGGCCGCGGTGACGGCGCTCGCCTTCTCCATGGCGCCGACGGCCGGCCATCACGTGACCGCCCGGCGGCCCAGTCCCGCGCCGGTACCGTCAGCGGGCGCCCTGCCGGACAAGAACGAGCTGCGGTCGGCTGTGCTGGCCGCCTTCGCCACTCACGTCGGCGGCATCGCCCACTCGATCAGCACCTGGACCGACGACTCCGGTAAGAGCCCCGCCTCGACCGACGAAAGCTGGACCTACCCGAGCCAGGTCAGTGCAGGACAGCGCGAGCAATCGCGCAAGCTTCTGCGACACGGGGGCCGTCCGGTGCAGGACTACTCCTACTCCTGCCCGATCCCCACCGGTTCCGGAGACCTCCAGAGCAGGCGGGTGCCCGCCGTCATCACGACGGTGGACTACACGACGCGCAGCTGGTCTATCGAGCACGAGAAGGCCACCGTCGGCGAGTGCGTCGAGCTGGTGCGGACACCGGAGGAGACCCGGTCTGAGATCGCCGCGGGCCGGTTCACCGTGCAGAGCCGCGGGGAGCTGAACGGTCGTCCGGCCATCCTGCTGTGGTGGAAAGAGAACCCCCACGACAGCAGCCAGCTCTGGGTGGACTCCACCACCTACCTGCCCATCAGGTCCATCGCCCATCAGGAGGGCGGGATGATCGGCGGCCCCACCTTCCAC
>Ga0308173_10001638_pt1 | contig 11371 bp, 9 predicted proteins | sample PhyPR1_FD_203716 | JGI IMG/M metagenome (GOLD analysis project Ga0308173, IMG submission 203716) | Soil microbial communities from UC Gill Tract Community Farm, Albany, California, United States - DLSLS.P.R1 | ecosystem: Environmental > Terrestrial > Soil > Agricultural land | place: USA... | reverse complement strand
CGGGATGAGCGCGCCCGCCCAACTGTCGACCGCCTCCTCCGCGCCCTCACCCCGCAGCAACTCGTACGCCGGATGCGCGAGTTGGAGGCGGCGGTTGAAGACGGACACCTTGCCGGAGAACATCGCGCGGGTGCCCGGCAGCAGCTCCTTGTGCGGCTTGTGCACGCCGTTGCCGAAGAAGACCAGCTGCAGCCGGCCGCTGCCGTCCGTGATCGTGACCTCCAGGCGCTGCCCCTTGCCGCGCGGCGCCCGGGAGGAGGCGAAGGTGTGCAGCCGGGCGTCGGCCACCTGCGCCACCACCGTGACGTGCTCGTCCATCGGCAGGTCGGCCAGGTGCGTGAGCTGCCCGCGCTCCTCGTATCTGCGCGGGTAGTGGTGCAGCAGATCGCCGACGGTGTGCAGGCCGAGGTGCTCGGCCATCACCTTCGCGGTGGCGGGGCCGAGCACCTTCTTCAGGGGGTCGTCCAGTGCGGGCACGAGATCCATTGCACACCACGGCACTGACAACGGCGTACCCGGCATGCGGGGCGCTGCCGCGATCGTTGCCGGAAACCGCTGGTCAGGCCGGTCCCCCGGGGAATAGCATGACGCGCTCCGGCTGCCCGACCCGCGGTCACCGCCTCACCGGGACCGCCCTACCCCGCGCCGTCGCCCGGCCTCCCCACACCTCGGCACCCTCGGCGCTGCGACGATGGATTCCCAGACCTCACAGTCCTCACAGCCCACACCGTCCTCGCGGCCCTCCGTACCCCCGGCCGCCTCCTCGCCCCACACGTTCCAGGTCGACCTGCGCGGCCTCGTCGACCTGCTCTCCCACCACCTCTACTCCAGCCCCCGCGTCTACCTGCGCGAACTGCTGCAGAACGCCGTGGACGCGATCACCGCCCGGCGCGCCGAACAGCCGGACACCCCGGCCACCGTGCGGCTGCACACCGGGGACGGCGAACTGCGCGTCGTGGACTCCGGCATCGGACTCACCGAACCGGACGTGCACCAGCTCCTGGCCACCATCGGCCGCAGCTCCAAGCGCGACGACGGACTGCGGGCGGCCCGCGCCGACTTCCTCGGCCAGTTCGGCATCGGACTGCTGGCCTGCTTCGTCGTCGCGGAACGCATCCGGGTCGTCAGCCGCAGCGCCCGCACCCCCGACGCGGCCCCCGTGGAGTGGACCGCCACCGACGACGGCTCCTACACCGTGCGCACGCTCCCCGTGGAGGCGCACCCGGAACCCGGCACCACCGTGCACCTGGTGGCGCGGGCCGGTGCCGCCGAGTGGCTGACCGGGGAGCGGGTGCTGGCGCTGGCCCGCGACTTCGGCGCGCTGCTCCCGTACGACGTCCGCGTGGACGGCCGGGCGGTCACCGAACTGCCCGCCCCCTGGGACCGCCCCTACACCTCGCCCGCCGCCCGCCGGGTCGCCCTGGCCCGGCACTGCCACGACCTGTTCGGCTTCACCCCGCTGGACTCCATCACCCTCGACGTGCCCCTGGCCGGCGTACGGGGCGTGGCCTACGTCCTGCCCACCGCCGTCAGCCCCGCCCAGCGGGCGAGCCACCGCGTCCACCTGAAGGGCATGCTCCTCACCGAGCGGGCCGAACAGCTCCTGCCCGACTGGGCGTTCTTCGTACGCTGCGTCCTCGACACCGACAGCCTGCGGCCCACTGCCTCCCGCGAGTCCCTGTACGAGGACGAGACCCTGGCCGGGGTCCGCGACGCCCTCGGGGAACGCATCCGCTCCTGGCTGACCGGCCTCGCCGCCCAGGACCCCGAACGGCTCACCGCCTTCCTCGCCGTGCATCACCTCGGCGTCAAGTCGCTGGCCCGGCACGACACCGAGATGCTGCGCACGATGCTGCCGTGGCTGCCGTTCGAGACGACCGACGGCCGCCTCTCCCTGGAGGAGTTCGCCCAGCGCCACCCCGTGGTGCACTTCACGCGCACGGTCGAGGAGTACCGCCAGGTCGCGCCCATCGCCTCCGCACAGGGCATGGGCGTCGTCAACGGCGGCTACACATACGACAGTGACCTCGTGGAGGCGCTGCCCTCGGTGCGGCCCGGCACGGTCGTCGCCGAACTCGACTCCGACACGGTCACCGCGCACCTGGACACCGTCGACCCGGCCGAGGAACTCGCCCTCTCCGGCTTCCTCGCCGCCGCACGCACCGCCCTCGACCCGCTGGGCTGCGACGTCGCCCTGCGTGCCTTCCACCCCCTCTCGGTACCCGCCCTGCACCTCGACGACCGGGCCGCCCGCCACGAACAGGCCCGCGCCGAGGCCGAGGAGCAGGCCGACGACCTGTGGGCGGGCATCCTCGGCTCCCTGCGCGGCAGCGCACCCCGCGCCCGCCTGGTCCTCAACCACCTCAACCCGCTGGTCCGCCGCATCGCCGGCCTCGGCGCGCCCGAACTCATCGGCACCGCCGTGGAATCCCTGTACGGGCAGGCGCTGCTGCGGGCCCAGCGCCCCCTGCGCCCCGCCGACTCCGCCCTGCTCAACCGCGCGTTCCTCGGCCTGCTGGAGTGGGCCACCCACACCGACTCCCCGGAGGGCGGCCCCCGATGAACCCGATGGACCCGACGGACCCCATGAACCCGGTCATGGACTTCGACACGCTCCGCCGGGCGATGGCGGACAACCACGAACAGCCGGAGGGCCCCGCCCGCAACGCGCGCGCCGAGGTCCTGCTCGCCGAGGCGGAGAGGCTCGGCACACCCCTCGCCGTCATCGAGGCGCTCGGACACCAGCTCAAGGTCTACAACTACAGCTCCGAGAAGGACAAGATGTTCGTCCCCTTCGCGCGCCTGCTGCGCCTGTGGGACGAACACCCCGAGGACTTCGACGAGTACGAGATCCACACCCTGCACTGGGTGTTCAAGTGGATGACGGCCGGCATGCTCGGCCAGCCGCACATCCCGCTCGCCGCCGTGGAGAAGTGGCTCGGTGAGATGGAACACCGCTACCGGCTCGCCGGGCACTCCGAACGGGCCGTGCGCAACTGCGAGTTCAGCGTCGCCTCGCACATCGGCGACCTGGACCGCGCCGACCGCGCGTACACCGCCTGGCTGGCCGCCGACCGCGACTCCATGGCCGACTGCCACGCCTGCGAACTCCACGACCAGGGCTGGTGGCAGGCGCACAGGGGCAACGACGCGGAGGCGCTCGCGCTGTGGGCGCCCGTGCTCGACGGCACCCACGCCTGCGCCCACGAACCCCACGCCGTGCTCGCCTCCTCCCTCCTGCCGCTGCTGCGCCTCGGCCGCGTCGACGAGGCCCGGGCCCACCATCTGCGGGGCCTGCGCCTGGTGCGCCCCATGGAGAGCATGCGCGGCTCGTACGCCGCCCACGTCGAGTTCTGCGCGCTCACCGGCAACGAGGCCCGCGGCCTGGAACTGCTCGCCGAGCGCCCGGCGTACTTCACGGACACCGGCGAGCCGCGCAGCCACATGGACTTCCTGGCCGTCGTCGCCCTGCTGGCCGACCGCCTCGTGGAGCTCGGCCACGGCGGGCGGACCGTGCCGGGACCGGCCGGCCGGGACTGGACGGCCGACGCCCTCGCCCGCCACGCGCGCGCGGAGGCGCTCGCCCTGGCCGACCGCTTCGACGCCCGCAACGGCACCCCGCACATCGGGGAGCACGTCCGCGCCCGCATGGACCGACGGCCCCTGCTGGACCGGCTGCCGCTCGGCGTGCGCTCCCCGCGCACCGAGCGTCCCGTGCCGACGCCCCGGACGACGGTGACCCGGACGACGGTGACCCGGTCGTCGGACACACCGGACGCGGAACCGACCCTTCAGGCGCTGCTCGCCGAGGCGCGCCGGCAGTCCGAGGCGCTGCACCCGCGTTCCGTGCGGGCCTGGGCGGCGGTGGCGCGGGCCGCCGAGGGGCACGAACTGGCCGCCCGCGACCGCGCCGAGATCGCCGACCACGAGGCGATGAGCAGCGGCCCCGAAGGAGCCGACCTGTTCGAGCGGGCCGCCGCCCACTACGAGGACGCCGGCGACCCCGGCGAGGCCCTCGCCGCCCGCGCCCGGGCCGCCTACGTACGGGCACTGACCGTCGGCGGCGAGGAACCCCTGGCGACCGCGGAGGAACTGCGCCGCACCGCCCTCGCGCTGCGTGCCGAGGGCGGCACGGGGGTCGCGCAGGCCGCGTCCGTCCTCGTCTGCCGGGTCCGCGTCCTGCTGCACCTGGCGCTCCAGGAGCGGCACGACGACTCCGGGGGCCCCGGGAGCGCGGCCGTGCGGGCCGCCGGGGAGGCGGCGGCGGAACTGCTGGACCTCACCGCCCCGCACACCGACGACGGCGACACCCTGATCGCCGCACGGGCCGCCGAGGCACAGGCGACGCTCGGCGAACTCGCCGCGCACACCGGCGACCTCAGGGGCGCCGCCGGACTGCTCACCTCGGCGGCCGCCCAGTACGTGGCGGCGGGACTGCCGTGGTTCGCGGCGGACCGCGAGGCCCTCCTCGTCGGCCTCGCCCGCGCGCTCGACGACACCGCCGGCGCCGAACGGGCCGCGCGCGCCGCCCTGGAGCACGGCGCGGACCACCTGGACCCGCTCGGACAGGCCCAGTCGCACCTCCGGCTCGCCGAAGTCCTCGGCGAGAAAGGGGAGTTCCCCGAGGCCGCCGAGCACGCCCTCCAGGCGGCGCACTGGGCCGACGAGGCGGGCGAGACCCGCACCCTGGGCGCCTGGGCACGTCACCTGCTGGGCGGCTTCCTGCTGCGCCAGGAACGGTTCGCCGAGGCCGCCGAGGTACTGGAGTCGGCACTGCCCGACCTCGACGCCGAGACGCACGGCGACGGGGCCCTCGTACAGACCCGGTGGTGGCTCGGCGACTGCCACACCGAGCTCGGCGAACACCGGCAGGCCGCGGAGCGGTGGCTCCAGGCCGCCGAGACCGCGCGGCACTGGCCCGAGCAGCAGGACCACGCGATGCTCGCGCACCTGGCCGCCGAGGCGCTGGGACGGGCCGGGCTGCCCGACGAGGCCGACCGGGCCTACCGGCGGGCGGCGGAACTGTGGCGGACCATGGGCAACCCCCAGGGCGTGGTCCGCTCGCTGCGCGCCCGCGCGTGGCTCGCCGCGAACGAGGAGAGCGCCGACGGGGGACCGGACCGGGCGCGGGAACTGATGGAGGAGGCGGCCCGGGAGTGCCGCGAGGCACCCGCGGCGGCGGACGACGACGGGGCGCGCGAGCGGCTGGTCGCCGAACTGGGCCACACCCACCGGCAGTTCGGGGACCTCCTCGCACGCGGCGGGGAGCCCGACGACGACGCGCTGGAGGAGGCGGTCGGGCATCTCGACGAGGCAGTCGCCGCCTACGCCTCCCTCGGCGACGGGGCCGTCGACCTGTGGACGGGCGCGGAACTCGCGGCGGCGTGGCTGGAGCTCGACCTCGGGCGCGGCGAGGCGGCCGGGGCGCGTGCGCGACGGGTGCTGGCGGTGTACGGGGAGAACGCGCCGGACGGCACGGACCCGGACTCCGGCACCGCGTCCGGCCGTCGGGCGGAGGCGAGGCGCGTACGGGAGCTGGCGGCCGGGGCCGAGGCCGGCATCGACGCCGAGGCCGAGGCCTGACGGGGACCGTACGGCCCTGCCCGGCCGGACGCGCACGTCCGCGCCCGGCGGGCGGGGCGGAGGGCCGACGGGGTGGGCGCCCCCGCAGCCCCTCGCGGGGCGCGCCCCGCGCCCCCGGGCTGCGACACTGTGCGCAGACCCTGCGGCCGTCCACCCTCGAGGAAGCGCACCAGACATGACCCGCGTGATTGCCGGCCGGGCCGGGGGACGGCGTCTGTCCGTCCCGCCGGGCAACGGCACCCGGCCCACCTCCGACCGGGCCCGGGAAGGGCTGTTCTCGACCTGGCAGTCCCTCCTCGGCGGCCCCCTGGACGGCGAACGCGTCCTCGACCTCTACGCCGGTTCCGGCGCCGTCGGCCTGGAGGCGCTCTCGCGCGGCGCCGGGCACGTCCTGCTCGTCGAGGCCGACGCCCGCGCCGCCCGCACCGTCCGCGAGAACGTCCGCCGCCTCGGACTGCCGGGCGCCGAGGTCAGGGCCGGCAAGGCCGAGCAGACCGTCCGCACCGCGCCTCCGTCCGACCCCTACGACCTGGTGTTCCTGGACCCGCCGTACGCCGTCGCCGACGACGATCTGCGGGAGATCCTGCTCACACTCCGCGCCGGGGGCTGGCTCGCGCCCGACGCGCTCGTCACCGTGGAGCGGGGCACCAGGGGCGGCGAGTTCCGGTGGCCGGACGGCTTCGACGCGCTCCGGTCCCGTCGCTACGGCGAGGGAACGTTTTGGTACGGTCGCGCCGCCTCTACGTGCGACGACGCACGATGACCGGACCGGAGAGCGAGGGATCACAGTTGCGCCGCGCAGTCTGTCCCGGGTCGTTCGACCCGATCACCAACGGACACCTCGACATCATCGCCCGGGCCTCCCGGCTGTACGACGAGGTCTACGTCGCGGTGATGATCAACAAGTCCAAGAAGGGCCTCTTCGAGGTCGGGGAACGGATCGACCTGATCCGCCAGGAGACCGCCGAGTTCGGCAACGTACGGGTGGAGGCCTTCCACGGCCTCCTCGTCGACTTCTGCAAGCAGCGCGAGATCCCCGCCATCGTCAAGGGACTGCGCGCCGTCAGCGACTTCGACTACGAACTGCAGATGGCCCAGATGAACAACGGCCTCTCGGGCGTGGAGACCCTCTTCGTGCCCACCAATCCCACCTACAGTTTCCTGTCGTCCTCGCTGGTCAAGGAGGTCGCGGCCTGGGGCGGCGACGTCTCCCACCTGGTGCCGCCGGCCGTCCTCGCCGCACTGGGGGAACGGCTGCGCAAGAACTGACCGCAGCCGTGCGCGACAACTGACCGCAGCCGTGCGGGAGGACGCCCGCGGGGGCCGGCCGCACGCCCGCCGGGTGCGCCCGCCTCACCCGCTGTCGGGCACCCGTCCGGGGGCCGTACAGTCGGAGCGTCCGTCTCCAACACCCCTGTAGAGAGTGGCGAGCACACGGTGGACGTGCAGAAGAAGCTCGACGAGATCGTCGCCGCGGTCTCCGGCGCCCGGTCGATGCCCATGTCGGCCTCGTGCGTGGTCAACCGCGCGGAACTGCTCTCCCAGCTCGAGGAGGTGCGCGCGGCTCTGCCCGGCTCCCTCGCCCAGGCCGAGGAACTCATCGGCGACCGCGAGCACCTGGTGGAACGGGCCCGGCAGGAGGCCGACCGGATCATCGAGACCGCGCACGCCGAACGCGGCTCCCTCATCTCCGACACCGAGATCGCCCGCCGGGCCCGGGCCGAGGCCGACCGCATCCTCGACGAGGCCCGCAGGGAGGCCGAGGAGATCCGCGCCGAGGCCGACGACTACGTCGACTCCAAGCTCGCCAACTTCGAGGTCGTCCTCACCAAGACCCTCGGCTCCGTCGGCCGCGGCCGCGAGAAACTGCTCGGCACCGGCCCCGGCCTCGACGAGAACGGCTACGAGGACGAGGACGCCCCCGAGCGCAGCCACGACCCCGAGACCCTGCGCCGCGACGCCGACACGTACGTGGACGTCAAGCTCGGCGCCTTCGAGGCCGTCCTCGCCAAGACCCTGGACGCGGTCGGCCGCGGCAGGCAGAAACTGCACGGCCGGATCGCCACCGACGAGCTCGCCGCCCTCGCCCAGAACGACGACGGCGCCCCCACGCAGCACACCAGCGACGCCGACTACCTCGCCGACCTCGCCGCCCCCTCGGCCGCGTCCCCGCAGCAGCGCAGCGCGCCGCCCGCCCCGGCCGGACAGCAGGCCGCCGCCGCCCAGCAGCAGGACCCCTACGGCTACGGCCAGGGCACCGACGCCTACGGCGACGGGCAGGCGACGGACGTGTACGCGGACGGTCAGGGGACGGACGTGTACGCGGACGGTCAGGGCGCCGATGTCTATGCCGACGGTCAGGGCACCGACGCCTACGGCTACCCGCAGCAGGCGTACGCCCAGCAGGACCCGTACGGCTACGGCCAGGCCGATCCGTACGCGGCCGCCTACCAGCAGCAGGGCTACGACCCGCAGGCCGGCTACGACCAGCAGCCCCAGGCACAGGCCCAGGCACAGGCCCAGGCACAGGTCTACGGCCAGGTGCCGGCCCAGGCGCACAGCACCCTGGACGAGACCAGCCTGTTCGACACCAGCATGATCAGCGCGGAGCAGCTGCGCGCCTACGAGGAGGGACGCGGCGGCCGCTGAGGCCGCCCGGCGGGACCGGCCGCCGCGGGGCGGGGTCCGGAGCGGCGGGGCCGGCCGCTGCGGGCGGGGTGCGGAGGCCGGCGCACCGGGCCCCGGACCGGGCAGCCGACAGGACGCGGTTTGGGTCGTCGCGAATGGTCCAGTATCCTGGCCCTTCGGTCGCGCGTGCATCCGCGATCCACGCTGCCCGAACATCCCCGGCGGCGACCTCCCTCCGTGGGAAGACCCGAGTTCCGAAGACCGAAAGCAGGAATGGCCCTGAACGCCCGCCTCGACCACCGCAACCCCCTCGTGATCGACACACACGAGCTGGGGCGGCGTCCTGGCGCGCTGCGACGGCTGACCCGCACGGTCGACGCTCCCAAGGACTTCGGTGTCCGGGGGGTGATCGGAGTGCCCGAGGGCGCCCCGGTCGCACTCGACCTCCGCCTGGAGTCGGTCATGGAGGGCGTACTCGTCACGGGTACCGCCGGTGCCACGGCCGAGGGGGAGTGCGTAAGGTGTCTGGAGCCGCTTCAGCAGGAGATCGAGGCGGACTTCCAGGAACTGTTCTCGTACCCTGACGCCGACGACCGGCGCCGCGCCAGCGCGGACCCGGGCGACGACGCCGAGGACGACGAGGACAGGTACTACGTCGAGGACGATCTGATCGACCTCGAACCCGTGCTGCGTGATGCGGTGGTGCTCGCACTGCCGATGCAGCCGGTGTGCCGGGACGACTGCCCGGGCCTGTGCTCCGAATGCGGAGTGCGGCTCGCGGACGACCCGGACCACCACCACGACGCCGTCGACATCCGTTGGGCGGCATTGCAGGGACTCACCGGTTCACTCGAATCCGGTGACAAGGACGACACGAGCGGCACCGATTCGGGCGCCGACGAGAAGCAGGAGAAGTAGCCGTGGCTGTTCCGAAGCGGAAGATGTCGCGCAGCAACACGCGCCACCGCCGGTCGCAGTGGAAGGCTGCGGTCCCCACCCTGGTCGCGTGCGAGCGCTGCCACGAGCCCAAGCTGCAGCACATCGCGTGCCCGGCCTGCGGCACGTACAACAAGCGTCAGGTCCTCGAGGTCTGATCGGCCGGTGACAGGTTCGATGTCTGACGCCACAAGTGGTTCCCGCCGCGGCGGGGCCGGCTCGGCGGACAACGCGGCCTCGTCCCACACGCTTCTGGAAGGGCGGCTCGGCTACCGGCTCGAGACCGCCCTTCTGGTGCGCGCGCTGACCCACCGTTCGTACGCGTACGAGAACGGCGGTCTGCCGACGAACGAGCGGCTGGAGTTCCTCGGGGACTCCGTGCTCGGTCTCGTCGTCACCGACACGCTGTACCGCACCCACCCCGACCTGCCCGAGGGCCAGCTGGCCAAGTTGCGGGCCGCGGTGGTCAATTCGCGTGCGCTGGCGGCGGTCGGGCGCGGGCTCGAACTGGGCTCCTTCATCCGGCTCGGCCGGGGCGAAGAGGGCACGGGCGGCCGGGACAAGGCGTCCATCCTCGCCGACACTCTCGAAGCGGTGATCGGCGCGGTCTACCTCGACCAGGGCCTCGACGCGGCCTCCGAACTGGTGCACCGCCTGTTCGACCCGCTGATCGAGAAGTCCTCCAACCTCGGTGCCGGCCTGGACTGGAAGACCAGCCTCCAGGAACTCACCGCGACCGAAGGGCTCGGCGTCCCCGAGTACCTGGTCTCGGAGACCGGTCCCGACCATGAGAAGACCTTCACTGCTGCCGCCCGCGTCGGAGGCGTCTCGTACGGCACCGGCACCGGCCGCAGCAAGAAGGAGGCGGAGCAGCAGGCCGCGGAGTCGGCCTGGCGCTCCATCCGGGCCGCCGCGGACGAACGCGCCAAGGCGGCCGAGGCCGCCGTGGACACCGGCGAGGCGGCCGCCTCCGCCTGAGACACCGCCGCTCCGCGACACCCCGAGCGCCCGCCCCGCCCCGGGGCGGGCGCTCGGACCGTGCCGACGGTCACGGTCAAGGTCACGACAAGCAACGGAAGCCCGCCATGCCCGAGTTGCCCGAGGTCGAAGTCGTCCGGCGTGGACTGCGGAGGTGGGTCGCCCACCGCACCGTCGCCGACGTCGAGGTGCTGCACCCCCGCGCGGTACGACGGCACCTGGCCGGCGGTGAGGACTTCGCGCACCGGCTGAAGGGCCACCGCGTCGGCACCCCGGCCCGCCGCGGCAAGTACCTGTGGCTGCCCCTGGACGACAGCGACGAGGCGGTCCTCGCCCACCTCGGGATGAGCGGCCAGCTCCTGGTCCAGCCGCACGAGGCCCCCGCCGAGAAGCACCTGCGTATCCGCGTCCGCTTCGACGACGCCCTCGGCACCGAGCTCCGCTTCGTCGACCAGCGCACCTTCGGCGGACTGTCACTGCACGACACCACCCCCGACGGGCTGCCCGACGTCATCGCGCACATCGCCCGCGACCCGCTCGACCCGCTCTTCGACGACGCGGCGTTCCACCTCGCCCTGCGCCGCAGACGCACCACGATCAAACGGGCCCTGCTCGACCAGTCCCTGATCAGCGGCGTCGGCAACATCTACGCCGACGAGGCGCTGTGGCGCTCCCGGCTGCACTACGAACGCCCCACGGCGACCCTCACCCGCACCGCCACCGCCGAACTCCTCGGCCACGTCAGGGACGTGATGAACGCGGCCCTCGCGGTGGGCGGCACCAGCTTCGACAGCCTCTACGTCAACGTCAACGGGGAGTCCGGCTACTTCGACCGCTCCCTCGACGCCTACGGCCGTGAGGACCTGCCGTGCCGGCGCTGCGCCACACCGATGAGGCGGCGCCCGTGGATGAACAGGTCGAGCTACTTCTGCCCGAAGTGCCAGCGGGCGCCGCGGGTGCGGCGGGCACAGGGAGCGTGATCAGGCACGATCTGTCGCGATGGACCGGGATCGGGCGGGATGGCCCGGGATCGGGCGGGATCGAGCTTGATCGGGCGTGATCAATGCATTCAGCCTGCGGACTCGCGCGCGTCGTACTGCTCACGGGCGGCCAGGACGTCGTCCATGCTGCCCTCCAGGTAGGAGATCAGAGCCCTCAGCCGCTCGGCCACCTCGCGGCCCAGGGGAGTGAGGGAGTAGTCGACCCGGGGCGGATTGGTCGGCCGGGCGTCCCTGACGACCAGCCC